>Ga0105245_10000150_pt1 | contig 66121 bp, 56 predicted proteins | sample KBSM54metaG_FD_81523 | JGI IMG/M metagenome (GOLD analysis project Ga0105245, IMG submission 81523) | Miscanthus rhizosphere microbial communities from Kellogg Biological Station, Michigan, USA - KBS M5-4 metaG | ecosystem: Host-associated > Plants > Roots > Rhizosphere > Soil | place... | reverse complement strand
CGGGTTGACCCGCGCGCCGGCCAGCGCCGCCCAGGCGTGCTGCTCGGCGTGGTCGAGGTTCTCAACCGCGATCCGCCAGAGCTCGCGTTCGAGCACCTGCATGCGGCGCTCCTCCTCGCCGGAGACCGGCACGATCCGCCGCTCGACCCGGATCCGCCGCCCGCGCGAGCGCCGCACCGGACCGATCACGATCGCGCCGCCGCGGTAGACGTCGCGGTCGAGCAGGCTGTGCAGGGTGATGATCGTCTCGTCGTGGGTGGTCGCCGGGTGGACGAAGTCGATAACCAGGCCGGCCTCCTTGCCCGGCGCGCGCCGGGTGACGCGGCCGACCCGCTGCTGATAGATCCGCCGCGAAGCGGTCGGCGCCAGGTGCATGCAGAGAGTCGCCCGCGGCGAGTTCCAGCCCTCGGCCAGCAGCATCGCGTTGCAGAGCACGTCGACCTCGCCGCGCTCGAAGCCGGCGAGAATCTCGGCAAGTTCGCGCTTCGGCGTCTCGCCGGAGACCGCGCGCGCGGTCACGCCCGCGGCCTGCAGCGCCCGCGCCACGTTCTTGGCGTGCTGCACGCCGGCTGTGTAGAGGACGCCGGGCATACCGTCAAAGCGGGTCTTGTAGAGGTCGGCGATGGCGACGTTGAAGGGCTCCTGGTCGAGCAGCGCGGCCAGCTCCTCCTGGTCGAAGTCCTGGTCGACCTCGCCCTTTCGCAGCGGCACCTTGGCGATCGTCCGCACCCCCGGGCCGGGCGGGATGCGCATGCAGCGCAGCGGCGAGATCACGCCGCGGCGCGCGGCCTGGATCAGGTCGAAGCGCGAGGTCTGGGTCGGGAAGAGGTCGGCGACATGGCGGGCGATCAGCGCCCCGGTCGCGGTCATGCCGATGAAAACGGGGCCGGTCCAGGCGCGGATGCAGGCACTGGTCTTCTCGCCCAGCGCGGTGTGCGCCTCGTCGCAGATCACGATCGAGTAGGCATCGGAGATTTTCTTGTGGTTGCGGACAAACCACTGGTAGGTCTCGACCGTGACCGGGCCGTCGGGGTCGTCGCGATCGCCGAGCAGCGGCGGGCGCAGGCGCTCCTTATAACCGCGATCGGAGATCTCGCCGATGAACTGGTCGACCAGGTTGCGGCGGTGGGTGAGGATCAGCACGCCGCCGGTGCGGGTGGCGTCGATGAAGCCGACCGCGGCGACGGTCTTGCCGGCGCCGGTCGCGTGCTCGAACCAGAAGCGCCGCTCGGCGCCGGGATCGTCGGGCGCCTCCTCGATCACCTCCTCCTCGTCCTCGGCCGGCTGCTCCTCCCAGTCCTGCGGCTCCTCGTCGGGCGCCAGCTCCTCGTCCTCCTCGTCGAGGACGCCGTCACCATCGGCATCGCCGTCCTCGCCAGCCTCCGCCTTAGCCGCCTTCTTGGCCGGCGCGGCCTTCTCCGCCGCGGCAACCGAGTCGTTGCCTTTTGCCTTGCCGTTCGCTTCGTCGCCGATCGCGACCTGCTGCTCAGCCATCAGCTCGGTCAGCGTGCCCGAGAGCGCGTCGACCTGGTGCGGGTTCAGTTCGGCGCCATCGCGCAGCTTCGGCGGTTCGTCGGCGAGCAGGCGCTCCAGCCCCAGGAGCAGGGAGAAATCGCGGCGCCACTGGATCGAGGGGTCCTCGGCCCCCTGGTCGAGCTCGGCCAGGGCAGCGTCGAGGGCGCGGCGGCGGGCGGTGCCGGGCGCAAGCGCCTCCGGCCCCTCGCCATCGAGCAGGAAGGGCTCCCGGGCGAACTTCGCCGCCCGATCGATATCGGCGCTAGATGGAACTGCCGCCGGCGCGGCAACTTCGCTGGTCTTGGCCATGAAGGCTTTCGGTTTCGTCCCCGCCGCAAATGGATGGCGGGCGGGGGCACTTAGACGAGGAATGCAGGGAGTCAGCCTTACCGCGTCCCCCCAGCGCTCTCACTTCGGTTCACACAAAGCAGCGAACCGAACATACGTATTGTAATCAAGGAATTGAAGAAAAAGGGACGACAGTTCGCGATCGGCCTGATCTGGGTCGCGGTGGTGGGGTCGGTGGCGGCAGGTTGCGGCGGCGACAGCGGCGGCGATTACGGCGGCCAGCACCCCGACTATGCCAAGGCGCTGGCCGGCGCGGCCGCGCCGCTCGCGGCCCTATATAAGGAAAGCGACAAGCTCCTGCCCGGCGGACAGAGTGCCTTCGAACAGCGCCTTGCCGCGCTCAAGGGCTACCCGGTCGTGGTCAACGTCTGGGCCTCTTGGTGTGGGCCCTGCCGCTTCGAGTTCCCCGCCTTGCAGCAAGCCTCCGCGACCTACGGCAAGAAGGTCGCCTTCCTCGGCGTCAACAGCCAGGACTCCAATGCCGGGGCCGAAACCTTCCTCGAAGAGGCGCCGCTGCCGTACCCGAGCTTCAGCGACGGCAACGAGGAAATCACCCAATCGATCGGCGCCGGGACCGGACTGCCCGACACCGCGTTCTACGGCAGCAGCGGAAACCTCTGTTACCTGAAGCAGGGCCCCTACAGCGAGCACGGCGAACTGGCGGCCGACATTCAGCGCTTCGCCCTGCGCGAAGAATGCGAAAGCGGATAATCGACTCATGGACACGGCCGCAATCGTCGCTGCCATCGGTGTCGGCCTCCTCATCGGCGAGCTGCTGCTCTCGACCGGCGGCGGGCTGGCGGCGCTCGGCGCGCTTGGCCTGATCGCCGGCGGCGTGCTGGCGCTGGAATCCGACAGCAGCGCCGCCGACTACGTCGGGCCGGCCCTGATCGCGCTCGGCCTGCTCTCGCTCGTCGCCTTCTACTTCATCACCCGCAAGGTGATCGAGGCCCACCGCGACCAACCCGTGCAAACCGGCAAGGAGGAGCTGATCGGCTCGCTCGCCGAGGCCCGCAGCGACATCGATCCCGACGGCCGGGTCTGGGCCGAGGGGACGGTCTGGAGCGCGCGCCTGGCCGAGGGCGGGGCGCCGGTTCGGCTGGGGGATAGAGTCAGGGTCGACGCGGTGGACGGGCTGACCCTGGTGGTCCACCCCGAGCCGACACCCGCCGGCAAGGCCAAAGAAGGAGCAAGCTGATGGCAGCAGCACTCGGAGTCCTGATCATCATCGCCTTCTTCGTCGTGATCGCGCTCGGCACCTCGGTGCGGGTGCTCCGCGAGTACGAGCGCGGCGTGATCTTCCGCCTCGGTCGGCTGATCGCCACCAAGGGTCCCGGGCTGATCCTGCTGATCCCGCTGATCGACCGCATGGTCAAGGTCGACCTGCGCACGGTGACGCTGAACATCCCGCCTCAGGAGGTGATCACCCGCGACAACGTCCCGGCCAGCGTCAACGCCGTCGCCTACTTCCGCGTGGTCGACTCCAACCGGGCGATTACCGAGGTCGAAAACTTCCTCATCGCCACCTCGCAGATCTCCCAGACGGCGCTGCGCTCGGTGCTCGGCAAGGCCGAGTTCGATCAGCTGCTCTCCGAGCGCGAGCGGCTCAACGAAGAGCTGCAGAAGATCATCGACGAGTCGACCGAGCCTTGGGGCGTGAAGGTGACCGCGGTCGAGATCAAGGACGTCGAAATCCCCGAGCAGATGCAGCGGGCGATCGCGCGCCAGGCCGAGGCCGAGCGCGAGCGCCGCGCCAAGATCATCAACTCCGAGGGCGAGTTCCAGGCGGCCCAGAAGCTCACCGACGCGGCCGACATCATCAGCACCAACCCGGCCTCGCTACAGCTGCGCTACCTGCAGACGCTGCTGGAAATCGGCAGCAACCAGAACACCACGGTGGTCTTCCCGCTGCCGATGGACATGCTCAAGCCATTCATGCGGCCCCCGACGGACTCCTGAGCTCCCCCGAACTACGCATCGACCAGCTCTCAGGGCTGCCGGCGATCCTCGCCCCCGGGCGGGCCGCCCGGCCCGACAGCTTCAACCTGCCCAAGAGCGAACCGAAGGGCCCGGAGAACTGCCCCTTCTGCGAGGGGCGCGAGGACCGCACGCCGCCCGAGGTCTACGCCACTCGGCCGGGTGGCGGCAAAGCGGACAGTCCGGGCTGGACGACGCGGGTCGTGCCGAACCTCTACCCCGCTCTGGCGAACGCGGACGATGGCTCGGGCGGGGACGTGGAGTCAGCCGCGCGCTCGGGCGACGCGGGCGCCTTCGCCAGTGCCGGCGACCCGCTGCTGGAGTCGCGCCGCTCGGGCGAGCCCGACCTCTTCTCCTCCCGGCCGGCGACCGGGACCCACGAGGTGCTGATCAACGCGCCCGAGCACGTCACCGCGATGCATGAGCTGAGCGCGGAGCAGTTCGGCGCGGCGGTCGAGACCTGGCGCGAGCGCATGCGCGCCCACGCCGGCGCCTCCTACGTACAGCTGATCGTCAACGAGGGGGGTGGCGCTGGCGCCTCGCTCGAGCACAGCCACGCCCAGCTCTACGCGCTCGACTTCGTCCCGGCCGCGGTGGCGCGCGAGCGCGAGCGGGTCGGCGCCTACGCCGAACGCACGCAGGGCGGCGGGCTGCTGAGCGAGATCCTGGTCGAGGAGGTGCGGCGCAAGGAGCGCCTGGTGGCGATCGACGACGAGGCGGCGCTGATCTGCCCCTGGGCTTCGCGCTCACCGTTCGAGCTGCGCGTGATCCCGCGCTCCGGCGCGGCCAGCTTCGCCGAGGACAGCGGCGGCGCAGCGATGATCCACACCGCCCTGCGCCTGCTCGCCGCGCGCTTCGAGAGCTCGCCGGAGCTCAACCTCTGGGTCCGCACCGCGCCGCGCGGCACCGAGCACTTCGACTGGCACGTCGACATCGCGCCGCGGCTCAGCATCAAGGCGAGCTTCGAGTTCGCGACGGGAGTCGACATCAACACCTACCCTCCCGAGCGCGCCGCCGCCGACCTGCGCGAGTGCCTCTGATGCCGCCCAACCACCGCCCCATCCCCCGCTTCATCGCCGACTCGACGCAGGAGGGGATTCCGCACGGGCGCTTTGCCGAGCGGCTGGGTGAGGCCTTTCGCGGGGCCTGCGGCGAGATCGAGGACCTGCCGGAGGGAGTCGAGCCGCCCGCCGAGCTCGACTGGTACCCCGAGCGCGCCTGGGGCGGCCGGGTCTGGGTGCCCTGCACGGCGCGCGCCGAGGGTCCCGAGGGCGCGCTCGAGCTCTTCGGCCACGTCTCCTACGTGCAGCCCGAGCAGGGCGAGCCCTCCGAGCTACGCGCCGCGGCCGACTTCACCGACGTCCTCGCCGAGGACAACCCCGACTGGAAGATCGACCTCAACGACGAGGTCGTCGGCCGCTGGCGCGGCGAGAACGGACGCGCCGGCGCGATCACCCTCGTCTGGGGCCGCCCCCTGGTGCAGGGCGCCATAGCCGCCACCGCCGAGCTCGACGCGGAGACCGTCGACCAAGAAGAGATCTCCAACGGCCGCTTCACCCTGCTCGCCCTCGATGCCCTCGAGGCCTACGGCGACGACATCTTCATGCAGGTCAAGCTCTGGAGCCGCCGCGCGCAGGAGCTGGCCTCCGAGAGCCTCTACGCCTGAGCGTGAGATGAGCCTCGCGCCCGAGATCCGCGAGCTGCTGCCACGGGAGACCGGCCTGGCGTTCGAAGCAATGCGAGAGCTCCGCACCGACCTCGGCGACAAGCGGTCGTTCATACGCCGGGTTGACGATGTCCAGCGCGCCGAGGGCTATCGGCTGGTCGCCGCGTTCGAGGCGGGAGCTTCGGAGCCATCAGCCGTGGCGGGTTTCCGCGTATGCCACAGCCTCGCCTGGGGCCACTACCTCTACGTCGATGACCTCTCCACCAAGCAGAGCGAGCGCCGCCGCGGCCACGCCCGGGCCCTGCTCAAGTGGCTGATCGAGGAGGGCAAGCGCCTTGGCTGCGACCAATTCCACCTCGACTCCGGCGTCGGCATCGATCGAGCCGCCGCCCACCGTCTCTACCTGAACGCGGGCCTGGTCATCTCAGCCCACCATTTCGCGCAGTACGTGCCCGAGAGCTAAGCGAGATGCTCCCGATAGTCCGGAAACAGCTTCTGGACCGGGCTCGCATCCTGACCTTCCGATGAGAGCGCCCAACGTGCATAGGCGGTGATCTCAGCCCGGCGCGCCTCGATCTCCGAAAGGAAGTCCCAGGTCTCAGAAATGTCCAATAAGACGACCCGAACGTCCTGGAGATTGGTTGGGATCTGATCGCCGATGCGTGAAATGAGGACGCATGGCTTCCCGCTAGCGTGGCGCAATCCAACCTCATGAAGAACGTTCGGGTTGTGAAAAGAGAGGTCTGCCACGAGCAAGCGAGATCGGAACACATGCTCGATGACACTCGCGGTAATTGGACTGGAAGGCAGGCGATCGGCACGTATGACGCCCATCTTTGGATCGAGCGCCTCGATCGCCGGACGTACCAGCAAGTTCAGCATCCCGTCTGCATGTTTGCGCTGCTGGGTCCCTGGCTTTCCAATCGGAGACGAGTAGAAGCAGGTGCGTCGCCAAGCCACCTCCCCGAGGTCTATCTCGTCATTCGGCAACGCTCGGACAACATGCTGAGCAGAGTGCATTTCGGCTCTCCCGTGCCGTTTGGAACTCATCCCGGACTCGAGCTTGCCGTTTCGAGGCCGGCTACGTGAGTCGCCACAAGGCTCCAATAAGGGTTCTCGACTCTTTCGAAGACCCGCCGAGTCCTTTGGCCAGTCCGGGGGAGCTCTTTGACTGCTCCGATTTCCTCCAGCCGGACCAAGGCCTCGATGATGCGTGGGCGATCGGCACGCCCGGCAAGTCCCACCATCGCCTCCGATGGGCTAACTACGTCCGCTGTGCTGCGCAGGACCCACACCGCGACCGGCAAGACATACATGTGCCCGTGCAGGCTCCGAGACCTACTTGCCAAGTAGTCGAACGGATCGGATGTCCTGGGATCTGGCAGGTCCTGTCCTCAAATTTGTATTACGGAATCCGTCTTCTAAGATTGCTAATCCTAGCTTGCTATCGCGAAAGCGCAACCAGTCGGACAGAACCGCTCTGCTTCGTTACCGTGTCCTATGGCTTCGATTCAACAGCCAGGCGATGCCTCGAGGGACCCTGCGGCGACAGCCGAGGCCGTTCGCGTCAGGCGACTGCGCGAAGACGCACAACGCCCCATGAGTGTGAACTTGGCCGAGACGATCGCGCTGAGTCACGCGCTGCTGAAGATGGCCGCATCTGCCCAGCGGCAATGACGACAGCCGCCTTCGACGAGATCCTACGGAGACTGGTAGCCGCAGGCGCGGAGTTCGTGGTGATCGGTGGGCTTGCACTGGGAGCAAGGGGCGTCGTTCGGGCCACCAAGGACATCGACATCGTCGTCGCGTCCGATGTCGAGAACCTAAGGGTGGTTGCAGAGGTGGCGGTAGAGGCCGGTGGGCACGTGCAGCGCGGCGAGGCGCTACTCGGGACTCCCTTCTCGATTGCAGCGGAGCTGGCCAGCGGAAGACAGATGGCAATCGACACGGAGCTTGGGCGCCTCGACATCGTGCAGGGGCTCGAGGGCGTTCCGAACTTCGACGAGCTTCGATCGCGTGCAACCGAGACCGAAGTACTCGGAGTCAACGTGGCGGTTTGCTCAGTGGAGGATCTACGCGCAATGAAGCAAGCCGCCGGTCGAGGCCAAGATCTCGTGGACCTGGAAAACCTCGACGCGGCTGAAGGTTGATCCGAACCGGAAGACCTTGACCAGGCTCGGTTCGGGCAGCGAGGCCGCTTCGCTGCCTAATGGATTGCATTGTCCGCAACTCGCTTCGCTACCTTGTCCCCCATGGTTTCTCGCGACCTGATCGACCAGGCAGGGCAACTGTTGGCAGAGACCGCCGGCGCACAGTCGGAAGTGATCCTCTTTGGCTCTCACGCACGTGGAGAAGCAGGGCCGGATAGCGACGTCGATTTTCTCGTCATCGAGCCCATCGTCGAGAACCGACTCAGGGAGTGGGAGCGTCTGCGGCGCGCTCTCAGAGACTTTCCGGCGCCGGTAGACATCGTCGTCCTAGACGAGGAGCGTGCCGAGCGGCGCGCAAAGGTACCGGGCACGATGGTCCATCACGCGCTGCGCGACGGTCGCGTCCTTGCCCACGCCTGAGCAGATCGAGGTTGCGGAATCCCTCGCTCGGCTCGCGGCGATCGACTTGGCGACTGCTGAGAAGCTCGCCCCGGATCCAGAGATGGATGACCGCCCGGTCGGCTTTCACGCGCAACAGGCCGTCGAGAAGGCCCTAGTGCTGGAGGGCATCGACTTTCCAAAGACGCACGACCTCGAATATCTGATCGTATTGGCCGAGAAGCACCCCATCGCAATGGAACCGGAGCTCGAGTCGGCTTCCTGGCTAACACCCTGGGCCGCCGAATTCCGCTACGACGACGCGCCGATCGAGACGCTAGATCGCAAGCGGGCGATCGCCGTGGCCAAATTCGCGGTCGATTGGGCTCGTGAGCTGCTTCCGACGACCGGCTCTTAGCCTCTACGCTTTGCTCTCTCGCCCCGATAGCTCAGCTGGATAGAGCGACTCCCTCCTAAGCGAGTCGGAGGAGTGCGCGTTTTCGGCTCTGTACAGAGGTTTGCGCGGTGTCTCCCGCCATCACAGATGCCATTCGATTGCAGTAGTTCCATTCGGGTTTGGGCAGCGAGAACCGCCCGCTGCCCAATGAATCAGCTACGAATCGAGGCCGGGGATCGGCTCGACCGGCAAGTCGCCATGGATCGCCTCAAGCTCTTCCAGATCGACCCGATCCTGCGGCCTTCTGGCGAGACGCTTGAAGCCGACAACGCTCGGTAGTGCAGCAACCCGAACCATCTGACCCTCCCACTCCACAGTGTCTGCTTGGTCGGAAACCGTGTCGAAATCGAGTGGAGGAGAACCGCCGCGAATGATGTCGACGATGCCTCGGCGGCTATTCACCCGCAGCTGCTCAGCACCGGAGATGTCGTCAATCGTGAGCTTCTTTCCATCAGACAATCGCCGACCGTCCGCCACTTCAAGGAAGCGCAAGATCGTCTCATCAGCTTCCTCGCCGTCAGGGACGAGCAGATCCGAGTCTCTCGTTGCCCGCACATAGCCATGGAAAATCACGCTGAACCCGCCAATGACAACGTGCTTCAAGCCTGCCGCGTTGGCGTCGGCTATGACGCCAACGAGGTCAGGACCAGAGGGCTCGTCTTGGGGCATTGCCAGCCTTCACGGAAGCAGCGAGCAGCGAGACTGCTTGCTGCGAGAGCTTTTGGCCTAGCTCCAACCGCTGAGTGGGCGTCAGGGCCAAGTTCGAAGCACGCAGCTGCTCCGCATCGGCACGATTGATCTTCGCCCAGTCGGCTTCATTACCGGGAGCAAGTAGCGGCTTTCTGCTGACAGCCATGCCTTCATGGTAGGCGCCAAATCGGATCGGGGCACGAATGGGCAAGGGGTGCCTCGGAGCGCCTACGATTGAAACTGAGCCCCGATAGCTCAGCTGGATAGAGCGACTCCCTCCTAAGCGAGGTCGGGGAGGCGAGGTTTTCGGCTCTAGCAAGCCACCAATGCGGTTCTTCACGCCGCCTTTGATTCGCCTCGATTAGGCACGATTCAATTCGGTTTGGGCAGCGGAACACCTCCGCTGCCCAAACGCGTAGAGGGTTTGACTCGACCGATGCCATCGGCGCTCGTCCCCCAAAAGCGTTGCCGTCCGAGAGATAGTGTTGACTAGTCGCGCAGTCCTCGTCGTGGGTTGTTTGGCGAGGCATCCTCGCCGTGTTCTAGGGTTGGTTTCCCTTGGCTGACCCCCGGAGAAAAATGTGACTGTTGTTGTCTGTGCTGCGGCCAGCGAGGGGATCGTTGTTGCCACTGATAGCCGGCGCATGCAGTCAAGCGGGGGGTCTGAACCGACTTATGAGGTCGCTTCGGACTTGGCACGCAAGCTCTTTATCGTAGACCGCATTGTTGTGGCCACCCGCGGGGAGGCAACGATCGGCAACGAAACGATCGGCCAAATCATGGACCGCTTTGACGGCCCTGTCGATTCCGGGCCTCAAGCCTACGCTGAGAGCCTCGGTGATTTTTTCGCCAACATGCTGAGTGAGACAACTACGCCCCAGCGCGGCGATCTATTCAAAGCCGAGAATATGAAATGGCCGATCGGTTTCGCCGTGGCTGGCTACGAAGACGGCATCGGTTACGCCTTCTGGGTCCGGGTTCGTCGAGGGGATCGCGACGTCAAACAGCTCAATCTGAGCACCGATAACCCTGGCGTCCTTCCCTTCGGGCAAGCCGATGCCATCAACCGCTTGTTGAACGGAATCGATAAGCAAGCCCTGAGGGACGTCAAAATCGCCATCCCTGCCAAGGATCGGCCAAAGCTCCCCCTGCTCTCGTACGACTTGATTCTCCCCCAGACCGTCGAAGACGCTGCGGAGCTAGCCGAGTTCTTGATCACTACCCAGCTCGGGGCCCAGCGTTTTAGTTACGGCGTACATGCGAGCGGCAGGCGCATTGCTGGTTGCGGAGGCCCAATCCGCATCGCCAGCGTTTCAGCCGAGGGCACGTCTTGGATCGCTGGTAGGCCCCCGGAACAAGAATCGCAAAGACAGGTTGCCTAGCTAGTCCGACTCCGGCTCGTGCAGGCTTTGCGCGAATCGCCGTAGCTCTTGCGCTCGGCTGGCGGAATGAGTAGACGCTCGCAACTCGTCGGCAGACGGCACGTTCTCAGCTAGGGGTCGCCCAGCCAGGGCTGCACCGCCTGGAGAAAGAGGCTGACTGGGGCCGGTCGCTACCGGCTTGGGGCTGATTCCGGGGTCCATCGCATCCGCTGGCGGCTGGCGCTCTGCGTTTGGCGATGCTACTCCAGGTGGGAAAGCCGTGCCAACGGGGTCGTTTGATCGTGGCTGCCCGGGGGTGCTGTCTACCTGCTCATATCGAGGATGATCTGCAATTCTTCTTATCTGGCAGATACGAAGAATTTAGAGGAGCCATCGGACGCAAACATCCTCTCGGCGCTGGGGAAACGCGAGAAAATCCGCATCGTCGAGCGCCTTACGCTGGGCGAGGCCAGGCAAAAAGAACTCATCAGCGACCTCGGCGTGGCTTCGGGAACCCTGAGTCGCTGGCTAGCTGAGCTTTCGCGTGCCCGCATCATCAGTCAGAATCGCGAGGGGACCCACGATCCCTACTGGCTGGTGGCGCCCGGCCGCACTAACGAACTGCTCGACTTGGCTGCCCTGCTCGCAAGCGAGCTTTCGGCGGCGCACGCAAAACGGGCTTCAGAACAAGCTGAAACCGACACGCTGCGGCTACAAGAACGTCGGAAAATAACGCCAGCAAAATCCCGGCGGAGCAAGCGCTCATAAGTTCAATCCATCAAAACGACCCCAGGCCCGCAAGCCCGAGAGTCGGAAATCCGCTAGGTCCAATCCTCGAGAATGTTTCCCTCTGCCAAGAAAACCAACGTACGTGCGTCAGAAAACCCCCGCCACTCCCATCGTTGGTTTCGGTGCCGAGCTAGCGCCGCCTGGAGTCGAGCGACTCGATCATATTCCGCGAGGCCTCTGATTAGGCCAGCATTATCGTCCGGGAAAACGTATTGACGAACTGCTGATTCGGTCTTCCTGAGTTCATCGATTACTAGAGGCTCGATTAGCTCCTCGCTGAACTCTGCAGCGTTGGGATAGAAGCCTCGGAGGTTTTCTTCACTGATAATTAGGCCAGACAGAAGATCGAAGCGCGTCAAAAATTGCCGTGATGCCGCTTCGGCAACGCCGGGGCGCATTCCGCGTAGCCTACGGTCGGCGAGCTGCAGCATCGACTCCTCCGGGTAGTAGTCGTTGCCTCTGGCGCTGACAACCTGGCCCTGCCGCAGCCAAGACTTTTCTCCCGACCCTCCGGTAGGAGACTGCCTGGTCAACTCTCGGACCTCCGCCCACCGTTGCCCCGCAACGGCGAGGCCACCCAGCGCGTAGAGGGAAATTCCAAGCCTCTCCCATAGTGAAGCCTCGAACTCCGGAGGACGAACTGGATATAGAGCCTCATATTTGCCCTGCTTCCAGATTTCAACCAGACTCTTGATCCCGGCGTTGAATAGATCGCCGTCATGTTCTTGCAATGCAATCGCCATGATCTGACTAACGTGATTGATCACGATTGAGGCGTCCGCTTGATCATCAATATCGCTGGCCAATAGCTTGGCGGCTACGCGAGGAGAATCTAAGACGAGACTGCCACGACGGGAGGCGGAAAGGGCCTCTAGATCGGGGATGCTGAGGCCGTCGTCAAGGAGGAGTTCGTCATTCGTCCGATCCACAGTTGGCCACTGTAGCGGCTGATCAGAGATCCTCCGACACCAAGGGTCACCGTTCGAGCTCTGACACCTTTTCTGCCAGTTCTGCCATCGAGACGCTGAGGCCGGCAGCAAGCGCTTTGACGGTACCCCAAGCCGGGTTTGATCGGCCGCGCTCTACCAGTGAGACGGTGCCGGTCGTGAGTCCGGCATCCTGCGCAAGCCGTTCCTGCGTTATGCCGCGCCTTTCGCGGAGCTGGCGGATCGCCTCGCCAAGCGCCGGTTGCGGCTGGTCTGGACCTCCCATCGCTGGCACGCTGTCAAATGTAGGCGAGGCTTGCCAGGCGCGGTTAAGCTAGTAAAGCTCCACTAGTCCTGCTACGCTCGCGAGACCGCAAAGAAAGTGCCCCCGCGCTGCGCAAACAGCCGGGGGCGTGGCACAGGAAAGGAGTGCTTTCCCATGCACGACGACGATATCCGGCGGAGCCTGCTTCCGCCCTCTCACGAGGACGAGATCATGGAACGCTCGGTCCTCACGCAGGTCTTGCTCCTGCACCCCGCTCAGCTCTCAATCTTGGAGCTTGCCCTTCGGGTCGAGACCGATCTGCGGAGCTGCGAACAGGACGCTGTGGAGCGCGCTGTGCGGGAGCTGAGTCGCGACGGCCTGCTCTCTTGCGATTGCCGGCGCTTGGCGCCGAGCCGGGCGGCTGTGCGCTTTGACGAGCTGCTTGGCGGCGTCTCGTAGGACGGCGGGGCGTTCAGCGGTTCCTCGGGGGCCGGGGCGCAGGCCACAGGGAGGTAGCGGGGTCTCGATGGCTCCGCTTCCTGCCCCGGGCTCCGAGAAACCGCTGAACACAAGACAAGCCCGCAGAGAACCCGAGACGAAAGCGGCACTCGATCCCACCGCCATGCCTAACTCGAAATCGAATCCAGGCACCACCGCAGCATCCCTCACGCACCATCGCTCGACCGCTCCCGAGAGACCAACCTCGACCCCCCCGACACATTATGAACCCACACAGAGGTTCGCCTGTGGAGCCAATTTGCCGGGGCGTTTTGGTCTCCGAATCGACTAATAGGGCATGGAATCCAAACGCATCCGGCTCGATCCCGAGACAGTGGAGAAGATCGCCCGCCGCGTGGTCGAATTGCTCGAAGCGCGTGGGTTGCAGCAACGCGAGCTGGTCGATGCCTCAGCGCTGGCCAAGCGCTTCGGGATCGAGCGCTCTTGGGTGTACTCCCACGCGATTGAACTGGGGGCGGTCAAGCTCGGCAATGGTGCGAAGCCACGGCTTCGCTTCGACCCCGAAGTGGCGGCGCGGGTGCTGCGGAGGGTTGGCGAGGAACCAGCGGCTGACCCGCCCGCCCGCTCAGGTAAGCGGGCAGGCCAGCCGCAGGGGTCGGAGGGTCGGGTGGAGTTGCTGCCCATTCGCGAGTCGGGAGAGATCGGACCGCCGTCAGCGGCTTAGGTAGGGGATGCCCCGACAGGCAACAGGCCAGGTGATCGAGCCGAAGGATGGACGCGCTTGGGCGATTCGCTTTCGCGCCTACGGCAAGCGCCGGTACCTCTCGCTTGGCACGGCCGAGGAAGGCTGGAGCCGCAAGCGAGCCGAAGCGGAGCTGCGGCACGTGCTGGCCGATGTGGAGCGCGGCCTCTGGCGACCGTACGAGCCGGCGCAAGCTCCGAAGGTGGCTGACCCGCCGACCTTCCACGAGTTCGCCTCCGAGTGGCTCGCGGGTCGCGAACCGGAGCTGCGCGACAAGACGGTCAAGTGCTACCGCTGGTTGCTGACCAGTCACCTCCTCCCCAACTTCGCCCAGCTACACCTCGACCAGATCGGCGCCGAGGAGGTCGACCGCTACAAGGCCGCGAAGCTGCGCGAGGGAGCGCTGGGACCGAACCAGATCAACAAGTCGATCGGGCTGCTGGCGATGATCCTCGACGCCGCCGGCGACTACGGGCACATCGACGCCGCCCGCAACCCGGCGCGCGGTCGAAGGCGAAGGGTCAAGCACACGACACCGAAGCGGCCGACGATCGAGCCCGAGCAGCTTCCCTCCTTGCTCGAGGCGTCGCGCAAGTTGCGGCCGATCGTCGCCACGATGGCCGGAGCCGGCCTGCGGAACGGCGAGGCGTGCGGGCTGGACTGGACCGACTTCGACCCCGCCAGCGGCACCTTGACCGTCGCGGCGTCGAAGACCGACGCGGGTGTGCGTCAAGTCGACCTACCCGATGCCCTGCGCGAGGAACTCGCCGCCTTCAAGCACCGCACCCTCTACAGCAACGAGGGTCCGATGTTCCGCAACCGCAAGGGTCGGCGCCAGGGAGTGAGCAACGTAGAGCGGCGCCTGAAGACGGCGATCCGGCGGGCGAACAAGCGGCTCATTGAGATCGGCCTGCGGCCGATCGACGAGGCGGTCGCGCCGCACTCGCTGCGGCGGCTCTACGCCAGCCTGCGCTTCGCCCTGGGCGACGATCCCGTGTACGTAGCGAACCAGCTCGGGCACACCGAGCCGGGGTTCTCGATGAAGGTCTACGCTAGTGCGGTGCGTCGCCGTGCGAGGCTGACCGGCGTGGCGCTCCGAGAGTTCGATGCAGCCCTCCAATGGGCAGCAGTGGGCAGCGGAGAAGCCGATCCGATCGATTCAGAGCCGAGCGAAAGTGACGGACAACTGCCGGAAACGGCTCAGCAGAGCCTTTTCCGGGACCCGCCCCGATAGCTCAGCTGGATAGAGCGACTCCCTCCTAAGGAGTAGGCCGCTGGTTCGAATCCAGCTCGGGGCATCTCCCGACACGCGGATCACTGGCCTCTCTACCTCTGCCAACTAGACAAGGCGCGAGACCGGTTCTGGGAACGCCAGTTCCTCAGGCGGGAGGGAAGGGCTTGTAGTCCCCGAGCTCGATGCCATCGGCCGGCATGTACGCCGGAATCGCCTGACTCGGCTCGAGGCGCTGTTCGATGGCGGCGACGATCGGCCACATGTCGATTTGCCTGGTGATCAGGGCGGGATCGCCGGATCCGTGGACCGCGGCGATCACCGACTTCGCGCTTTTGGTCGGGCGCACGATGCGAGTGCCGGGGAAGGCGCCGGTGTTGACGCAGACCGTGAGGCAGTAGTTGTCGCGAGCGGTCGCGTCCTGAACCGCGTCGAAGTAGTGCCAGTCGTGGTTCAGGGAGGAGACGGTCAGCAGGTCGGCCCCGAAGCGCAGGTTGCTGCGGATCTCGAGATCGGCGAACTCGAAGCAGATCAACGAGGCAATCGACATGCCCCGCCAGCGGAAGGGCTTGACCTGCTTCCGGCTGGAAGAAGCGGCGTGCATGCCCGCTTCGCCGATCGCCTTCTGCTCCCGTGGGCTGAGGAAATTCTTCTGCCGCGGAGGAGGGACGAGGCAGGCGCGGTGCTTCGCCGAGTCGGTGAGAGGGATCCCGGTCCAGAGCAGGTTCCGGTACTCGTTGCCGATACGCCGGGGGACCTGCCCACCGACCACCAGCATCTGCTCGCTGGAGACCCGTTCCATCAACCACGGCACGAGCTGCGGCAGCACGGCCCACTCGGGCAGGACGAGGAGATCGACCTCGCGAGCGGCGGCACCGTAGACCACCTGCTGCAGGGCGCGGCGCGAGTCCCTGGCGATCGCCCCCAGCTTGGTCGCGTCTTCGTCGATCGTCGCCTGCAACTGACTCTCATCGACGACCATGCTGGGCATTCCGATCCGCGGGCGCACCTCTTCCTCCTCATCGCGCTCCGGCTCCTGGTCCGGATCCAGGGCTGCCTCGGAGCTCTTCCTCAACTCGGTGACCAGGGCCTCGTCGACCAGCGGCTGAGCCCCGAGCACAGCAAATGCCTCCTCCAGCCAGTCGTCGCCGTCGTCGCCCGCCCAGAGGTGGATGGCGAGGCAGGCCTCGTGGAGGTTGATGAACCGCAGCGAGTCCTCTACCGCCTCGATCAGGCTTTCCAGGCCGACACCCTCCGGCTCCTCCTCCCGGCTCCACTCGAAGAAGTCGTTGTAGGCGTGGGGGCCGATCAGCGGCCCCTCCCACCCGCTGAACTCGGCGAGCGGGACGGCGACCAACCAGCCCGGGATCAGCCGGCGGCGGCGGATTCTCATCGCGTCATCGATCGTCATCGCCATCGTCCGGGACCGGTCCGGCGGCAGGCCGAGCTCGATCCGCGGCATCTCCTCCAGCAATTGCTCGCGGTCTTTCTCATCGGTGGCGACGGCGATCGCCTGGGCCAGCGCCTGGTACCACGAGTGACGCAGGCCAAATCGCAGCGCTTGATAGCCGCGCTTGGTCGTTCCCTCCGGCAGGGTGGCGGTCTCGATGATGTCGCCCACCGCTTCCGTGAGCTCCCGCACCGCTTTCAGGCCCCGCGCGGCAATGCCGATCGCGATCAGCTCACGCCAGTAGGAGCGCAAGGCGACGAACAGGCGCCTGTCCAGTTCTTTCAGCAGCTCCTCGAACCGCTTCGCGGTCTCGTCCGGAGCGAGCCCGTAGCGCACCTCTTCGAGCAGGTCCAGGAGCTCGTTGCGCAGGCGGCGCGGCACCCGTTCGCGCTTGTGGGCTGTGCGCAGGACCGTGGTCAGGCGGCCGCCCCAATCGTTGTCGACGTCCGCGTAGTCCTCCCAGGCGTCGCTGGAAATCCCGACTCGCTCGAGGAAGGACTTGCGGGCGGCGATCTCCTCCTCGTCTTCCCGCGGCAGATAGCGGCTGTAGGAGACTTCCATCTTCTCCTCGCTGGTGACGAGGCGGCCGATATCGGCGATGGCGGGGCTGCGCAGCTCGTAAGGAGGCTCCGCTTCGACCAGCCCCAGCCGCGCGAGAAAGGGCGCTGGCGCCTCCCGCAGCTGCGGCAGCGTCTCGGTCATCACCACGAGGTCATCCGCATAGGCGCCGACTGCCACGACTCCGTCCCGCGAGTCGATCTCGTCAAGGACCATCGACACGACCATGTTCGCCAGGACCTGCGAGGAAGGCAGACCGACCGGCAGCTGCCGGTCTCCTTCCTCGCCGAGATCCGCCTCGCGCGGGGCGACCCGCGAGCAATGCTCGGCATAGCGCTCGTGCAGCGCCTCGAGCAGCTCGGTCAGCACCCGCAGGCGCGGGGAGGTGGGACGGGCCTCCCCCTTCGCGGCGAAGAACGCCTTGACGATCTCCGTCGGCCCGGCATCGATCGAGTAGTAGAAGGCGCGAAGGTCGAGCTTCGCCGTGGTGAGGAACTCGCCGGGGTGTTCCTTGCGCACCTCGCCCGGCAGCTCCTTCCAGCGTTTGAGCGCGGCCCGCTGGTCGGCAAACATCAGGCCGCTGTTGCGGGGGTCCTCGAGGAACGCCTTGCGGAAGCGGAATCCCAGCACTCCCTCGCCGAGCAACGGATCCGCCGCCTGGGCGATCGAGAGCGTCCAGAGAATCGAGACCAGCCACCAGAAGAGGCGGGCGTGGAGAAACGCGTGAACGCTGTCCACACCGACCACCTGCTCGCCGTCGCGGAAGAGCAACTGCACGTCGCGGGGAAGGGAGCCCACCGCTATCCCTTTCAGGAGCGTCTTGCCGAGATCGGTCCCCAGCCAGTCGCTCACTCCGACCTCGCGATCGAGTAGGCGCTCGAGAGCAACAGTCTGGGAGGCCGAGAGGCTCAGCGACGCCTGGCGGGAGACAAACGGGTTGTCGCGAGTTTCGAAGGCGAATCGACCGAGGTGCTCCAGGCCGATCTGTATTTGTCGTTTAGTTGAGTTCTTTGCCACGACGGCGGAATCCTAGGCGGAGGGCGAGGTGAAGCCGGGTGTCCCTACGACGGCCAGCGGAGCGCGATGCACTCGGTGCGATAGCCCAGGGCCTCGGCCAGCCAGGAATGCATGTTCGCCCAGCCGTTGGATACGTGGTCTTGGTCGAGGACGAGGCCGGCGTCTTCGAGCGCCCGGGTGGTGGCGTCCTCGAACGGAGAGCCGATCTCCTCGAGCGCTCGCACGGTGACGGCCATGCGCGGAGCGCGGCGCCAGGCGAAAGCGCACCAAGGTTCCCCCCGGACCGTCCACCCCTCCGCATCCGGTCGCGACGGCACCAGCAGGAGCAGGGCCAGCGGCTGGACAGGGGTGGCGGCGGAGACCGGAAGGCGCTCGCGAAACGCGGTGGCGATCTCCAGCTCCCGCTTCAGCGCCGACCTGAACAGCGCTTCGAGCGCCGCCGGCTCGACCTCGACGGCGAGCGGCGGCAGGGTGTCGTCGTATGCGGCGGCGCGTTCGTCGAGCTGCTCCAGCGCTTCGATCTCGGGCACGTCCCTGCCGGGTGGCGGCGTCCGGCCCCGCGGCCCGATCAACTTCTCCTCGTCGGACAGGCGCAGCGCCTCCTCGAGGCGAAAGAAGCTCAGCGGCTCGGCGGAGAAGACCGGCGGCAGGCGAGTGCTGGTGATTCCCTCGCGACCACCGTGGATCTCCAGTTCGACGAACCACTCGTCCTGGGTGGTCCAGGCAAGGGACATGCGGCGATCGAGGTCCATCGCCGCGCGCTCCGCCTCATCGGCGAGCTCCCAAACCACCTTGTATGTGTCGAGCTTGCGGGCCAGCGCGACCTCTTGTGGCAATGGCTCGGGCAGTTCGCGGTCGTCGTCCAGCTCGCCGCGATCGATGTCGAGGGCGCGCTCGAGCGCCAGCAGCCAGCGACGCGACGGCGTTGGCTCCGCGGGCAGCGCCATGGCGTGGCGGACCAGGAGCTGCTTGCCGAAGAGGGGGACGTTCAGCGTCGAGAGCGCCGCAACCGCCGCGTCGCGTTCGGCGAGCGTCTCGTAGCTGGCGACGAGAGCCACCCGGACCTGCCGGAAGCGCAGTGTGGCGATCAGGGTGGCGTGGGGCTCGTCGCGGGGATGATCGGGCAAGACCGAGTCGGCGAGGCGCACGAGCGTGTGGACGCCGGCCTCGCCGACGCGAGCGAAGCGGTGAAGGGGGCTGCCGAGCGCCTCCCGCGCCCCCCAGAGGACGACGCTGCCGGCCAGGTCGAAGACGGGGCGGCGGCCCAGTCGCTCCAGGCAGCGCGCACAGACCAGGGCGAGAACGTCGTCGAGGCGATCGGTTCTCCACACCCGCAGGGGGTAGTCGGCTCCCTTGAAGAAAATCAGCCGTTGCGCCTGCAGCGGCTCGAGCGAGAGCTCCACATCCTCTGAGGCGTCCCAGGACGTGCGGGCATAGCGCAGCAGCGGGTCCGCGGTGACCGAGGGCTCCTCGGTTGGTGCCAGCTCCAGGTGAGCAGCCAGCACCGAGATGGCATCCCACTCGAGCTCGGCGACGCGGCGCTCGGGTGCCTCGAGCTCCCAGGTGTCTCGCGCTTCGTGAACGAGGGAGAGCAGTTCCAGCTGCCAGGAGTCGTCGCCCGAGGCGCGACTTGCCAGCGCGTCGTAGGCCCGCCTGGCGGCGGCAGCGCGTTCGGCCTTGTCCATGGTTGCGAGCACCGCTTGACGGCGCAGCTCGTGGATCCACGGGAGCGACTCGCCCGTACTCGCGAGCAGGCCCGTCCGCGCGAGACGGGCCTCGACCTGGGCCCAATCGTGCGGCGCGACGAGCGCCGCCAGCTCCTCCGCCGGAGGCCTGCGGGCGAGGACCGAGAGTCGGCGCACGGCGTCTTGGACCGGCTCTTCGAGCGAGCGCATGGCTCGCTCGACCAGCTCGCTCACCGCGTCGGCCCGCGAGATCGGCAGACCGACCCGGACCGCATCGTCGATCACCAGGGGGCTGCCGCCGGTGAGGTTGAGGACACGCTCGGCCGCCTCGCCGACAAACGCCTCCGGGTGCCAGGTCTGCAGCTGATCGCGGTCGAGAGGGACGAGCTCGATCTCAATGCACCCGCAGTCCTCGGCCAATAGCTCGAGCAGGGCGTCCCGAGCCGCCTCCTTCTCCTTGCTCCAAGCGACCACCAGTCGGACCCCGGGAGACAGGCGCTCGGCCAGATCGGCGAGCAGCCTCCAGCCTCTTTCGTCGAGGCGCTGGCCCTCGTCGATCCTGAGCACGACCGGCCGCTCGCCGGACAGCTCCGCGGTCACCGCGGCGAACTCGAGCACGATGCCGAGGGTGCTCGGCCGCCGAACTTGTTCGAGGCGCGCGATCGCGCCGGGCGCCCCCTGCGCCGCAAACTCCTTGCGGAGAGGCGCGAGGCGCTTCAACAACCGCGGACCGGCACCGGCGGTCAAGGCGTCGAAGAAGCCGAGGGCCGCGGCGGCGGCAACCTCGCGGCCGAACTTCATCCCCACCTTTTCGACCGCCGCTCGCAGGCGGGCGGCGATTGCCTCGAGATCTTGCTCCTCGGCGATCTGCTGAAGCGCTTCGCCCAGCTGCGCGAGCAGCACCTGGTCGAGGTCGTCGCTGCGCGCGAGACGATGCAGGGACGGAATCACCGCGCCGTCGACGGTTGCGACGAGGTCCAGAACCGCGCTCTTGCCGATCCCCGACTTGCCGGAGACGATCGTCACGGCCGCCGGGCCACCAGCGGCCTGCCTCGCTTGCGCCTCCCGGAGCGGGATTACCGAGGCTGTTGCTTTGGGTACCGGCGGAGTAATCGCCCGACGGTACTACCGCAACTACTGAGCCAGCGCGGTGAAGCTGAGTGTGCCGGCCGCTTCGCCGGCGTGGAAGAGCTCTTTGCCTTCGTTGAAGGCCTGGTTGAGAGTCGCCGCGGTCTGCGCCTCGAGCAGCAGTGGGCCGCCGGACAGTGTGACCGAGCGGGCCTTCGGGTCGGAGGAGATCGCGCCGCCGGTGAGGTCGAAGACGCCGACACGGCCCAGCTTGCCGGGGAATGCCGGCGCCGGCTCGACGTCGACTTCGGCCGAGTCGACCTTGGCCCCCATGTCCATCCACAGTTCCTTCCAGAAGACCTGGCCGGCGCCGAGCTGCAGCAGTTCGACGGTGCCCCCTGTGCGCACCGTGCCTTCGCTGCCGTTGGGGGCGATCTGGCCGCCGACGATGATCGGGAAGGTATAGGTGGGGCCCTGGTGTTCGGCCGGGAAGATCGGGTTGACCGAGACGAAGTGCGATTCGAGCTTGGCCAGGAAGGCGGCGTCGAAGACGAAGGTGGCGCGGCCGGATTCGAGCACGGTGGCGACCTTCGGCTGCGGGGTGGCGACGATCGAGCCAAACGGCTGACCTTCGGCGAAGGGCACCTTTGGCCGCAGCTTCTTGTTGAGGCGCGTCGCCACCGTGCCGGTCAGCTTCAGCTTCTGGGCGCTGAACTGGATGCCGAAGCCGCTGCGCTTGTCAGAGAGCTTGGCCGAGGTTGCGACCTTCAGCTGCGAGCCGCCGACCTTGGCGACCAGCGGCGAGTGCTTGGTCTTGACCGCGATGTTGCGCAGCGGCACCTTCTTGCGCGCGCTGGCGAAGATAAGTGAGCCTTCGGCGTCGATCTCCCCTTTGCCGGCGACCGGGTCGAGGCTGCCGCCGATCACTGGCAGGACGAAGGCGCTGCCCTTGCGCTTGGCGCCGCTGGAGGCGGTGAGGGTCACCCCGTCGCGCTTGAGGAATGAGGCGAAGCCCTTGTCGAGCACCAGCTTCGCCGTGCCCGAGCCGAGTGGGTCATTGGTGGCATGGGCGGCCGGCGCCGCGAGGAGAACACAAAGAAGCGCAGCCGCGATTGCAATTCGTCTCATTCCTTGACCCCACATGTCTTGTTGACCGTTGCGCCGAGCGGCTTGCGCCCGGCGAAGGAGAATTCGGCGTAGGCGAGCGGGAAGGAGGCTCGTTTGGCGCCCTTGGTCGCCGGACAGCCGGCGTTGAAGTATGAGAGCCGCTTGCCGCCGAAGGTGTATTCGCGCTTCAGGGTGAGCTTGATCCGGTCCAGGTAGCCCCAGTCACCCAGCGCCTGGGGCAGCGAGGCGTGCAGCTCGGTGCCGTAAGGGCCCTTGGAGACGTGCTTGATCGAGAAGGGGATGACGAAGGACGAGTTGAACGGGTGCGAGGTGAAGATGTGGGTGAGGATCACCGGCCGGCCCTTCTGGCGCCCGTTGAAGATCAAGAGGCGGCCCTGGGTGCGGTAGGCACCCTGGTCGGGCAGGACGATGTTGGCCCAGAACTGCCCCGAGCCGATCACCGCGTCGCCGCACTGGGCGAGCGCCCGTTCGGTCGAGGCCGGCTGGATCGATTTGACCTGGCAGACCGGCAGCCCCTTTGACTGCAAGAGGCCGTGGCGGTTGACCTCGATCGTCATCTCCTGCAACTGCGGCGGAACGCCCCCGTTGGCGTTCTGCAGATGCCCGGCGACGAAGACCGCGATCGGCGCGGTTCCCTCGCGGGGGAGCTTGTAAGGCTTGATCTGGGAGAGGACGGTGATGCGTAGGCCGCCGTCTTGGATCGTCGCAGCCTTTGCCACCAGTGCGCCGCACAGCAGCAGCGCGACGAGCAACAACGTTGTTCTCTTCAAGCTAGGTTCCCGCTTCGACGTGTCGTCCCCGAGCTCCCATTGGTTGCCCAGGAACCCTCCCTGACTTCCGGGAACGGTAGTGATAAGCCGGTCTAAAGTCAACGCGGTTTCTCAATGAGACCGGCCGCACGCCGCTACCGAGAAGTGACCGACATTGCTGCCTAGGAATCGAACGTCATGTAGCTCGAGTTCTGAAACCAACCTTCATCGTAGTCCAGCTCGAAGGATGACCCCCCTCATCTCATTGCGCGAATGTCTCCGCTCAGGCGCGCGGCCTCCTCGGCCCCTAGGTACGGAGCGAGGATGAACTCGGCGAAGTCGGGGAGCAGGTCCTCGAGCTGCTCGGCTTCGCCGGCGGCGACCTTGCGCGAGGTGAGCATGACCAAGGCGCCGATCGTCGACTCCTCGGTCGTCGGCGGCAGCTCGCGAACGCTCCGGCGCTCGACGCGGCCCTGCTGCAGGTAGGGAGTTACCTCATGGACCGCCTCGTGGAAGCGCATCGAGACCGCCAGCCCGGCGGCCTGGGACTCGACCAGGCAGAGCCGGGCGAGGTCGGGCTCTTCGGCGAAAAAGGCGAGCACGGCTCGCGCGGCGGCGATCCCCTGGTGGGGCCAATCGTCGATCCCGGCGGTGGCCTCGCCGGCCAGCTCGCGGATGTGCCCCACCACCACCTCAAAGGCGGCCAGGAAGCACTCGTCCTTGCCTTCGAAGTTCTCGTAGAAGACGCGCCGGGAGACTCGCGCCGCTTTGGTGATGTCGGTGATCGTGACGGCGCGGTAGCCCTTCTCGGCGACTGCGGTGGCGAGCCCAGCGATCAGGCGCTCGCGCTGGTTGTGGGCGACCTGCTCGCGGCTGAAGCCGTGGCGGCCGGCGGGAAGAGGGCCGAGCGTTTCCTCGTCTGCCACCGTCGCCCCTCCGCTCAGGCCGAAGCGGCGCCGGACGCGCCCGCCTCGCGCGCCGCCGCGTCCTCACCTACATAGGGCCGCAGGAGGAACTCGAGTGCCTCGGGCAGCAGCGCCCGCAGCTTCTCGCCTTCGCCGGCGATTAGGCGCTGGTTGATCACCCAGAGCACTCCCCCGGCCAGAGTCTCCTCGAGGCTCTCGGGCAGCTTGTCGGCACGCGGGTTGAGCTCACGGCCCGGCCGCAGCAGCGGCGCGAAACGCTTCAGCGCCGCTTCGTGGCGCGCCGCCGCCTCCGGCCCCGCGGTCGGCGCCTCGACCAGGCAGGCCCGCGCGACCCCGGGATGCTCCGCGGCGATCTTCAGCAGCGCCCCCAAGCCGGCCCCCACCTTGTCGGGCCAGGGGCCGTCTTCGCGGTCGAAGGCTTCTTCCACCTCATAGGCCGTGCGCTCGACCGCGGCGTCCATCAGGGCCAGGAAGGCCTCCTGCTTGTCGGCATAGTGCTTGTAGAAGGTGGCGTAGCCGACCCGCGCCCGGCGCACGATCTGCTCGATCGTCGTCTCCGCGTAGCCCTGCTCGGCGATCAGGTCGGCCGTGGCTTCGAGGATCCGCCGCCGCTGGTCCTCCGCGGACGCGGCGCGGCTGACTGGCTCGGGGCCGGGCGGCTGCCGGGAAGCCTTTCCAGGCAATGCGCGCACGCAGTCAGGATAGCGCGCGTTCCCATTGGTACGAAGGCAGTATATGAAGTGACGATAGTTCCCAAAGATGAGCTAAGGTACCTCGGAGTGGACGCACCACCCACACTGCGCGCCGTGAGGTCATGGGACGAGGCCATTCCGCAGCGCGCGTCGGATGAGGGGGCCCTGGAAGCAATGCTGCTCTGCGTGGGGGCACGTGGCTACGACAAAGCGACGGTGCAGGAAGTTCTGGAGCGCAGCGGGATCTCCCGCGACCGCTTCCAGCGCCGCTTCGGCGGCAAGGAGGCCTGCTTCGCGCAGGCCTACGAGATGGCGGCAGATCGACTCTGCGCGGAAGTGCTCGAGGCGGGCCGTGAGGCCAAGAGCTGGCGGGCGGGCTTCCGCGCCGCCCTCGCCAGGCTGCTCAAGACCGTCGCCGAGCAGCCGCTGATGGCGAAGGCGCTGCTGGTCGAGGTCCGCGCGGCCCGCGGCGCGGCCTGGGCCAAGCACCAGCAGGTGGCCGAGCGACTGACCGAAGCCGTCGACACGGCGCGGGGCGAGCCCGACGTGAGGATCAGCGCCACGCCGACAAGAGCGGCGTTCATTGTCGGTGCGATCGAGGAATCGGTCGCCGCCGAGATCGGTGCCGGCCGCACCGCCACGGTCGAGCGCCTGCTCCCGGACCTCACCCACCTTGTGGTGCTCAACTACTTCGGCGAGGATGAGGCCTGGCTCGAACTTGGCTCACAGGACCTCGAGGCAGTCGAGCCCGCCGACTGAGCCGCGGCTCTACTCCCGCGCCAACTCCGCGGCCTCTTCGCTCCCCACATATGGAGTGAGCGTGAACTCGACCAGGTCGGGCAGCAGCTCCTCCAACTGCTCGGCTTGGCCGGCGATGATGCGGCGCGAGATCAGCGAGACCATGCCGCCGACCAGGGCCTCCTCGGTGGTCGGCGAGAGGCGGGATAGGACCTCGGGCGGGCGGCCCTCGCGGCCGGTCTGGAAGTAGGGCACGAAGCTCTGGATCGCGGCGTCGTAGCGCTCGACCACGACCGGGCCGGCGACCAGGGCCTCGACCATGCAGAGACGGGCCAGGTTCGGCTCGGCGGCGAGGAACTCGAGCATCGCCCCGATCCCGGCTTTGACCGCGTGCGGCCAATCGTCCTCGGCGTCGAAAGCGGTAGAGACGCGGCCGACCAGCTCCTCCATCACCGTGTCGTAAGCAGCGACGAAGCACTCGTCCTTGCTGGAGAAGTGCTCGTAGAAGGTGCGTCGGGAGACGGCGGCGTGACGGGTGATGTGGGCGATCGTCGTGCCCGAGTAGCCGTTTTCGGCGATCGCCTCGGCGAGGCCGGCGATCAGGCGCTCACGCTGGTTGTGGATGACGAACTCGCGCGGCAGGCCATGGCGGCCTGGCGGTAGGCGCGCGAGCTCTGGTGGGTAATCCTCCGCTGACACTCCCGGGTCACCCGTTTCCCGGGAGGACGACTTCTTCTTGGCCACACCCCGACGATATCGCGCTGGCGGATCGAAGCCCCTCGACAACTCGGCCAGCCCGGCCTCGATTCCCAGATACGGCATTACTGCGGCGGACATCAATTGCGGCACGAGCTCGGGCAACTCGTCGGCGTTGCCGCGCACGACTTTGGCGTAGACCTGGCCGTAGGCGGACCCCGCGAGCGCCTCGGCGGTGGTGTGAGGCACCGACTCCGGGTCCTCCATCTCGTTGCGCCCGGCGTCGATCAGCGAGGCGATCACCCGCATCGTCATGTCGCGCCGCGCCCGGGCGGCGTCGCCCGCGGCCAGCACCTCGACCGCGAAGGATGCCCGGCTGGGGGCGTTACGGAGGTTTTCGACGATCTCGCAGGCGACGGCGCGGAGCCGGTCGGGCCAGCTCTCCTGGCTGTTGTAGGCCTCCAGCATCTCCCGCATACAGCCCTCGTTGATCTCCTGCCAGGCGGAGAGGAAGCAGTCGTACTTGCCGCGGAAGTGGCGGTCGAATGCGGGCCGGTCGAGTCCGGCGCGCTCGGTGATCAGCTCGATCGTGGTCTCGGCGTAGCCGCGCTCGGCGGCGATCTCGATCAGGGCCTCGACGATGCGCTCGCGCTCGGGACTGGCGGCGCGCTCGCGGGTCTCCAGGTCAAGCACTAGGTCATGGGACCCCCAATCCCTGCCCCTGGCTCAACCCGCAGCGGGTGTCGGTGCTTCTTCGCCGGCGATCCGCTTGGCGGACTCGGCGCCGAGGTAAGGCGTGAGCGAGAACTCGACCAGCTCCGGCAGCAGCTCCTCGATCTGCTCCGCCTGCCCCATGATGATGCGCTGGTAGAGAATCCAGAAGATCCCGCCGACGATCGTCTCCTCCAGCGTCGTCGGCAGCTCCTCGCCCTTCGCCGAGACCTTGCGGCCCATGCGGAAGAGCGGCACGAAGGCCTGGATCGAGCGCTCGTAGCGGTCGACCGCGGCGGGCCCGGCCGAGAGCGCCTCGACGATGCAGGTGCGGGCGAGCGCTGGCTCGTTGGCGACGTAGTGGAGGAAGGCGGCGAGCCCGGCGTTGACCCGGGCGGGCCAGGTGTCGACCTTGCTGGCGGCGTCGACGACGCGGCGCAGCGCCTCCTTGACCGCGAACTCGGAGGCGGCGAGGAAGCAGTCCTCCTTGGAGGAGAAATTCTCGTAGAAGGTGTTGCGGGCGATGCCGGCGCGGCGGACGATGTCGGCGACCGTGACGGCGCGGTAGCCCTTCTCGACCGTCTCCTCTGCCAGAGCGGCGATTATGCGGGCCCGCTGGTGCTGGGCGATGAACTCGCGTGGCAGTTGATGCCTTCCCGGGGGCATCCTTGTCGCTTGCGGTGCGCGATCGGCCACGAACGCCAGAGTACCTCGATAAGAATCCGTTTCCAAGCTGGACGGATCGACCAGATACCGTTACTGTTCCTTATTCCAGACAACCCGTTCCCTTGATCAGCAGAGGAAGGTCGGATGGGCAAGCAGGCCGCAACCAAGGTCCGGGCAGGGGCTGAGGGGACCGGCGCAACGGGGAAGGTGTTCCCCGAAGCTCCCGCACTCAGACTGGTGACTTCCCCGAAGCGTCAGCGCATTCTCGAGGGCATGCTCGAGGCTGTCGGCAATGCCGGCTACGACGCAGCGTCCGTGCGTATGGTGCTGGATCAGACCGGCCTTTACAGGCAGGCCTTCTACGACGAGTTCGCCGACAAGGACGTCTGTTACCTGGAGGCGTTTGCCTACGGCGTGGCCAAATTCGAAGCGGTCGCAAAGGCCGCCGCGGAGCCGGAAGAGGGCTGGCGAGCCAAGCTGCGTGCCGGCATCGATGCCGTCCTCGATGCCCTCGACGCGGACCCCGCGACCGGCCGAGCGCTGATCGTCGAGGTCCACGCGGCGGGCCCTGAGGCGCTGAAGATTCGCTCCGAAGCGATGAAAGAGATCACCGATTTCATCGATTCGGCGCGTCACGCCTCGACCGGCACCGAGGCGCCGCCGCCGATCGCCGCCGAGGGAATCGTCGCCGGCATGCACGCGGTGGTGCACGCCAAGCTGGCGAGTGGAGACGGTGACGGCTTCCGCCAGCTCTTGCCCGACTTCATGTACTTCGCGGTGCTGCCTTACTTCGGAGCCGAGGTCGCCGGCGCCGAGATGAAGGCCGCTAGAGCCTGACCAGGTTCGCTGCCTCGATGCCGCGGGTGACACCGCGGAAATCGACCACCAGTTGGGCCGCCGCGACGACCTTCGCGTAGTCGAGCTCGGGGTGCGCGGTGACGATCGCGACGGCGTCGGCGGAGTCGATGGCCGCGGCCAGATCGACCGAGGCCAGGCCCAGCTCGGGGAGCTCGGCGACGTGGGGGTCGTGGTAGGAGACATCGCCGCCGAACTCGCGCAGACGGCGGGCGATCTTCAGCGCCGGCGACTCGCGAGTGTCGCCGACCCCCGCCTTGTAGCTGACCCCGAGCAGCAGGATGCGCGAGCCGTTGACCGGCTTGCCGGCGTCGTTGAGGGCGCGCTCGATCCGCTCGACGCAGAAGGCGGGCTGGGTCTGGTTGACCTTGCCGGCGAGCTCGATGAACTCGGGGTAGAAGTCGTGCTCGCGCGCCTTGAAGGCGAGGTAGAAGGGGTCGACCGGGAGACAGTGGCCGCCCATGCCGGGGCCAGGCTCGAAGCGCATGAAGCCGAAGGGCTTGGTCGCCGCCGCGTCGACCACCTCCCAGACGTCGATCTCGAGCCGGTCGCAGAGCTGGGCCAGCTCGTTGACCAGGGCGATGTTGACCGAGCGGAAGATGTTCTCGAGCAGCTTCGAGAGCTCGGCTGCCTCGGGGCTGGAGAGGACGATCACCTCGTCGCAGATCAGCGCGTAGAGCTCCCGGGCGCGATCGGCGCAAGCGGTGGTGATGCCACCGACCAGCTTCGGCGTGGTCCGCACCGTGTAGTCGGTGCGGCCCGGGTCGATCCGCTCGGGCGAGAAGGCCAGGTGGAAGTCGCGCCCGGCCGAGAGGCCCGACTCCTCGAGGATCGGCAGCAGCCGCTCGCGGGTCGTTCCCGGGTAGGTGGTCGACTCGAGCACGACGAGCTGCTCCGGCTGGAGGATCCCGGAGAGCGCCGTGGCGGAGTCGAGCAGGTAAGTGAGGTCGGGCTCGCGCGAGCCGGTCAGCGGGGTCGGCACGCAGATCACGATCGCTTCGCAGGAGGCGAGGTCAGCCTGGTTGCCGGTAGCTCGCAGGCGCTCGCCGAGCGGCGCCAGGGTGGCGGCGCCGACATCCTCGACGTGGCTGTGGCCGGCGTTCAGCCCCTCGACCTTGCGCGGGTCGGTGTCGAGCCCAATTACCTCGTGCCCGGCCTCGGCGAAGGCGACCGCGAGCGGCAGGCCGACGTAGCCGAGACCGACGATCCCGATCTTCATCGACGCAGTGTAGGCGTCGCCGTCGGGCGCTTGGACATCGCGTCCAGCGCTGGGCGGCGGGCTGCGAAAACGGTTGGACAGTCTGAGAACACTGCCCTACTCTGAACCCATGGATCCGTCCTCGACTTCGAGTCCAGAAAAAACACAGGGCGGTACGCAGAGCCTGCCTCGCGCCTACCTGGTGCGCTCCGAAAGGGAGCGACTCTTGGAGTCGATGCTGCGCGTCGCGGCGGCAAAAGGCTACGAAGCGACCACGGTCAAAGACGTGATCGAGGTGGCCGGAGTCTCCGAGCAGACCTTCGAGCAGATGTTCGGCGAGAAGGAGTGTTGCTTTCTCGAGGCCTACGAAGCGGTCTTCGACGTCCTCCTCGCCCACATGACCAGCGCCTTCGAGGCCGCCGCTGACCGGGCCTGGCCGGAGCGGATCTCCGCCGCACTCGGCGCCCTGGTCGGGCTGCTCTCGATCGAGGCCGGGATCGCCCGGCTCTCGATGGTCGAGGTGACCGCGGCCGGCGACGACGCCCGCGCCCGCTACCGCTCCGCCCTGGCGCGCTTCACCCCGTTCCTCGAGGAGGGGCGGCAGTACGCGACCCAGGGTGAGGAACTACCTGCCGACACCGCCCGCTTCGCGATCGGCGGTGCCGCCTCGATGATCTTCGACGAGATCCGGGCGGGCCGAGGGCCGGATCTGACGCGGATCCTGCCCGACCTCGTCTTCGCCGTGCTGATGCCGTATCTGGGCCCGGAAGCGGCCGAAGACGAGATGCGGCGGGTCGCCCGCGAGAGGTGAGAGGGACCGGGTCCCTCTAAACACCTCGCCCGTGCCGGCCCTCGCCAGCTGAAAAGCGTTGAGCACCTTTTACGGCAACATGCAGCGTCTCCCGGCCTAGTTTGTGCTCTAAGGCAATTCCCTCCGCAAGCGGCAGGCCGAAACCCTCGATCGCGGCGCGGCGGTCGGCCAGCATCGTCTCCTGGGGGAAGGCGGCGATTCGCTCGGACAGCTCGAGAGCGCGCTCGAGGTGCTTGCCGGGCTCGACCAGCTCGTTGACCAGGCCGATGCGGTGAGCCTCCTCGGCCTCGACCGGGCGGCCCGTGAGGATCAGCTCCAGCGCCCGGCCCATGCCAATCACGCGCGGGAGGCGCTGGGTGCCGCCGTCGACGAGCGGCACGCCCCAGCGGCGCTCGAAGAGGCCGAAGGTTGATTGCGGGGTGGCGATCCGCAGGTCGCACCAGAGCGCCAGCTCCACCCCACCCGCCAGGCACCAGCCGTCGACGGCGGCGATCGCGGGCTTGGCGGGCGTCAGCCGTGTCGGTCCCATCGGGCCATCGGGGTGATCGACGTCGAGATCCATCGCTTTCAGGTCGGCCCCGGCGCAGAAGGCCTGGCCTCCGGCCCCGGTGAGAACCAGCGCCCGAGCGCCCTCGTCGCCCTCGAACTCCGTCAGCCCCTCCCGGAACGCCTCAGCGGTAGCTGCGTCGACCGCGTTGCGCCGCTCCGGCCGATCGATCGTCATCACCGCGGCCGCGCCAATCCGCTCGTAACGAAGCTCCCCGCTCATGGCCAGGATCCTCCCATAGGGAGATAGGGAGCGGGCGGGCTAGTCGCGGCGACCATCCGGGTCTCGCGGCGACGCCCAGCTCCCAGGCACTACGTCCCGGCACGCGCGACATCAAGGGCAGACGCTTGACGTCGCCCCCAAGCTAGGCACCCCCCCGGACGCTGACTTTGTCGTTAGGTGTCCTATTGGCCCCCAAAAGGCGAAGTCAGCGATTTCGGGCACAAAAAATGCGACTGGCGGGGACGCTCGGTTGCCTGCCGCGTGCGTAGCCTTCGCTCGCTGAAGCTCGTTGCGCCACCTTCGAGGCGGTGTCCGGTGGGCTTCCGCGGACGCCGTCTCTCCCAGTCGCAAAGTCAACGTAGCGCGCACCTTGGCGGGGCGCTAGGGGGGCGACGAATACGTTCCCGCAAAATCCGGGAATTGGCCTGTCCGGCGACGCGGTATACGGTCCCGCTGGGATGACCGACGGCCTTGATGCCTCTCGGAGGAGGGCGCGGCGCAACGTCGTGCTGACGGCTGCGATCGCCGGGCTCGGTGGGCTGCTCTTCGGCTACGACACGGGCGTCATCGCGGGCGCCCTGCTCTTCATCAAGACCGACTTCGGCCTCGGCAGCTTCGCCCAGGGCCTGGTCGTCGCGGCGGTGCCGATCGGCGCCGTCGGCGGGGCGGCGATCGCCGGGCCGGCAGCAGACACCTATGGACGGCGCTCGATGATCCTGCTCGCCGCCAGCGTCTTCATCGTCGGCGCCTTGGCGAGCGCGGCGGCGCCAGGGGTCGAGGTCCTGGTCATCGCCCGCGTCGTGATCGGGGTCGCGATTGGCCTCGCATCGGCCGCGGCGCCCGTCTACATCTCCGAGGTGGCGCCGGCGGAGAGCCGCGGGCGGCTGGTCAGCTTCTTCCAGCTGGCGGTGACGATCGGCATCCTGGTTGCCTACCTGGTCGGGCTTGCCTTCGACCAAATCGAAGGCTGGCGCTGGATGCTCGGGCTCGGCTGCGTGCCGGCTCTGGCGCTCGGCTTCGGCATGCTGCGGATGCCGCAGAGCCCGCGCTGGCTGGTGATGACGGGGGACGATTTCGCAGCGCGGGCGACGCTGGCCAAGATCCGCGTCGACGACCCGGACACGATCGACCGCGAGCTGGAGGAGATCAAAGACAGCCTCGACGAGAAGCCGGGCGCCTGGAGCGAGCTGCTGCAGCCCGTGGTGAAAGCGGCGCTCGTGGTCGGCGTCGGGCTGGCGATCCTGCAACAGGTGACGGGCATCAACACGGTTATCTACTACGCGCCGACGATCGTCGAATTCACCGGCGTCAACTCCTCGGCCGGCTCGATCCTCGCCGCCGTCGGGGTCGGGGTGATCAACGTCGGCATGACCCTGTTGGCGCTGCGCTTGCTCGACCGGGCGGGGCGGCGAACACTGCTCTTCATCGGCGTCAGCGGGATGTCGATCTCGCTCTTCGCCCTAGGCGCCGCCTTCAAGGTCTCCGGAGGAGCCAGCACCGCAGGCTCGGTGATCGCGATCGGCAGCCTGATGGCCTACGTCGCCTCCTTCGCGATCAGCCTCGGGCCGATCTTCTGGCTGCTCAACGCCGAGATCTACCCGCTCAGCGTGCGCAGCAAGGCGGCCGGCGTCGGCACGATGGCCAACTGGACCTTCAACTTCATCGTCTCGCTCACCTTCCTGCTGCTGATCGAAGCGCTGGGGCGCTCCGGTGCCTTCTGGTTCTACGGCGTGATCGGCCTTTTCACGCTGGCCTTCTGCTGGAAGTTCGTGCCCGAGACCAAGGGCAAGCGTCTCGAGGACATCCAGGAGTACTTCCAGGCGCAGGTCGCGCGGCGCGGCGCGTCCGCCTGAGCCGGTGCCGGCTACGCTCTGCCGGTGCGTATAGACGAGATCATCGCCGCCAAAGCGCCGACCTTCTCGGTCGAGTTCTTCCCGCCGAAGACTGACGAGGGGCGTGAGGCGCTGCTAGCTACGGCGCGCTCGCTGCGTGAGCTCGAGCCCGACTTCGTCTCGGTCACTTACGGAGCCGGCGGATCGACCCGCGACGGCACGGTTGAGATAACCCGCGAGCTGAAGGATGAGCTCGGCTACGAGACGATGGCGCACCTGAGCTGCGTCGGCGAGACCTCGGAGGGCCTGGCGCAGACGCTTGATCAGATCGAGGCGGCGGGAATCGAGAACGTCTTCGCCCTTCGCGGCGACCCGCCGCGCGGCGAAGAGGACTTCGTCCAGCGCGAGGGCGGGCTGGGCAGCGCCGCCGAGCTGACCGCCTTCATCGGCTCGCGCTGGCCCTTCACCGTCGGCGGTGCCTGCTTCCCCGAGATCCACCCCGAGGCGCCTGACCTGGAGACCGACCTGGCCTACCTGAAGACCAAGGTGGAGGCCGGCGCTTCCTTCCTGATCACCCAGCTCTTCTTCGACAACCAGGTCTACTTCGACTTCGTCGCCGCGGCGCGGGCGGCGGGGATCGAGGTGCCGATCATCGCCGGCGTGATCCCGGTCGCCAGCTTCGCCCAGACCAAGCGCATCTGCGGCCTCTGCGATGCCTCGATCCCACCGCGGCTCGAAGCGGCGTTCGCGGCGGCGGGCGGCGACGAGAAGGCCGAGTTCGAGCTCGGCGTGGCCTACGCCGCCCAGCAGTGCTCGGAGCTGCTACTGGCGGGCGCCCCCGGCATCCACTTCTACGCGCTCAATCGGGCGCCGGCGACCTGGGCAGTGCTGGGCTCGCTGCAAGCGGCCCGGCCCTGGGAGCGCGGCCGCGACGACAGCGGCGACTTGGCCAAGTCACTCTGAGTAAACTGGTCGCCGCATGGCCAATCGCAGGGAGGAAGAGAGGGAGCGGCTCCGCCAAGCTCGCCAAGAGCGCGAGAAGAAGCAGGCGGGTTCCGCGAAACGCCGGCTGATGATCGGCTATGGAGCCGCGGGCGTGATCGGGATCGTCGTTCTGATCGGGATCGTCGCGGTGATCGTCTCGGCCTCAAACAAGAACGACAGCGGCAACGCCCATATCGACCAGCAGTCGGGCTCGACCAACGGCGTGCAGCCGGACACGCGCAGCGGCACCACGGTCGCCGCGGTGAAAGTCAGCAACCTCAAAGATGCGGCGAAAAAGGCTGGCTGCGATCTGCGCCTCCACCTGCCCGAAGAGGGCCACGAACACATCCCGCCAACCGCCCCGACGCCCGAATACGAAACCAACCCACCGACCTCGGGCAACCACGTCGAACCGCCCTACCAGCAGGCCGACGGCGCCTACAAGGAAATGCCGCAGGAACTCGACATAGTTCACTCGATCGAGCACGGGCGGCTGGAGATCCAGTACTCGCCGGATCTTCCCGAAAGCGCGCAGCTGGAACTGATCGGGCTCTACGAATCGATGTACGGGGCGACGCTGATCTTCCCGAACACCAACATGCCTTACGAAGTGGCCGCAACGACCTGGCGCAACCTGCTCGGCTGCAACGAATACAAGGGCGCGATTACGCTCGACGCGATCCGCGACTTCGGCAAGCAGACCTGGGGCCACGGCCGCGAGCCGGTCGAAGGCTTCCCCTTCACCGGCCCGACGCCGGTCGAACCGACCGTCGGCTAAGCGCGGTAGGCGGGGAAGAAGCTCCCCGCTTCGCGGCCGCCTGAGAGCCGGGCGTAGGCCGCCTGGTCGGCGACGAGCTCGGAGCTGTGCCAGGGCAGCTCGCGATTGGCGAAGCCGCGCTTGAATTCCTCGAGCCGATCGCCGCGGCTGATGCCGCCGCCGAGGTTGAGCGGCTCGCCGCGCTCGGCGGCGAGCTCGACCAGTGAGGCGACGACGTTCTTCATCGGCGAGTCGCGCAGGTGCGAGTCGGCACTGCCGCTGAGGTAGTAGTGCAGGTATCCGTCGCTGCTGGCGGCGATCGAGGCGGCGGCGATCGTGCCGTCCCGGGCGTGCGCGAGAGCGAGCCAGGTACGGGGGGATTCGAGGATCCGGTCGAAGTAGTGCGCGCCGAAGAAGTAGCGCTCGGCCGCCCCGGTGCGGCGCATCGTCTGCTCGTAGGCGGCTACAAAGCCGGCGCGCTGGGCAGCGCTTGTCTCAGGCCCGGGAACGAGGCTCAGCTCATAACCGTTGCGCAGGTTCTTGTTGATCTGGTTGCGATCGCTGCCGCGGCTCTTCGCCGGCAGGGCCGGGTCGGCGATCTGGACCACGTTGCGTGTGCTGGTGTTGGCAAGCCGCGGCGGGTCGCTCAGGGTGAGGCGAAGAAAAATCGTGACCAGGCCGGTGGCGCTGAAGTCGATGGATTCCGGGTCGAGAGCAGGAGGAGCCGGGCTCCTCTCGACCAGCCCCGGATATCCGTAGGGGGAGATCGCGTCGCGCTCGGGCCCACCGTCGATCTCCCGCACGATCAGCGGGGCAACCAGCTCCCCCGCCTCGCCAACGATGCGCAGCGTGTGGGTGACTCCTTCGGCGTCGAGGAACGGGCGCGAGCGGAAAAACTCCTCGCTCGCTGCCGCCTCGCCGCGGTCCTCAAGGAGCTCGGCGCGAGCGGTGACGCTCACGAGAGCAGGTCGGCCGCAGCGGCGCGGAACTCGTCGGGCAGGACGCCCCAGACCTCGCAGTCGTCGGCCGGAGCGCCCTCGCGGCGCAGGTGGGCGCGCATCGTGCCCTCGTGCTTCCAGCCGAGGCCGGCGACCGTCTTCTTCGCCACCTCGTTACGCGCCGGGATGCGCCCGTAGACGCGGTGGGCGTTGAACTCGTCGAAGGCCTTGGCCAAGGTCAGCGCCTCGGCACGGCGCCCGACGCCCTTGCCGCGCACGTCGTCGCCGATCAGGGCGCCGAGCTCCGGCGCCGTCTGGCGGAACAAGCCGTAGAGAGCCGTGAAGCCCACCGGCTCGTCATAGCCCTCGACCTCGATCGCGTACTTGCGGTCCTCCCCCGAGTCGTCCATCGCCCGCCCCACCCAGGCCTCGGCCTCGGCCTCGGAGAACGAGTCCCGCTGCTCCATCAGCGAGGCGGTCGCGGCCGGGTTGTTGAACCAGCGGTGCACGGCTGCAGCATCGCCGGGCTCGAACGGGCGAAGTGAGACTTCGGGTCGGTCGCTCATCGTCGCGAAGCCTAGTCCGGGGCGAGGCCGTGGCCGGTGATCAGCAGCCAGAGCGTTTTCAGCAGGATGCGGGCGTCGAGGATGGCGCTGCGGCGGTCGACGTACTCGACGTCGAGGTCGATCCGCTGCTCCCAGGGGATGCCGGCGCGGCCCTGGACCTGGGCCCAGCCGGTGATGCCGGGGCGGACCTCGTGGCGGCGGTGCTGGCGGGGCGTGTAATCGACGACCTGGGCGGAGATCGTCGGGCGCGGACCGACTATCGCCATCTCGCCGCGCAGGACGTTGATCAGGTTGGGGATCTCGTCGAGCGAGGTGCGGCGCAGGATGCGGCCGGCAGAGGTGACGCGCGGGTCGTCGCGGGTGACGACCGTGCCGACCCCGACGGGATCGGAGCCGGCGACCATCGTGCGCAGCTTCAGCATCTCGAACTCCTCGCCATCCAGGCCGACGCGGCGCTGGCGGTAGATAACCGGGCCGCGGCTGCCGAGCTTGATCGCGATCGCCGCGATCAAGAGCACGGGCGAAAGAACGATGAGAGCGACCAGCGCGATGAGAATGTCGAGGAACCTGGGCATCGAGCTAGTCGGCTTACCGGGTGCCGGGTGCCTTCTCCCAGGCTCCGGCCGGAGCGCCGTGGCGGAATCGGTCCCAGAGCCCAGCAGCGATCGAGAGGGTCGTCATCGCGTAGTAGCGAGCGACGCGAAGCGGGCCGACCGGGAAGCTGCCGCCGAACAGCGCCGCGCCGATCACGGCGACCTGGATCCCGTAGGTGACGACGTAGACCGTGCCGCTGCCAAGCAGGGCGAGGTTGGCGAAGAAGGCGACGAAATGGAGGAACGGGGTGAGGTAGCGCAGCAGGCGGTGCGAGAAGAGCTCGAAGGCGTAAAGGCCCGAGTAGCCGCGCGGCGAGATCATCCCCTCGCCGACGACGATGTCCCAGATGCCGACCATCATCCGCCGTTTGCGGGCGAACTCGCCCTCCATCGTCGGCACCATCTTCTCCTCGGCGCGGGCGCTCGCCACGTAGAGGGAGCGCTTGCCGAGCTTGGCGAGCGCGAAGGGGAAAGAGAGGTCGTGGCTGCCCGAGGGGTCAAGCGGCAGGTAGTCCTCGGCGCGCACGGCGTAGATCGCGCCGTTGCCGGCGGTGATCCCGGCGAGCTCGGACTCCATCTCGCGCACCGCCATCTCGTAGCGCCAGTAGGCGCCCTCGAAGTTGTCGCCGTCGGCGTCGAGGAAGCGGACCTGGCCGCAGGCGTAGGCGACCTGCGGATCGGCGAACGGGGCGACGAGCAAGCGCAGGGCGTCGGGGCGCCAGATGCTGTTGGCGTCGGAGAAGGCGAGGATCTCACCGCTGGCTTGCTCGGCAGCGGCGTTCTGCGTCGCCAGCTTGCCGCCGCGGGGCAACTCGAGGACGAGGCCGGCACCGGCGGCGCGGGCGCGCTCGGCGGTGGCGTCATAGGAGCCGTCGGAAGCGACGATCAGCTCGAGCAACTCGCGCGGGTAGTCGAGCGCAAGCGCGTTGGCGACCTTCGCCTCGATCACCTCCTCCTCGTCATAGGCGGCGACGATCAGCGAGACGCGGGGCAGCTCGGCTGATTCGGCTGGTGTCTTCCGGGGCCGCCGGAGTGCGACCAGCAGGCGCAAGGCGAGCGGGTAGCCGAGGTGCGTGTAGACGATCAGCGCAGCGGAAATCCAGAAGATCGCGGCGAGCATCGGGCGATTATCGGCTTCCGGTGCGCTTTATGCGCCTATGGGGAGCAAAAGGCGCACCGGAACGCCCGTCAGCCGACCAGGTCTTGGTACAGGGCGAGGGTTTGGGCGGCGACCGCGTCCCAGGAGTAAGGGCCGGTAGCCGCGGCTCGCGCCGCCTCTGCCAGGCGCTCGCGTGCGGTTTGATCGGCGGTCAGCTCGCTCAGGGTCGAGGCCAGCGCTGTGGCGTCACCGGGAGGCACCAGGCGTGCCGCGCCAGTCGCAGCGACCTCGGGGAAACCGCCGACGGCGCTGAGCACCAGCGGCTTGGCGAAGGCGAGGCCCGTGTAGAGGACGCCGGAGTGCTCGGCGTCGCGGTAGGGCAGGACGACGAGGTCGGCGCGGCGGAAGATCGCCGGGATCTCGGCGTCCTCGACGAAGCGGGTGACGAAGCGAACGCGGCCGGGGGCCGCCTGTGCCGCGGTGCGCAGTGGCTTGACGTCCATGCGCGGGTTGCCGACGATCCAGAGCTCTGCGCCCTCGACCTGGGCAAAGGCCTCGAGCAACAGGTCGATGCCCTTGTAGGGGCGGAGCAGGCCGAAGAAGAGGATCACCGGCCCCTCGGCACCCTCGAGCTCGGCGGGCAACGGCTTCTCCTCGGGCAGGCGAGTGAGGTAGTCGAAGGCGCCGTGGGGGATGACGCGGACGCGGGCGGGATCGAGGCCAACCTCGTCGCGCAAGAGCGCGGCACCGTGCTCGGAATGGGCGACGACGGCGTCCATGCGGGAGAAGACGCGCCGCGCGACCTTCGTCTGCCGGCGGCTGGGAGCCGGCGGAAGGATGTAGTGGGCGGTAAGTACTCGCGGCCGTTTTGCTGGCAGCAGGTGGACATCGAGCGCCGGCATGGTGAGCCACTGGTAGTGGACGACGTCGGCGTTGAGCTCGCGGCGGAGGCGCCGCATGTCACCGAGGTGCTCGGCCGCCTTGACGAACCGGCGCGCCGGAGCCTCGAGGCCGCGCTCGGCGCTGCGACGGTAGAAGCACTCACGCACCCGGTAGCCGTCCGGCTCGGGCACGGGCCCGTAGAGGAAACGGCTGGTCAGCAGCTCGACCTCAGCCCCACGGGAAGCCAGCGCCGCCGCGAGGGCGCGGTCGTAGGGCGGCGTGAAGGCCGAGGGGTCGACTAGCTGGACTTTCATCTGCAGGCGCCCGGTAGCCACCGGGCACGGCGATTATCGTGGCGGCGGTGGCGCCCACGCTCTCCTACTGCGTCGTGAACACGAACGGCCGCGATTACCTGCTCGCCTGCCTGGAGGCGATCGAGCGCACGCACCCCGAGGCGGTGGAGCGTGAGGTCCTGGTCTTGGACAACGCCTCCACCGACGACTCGGCCGAGGCGGTGCGCGCGCGAGGGGGCGAGGTCCGCCTGATCGAGCGCGACCGGCGCACCGGCAAGGGAGAGAACGACTCGACCCTGATGCGCGAGGCAAAGGGCAAGTACTGCTTGCTGCTCAACGAGGACTCCGGGCTGCGCCCGGGAGCGGCGGCGGCGCTGGTCGAGGCTCTCGAGGCGAACCCCCGGGCAGCCGCAGCCACAGCACAGCTGCTCGACTCCGGGGGCGAGCCGGTTCCCTGCGCCTGGCGCTTCCCCGGCGTCGGCACGGCGCTGGCAGGCGCCCTCTTCCTGCATCGCTGGCTGACCGTGCAGAGCAAGGGCAACTCAACCCGCCGGGTCGACTGGGGCCAGTCGAGCGCCCTGCTCGTCCGCCGCGAGGCGGCCGCCGGGGTCGGCTTCATGGACCCCGAGTTCTTCGTCTACTACGACGAGTGCGACTTCGCCAAGCGTCTCGGCGAGGCCGGCTGGCACAGCCTCTACGTCCCCGCCGCCGAGGCGGTCCACCACGACCAACTCTCCACCGACCTCGGCAAGGGCCTGCCCCGTATCGTCGAATTCCACCGCAACCGGGATCGCTACATGCGCAAGCACCATGGCGGGGCCGCTGCGCTTGCGGTGCGACTACTTACCGCTTGGTCCTACGCGGTGCGGGCGCTCGCGGCGACGATCATGCCTGGGCAGCCCGCAAGGATCTACTGGGCCCACGCGCGCCAGGCGCTTTGGCCGGGGAGAGGGATGAGCATCCGGGACCGGGTCGAGTCCGGTAGGGGTTCCACTTAACTTTTTCGGTGGAGAGTGGGTTGGCTGACGCCTCTAGCTCACGACGAAAAAGTGCAATACGTTCCATCCCTACCGGACTCGACCCGCTACAGGCGCACGTCCTCGTCCATCTGCTCGGCCTCATATGCCTCCGGGATGGAGGCGTCGATCCCGGCGGCGGTGGGGCGCAAGGCCTGTAGGCCGGCAAGGACCTCGCTCGGGTGGCGCAGGCGAGCCAGCCAGCGCCGCTCGCCTTGGGTGAAGAAGCCGGTGACAAGCAGGGCGAACGGGTAGGCGAGGGCGAAGAGCAGCCTTAGGACGAAGCCTGCAAAGCCCTCTGTCGGCAGCAGCAGTTCGCCCAGTCCAACGAGGACGGTCGAGACGGTCAGCACCCGCAGCAGACGACCCCATTCGTATGGCACCGGGAAGAGGCGTTGGGTGAAGACGTACATCAGCGACAGCACGACGATGTAGGAGGCGACGAGGGCGATGCCGGCGCCGACGATGCCCAGCGGCGGCACCAGGGCGAGGTTGAGGGCGATGTTGGCGACGAGGGCGGCGAGCGTGGCGGGGAAGTTGAACTCGGTGCGCCCGGTGCGGCCGAGGATGACGACGAGCACCATGTAGAGCGCGTAGAGGGTGGCGGCGACTGTCAACAGGCCAATCGCCTTGTAGGAGCCGAAGAATTCAGGCGCGGCGAGGGCGCGGACGAGCCAGCGCGAGAGCAGCCACATGCCGGTGACGACGAAGGCGCAGCCAGCGACGAAGAGGGTGACCACGGTGGCGTAGACGCGGCGCGCCTCGTCGTCGTCGCGGATCGAGTAGGCGAGCGGCGGCCAGGCGAGCTGGAAGCCGCGGACGAGGACGTTGACGCCCTGGGCGAACTTGACCGCGATCGAGTAGAGGCCGGCCTGCGGCGGGCCGGCCACGTGGATGATGATCAGCCGGTCGACGAAGTTGAGTCCGTAGAGCGAGAGCTCGGCCGGCATCGTCGGCAGGCCGAAGCGCATCAGCCGCCGCAGCAGGGGCCGTTCGAAGCGCAGCGAGAGGCGCCGCCGGTGGATGAAGATCAGCGCCAGCACGACGGCGGCGCCGCTGGCGTAGCTGCCGATGAGGAGGCCGCGGGCACCCTCTTCCATGCCGACGACGAGGATCACGGTGAGGGCGATCGCGGCCAGCACGTTGATGATCGTGGTGAGGAAGAAGGCCCGGGCGCGCTCCTCGAGGCGGAAGAGGGTGAGCAGGTACTCGTTGAGGGTCAGGACCCAGAGGCCGGCGATCGAGATCCGCGCCAGGTCGGGGGCGGATTCGGTGAGCAGCGCTTCGGAGATCGGCCCGGCAAAGGGCAGCGCGATAAGCGCCGCGATCGTGGCGAACCAGAACAGCGCCGCGAAGGAGGTCGAGACGACGCGGGCCGGATCCTCGTCGCTGCGGTAGTAGAAGCGCAGCAGCGCCTCGATCAGGCCGAGGCGGACGACGATGCTGGCCGAGACGACGGCGGCGAACATCACTTCCGCGGCGCCGTAATCGCCGGTCGTGAGGTAGCGCGTGTAGAGCGGCAGCAGCGCCACCGCGATCAGCTTCGAGACAATGCTGGCCGCGGTGTAAGCGGCCCCGGTCGTCGCTAGGCGGCGGAGGTATCCGGACACGGCTCGACCCTACGTTGATCGGCGGCCGCAAGGGACACTGCAACTGCAAGGAGGACCCAGGTGATGGGGTCCTCGTAGAAGCCGGCGTAGGCCATCGTGTGGACTAGGAGGGCGACGAAGGTCGCGAGAGTCGCTGCTCGGGCCACTTGGCGCGCGGGTCCTGTCACTGCAGGGGACCCACCACCCCCTCCGGTCGCTAAAGCGTCCTCGGGGGCGGTACCCCCTACAGTGCCACCCGCGCGAGAAGCGGATAAGCGAGACAGCGAAGGGCGCAGGCCTGCGGTCATTGTCCAGAGCGCTGTTCCGACGAGAGCGGCGTAAAGCGCGAGGCCCACGATGCCTTGCTCAGCTGCGACGGTGATCGGCTCCGTGTGGGAGACCGAGACGGGAGCTTTACGGGTCTTCACGTGCTTGCGGTAGGCCTTGGGGAAGCTGCCCGAGCCATAGCCGTAGATGGGGCGCTGGGTGAATAGGTGGACGCCTCCGGAGACCAGGTTGGCTCGCCCCGAGGTGTCGATGTTGATCCGGTCGAAGCTGAAGCTGCCGGCCAAGGTCACGATCAGCATTGTCAGGACGACTCCGCCGACTGCGGCTATTGCCGTCCATTTCAGGCTCCAACGCAATGCCGCTAGGACGACCAGCCCGGCAAGGAGTGCGGCGAAGCTCGACTGCGAGAACGTGGGCACGAGACCGATCCAGAGCACGGCGACAAGGGCAGTAAGCAAAGCAAGCGTCTTTCGCTCTCGCGCCCAGAGCAGTGCGCTCATCGCCACTACGGCAACAAGCGCGAGGTATCTGCCGTAGATATTCGGGTCCCAGAAGACCGAGTTGACCCTGAAGTAAGTGTGGAATTCATTCGACCTGATCACCTGGTCGTTCCAGAACAAGCTCTTCGACACGAACTCCACGGAGCCGACAAGCACGAAACAGACCGCCTCGATCCCGACGACCCAGAGGACCAGCGTCAGAAGCCTCCGGTCCCACTTGACCTCCCGCAGCAGGCCGTAGACCAAACTGAACGGCACGAAGAAGAAGCAGACGTTCTGGAGTCCCTTCGAGAAGTCCTCTGAGTAGAGGACCTGAACTGCGTACAAGACAACCACCGCGGCGAGGATTCGCGGTAGCCAGGAAGCGCCCCCTCCGGGGGGTGGCGCCGTAGGGGGTACCGCCCCTGAGGAAGCTTTAGCTACCGGAAGGGGCGGTGGGTCCCCTGCGGCGACAGGACCCGCCGGCCGGGAGCGCCAGTCCCTGGCCACCACCGCTAGCACTCCCCCAGCGATCACGAGATAGAGCGGCACGAGCAGATTTGCGGTGTCGCCTCCGGCGTTGAGAGGCACCCGGAATGGCAGCGCAGCAACGATCGCCAGCGGCAGGAGTATCGGCCAGCGCCTGAAGACATATGCGAGCCCGGCGGTGGCCGCGAGCCCCACGAGGCCGAGCGTGATCAGGCGACCGTTGCTGTGGCGCAGGTCGACGATCTGGTGTGAGTGCCACTGGTCGCCGAGGATCAGGATCGGGAAGAGGGCCAGGGCAGTCAGCATCGCGACCGAACGCAGCCGACCCGGCGGCAGCAGGATCGCGCCCGCTGCTCCGCCTGCGGCAACGAGCACGCCCAGCCCGGCGAGGAAGTCGCTCACTACTTGCCCCCCGCGGCGGTGTGCAAGCACCCTTTGGTCGGATTCCGCTTCGCGTGGTGCAGCTTGATCGTCCCCGGCGGCACCAGGACGCGGTCCTGCCCGAGCAGTTTGACCCGCAGCTTGTAACGGCCCGCCGGGGCGATGCCGCCTTCGCGGTCGCGGCCGTCCCAGTAGTAGGTGTGGAAGTGGTAGCGCTTGAGGAAGGTGTCGCGGTCAAGGGTGACGATCAGCTTGCCGCCCGGCTTGACCACCTGGACGGTTCCGTGGTCGGACTGGGTGGTGCGAAAGCGGATGCGGACACGGTCATAGCGACAGTCCCCGTTGGGGGTGAAGCCGTGGACCGGGTGCTTCGGGTGGAGGACGGGCGCGGCGACGAAGGTGACGCGATCCAGGACCAGCGGGTCCCGCTTCACCCGTTGCGACCAGGCGAAGGCGGCGAGTGTGGCGAGGACGAGGAGGGCGAAGACGAGGCCGGCCCAGGCCTCAGCCTTCGGTCGAGGCATTGTCCTCGCCGACGATGACGGAGACCGGCGCGCCACCGGAAACCGATTCGATGTCGGCACTCATCAGCTTGACCTGCGCGATGCTCAGCGCCTTGGCGACCTTGCGCGCTTCGGGCGCGTGACCGCGCTCGAACATGACCATGCTGTCGGCGAAGCTGGTGCTGCTGTTGGTGACCGCACCGCGCTTGAAGCCCTTGTGTTCGACTTTGTCGGCAAAGGTGGCAGCAAGGCCCGGCACCGCGGTCCCGTTGAGCACGGTGACTTCGATTTCACCTGGACTGATCGCCTTCGCCGACTTCGCCTTGCCACCCTTGCCGTTGGCGGAGCCCGAGCCCTGGGTGGCGACGTAGACCGCGCCGGCGGCGATCAGCAGCACGGCGACGAAGATCCCGACCAGGTAGCGCGGCTCGGCGATCCGCGAACCGAAGCTGGAGAGACCCTCGCCGAGGCGCTCGCGCCTGGTCAGTTCCGGCAGCCCCGCCTCGCGCCGCTTTCGCCGCTCCTCGCGCTGGTCGAGCGCCTCGCGTTCGGCGGTGCGCGCATCCTCCAGCGCGCGCAGCTCCTCGGCCCGCTTCGAGGCCGCCGCCGAGGTCGAGTCCTTGCGCTCCGAGTCGCGCTCGGGCGCCGAGCCGGCCCACTCGCGCAGGCGGCGGATGTCGCGCGCCTGAGAGAAGGCGAGCATGGCGAGAACGGCGAGGCCCAGAAACGCTGCCAGGCCTGCGAAGGCGCCGATTTCCTTGAGCAAGGACACTGGGTGGCTGCGAGAGGCTACTCGTCGTAGACGACTGCCGCCGAGTCACCGCCAGGGGCGGTGATCATCTCGACGACACGCTGCGCCAGATTAGCCTCGTCCCCGGCCATCACCAGGTGCTCGAGCGAGTTCAGGGTTGCCTCGATCCACTCGGGGTCGAGCGGCGCCTCGCGCACCGCGCGCTGGATCCGCCGCGCCGCCGTCGGCTGGCCGCTCTCGGCGAGGCCAAAGAGCTCCTCGTGCAGCTTCTCCCCCGGCCGTGGCTTGGTGAACTCGATCGCGATGTCGGTTTCCGGCTCATAGCCGGCGAGGCGGATCATGTTCCGGGCGAGCTCGACGATCCGCACCGGCTCGCCCATGTCGAGGACGAAGACCTCGCCCTTGCCGGCGCCGATGTCGCCCGCGCGGATCACCATCTGCACCGCCTCGGGGATCGTCATGAAGTAGCGGGTCATCTCGGGGTGGGTGACCGTGACCGGGCCGCCGCGCTCGATCTGGCTGCGGAAGATCGGCACGACGCTGCCCGAGGAGGCGAGCACGTTGCCGAAACGGACGCTGGCGAAGCGGGTGCCCGGGTGTTTGCGCCCGGCTGCCTCGACGATCCACTCGGCCATCGCCTTCGAGGCGCCCATCACGGTTTTCGGGTTGACCGCCTTGTCGGTCGAGATCAGGACGAAGCGCTCGACGTCCGACGCGGCCGCGGTCTCAGCCGTGATCCTGGTCGCGATCGCGTTGTTGCGCACGGCCTCGAGCGGGTTGGCCTCCATCAGCGGCACATGCTTGTAGGCGGCGGCGTGGAAGACGATGCTGGGCTTGAAGCGCTGCATCACCTCCAGCATCCGGCTCGGCTCCTTGCAGTCGGCGAGCACCGACTCGACGTTGGTGCAGTGGCGCTCCTCGACCATCTCGCGGTCGATCTGGAAGAGGTTGTCCTCAGCGTGGTCGAGCATCACCAGCAGCCGCGGTTTGACCTGGGCGATCTGGCGGCAGAGCTCGGAGCCGATCGAGCCACCGGCGCCAGTGACGAGGACGATGCGGTCGCGCAGGTAAGCGCCGACGCGGTCGAGCTCACGCACGATCGGGTCGCGACCGAGCACGTCCTCGACCCGCACCTCGCGCAGCTGCTTGTTGAGCTGGACGCCGCCGCGCAGCAGCTCGAAGACGGTCGGCAGCGTGCGCACGCGAATCTCGCGCTCGCGGCAGGCGGCGACGACCTTGGCCCGCAGCGTGCCCGGTGCGGAGGGAATCGCGATCACCACCTCGTCGGGGTGGGTCTCGTCGAGGATCTTGTCGATCTGCTTGGTCGAGCCGAGCACCTTGAGCCCGAGCATGCGCATGCCGCGCTTGCGCGGATCGTCGTCGACGAAGCCGATCGCGGTAACGCCGATTTCGGGATTGAGCTGCAGCTCGCGCACCACCATCTGGCCGCCGGAGCCGGCGCCGATCACGAGGACCTCGCGCTTGGGCACGCGGGCCGAGCGCGAGGGGCGTTCGACGATCAGGCGCACCGCCAGGCGGGCGCCGGTGATCAGCATCAGGGTGAGCAGGAAGTCCATCACCGCGACCGAGCGCGGCAGGTTGTGGGCGAAGGGCCGCAGCACGGTGAAGGCGACGACGAGGATCGCGCTGGCGACGGTGACGGCGCGGACGATCTGCAGGAAGTCGCGACCGCTGACGTAGCGCCACCACTTCTGGTACATGCCGAAGGCGGCGAAGACGATCAGCTTGAGGGCGATGACGAAGCCGACCGACTGGGCGAAGAGCACCCAGTAGCGGTGCGGCAGGTCGCTCTGGTCGAGGAAGCGCAGCCGGAACGCCAGGTAGTAGGCGAGCGCCACGAGGGCGCCGTCAGCGCAGACCTGGAGGACCCGGTTGCGATAGACGGGATGGTTCAACCGGCGCATAGAGGCGAAGTGAGTCTAAAGCCAGAACGCTCTAGGATCACCTCTCTCGCGATGCTGCATCCCTTTCTCCTCGCCGACATCACCGGCCCGATCGTCGACTTCTGCGTCAACACGATCGAAAGCACCGGCCTCGCCGGTGTCTTCCTGCTGATGGCTGCGGGCAGCGCCTGCATTCCGATCCCGAGCGAGGCGGTGATGCTGTTCGCCGGCTTCAGCGTCTCCAACGGCGATCAGACCCTGCTCGGCGTTGCGCTGGCGGGGCTGGCCGGGAACATGGTCGGCTCCTGGCTGACCTACGCGATCGGCTATTACGGCCGCATCGACCTGCTCGAGAAGAACCGCTTGATCCACATCAGCCCGGCACGGCTGGCCTGGGTCGACGGCTGGTTCAAGCGCCACGGCGACGCAACCGTCTTCTTCGCCCGCCTGCTGCCGCTCGTGCGCGCCTTCATCTCGCTGCCGGCCGGGGTCGCCGAGATGCCCTTCTGGCGCTTCACCTGGCTGACCGCGCTCGGCTCGCTGCCCTGGGTGCTCGGCTTCGCCCTGCTCGGTCGCGCGGTCGGCGACAACTGGGAACAGTGGCGCAACCACCTGAAGGTGCTCGACTACCTGGTCGTGGCGGCGATCCTCAGCCTCGTCATCTACGCGATCGTCAAGCGCCGCCGCGGCGGGGGCACGCCGAAAGACGAGGACCCGACACCGACGCCCGAGCCGGTCCGCACGCCGGGCGCTTGAGCCGCGCGGCAGACGGGCGGATTCCAACTGGGCGAGCGGTCGCCCTCGGCATCGTCCAGGGGCCGGCCGAGCTGCTGCCGGTCTCCAGCTCCGCCCACATCGTCCTGGTCCCCTGGCTGGCCGGCTGGGACTGGGAGGCGATCGATCCCGAGGTGCGCAAGAGCTTCGAGGTCGCCCTTCACACCGGCGCCGCGGCGGCGCTGCTGATCGGCCAGCGACGGCTGATCGGCGAGGAGCTGCGCGCCTTCGACCTGCGCGGCGCCGTCGTGCTGGCGCTGTCCTTCCTGCCCGCGGCCGTGGTCGGCTACAAGTTCGAGCGCCAGATCGAGCGCCACCTCGGCGGACCACGGGCGACGGCGTACGGGCTGCTCGCCGGCGCGGCCGCGATGCTGGCGGCCGACACCCGACCGCAGCTGCGCGGCCGGGGCGAGGCGGGAGCGACCGACGGCCTAGCCCTTGGCGTTGCCCAAGCGGCGGCGCTCGCCCCGGGCGTCTCGCGCAACGGCATCACCCTGGCGGCGGCCCGCTGGCGCCGCTTCTCCCGCGACCAGGCCAACCTGCTCTCGCGCACGATCGCGCTGCCGATCATCGTCGGCGCCACCGCCCTCAAGGGCACCCGCCTCGCCCGCCGCGGCGCCTCGCCCGAGCTGCGCCGCTCGCTGGCGATCGGCGCTGCCGCGTCCTTCGCCTCGACCCTCGCCTCCCAGCGACTGATCAAGCTGGTCGAGCGCGACCGGGCGCTGTGGCCTTATGCCGCCTACCGAGCCGGCCTTGCGGCCGCGGTGCTTGCGAGACTGCAGGGGCGATGAGCGACGCCTACGCAAAGGCCGGAGTGGACCAGGGAGCCGCCGATTCCGCGGTGGCCGGGTTGGTCAAGGCCCTGGGTGCGATCCAGCTCGGGCGCCCCTCGCGGCAGGTACCGCTGCCGGGCCACTACGCCAGCGTGATCAAGCTCGACGAGCGCACCGGGATCGCGCTCTCGACCGACGGCGTCGGCACCAAGCTGTTGATCGCCGAGCACCTGGGACGCTTCGACACGATCGGGATCGACTGTGTGGCGATGAACGTCAACGACGTGATCTGCGTCGGCGCTGAGCCGCTGGCGATGCTCGACTACATAGCGATCGACCGCGCCGACCCGGCGGTCTGCGCCGAAGTCGGGGTTGGGCTCGCCCGCGGGGCCGAACTGGCCGGGGTCGAGATCCCCGGCGGCGAGCTCGCCCAGCTCGGCGAGATGGTGCGTGGCGTCGACGTCTCCGGCGCCTGCTTCGGCACCGTCGCTCTGGAGGAGATCATCGACGGCTCGAGGGTGCAGCCAGGCGACGTGATCGTCGGCCTCCCCTCCTCCGGCCTGCACTCCAACGGCTACACCCTCGCCCGCTCTGCCCTGGATGGGCTCTCGCCGGACGACGACCCGGAGGGCCGGCTCGGCCGTCCCCTCACTGACGAGCTGCTCGAGCCGACCGAGATCTACGTCAAGCCGGTGCTCGAGCTGCTGCGCTCCAGCGTCGACGTGCGCGGGCTCGCCCACATCACCTCGGGCGGCCTCGGCAACCTGACCCGGCTCGCCGCCGAGGTCGCCTACGAGATCGAGGAGCCGCTGCCGGTGCTGCCGATCTTCGAGCTGATCGCCGAGCGCTCCGGCACCGCGGACGAGGAGATGCACGAGGTCTTCAACATGGGCTGCGGCTTCTGCTGCATAGTCGCTGCCGCTGACGAGCAGCAGGCAGTCGATCTCCTCCGCCCCCATTACCCTGGGGCGAAGCGGATTGGCTCGGCGGTTGACGGGCCGCGCGAGATCCGCCGCCACTGAATGGAAGCCCGCCCCAGCAGCGCGATGATCGGAACAGTGCTTTCCGGCCGTTACCGGCTGGAGGCGAAGCTAGGCAGCGGCGGCATGTCAACCGTCTATCTGGCCCGCGACCAGACTCTCGACCGGCAAGTGGCGGTGAAGGTGATGCACCGCGAGATGTCCGAGCAAGCCGACCAGCTCGAGCGCTTCCGGCAGGAGGCCCGCTCGGTCGCAAAGCTCTCCCATCCCAACGTCGTCTCGGTGATCGACGCCGGCGAGGACGGTGGCCACCCCTACATCGTCTTCGAGTACGTCGAGGGCGAAACCCTGAAGCAGCGGATCAACCGCGACGGGGCGCTGGAGCCGCAGGAGGCGATCGCCTATGCGATCGAGATCGCCCGTGGCCTATCGATGGCACACGCGCGCAACATGGTCCACCGCGACATCAAGCCGCAGAACATCCTGATCGACGCCGAGGGGCGGGCGAAACTGACCGACTTCGGGATCTCCCGCCAGCTCGAGCAGGACGGCATGACGGCGACCGGACGCGTGCTCGGCACCACCGACTACGTCGCGCCGGAGCAGGCGATGGGCCGCAAAGTCGACCCCCGCACCGACATCTACTCGCTCGGCGTTGTGCTCTACGAGATGCTCGTTGGCCAGGTCCCCTTCGCCGCCGACAGCCAGGTCGGGGTGGCGATGAAGCACGTCAACGAGGAGTTGCCCGACGTGCAGCGGCGCCGGCCCGAGGTCTCGGCCGCGGTGGCGCTGGTGGTCGAGCGAGCCACCGCCAAGGATCCGGCCGAGCGCTACCAGCAGGTTGGCGAGATGATCGACGACCTCGAGACAGCGCTGGAGGTCGAGGCCGCGCGGGCCGGCTCGACCACGGGCGAGGCGACCAGCATCCTCGACGCGGTGCCGCCGCCCCAGCGCAAGCTCCCCGGCCCAGGGCGGCGCAGCTGGGTCGCGATCATCGTCGTGCTGCTGATCGCCGCCGCGGTGCTGGGAGCGGTGCAGCTGATCTCCAACGGGAAGATCGGCGGTGGCGGGGCCGAGAAGGGCAAGGGCAGCTCGGTCCCGATCAGCTCGGCAACCGACTACGACCCGCAGGGAGACGGCCACGAGGTCGGCAGCAAGGTCGAACTGGCCGTGGACGGGGACCCGACCGGCACGGCCTGGGAAACCGAGCACTACGAATCCGACACCTTCGCCGGCACCAAGACCGGCCCTGACCCGGGGGTCGGCATCTACGTCACCGCCGGCGCTTCCGCCAAGCCGACGAAGATGATCGTGCGCACGCCCACCCCCGGCTGGGACGCTCAGGTCTTCGCCACCGACTCAGGCCCGCCGGAAGACCTCTCCGAATGGGGCGAACCGGTCGGCATCGTCGTCGACGCCAGCTCCACCGAGGAAATCGACCTCACCGTCCTCTCCCCGGCCAAGTACTTCTTGCTCTGGTTCAACAAGGCCTCCGAAGCCAACGACCAGTACGGCGGCTTCCAGGTCGAGATCAGCGACATCAAGCTGCTGCGCTAGCCGCCCCGACTCAGAACTCGAAAGAGCGGGCGTGCTGGTGGCGCTCGATCGCGAGCGTGACGAGGCGGTCGCAGAGGGCGGGGTAGGCGAGGCCTGAGGCCTGCCAGAGCTTGGCGTAGACGCTGGTCTCGGTGAAGCCCGGCATGGTGTTGATCTCGTTGACGAGAACGGCGCCGTCGGGCTCGACGAAGAAGTCACAGCGAGCGAGGCCGGAGCAGCCGCCGAGGCGGAAGGCCTTCACCGCCAACTCGCGCACCTGGGCGATCTGCTCGGCTGAGATCGCCGCCGGAACGACCAGCTCCATACCCCCCTCGCGGTACTTGTTCTCGTAGTCGTACCAGTCGCCATTGGCGACGACCTCGCCAGGCTGGGAAGCCTCGACCTGCTCGTTGCCGAGCAGCGAGCACTCGATCTCGCGCCCCGCCGCCGGGGCCTCGACGATCACGCGCGGGTCATGGCGGCGGGCGAGCTCAACCGCGTCGTCGAGCTCGGCACCTACCCCGGCGACCTTGCTGATGCCAACGCTGGAGCCGAGCCGCGAGGGCTTGACCCAGAGTGGCGAGCCCAGCTGCTCGCAGCGCTCGCGCCAGCCCGCCTCTCCTGCGTCGACGAAATCGACCTGGGGGATTCCCGCCTGGGCGAAGAGTCGCTTCAGGGTCAGCTTGTCCATGCAGGCGGCGGAGGCGAGCACATCGGAGCCGACGTAGGGCGCCTGTAGCCACTCGAGCAGGCCCTGCACGCTGCCGTCCTCGCCGAAGGGCCCGTGCAGGGCGGGAAAGACGGCATCGGCACCCAGCAAACCTTCCCCCGGGACCAGCTCCAGGCCGGCGTCGTCGTAGGTCCAGGCGCCGTCGCGGGAAATCGTCACCCTCAGCGCCTCGTGGCCGGCCTCCTCCAGGCCGCGTGCCACCGCCTCGCCTGAGCGTAGGGAGATGTCGTGCTCGGAAGAGCGGCCACCGCTGAGGACGGCGACCCTCATTCCGTTTCTTCGGCTTCCGTTTCGGCCGCTCCGGCGGCTGCCTTGCCGACGACCAGCGTCACCGTGCTTCCCGGTTTCACTTCCGAGCCCGGCGGCGGGAACTGGTCGGTGACACGACCGACCTGCGAGGGCACTTCGGTTTCCTGTTCCTGCACGACTGGTTTGAGGCCCGCTTCACGAACCATTTCCACGGCTTCGGCGCGTTCCTTGCCGATCACGTTGGGCGCTGTCGCCTTTTCTTCACCTTTGGAGACTGTGATCGAGACGGTCGAGCCCGGTGGCAACTGGGAGCCTGCGCTCGGCGCTTGGCGGATCACCTGGCCTTCGGGCTGCTTGCTTTCCACTTCTTCGACCGAGGGAACGAAGCCGCGGCCGCGGATCTGCTGCACCGCCAGCGAGCGTTGCGAGCCAACCACCACCGGCACCTTGGCCAGTTTCGGGCCGCTCGAGACCTTGAGCACCACCATGCTCCCCTTGGTCGCGGTCTCGCCGCCTGAAGGTTCGGACTTGAGCACCAAGCCTTCTTCCACGTCTTTGGAGTGCACCGATTCAAGCTTGGTTTCGAATCCCGCTGCTTCCAGTTTTTCTTCAGCGACGGTGCTGGTCAAGCCGGCGGTCGAGGGCACCTTGGCGCTACCGGGACCCGAGCTGACAGTCAGCGTCACCTTTGGCTTCGAGCAGAAGAAGGTGAGGAAGCTGCAGTCTTCGGAGGCCTGGTCGGCCGGCGGCGCGGCGGCGGGATCCTGCTCGAGCACTTCGTTGGCCGGCGCTTCCCGCTCGACCCGCTTGACGTCGCCGACGCTGAAGCCGTCCTGCTGCAGCAGTGCGATCGCCACGTTGAGCTGGTTGCCGGTGACGTTGGGGACCTCGGTTGTCGTGTCACGGGTCAGGGCGAAGCCGGCCAAGAGCCCGATCAGCACCGCTATCGCGACCAGGATCCAGATGCGACTGCGCTTGCCCTCGTCGGGATCGACGCCCTCGGCAACGGGCTCCTCCGGCACCGCGACGATCGGCGGCAGGGGGGCGAAGGCGGCGGTGTTTTCCGCACCCCCACCGGGATCCTTGAGCGCCGCGTCGATCGCGGCGATGAAGGCGTCGGCGCTCTGAAAGCGCTGGCCCGGCTCCTTCTCCAAGGCGCGCATGACCACCGCATCGAGCGCCGGCGAGACCTGGGGATTGATCGAGCTCGGCCGCTGCGGCGCCTGCGAGACCTGTTTCATCGCGATCGCCACCGCGGAATCAGCCTCGAACGGAACCCGCCTGGTCAGCGCCTCGTAGAGCATCACTCCGATCGAGTAGAGGTCGGAGACGGCAGTGACCTCGAAGCCCTGGGCCTGCTCGGGCGAGAGGTAGTGCGGCGTGCCTAGCACCGAGCCCGCCTGGGTGATCTCCGAGACGCCGGCCTGGGCGATGCCGAAGTCGGTCACGGTCGCCGTGCCCTCGGCGTCGACAATCACGTTCTGTGGCTTCAGGTCACGGTGAACGACGCCGTGGCGGTGGGCGAAGCGGGCCCCCTCGAGCACCTGGCGGATCAGCCCAGCTGCCTGCTCAGGAGTGACGCCGGCGTCGATCACCTGTTTGAGCGTGCGCCCCTCCAGGTACTGCATCGCGATGTAGTAGGTGCCTTCGAACTCGCCGCGATCGAAGACGGCGACGATGTTGGGGTGTTGAAGGCCGGCGGCGGCCTCGGCCTCGCGGCGGAAACGCTCGACGAATTCCTTGTCCTGCGCAAAGCGCGCGTGCAGGACCTTGAGCGCCACGCGACGCTGCAGGTGGCTGTCGTCCGCGAGCCAGACGTCGGCCATGCCGCCCGAGCCGATGCGCTCCAGAACCGTGTAACGGCCGTCGACCACCGACCCCTTTGTCACCTCAGCCACGCTTCACACCTTTCATCTCTCGCCTATTCATCATTGAGGATCGTTTCCGCGACGTCGCGGAAAATCGGTGCCGCAACGTCGTTGCCGAATTCTTCCGTGCACTCCACCGTCGCCGCGATCGCGATCTTGGGGTCATTGGCCGGGGCGAAGCCTATGAACCAGGCCTGATTCTCTTCTTCGCCGCCGCCACAGGCCTTGTTGCCGGGTGTTTCGGCCGTTCCCGTCTTGCCGGCGACCGGGACGCCTTCGATCCTCGCGTTAGTACCGGTGCCTTCGGTGACCACACCTTCCATCGCAGTGGTCAACTCTTCGGCGGTCTCGGCGCTGATCGGCTGGCTGTACTGGGAGGGTTCGAGCCTTTTTGTCACCCGCCCGTCGGGATCGACCACGCGGCTCCAAATCTGCGGCTTCATCAGCTTGCCCTTGTTGGCGACCGCAGCCGCCACCTCCGCCATCTGCAGTGGCGTCGCCACCAGCCGCTCCTGACCGATTGCCACCCGGGCGAGGTCAACCGGGTCGTTGGGACCTAGGAATTCGTTCGTTTCCGAGTCAAAGACGCCACTCTTGTAGACCTCGCTGGAGGGAAGATCTATCGCGGGGGTCGAGTTGAAGCCGAACTTTTCCATGTATTCGAAAAGTGTGTCCTCGCCCAGCCGCTGGCCGAGCTGACCGAACCAGGTGTTGACCGAGTTGGTCAGGGCCGTGTCGAGGGTCGCGCCCGGAAAGCTCTCGCCGAAGTCGTTTTCCAGCGGCGTGCCTTCGACTTCAAGGCTCCCCGGGGCGTCGATCGGGGTCTCCGGCGTGATCGTGCCGCTTTCCAGGCCGGCGGCGGCGGTCACCACCTTGAAGGTCGAGCCGGGTGGGTACTGGCCTTGGGTCGCGCGATCGAAAAGCGCCCTTTCGATTTCGTTCGTGCTCAGCTTTGAGAATTCGTAAGGCACGCGGTTGGGGTCAAAGGGTGGGTTCGAGGCCATCACCTCGACCCGCCCGCTCTGCGGCTCGATCGCAACGACGGCGCCGTAGCCCGCTTCTTCGAGGTCGCCGAGCGCGGTCGCCTGGGCCGCCGGGTCGAGGTTGGTGACGATGTCGTTGCCCTGCTGATTGCGACCGCGCAACTGGTCGAGGATCGAGCCGAATTCGGATTCGTTGCCGACCAGTTCGTCGTTGTGGAAGCGCTCGAACTCGCTGTCGCCGTACTGGACAAAGCTGTAGCCGATCGGGTGGCCGTAGAGCCGGCCTTCGGGGTAGCGGCGCACGTAGCGCTTGCCCGAGCCGTGGCCCTTGGCCACCGAGCGGGCGATCACGGTGCCGTCGGCGGCGAGGATGCGGCCGCGCTGGATCTGCTGCTGCTCGAGCAGAGGACGCTTGTTGGCGGTCTTTTCGCGCAGCGCCTTGGCGTCGAAGACCGACCAGTAGGAGGTGAAGCCGATCAGCACGGCAAAGAGGACGACGACGAGGCCAAAGAGCTTGACGATCTGTCGGTTCATGACACCACCCGTGAGTGGACCGTCGCCTCCCTGCGAGCGCGGTCCGAGACAAGTAGCAGCAGCGCCAGGAGGACGAAGTTGGCGACGATCGAGCTGCCGCCGTAGCTGATGAAGGGCAAGGTGACGCCGGTCAGCGGGATCACCCTGGTGACACCACCGACGATGACGAAGGCCTGGATCGCGAAGACAGCGGTGAGGCCGGTGGCGAGCAGCTTCGAGAAGCCATCGTCGGCGAGCAGGGCGATCTTGAAACCGCGGGCGGCGATCAGCAGGTAGGTGAGGAGTACCGCGCAGGCGCCGAAGAGGCCGAGCTCGTTGACGATCAGCGAGTAGATCGTGTCGGTCTGAGCCGCCGGCAGCAGCGCATTATTGGTGCCGGGGATCGTGATCAGCGACTGGCCGAAGCCTTTGCCGAAGAGCCCGCCGTCGGCTTGGGCGAAGATCGATTGCAGGATCTGGTAGCCGGTCGTCCGCGAGTGTGGGTAGGGGTTGAGCCAGACCTCGACCCGGTCGTGTACGTGCGGCACCGTGGCGGCGAAGAACCAGGCACCGACGAGGAACATCGCCATCCCGATCACGACAAAAGAAAGACGGCCAGTGGCGACGTAGAGCAGGGCGAGGAAGGCGGCGAAGAACATCAGCGAGCTGCCGAGGTCGCGGATGAAGACGAGCATGAACATCGAGGCGCCCCAGACGACCAGCATCGGCCCGAAGTGCTTGAGCGGCGGCAGGGTCACCCCGAGCGCGCGCCGGGCGCCGACGATCAGCACCTCGCGATGCTCGCGCAGGTAGCTGGCGAGGAAGACGACCAAGCAGATCTTCGAGAACTCAGCAGGCTGGAAGGCGAGCGGGCCGAGCTTCACGCCGAGATAGGCGCCGTTGACCTGCTGGCCGATTCCCGGCAGACGCGGCGCCAGCAGCAGCAGCAGCCCCACCGCCGCGATCGTGTAGCGGTAGCGCTCGAGCACGTCGTAATCGCGCAGGAAGTGGATCGTCGCGGCGAAGAGGACCAGGCTGAGCACGAACCAGTTGGCCTGGTCGCGGGCCAGGCCGGCGTCGATCCGGTAGACCATGACCAGGCCAAAGGCCATCAGCAGGGCCGCCAGCGGAAAGAGGTAGGGGTCGGCGTTGGGCAGCCGCACGCGCAGGTAGAAGTGGGTGGCGAGGCAGACGGCGAAGAAGTAGGCGCCGTAGGTGAGGCTGAGGTTGTCGAGCTGCGCGTTCTCCTGGGCGAAGACCGCGGCGAAGCCGGCGGTTAGGAGGAGGGCCACCGGGACGAGAGCCATCAGCTCCCGATTCCTGGCGCTCATCGAACCCCTTGCGACTGTTCGATGTCTTCGACCAGCGAGACCGCATCTCCCCGCGAGCGCAGGTCGTGGCCGCTGATCGCGTCCCGGCGCCGTGGGGGCAGCGAGGAGGTCTGGATCGGGCTGGCGTAGCGCTCGTCGTAGAGCTTGATACCGAAGGGCAGTTCGTAGGGCATGCCTCGATAGAGCGCGACGCGGCCGCTGTCGTCGGTGCCGAGGAACCAGACCTGGCGGTTGCCGTACCAAGCGCCAAAGGCGAGGGCGCCGAGCACGGCCAGGACCGCGAGGGCCTTGAGCGCGCGGCGCAGGCCCCTTCGCGGCCCCTTCGCGGCGAGCTGATCGCGGCGGTCGCGGGCCGCTGCCGCGGCGGCGCGGCGGCGCACCTCGGTCGTGGTCAGCCCGGCCTCGGCGGCGGTGCTGCCGATCAGCGTCGCGTCCTCGTGGCTCTGCTGCGGCGCTGCGGCGTCTTCGAGCCGGAAGGCGAGGGCGGTGATGTTGTCGCGCCCGCCGGCTCGGTTGGCTTCGTCGACCAGGGCCCGCACCGCGGCGCTCATCGAGCTGGCGCCGGAGAGCAGCTTGGCGATCTGCTCCTCGCCGAGCATCGTCGTCAAGCCGTCCGAGCAGATCAGGAAGACGTCGCCGGCAACCGCGGGAACGGTCTGCAGGTCCGGGTCGACCTCAGGCTCGGGCCCGAGCGCGCGGGTGATGATCGAGCGCTGCGGGTGGTCCTCGGCCTGGGCGTCGGTGATCTGGCCCTTGCGGCGCATCTCCTCGACCAGCGAGTGGTCGCGGGTCAGCTGCTCGAGCTTGCCCGCCCGCAACCGGTAGGCGCGGCTGTCGCCGACGTGGCCGATCGCCACCTCTTCCCCGACCGCGTCGACGATCGCGGCCGTCAGAGTGGTGCCCATGCCGGCGCGCGAGGGATCGGCCCGGGCCAGCTCGTGGATCGTGCGATTGGCGGCAAGGATCGTCTCGCGCAGGACCTGCTCGGGCGGACCGTCGGGCAGGTCGACGTCGAAGGCGTCGGCGGCGGCTTTCGAGGCCACCTCGCCTGCCTGCGCGCCGCCCATGCCGTCGGCGACGACGAAGATCGGCGCCCGCACGAAGAAAGAGTCCTCGTTGGCGTTGCGCTGGCGGCCGGTGTCAGTGCGAAAGGCCTGGTCGTCGATTCGCAGCACGGTCTATCCAACCCCACTGGTCTCGCCGGCCTCGTACCTGAACACGGTGTCGCCGATCCGCACGACATCGCCGTCGATCAGCTCCGCCTCCCCGTTCAGGGTGGCGTCGTTGAGCAAGGTGCCGTTGGTCGAGTTCATGTCCTCCACGAAGGTGTGCCGGTCGCGAGTGAAGATCCTGGCGTGCACGCCGGAGGCGTAGCGGTCGTCGATCCGCACGTCGGCCTCGGCCGAGCGTCCGATCGAGAGGCCGCCGATCAGGTCGAAGCGCTCACCGGGGTCGAGGCCACCGCCGCGCTCGGCGATCAGCCAGGCATCGGCGGCGGTGGGCTGCGGGGAAAGGCCGGCGACCTGGTGGAAGCCGGTCGCGTCTGGCGCGGGCGAGGTCGTGCGGCGCAGGTCCTTCATCGCGCTGCGGGCAATCCAGAGCAGGAAGAGGTAGAGAACGGCGAGGAAGCCGAACTTGAGGAAGACGGAGATCGGGGCGTAGTCCACTAGGCCGCGATACTCACTGCTCGATCTCGAACAGGAAGGTCGTGGTCCCGACCGTCACCTGGTCCCCGGGGCTGAGCCGTGAGGAGGAGACGCGCCGGCCGTTTACCTTGATGCCGTTGGTCGAGCCGAGGTCGGCGATCGTCCAGTCTCCGGTCGGCGAACGGCGCAGCTCGGCGTGGCGGCGGGAGACGTTGGGGTCGGGGAGCACGCACTCGGCGCCCTTGGAGCGGCCAATCGTGGCGCGCGGGCCCTCGAGCACGTAGCGGCGATCATCAAGCGAGACGACCGCGCGGGTGGTGACCATCGCTTCGGCCCGCTGCTCCGGAGTCGCCCGGGCGGCCGGGCGCTCTTTGACCGCCGAGTAGACCATCGTGTGGCCCTCCTCCCCCTGCCGCGGTGCCTCCCCCTCGTGAGCCGGCGGCTTGACCAGCCTGGTCTGGATGCCGAACTCGCCGAGGCGCAACCGCTCGTCGGTCTTGAACTCGACTGCGGGACGGGTGAGCAGATCGTAGTCGCGCCGCCGCGCGTGCTCGAGCAAGTAACCGGAGAGCTCCTGCTCGAGCGAGCGCTCGTAGCCTCCGAGCTTGACCCGGTCCTTGGTCGAGAGGTAGACGGTGTACTCATTGGGCACGTAGACGCGGGCGACCCCGGCCGTCTTGTGGGCGTCCATCTCCTTGGCCAGCTTGCGAGCCAGCTCGACCGGCTGCACCTCGGAGCTGAAGGCGCGGCTGAAGACCCCCTCGACGAGGCCTTCGATCCGACTCTCGAGGTTGCGTAGAACGCTGATCAGTGGGCTCCTTCTCGCGGTTCGCCGGCCGCGGCGGCCGGCGAATCCGGCTCGAATCCTACGGGAGCAGGACGCCGTGACCGACGGCGAGCCAAGCCCCCACGGCGGCGGCAAGGCCGATCGCGCCAAGGCGCAGGGACAGGGCGCGCTCGCTGCGGGGGGGCTGGTCGGCGAGGTGGTCGAGCGAGCTTTCTATCGCGCCTCCCAATTCCTCCAGCGACGGTCGCCGATCCGGACGGGTCTGCAGGCAGGCGTCGACGGTCTCGCAGAGCTCCCGCGGCAGGTCGGGGCGCAGCCTGCGCAGCGGCCTCATGCGGGCGCCGATCGCCCGTGCCGTGGCCGCGGGCGTCGAGCGGCGGGTCGGGTGATCGCCGCTCCAGCTCTCGTACAGCATCAGGCCCAAGGCGTAGACATCGACCTCCGGGCCCGCGGTGCGGCCCTCGGCCTGCTCCGGCGCCATGTAGGCGAGGGTGCCGACGACGTCGCCGGGAGCGGTCAGGGCTGCCGCGTCGGTGAGGCGGGCGACGCCGAAGTCCATCAGCTTGGCGTGTGGCTCGCCCTCCTCGGTGACGAGCACGTTCTGCGGCTTGATGTCGCGATGCACCACGGCGCGGGTGTGAGCGTGGTCCAAGGCCTCGCAGAGGTCGGCGCCAATCTCGCCTACCTCACGGTCGCTGAGCGTGCCGTCGCGGTTGAGCTCCGCCAGGGTCGAGCCGTCGACCAACTCGGTGACGAGCAAGGCGTTGCCGTCCTCCTCCCCCATCTCATACAGCGTCACGATCCCGGGGTGGTTGAGCCTGGCCGCCGCCTGGGCCTCGCGCAGAACGCGGTCCGAACCTGGCGCCCCGGCCGATTCGATTGCCTTGACCGCCACCGGGCGCTCGAGGCGGCCGTCCCAGGCCTCGTAGACCGTGCCGAAGCCGCCGCTGCCGATGCGGCGCTCGATCAAGAAGCGGTTGAGTACGAGCGAACCGACCAATGCACTCTGCGGCTTCGCCGCGAATCCGCTTCCTCCTGCGACATACTCCCTGCTTCTTGGAGGATTCCGCCTCATCCCGGCCGGGTCGACGGCCACGGCCTCGCCGTCGTCCTGAACGGCAGCAGATCCTGCTGCGGCGCGGGCTTGCCCTCGGCGGCGGCCTGCTGCTGCTGATCCTGATCGTGCTCGGCGTCAAGGGCTGCCTCGACGCGCGCAAGGAACGCGCCCTCAGCGATTACGCCCGCAATGTCAGCGAGATCGTTGAAGAAACCAACAAGACCAGCAAGTCCTTCTTCGCAAAGCTCGACGAACCGGGCGGGCTCTCGGTTACCGAATTCATCAGCCAGGTCAACGCCGACCGCAGCGCGATGGACAATTACGCCGGCCGCGTCGACGGGCTCAGCGCACCCGGCGACATGAGCCACGCCCAGAACGCGCTCGAGCTGACCTATGAGCTGCGCGCGAGCGCGATGGACGAAATTGCCGAAAAGATGAGCACCGCGCTCGGCGACGTCGGGGCCGCGCAGGCAACCAAGACGATCGCGGCGCAGATGCGCAAGCTGCTCGGCAGCGACGAGCTCTACGCTGCCGTGGTCCGGCCGGAGATCAACGGCGTGCTCGCCGCCAACGGCATCGACGGCTCCGACGTGCCGAAAAGCATCTACCTACCCGAAGAAACGCGCTGGCTGGACGAAAACGAAGTGAGCGCGGCGCTCGGCTCGGTCAGCGGCTCCAGCAGCGGCTCGGTCAGCGGCGGCATCCACGGACTCGGCCTGATCAGCACCAGCGTCAACGGCACCGAACTGACTGCCGAATCGACCACCTCGGTCGCCAGCGAAGGCACCCCGGAAGTCGAAGTCGAAGTCGCCAACCAGGGCGAATCGACCGAGAACGGGATCAGCGTCTCGGTCAGCGTCAGCGGCGGCACGACCCTCTCCGGCACGATCGACAGCATCGGCGTCGGTGAATCGGAAACCGTGGCGATCCCGCTCACCCCGGCCCCCAGCGGCGAAGTGACACTGGAAGTCAAAGTCGACACGGTGCCCGGCGAGAAAGTCTCCGAAAACAACGAAGCCAGCTACAACGTCGCCTTCGAATAGCGGGTGCGGTCGTGAGGATCGCCTACCTGAGACCGGCGGGAACCTTCACCGAGGACGCCCTGCGTGGGGCGCTGGCCACGGGCAGCGAGTATGAGGCGCTGCGCACGCCGACCATCCACGAGGCGATCCTCGCGGTCGATCGCGGCGAGGCCGATCGGGCGCTGGTCCCCTTCGAGAACTCGATCGAGGGCTCGGTGCGCAGCACCCTCGACACCTTGGCCTTCGACGCCGAGGGCGTGACGATCGTCGGCGAGCACGACTTCGCCGTGCGGGCGATGCTGATCGCTCGCACGGGCACCGAGCTGGAGCGGATCGAGGCGGTGATCTCACACCCCCAACCGCTGGCCCAGTGCGCTCGCTTCCTGCGTGACCAACTGCCGAACGCGGCGCGGCGAAGCGTCGAGAGCACGGCGGCGGCGGTGCAACTGGTCAGCGAATCGGATGCCCCCTGGGCCGCTATCGGCGCCAAAGCGGCCGCCGAGCTCTACGGCTGCACGATCCTCCGGGAGGGAATCGAGGACGAGGCCAACAACGTCACCCGCTTCGTCTGGATTGCGCCGGCGGGTACCGAGCCGGCGGCCGGGTCGGCCTGGAAGACAGCGCTGGTCTTCTCCGAGCTGGGCGAAGACCATCCCGGTGCTCTGGTCAACGCCCTGCGCGAGTTTTCCAGCCGCGAGGTCAACCTGACGCGGATCGAGTCGCGGCCGTTGCGGCTCGGCCTGGGCCGCTACATGTTCTTCTGCGACCTCGAAGGCGCGGTCTCGGAGCCGGCCGTGGAAGAGGCGGTCGAGGCCCTGCGCGGCAAGGCGGAATCGGTCCGAATTCTCGGTTCATACCCGACGCGGTAGGCAGCCTGCGTAGAATTCCCGGGCAACATGGCACGTGTGCTCGTACTCAACGCAACGTATGAGCCGATCAACGTCTGCACGTTGAGAAGGGCTGCTGTGCTGCTGCTGAAGGAAAAGGCGGAGCTACTGGAGCGCCGCGAGGGGGCGATCCACTCCGAGCACATGACGATGGAGCGCCCCGACGTGATCCGCCTGACCAACTACGTGCGGATCCCCCGCGAAGCCCATCGCCGCAAGATCACCCGCCGCGCCGTGCTCGCCCGAGACTCCTGGACCTGCCAGTACTGCGGCTCCCGCAAATCCGGCCTCACCGTCGACCACGTCATCCCCCGCAGCCGCGGCGGCAAGTCGGTCTGGGAGAACATCGTCGCCGCCTGCGCCAGCTGCAACCGCCGCAAGGGCAACCGGCTGCCGCGCGAGATCCACATGCATCCCAAGAACACGCCAAAGGCGCCGGGGCCCAACGTCTTCATCCAGGTGGCGAGTCCAAGCATTCCGCCGGCTTGGCAGCAGTACCTCCCCACTGCCGATCTTCCTGCCGCAGCGTAAGGCAGCAGGGGAGGGTGCTGAGAAACCCGGGCACCGCCTAACGGCGGTGCAATCGAGTGGCCGCTGACGCGGCCAGCAAATAACTCTGCGGAGCCGCTTCGCGAAGGTTTCTCAGCACCCTCCCCTGCTGCCCATCCCTACGAAGCTAAATCCGCCGACGTCGAAGTTCAGCCGCCCAAGATGTCGGGAGCGTTGGGTCAGCGACCCAGCTTGTAAGCAAGTCGGTGCCGGGCGCACAGATCGCGGAGCACGTCCGTCCCGAATCGCTTCGGTGGGCCGGGAGGTTCGTGACCCCTCTACTCGGAAAGCTGCTCCTGCCCCTCCGGCTCAGCTTCGGGTGAGTCGTCATCGACCACCAGCGCCACGGCGCTGACGCGGTCGTCGTCCTTCATGTTCATCACTTTGACCCCCTGCGTCGGCCGCCCCATCTGGGAGATGCCGCCGGCGCGGGTGCGCTGGACCATGCCGTTCTGCGAGATGAAGAGCAGGTCCTGGTGCTCGCGGACGATCAGGGCGCCGGCTAGGCCGCCCTTCTTTTCGGTCAACTTGGCGGTCAGCACGCCCTTCGTGCCGCGGCCCTTGATCGGGTACTCGGAGACTGAGGTGCGCTTGCCGTAGCCATTCTCGGTGACGACGAAGAGCTCGGAGTCGTCGCGCGCGATGTCCATCGCCAGCACCCGATTGGGCTCGCCGTTGACCTTGGCCGAGACGTTCATGCCTTTGACGCCACTGGTGTCGCGCCCCATCGAGCGCACTGCCTCCTCGGAGAAGCGCGAGGCGTGGCCGGACTTGGAGACGAGCAGGATGTCGTCTTCGCCCGAGGTGAGGCGCACCTGGACCAGCTCGTCGGAGTCACGGATCTTGATCGCGATGATCCCGTCGGCGCGGATCGGCGTGTTGTAGGCCTTGAACTCGGTCTTCTTGACCAGGCCTTGGGCGGTGGCGAAGACCAGGTACCTGTTCTCGCTGAAGTCACGGGTCGGGATCACCGCCGTCACCTTCTCGCCGTCGCGCAGTGGCAGCACGTTGACCAGAGCGCGGCCTTTCGAGGTGCGCGACCCCTCGGGCAGCTCATAAACCTTGAGCCGGTAGACCTTGCCGCGATTGGTGAAGAAGAGCAGGAAGTCGTGGGTCGAGCAGATATGCAGGTGCTCGATGTAGTCGTCCTCCTTCATGTCCATCCCCATCACGCCGCGACCCCCGCGGTGCTGCTGGCGGTAAGTGGCAAGGGGCAGCCGCTTGGCGTAGCCCGAGTGGGTGATCGAGATCACCATCTGCTGGTCGGCGATCATGTCCTCGATGTTCATGTCGCCCTCGAAGTGGGTGACTTCGGTGCGGCGCTCGTCGCCATAGCGCTGGTCAACCTCGTCGAGCTCTTCGACGATCACCGCGTCGATCCGGGCCGGGTCGCCGAGGATCGCCCGCAGCTCGGCGATCCGCTTGGCCAGTTCTTCGTGCTCCTCGCGCAGCTTGTCTGACTCCAGCGCCGTGAGGCGGGCAAGGCGCATGTCGAGGATCGCCTGAGCCTGCTCTTCGGAGAGCTCGAAGCGCTCGATCAGGCCGGCCTTGGCGGTCTCGGTGTCGGCCGAGCCGCGGATCAACTCGATCACGGCGTCGAGGTTCTCGAGCGCGATCAGCAGCCCCTCGAGGATGTGGGCGCGGGCCTCGGCGCGGCGCAGCTCGTACTGGGTGCGGCGGATTACGACCTCACGCTGATGGTTGACGTAGTGCTCGATCAGCTCCTTGAGCCCGAGCGTCTTCGGCACTCCGTCGACGAGGGCGACCATGTTGATCCCGAAGGTGCTCTGCATCGCCGTCCGCTTGTAGAGCTGGTTGAGCACCACCTCGGGCGGATCGCCGCCGCGCTTGGTCTCGATCACGAGGCGCATGCCGGAGCGGTCGGACTCGTCGCGTAGGTCCGAGATGCCGGTGATCTTTTTGTCGCGGACGAGGTCGGCGATCTTCGTGATCAGGCCGCCGTCGCCACCCTTCTTGACCATGAACGGCAGCTCGGTGACGATGATCGCGTCGCGACCTCCCTTCAACGGCTCGACGTGAGCGCGGGCGCGAATCCGCACCGAAGCGCGGCCGGTCGCGTAGGCATCCGCGACCCCTTCCGCGCTCATGATCCCGCCGCCGGGGAAGTCCGGGCCTTTGACGTGCTCCATCAGGCCCGCCAGGTCGATCCCAGGGTTGGCGATGTACGCCTTGACCGCGCCGATCGACTCGCTCAGGTTGTGCGGCGGGATGTTGGTCGCCATCCCGACCGCGATCCCAGATGAGCCGTTGACCAGCAGGTTCGGAAAGCGCGCCGGCAGTACCAGCGGCTCCTGCTGGGACTCGTCGTAGTTGGGTCCCCACTCGACCGTGTCGGCGTCGATGTCGCGCAGCAGCTCGGTCGAGAGGCGGGCCAAGCGCGCCTCGGTGTACCGCATCGCGGCGGGCGGGTCGTCGTCGATCGAGCCGAAGTTGCCTTGGCCGTCAACGAGCATGTAGCGCAGCGAGAAAGGCTGCGCCATCCGCGCGAGGGTGTCGTAGATCGCGGAGTCGCCGTGCGGGTGGTACTTACCCATCACCTCGCCGACGATGAAGGCTGACTTGCGGTACGGCCGGTTGGGCTGCAGGGCGAGGTCGTGCATCGCGTAGAGCACGCGCCGGTGCACCGGCTTCAGCCCGTCGCGAACGTCGGGCAGGGCCCGGCCGACGATCACGCTCATCGCGTAGTCGAGATACGACGAACGCATCTCGGTCGTCAGCTCGCGCTCCTCTATCCGCCCGCCGCCGAGGATGTCCCCCGCCTCCATCAGATGACCTCACCCTGGTTAGACATCGAGGAACCTGACCTCCTTGGCGTGGCGTTCGATGAAGGCCTTGCGTGGCTCCACCTTGTCGCCCATCAGGTCAGTGAAGATCTTCTCGGCCATCGCCGCGTCGTCGATCTGGACCCGCCCCCAGGTGCGGCTGGCCGGGTCCATAGTCGTCTTGCGAAGCTGCTCGGGATTCATCTCGCCAAGACCCTTAAAGCGCTGCATGGTGACTCCCTGGCGGGCCAGGTCCATCACCATTCGGCGCAGGCCGGCAAACGACTCCGCCGTCTTCTCTTTCTGCTCGAGCGAGATCTTGAACGGCGGTCGGCCGACCTGGCTGAGCAGCTCGCGATGAGACTCGACCAGGCGGCGGTAGTCATGCGATTCGAACAGGCCGGCGGAGAGCTCGAAGGCCTTGGCCAGCCCATCGTGGCGATGGACTGCGCGGACGAGAATCTCGTCGCCGGATTCGGAGACGATCTCGGTGTCGAACGGCTCGAGCTCACCGGCATCGCCGTTCAACACGTCCTTCACCTCGGCCAGCGAGGTGACCCCGCGGTCGAGGATTTCCGACTCGCCGAGGAAGCGGATCAGCTCGTGGCCGAAGTCGGCCTGCAGCGAGTCGGCCCAGCCCTCGTGCTCCTTCAGCCGCCGGTTGAAGCGCTGCCAGCGGGTGGCGGTCAGCTTGTGGGTCTCGGCACTGGCGTCGGTCACCTCCATCTGCTCGAGCTTGTCGCGCAGCAGCAACTCCTCGAGCTCGGACTCCTTCTCGACGTAGGTCTCCTGTTTGCCGTTTTTCAGCTTGTAGAGCGGCGGCTTGGCGATGTAGACGTAGCCCGCCTCGATCAGCTCGGGCATCTCGCGGTAGAGGAAGGTGAGAACCAGGGTGCGAATGTGAGCGCCGTCAACGTCGGCGTCGGTCATCAGCACGACCTTGTGGTAGCGCGCGTCTTTGACGTCGAACTCCTCGCGGATGCCCGTGCCGACGGCCGTGATCAGCGCCTGGATCTCGTTGTTGGAGAGAACCTTGTCGATGCGCGCCTTCTCGACGTTGATGATCTTGCCGCGCAGCGGCAGCACCGCCTGCGTGTTTCGATCGCGTCCCTGCTTGGCCGAGCCGCCGGCGGAGTCACCCTCGACTATGAACAGCTCGGCCAGGGCGGGGTCGCGCACGGTGCAGTCGGCGAGCTTGCCCGGCAAGGTCGAGTTCTCCAGCGCCGACTTGCGCCGGGTCAGGTCGCGTGCCTTGCGCGCGGCCTGGCGGGCGCGGGCGGCGTCGACGGCCTTGCCGACGATCCGCTTCGCCTCTCCCGGGTTCTCCTCGAAGAACTCGCCGAGCTTGCGGTTGACCGCCTCCTTGACCAGGCCCTCGATCGGCGGGTTGCCGAGCTTGGTCTTGGTCTGACCCTCGAACTGGGGATCGGCGAGCTTGACCGAGATCACCGCGGTCAGTCCCTCGCGCACGTCGTCCCCCGTGAGGTTCTCGTCTTTCTCTTTGAGCAGGCCTTTGCCGCGGGCGTAGGCGTTGAGCGTGCGAGTCAGGGCCGAGCGGAAGCCGGAGAGATGGGAGCCGCCCTCGTGGGTGTTGATGTTGTTGGCGAAGCTGAAGATCGATTCCTGGTAGGAGGAGTT
>Ga0105245_10000149_pt1 | contig 66131 bp, 64 predicted proteins | sample KBSM54metaG_FD_81523 | JGI IMG/M metagenome (GOLD analysis project Ga0105245, IMG submission 81523) | Miscanthus rhizosphere microbial communities from Kellogg Biological Station, Michigan, USA - KBS M5-4 metaG | ecosystem: Host-associated > Plants > Roots > Rhizosphere > Soil | place... | reverse complement strand
ACGATCATCAAGAGGTCGCTCTGGCGCGGCGAGAACCGCGGGAACTCCGCGCCGAATCGCGCGATGTCGTACTTCGGCGCCGCGACCGACATGAACTCCATGCCGCAGCACGCGGTGACGAACGGGTACGTGAACAGCGAGAACTTGCGACCCCAATCGGGGATGCGCGCGAGCTTGCCTTGCTTGGCCCACTTCGCGGCATCTTCGAGGCGGGTGGTGGTGAGCTCTACTCCCATCCGATCGCCTTCTTTCTCCAGACGTACGCGAGGGCGACAACGAGGATCGCGACGAACAGCAGCATTTCGGCGAAGCCGAACACGCTGATCGCCGGAACGTTGCCGTTCATCGTGTGCGAGAGGTTGTTGTAGAGGACCGCCCACGGGTACATGAACGCGGCCTCGATATCGAACACGAGGAACAGGATCGCGACCTGGTAGAAGCGGACCGAGTAACGCCCGCGCGGTGATCCGATCGGCTCGCTGCCGCATTCGAACGGCTGGAGCTTCACGGGATTGCTCGCCTTCGGGCCGATCAACACCGCGAGCGCGGTGAACAAGCCGCAGAAGGCAAGCGCGAGCACGATGGCGACGCCAGCCGGCAAGTACGCTTGTAGCTGCAAAGCGAGCGCAGTATATGGCGCCCGATGTAGCGGTCAATCGCGGTAGGCCGCGATTTTCGGAGGAGTGATCGGCCCTTAGAGATTCGCTTGGGCGTTCCGGAGCGCGTCTTCGAGCGCGGCGATCATGTACTCGTTCATGTCGACCAAGTAGATCGTTTCGGGGTTCGGCCGGCGGTGCGCGCGGACCTCTTCGACGATCGCGCGAGCGGCCTCGTCGATCGGCACATTGCCGAGATCGGTGCCGATACCCGGGATCGCGATGACCTTGAAACCGTTGCGATCGGCGGCGATCAGCGCGGCGCGCGCGGCGCGGCGAACGTTCTCGGCGCCGATCATCATCCCGGGCTCTTCCATCGTCGGAACGTGGATGACGTTCTTCGCGGGGAGCTGACCGGCCGTGGTGACGAGCGCGGCTCCGACGGCGATCGGCGCGGCGGCCATCGCGGCCTGCTGGATCACGTCGCCGCCTTGGCGACGGAGCGCTCCACCGATACCACCGCCCATGATGCCCAGCGAGTTCGCCGGGTTGACCACGGCGTCCACCGGCAACGTCCAGAGCTCTGCCTTCGCGACGTGAACCTGCATTGCGACGTGCCCTACCACGGGCAATCGCGCGGATTCAAGCGGAGATCAGGCGCACGCCTTCTCGAGCTCGCTCTCGACCTTTTCCTCGGTCCACTTCCGCGCGACGGCGAGCTCCTTGACGATGAGCTGCTTCGCGTTATCGAGCATCTTGCGCTCGCCGAACGACAGCACCTTGCTGCTCTTCAGGCGATAGAGATCGCGATAGACCTCGGCGACGTCGAACAACGAGCCGGTCTTGATCTTCTCCATGAATCCGCGATAGCGGCGGTTCCACGTCTGCTTGTCGATATGGACATCCTTCTCGCGCAGGATGTCGAACACTTCTTCGATCTCGGACGTCGTCGCGACCGGGCGAAGACCGACCTGATCGGCCTTCTCCTTCGGAACCAGGATCTGCATGCCCGTCGCCAGCACCTTCAAGACGTAGAAGGAACACACCGTGGTGTTGATCTCCTTCTTCTCGATGCCGATCACCTCCGCCACGCCGTGGGCGGGGTAAACAGCCTTCTCGCCGATCTTGAAGTCGTTGTTCATTTCACATCTCCAGGCCCAGCCATGAGCAATGCTGGTGCCAGCTGTTCGGCGCGTCCCTGAATCTGGTGGGAAATCATGAGCTTGGTTCGCTATTGGGGGGTTCTCGATAGCCGCCGAGCTGCGCCAAAGTGTCACACCACGTGGTGCGTGGGGAGCGGAGGATACCAGCGCCTTTGGCCAGTTCCAGTCAAATCGTGAGGAGTTCCGGACAGGGAAGGCGCGCTAGCCATAGCGCGCACGAGATTTCGAGTGGTTGCGCTGATAGGCTTTTCGGTGCGTGCGTGGGTCTATCGGGCAATTGCTGGTCGCGATGGGCGCGATCGACCCGAGTGGTCTGTCCGATGCGCTCGCTCGCCAGAGCGGTCGCCACCCCGTCGCGTCGGAGCTCTACGCGCTCGGCTATGCGTCCGAGCGGCAGCTCTGTGCGGCCCTCGCGGTCCAGACGGGCTGGCCCGCGATCATCTTCGACGAATCGACGATCCGCTTGGACGTCCTCGAGCAGGTCTCGATCGAGTGGGCGAGGATCTTCAACGCGCTCGTCGTGTTCGAGGACGACCACACGCTCGTCGTCGCGGCTGCGCGGCCCGAGGACGCGATCGTGCCGGCGCGCGAGCTCGGCGCATCGCGCGCGAAGAACGTCGAGCTCCGGATCGCGCTCGACATCACGCTCGCGCGCACGATCCGCAAGGCGTTCCGCGCGTGGCGCGACGGCGAACGGCTCCTCGCCGGTCCCGAAGCGGATCGGCCCGGGCCCTACCTCGCGATCGTCCATCCCGGCGGTGATCACACGCCATCGAACGACGAGAGCCGGCTCGCCCAGCGCGCGCTCGCGGAAGATGCCGCGCGCAGCATCGAGAGCGACGAGGAGCTGCCCGGCGAGGACGCCAACGCGTTCACGACGCTGACCGGCGACTGGCAGGTCTCGACGTCGACCGGCACGGACCAGCACGCCGAGGCCGACCTCGAGAGCACCTCGATGATCTCCGAGGATCTCGATCGGCGTGCCGCATCCTCGCCCGAGCCAGGTGCGCCGATCCGCGCGCTCGTCGTCGACCCCGATCCGCCGGGGCGGATCCAGCTCGTCGCGGAGCTCGAGAAGCTCGGCTGGGAATGCCAGGCGTGCTCGACGGGCAAGCAAGCGGTCGAGATGCTGCAACAGGTGATGTTCGATCTCGTGTTCGCCGATCTCGCGGCGTCCGAGATCGACGGGCTGCAGCTCTGCCGCGCGATCAAGAAGAGCAAGCGGCTGGCGCGCACGCGCGTCGTGATCACGACCTCGGTGATCGACTCGGGCCAGGTGCCCGAGGACGTGCTCCAGCGCCACCAGGCCGATGGCTACATCGAGAAGCCGATGGACACGCGGCGGCTGCACCGGATGCTGCGCGACCTGTCGCCCGAAGAGCGCGCTGATCACGACGCCGTGCTCGCCGACGCGATCGCGCGCTATCACAACGGCGATGTCGACGGTGCGACCCAGCGGTTGCGCGGCGCGCTCGTCGCAGATCCTGCGAGCCCGAAGCTCCACTTCATGCTCGCGAACATGCTGCAGCGCGCGTCGCGCTGGGCCGAGGCAGTCGACGAATACGAGGCGACGGTCGAGCTCCAGCCGCAGTACTTCCCGGCGCTGACTCGGCTCGCGTATCTGTACTTCCGCCAGGGCCTGCACGCGCGCGCGGTCGAGACGTGGCGGCGCGCGTTGCCCGTGTGCGAGGACCCGGCGCTGCGTCACAACATCGAGCTGTTCATGCGCAAGCTGGTCGCCGACATGTCGAAGAGCTAGATCGCGCCGGGCACTGCGAGGTGCATCTCGACGACGGTCCACGTGCTCGCAGCGGTCTTGTCGAACACGACCATCACGCGGAACGGCAGCTTGTAGCCGGTCTTGTCGAGCGCGACGTCCGCGATCGTCCAGCCGGTCGTGCCGCTCGGCGCGAGATGCGCGCTGATGCCACCGACGAGCGCCGCATGCTTCGTCCATGTCGCGGCCCATGGCTTCGCGATCGCGGCACCCGTCGTGGTGCGCTCGCCGGGGCCGCTGCCGATCGCGACGAGGTCCTTGCGAGCGACGGCATCCTTGTCGAACCCGGTCGCGAGCAGCGCCTTGAACGCAGTCTGTAGTGATGGGTCGCCGTCGTTCGCGATCGCCGGCAGTGCCGAGAGCTTGCCGGCCTTGCCCGCGGCGTTGATCGCCTGGTTCGGCTGTGCGACCGAGAACATGCCGCCGGCGATCCGCCAGCCCTGCGGCGTGCGGACGAGGACGTAGGTCACGCGGTAAGGGACTGCATCCGAGGGATAGTCGATCGCTTCCCACGCGGTCTGGCCATCGCGCGCGAGGCCGGGGACGTCGTTCTCCGGCATGCGCTTCGCGATCTGGTCGGGCGCACGCAGCGTCGTCGCGAGCGCCGCCGTGTCGACGACCGCGGTCTTCTCGGACACGACGTGGAAGCGCGCATCCGGCGTGTAGAGCTCGCCGCGCGCTTTGGGTTCGGTCAGCACGCGCTGGCCGTCAGGGAGCACGGTCATCGCGCTGACGATCGTGTCGATCGCGGTGAGGTGCCACGCGCCGTTCGCGAACGCGAACGTCCATCGCCCGACCTTGACCTGTCCCGCCGTCGGGCTCGCCATGTCGGCGAGCGCGGAGGCGAGGGCATCGTCGAACGTGCCGTCGACGTAGCCCGATGCGAGCGTGGTGGTCTGGCACGCGCGGACGAGCTCCGCGGCGGACTTGTACGTGTAGCGCTCGGTCGGCCCCGGCTCGGCGTTGTCGTCGATGCCGGGATGTTCGCGCTCGTGCACGAGCGGAAACGCGATCGCCGCGGTCAGTGCCGCTGGGTCGCACGCGCGCAACGCCGCATCGAGGCGCGTCGCGGTGGCGGGAAGCGCCTTGGCCGCCGCAGCATCGACGCCGTAGATGAACGGGTAGAACCAATCCGAGGGCGAGAGAGCGCGCACGCCGGTCAGACACGTCGGCTTCTTGCCGCCGGTGACCGACTTGATCTTCAGCGTCAGCGAGCTGACCGCCGAGCCGTCGAGAGGCGTCGTCATCCGCGACGCGACCAGCTTCTGCGCGCCGGCCGTGATCTCGACTTCTTTGACCGTGCCGAGGTAGAGGTCGAGCGACTTGATCGGGATGGGGTGGTCGAACGTCAGCGTGATCGCCTCGCCGACGCCATCTCCCTTCGCAGGGCACCACCCGCGTCCATCCGCGACGTTGTCGATCGCACCCCACGCGGGTGACTTCGCCTGCGCCGACGTGGCGGTCGCGACGACGAGAGGCGCGGGCGGCCTCGGACCGGATGCGAGCGCGACGCTCGGGACCACCAGCGCCAGACAGACGAGCTTCTTCACCACGCGCGCATCATAGATCGTGGCTCTTGCGTTAACGTCCGCGCGATGGCGCCGCGTATCCGCTACGTGATCTTCGACTTCGATGGGACCTGCACGCAGGTCGAAAAGGTCCAGGCCAAGTTCCTCGATGACTATCGCAAGGCGATCGGCGTCGACGAAAAGCCGTGGGAAGCGGCGAAGGCAAAGATCGCGAAAGCGTCGCCGAACGCCGGCTGGAACCTGATGAACGCGCCTTCGACCGCGCCGGCGGGTGCGGACCCGTACATCCTTGCCGGTGAAGCGGCGGGGCTGATTTATCGCGAGCGCAAGCAAGACGCGCCGAACGTGTTCGCGAAGGTCTACGAGCAGAACACCGCGCCGTTCCGGCCCGAGCTCCACGACGTGATCGAGGCGTTGCTGAAGAAGAAGGTGAAGGTCGCGTTCATCTCGAATTCGGATAAGACGAAGATCGAGAATCGGATCCAGGATCTGTTTCACAAGACGCCGCATCGCAAGGACCAGATCCAGGTGTTCGGTGGCGCGCAGAAGTTCCTCGTGAAGGAGCTGCTCGTCGACTCGCCGGTGAATGCCGCGCAGCGCGCGCAGTTCGACCAGCTCGCGCCGGGCGTGCGGATCGGTGAGGTCGCGCGGCCGATCTATCTCCGCCGCGGCTCGTACTTCGAGGCGTTGTGCGCGGCCCAGTTCCCGATCGCCGAGACCCTGGTGGTCGGTGATATCTGGGAGCTCGATCTCGCGATGCCGGCGGCGCTGGGAGCGCACGTGCATCTGATCCAGCGGACCGAGCCGTTTCCGACGTACGCGTACGAGCTCGCGCAGGTCGCGAAGGGGCACTCGAGCGCGAACCTCAAGGCGTTGCTCAAGCGCGTCTAGTAGAACGACGTACTCGCGGTCACGTTCCCGTTCGCGTCTGTCTGGGCGAGGCCAGCGCCACAGCTGTGGTGGTCGGCGACGAGCTCCCAGCGCCATCCCGGGACGTCCTCGCGGAAGGCGACGTCGTCGGCGCGCAGATCTCGATACTCACGCGTGATGATCAATCGCTCGCCTCCGCTGCTCGTGCTGCAGCTCACCGAGAGATACGCGTAGTCGATCGAGCTTATCGTTCGCAGCGTGTTGCGCGAAGCACTTCGTTGGCCCCACGTGGGGCCGCAGGGAGGCAATCGCTTGTCGGATCGCCCTGCCGGCTCCCGAGCGCCAGCTCCGCACCTCGCTTCGACAAGCGCACGTGGCTGTGGAGCGTGACGTCGCCGTGGACAACCGCTCGGACGTTCAACGAGACCGCTCACCGCCGGGCGGCGGTTGCCCACCGCGACTTGGACGGCCGCGAGTCGTTAATTCATTTGGCACGCTCGCGCGCCCGCCCACACGCCCCACAGCTCTACTTCCAGCTTTCGGCCTTCGGCCTTCCGGATCGGATCCGGTTCGATCTACTCGTCACCTTTTCGTTTTCTCGTCGATTCTTGCTTGACTGAATTTCGGCGTGGTCGCGAAGCATCGTCGCGTGTAGGTGTTCGTGCTCGCATCAAACGCGATCACTTCGCATCTGATGCGCGAACTCTAGTTGTGCGCGTTTTGTTCGCAATGCGATGTGATTCGTCGTCGAGAACCCACGCCAGAGCGCTCGAAAACCCAGTGCTATGAACGATCGATTCAACGAGGAGATCGCGATGCAACGGCGTGTGGAGCTCATGGGCAACGTGTTCAACGGTGGCGAGCGGCGGAGCTGGCAAGACATCGATCGCGAGCTGCGCGACCTCGCTCGGCGGCAGCGCGCACTCGATGCCGAAGAGGCGCTCCTGTTGTGCGCGGTCGTCCGTTACGAGATCTGGCGCCAGCTCGGCAAAGCTTCGCTGCTCGAATATCTCGAGGGCGTACTCGGCTACGGCCCGAAGGCGGCGAAAGAACGCGTGCGCGTCGCGATGGCGCTCGAGGAGTTGCCGCAGCTGCACGAGGCGCTCGCGAGCGGCGAGCAGAGCTACTCGGCGATCAAGGAGCTGACGCGGGTTGCCGTCGCGAAGACGCAAGCGGAGTGGATCGCGGCGGCGCGCGGCAAGAACGTGCGCGAGATCGAAGAGCTCGTTGCCGGTCGACGGCGCGGCGATCTGCCGACAGATCCACCGGTGCCGGATCTGAAACCGCAGATCGTGCGGTTCGAGATCTCGACGGCGACGCTCGCGCGGTTGCGCCAGGTCCAGCAGGTCCTCGCCGAGGAGTGCGGCGGCCAGCTCGACGATGACGCGCTGGTCTCGGCGATGTGCGACGCGATCCTCGACGGCCACGACGCGGCGGACGACGGCGGCCGCGCTCGATACCAAGTGCTCACCACGGTGTGCGAGCAATGTTCCCGGGCGTGGCAACACGGCGGCGGTCGCGACCTCGCGATCTCGGCGACCGATCGCGCGATCGCCGAGTGCGATGCGCAGCGCGTCGGCTCGGATCGCGAGCCAGGTATCGCGGCGCAGGACATCACGCCGAAGGTCCGCAGGTTCGTGATGCTCCGCGATCGCAAACGTTGCACGGTTCCTGGTTGTCGCGCGGCGAGGCACATCGATGTCCATCACATTCATCCGCAGCATCTCGGCGGCGGGCACGAGCCCGAGAACCTGACGTCGCTCTGCGCGGGACATCATCGCGCGCTGCACGACGGGCGGCTGAAGATCACGGGGCGGGCACCGAACATCGAAGTCGAGTGGACGAACGGCATCGTCGAGCCCGATGCCGGCGATCTGGCACTTGTTCAGCCCCACGTGGGGCATGTCGAGCAGCGCCACGGCGGGGCGTCGAACTACGAATGGGCCGTCAAGAAGACCGAGGCGATCCAGGCGATGAAACAGCTCGGCTTCTCGCTAACGGAAGCTCGCGTATACGTCGAACGAGCGGCGCAGCAAGTGCCGCGTGATACCTCACTCGACCAGCTGATCCGCCGCGCGCTTCGCGTGTTTCAGGAGAGGGATTTCGGCGACGTCAAGCGCGCTAACTAGCCGCGACTCGGGCGCACTGCTCGTCGACGGTTCGGCTTTTGGCGCCCGATCGCTTGGGCTCGTGCGGGCGCCGAGCGGCTCCTGTTTCCGAACGATCCGGAAGGCCGAAGGCCAAAAGCTGGAAGTGGAGCTGTGGGGCGTGTGGGCGGGCGCGCCAGTCGGCGAAATGAGGGAATGACTCGCGGCCGTCCAAGTCGCGGTGGGCAACCGCCGTCCGTCGGCTGGCGGTCTCGTCGAGCACTCGAGCGGTTGTCCACGGCGACGTCACGCTCCACAGCCACGTGCGCTTGTTAACGCGAGGTGCAGAGCTGGCGCTCGGGAGCCGGCAGGGCGGGTTCGAGCGGCAGCAGCGCCACGTGGGCGAAACCCATTACGAGGTAGATGAAACAGATCGCGAGCGAGGCTGGAGCTCGTGTTCTGTGGGGTGGGGCCAAAAGATGGAAACCGAGCGCACGCCCCAGACGGGCGTTCGTGGCGCTAGCCCCACGTGGGGCGGTTCCGCGGCCGTGCGACCATCACGCGATGCCGACGGAGCTGCTCGTCGAGCTGCCTTACGGCATCGAGTCGGTCGAACGCCGAAACAGGTTCCGCGTGCGGCGCTAGCTCTTCTTGCCGTCGGCGCCCCAGGTGTAGAAGCCTGAACCGGTCTTCTTGCCGAGCTGGCCGTTCGCGACCTTGTCGACGAGGATCTGCGGCGGCTCGAAGCTCGGGCCGAGCGCGCGCTCTAGGTACTCGGCGATCCCCAACCGCACATCCAACCCGACCAGATCCGTCAGCTCGAGCGGACCCATCGGATGGCCGTAGCCGAGCTTCATCGCCGTGTCGATGTCGGCGGGCGACGCGACGCCTTCTTCGACCATGCGCATCGCCTCGAGGCCGATCGCGATGCCGAGGCGGCTCGATGCGAACCCGGGTGAGTCGTTGACGAGGATCGGCGTCTTGCCGAGCTTGCCGACGAGCGCGAGCGCGAGCGCGACGGCGGCTTCGGAGCTCTTCTTGTGCTTGACGATCTCGACGAGCTTCATCAAGTGGACGGGATTGAAGAAGTGCATGCCGACCATGCGCGACGGATCGGCGATGCCGTCGGCGAGCTCTCCGATCGGGAGCGACGACGTGTTCGTCGCGAACAGCGCGTTTGGCGACGCGATCTTGTCGACGATCGCGAAGATCTCGCGCTTGAGCTCGATCCGCTCGGGCACGGCTTCGATGATGACGTCGGCTTCGGCGACCGCGATGGCGAGCTCGTCCGCGGCGGACAGCCGGCCGAGCGCGGCGTCGCGATCGCCGGCCGGGAGCTTGCCGAGCTCGACACCCTTCGCCAGGTTCTTCGCGATCCGATCGATCGCGCCCTGCGCCCCCCCTTTGATCGCGTCCTGAATGCGGACCGTCATGCCGGCTTGCGCGGCGACCTGAGCGATCCCGTGTCCCATCGTGCCTGCACCGATCACGGCGATCGTCCGAACTTGATCGAGAGTGGGGAGTGTCACGGCGCGACCATACTTGGTACGGTTTCCGCGTGCACGCAGTAGCGGACGTGGATCGCTTGCAGCGCGACCTCGAAGCGATCTTCGGACCGCGTCGCGTTTCGACACGCAATGTCGATCTCGATACCTACGCGCGGGACATGTGGCCGCGCTTGTTGATCGCGTATCGCGACGGCATCGGCCCGGGCACACGGCCGCACGCGGTGGTGTGGCCCGAGCACGTCCGCGAGGTCGTCGCGGTCGTGAAGCTCGCGCGCGAGCATCGCATCCCGATCATTCCGTACGGCGGTGGCTCGGGCGTGTGCGGCGGTGCGGTGCCGCTGTACGGCGGCATCACGATCGACATGAAGCGGATGCAGACGCTGCGCTCGGTCACCTCGGCCGAGCTGGTCTGCGATGTCGAGGCTGGCCTCAACGGCGAGCGGTTCGAGCGCGAGCTCGAGCGCCGCGGTTACACGTTCGGGCACTTCCCGTCGTCGATCTATTGTTCGACGGTCGGCGGTTGGCTCGCGACCCGCGCGGCGGGCCAGCTGTCGACGAAGTACGGCAAGGTCGAGGATCGCGTCGCCGGGCTCACGGTCGTCACCGGCCGCGGCGAGATCATCGAGACCGACGGGCCGACGCGCGCGCTGCGCGGCCCGAACTGGACCCAGCTGATCTGCGGCAGCGAAGGGACGCTCGGCGTGATCACGTCGGCGCGGTTGCGCGTGAATCCGGCGCCGCAGCTGCGGGTGTTTCGCGGCTTCGAGATCGAGGACATCTCGGCGGGCGTCGAGGCGATCCGTCGCGTCGTCCAGAAGGGCCTGCGCCCCGCGGTCGTCCGGCTCTACGACGAGCTCGACACGCTGATCAATTCGATGAGCCACAAGGATCCGAACGAGGCCGATCACGGGCTCGTGCCGCCGGTGCTCGGCGTCGAGACCGGCGCGTTGCCGGCGTGGCCGGAGATCCAGCGCGAAGAGCGCGGCATCGTCGACAAGTTGATCGGGCTCGCGAAGGGCAAGGGCGTGCGGCGCGGCGCGATGAACTTCGCCCTCGGCAAGAGCGCGATGGCGAACAAGCTGTTCGGCGTCGCAGAGAAGGTCGCGCGGCGCGGCTGCCGGATGGTGATCGGGCTCGAGGGCGCGCGGATCCGGACCGAGGTCGAAGCGGCGCTGACGTTCGCGGAGCTCGAAGCGGCGGGCGCGCAGGATCGCGGCGAGGATCCCGGCTGGGCATGGCTGCGCCATCGCTACGCGGTGAGCTACCGGATGTCGCCGGTGTTCCGCGACGGCGCGTTCGTCGACACGATGGAGGTCGCGTCGACGTGGGACCGCCTGCTCGATCTCTATCACTCGGTGCGCGAAGCGATCGGTCGCCACGCGGTCGTGATGGCGCACTTCTCTCACGCGTACGCGGATGGTTGCTCGATCTACTTCACGTTCGCGGGTCACGCGAGTGACACGCACGCGGCCGAACGTCTGTACGACGCGATCTGGCGCGACGGCATGGAAGCGACGACGCGCGTCGGCGCGACGATCAGCCATCACCACGGCGTCGGCTTGCTGAAGGCGCCGTACATGGCGGGCGAGCATCGCGAAGCGATGGCGATCTTCGAGGCGGCGAAGCGCTCGCTCGATCCCGACGGCGTGTTCAACCCCGGCAAGATGGGGCTGTCGCGATGAGCCTACGCAGCGAGATGATCGCGGCGGTCGGCGAGGACCACGTCGTAGATGGCGTGATCGGCGAGCGCGCGGGCCTCGTGATCACGCCGGGCTCCGCGGCCGAGGTCGCCGAGGTGATCCGGCGCGCGAACGCGCTGCGGGTCGCGGTCCATCCCGTCGGTGCAGGCGGGCAGAGCGTGGCCGCAGGTCGCGATCGGTCGGAGCGCGAGCGCGTGTTCGTCTCGACGAAGCGGCTCGATCAAGTGCTCCAGCTCGACGAGCAATCGCTGCTCGTCCACGCGCAGGTCGGGATCACCGGGCTCGATCTCGAGCGGATCCTCGCGCCGCGCGGGTTGTCGATCGGCGACTACCCGCCGGTCGTGCTGACGTCGTCGCTCGGCGGGATCATCGCGGTGCGCACGCCCGGAAAATCGAGCGCGCGCCACGGCTTCTTCGAAGAAGCGGTCGCCGGCGTGTCCGCGGTGCTCGCGGATGGCCGCACGGTCCACACGCGGGTCGCGCCGCGGCGCTCGACCGGTCCGGATCTATCGCGCGCGCTGTGCGGCAGCGAAGGCACGATCGGCTTCATCACGAGCGCGGTGCTGCGCATTCACAAGAAGCCGGAGGCGCGGCTCGTCGCGGCGTACGTGCTGCCTTCGATCGATGCGGCGATCAACGCGGTGTACCTCGCGCTGCGGGAAGAGGCGGCGCCGTCGGGCCTGCGGATCTACGACACGATCGAAGCGAGCCGCCACTTCGATGGCCTGCGGCTCGACCCGGGCGAAGCGCTGATGTGCGCGGGCACCGCGGGGCCGACGGATCTCGCCGCGTGCGATCGCGACTTGATCACGAGTGCGGTGATCGCGGAGGGCGGGCGCGAGACCGACCACGCGCTTGCCGATCTGTGGTGGCGCCGGCTCCATGCCGGCGAGCCGACGCCGGTCGCTGCGCCCGCGCTCCAGATCATGGGCACGCCGACGAAGCTCCGCGCGGTCTATCACGCGGTCGTCGCCGAAGCGGCAAGACTTGGCATCGTGGCCAGCGCGCACATCTCGCGGTTCGATCCGGATGGCGGCCTGGTGTTCTTCACGCTCGGCGCCGAGCCGCACATGATCGACGTTGCGCATATCGAGCAAGTCGCCGAAGCGGCGGGCGGCTGGCTGCTCGGGGCGCGGACCACGAAGCTCGACGGGTACTTACGCGCGCTTCGCGCCGAGCTCGATCCGCACGGCATCATGAATCCCGGCACGCTCGCGTAAACCGCATCGCACCGGCGATGAAACTGCCAGCAGCGGCAACCAGACCGTTACACGCCGGCGATCTTCGACGCGGTACGCTGCGGTCCGTGCCGGAAGTCGCCGGCGTGTCCCCTGACTTTCGTGATGCGAGCTCTGGTCTCTCTGGTCGTGGTCGTCGCAGCCGCCGCACACGCGGTCGCGGATCCGTCGCCGTGCGCCGTGACGATCGTGCGTGCGCCCGAGGACGTACGCGCGACGGTCGACAGCTGGCTCGCGAACGAGCGCTGCGAGATTCCGCTCACCGTCCGGATCATCCCGACCGACGACGGGCTCTACATCTACGCGCAGGACGAGCGCGGCCGGATCCACGAGCGCACCGTGCCCGACGCGCAGAGTGCGGGCGTGTTGATCGCGAGCTGGACCGCCGACGACGGGATCGTGATTCCGGCGCCGCAGACCGTCACGGCGCCCGAACCACCGCCGGGGGCCCAGGCCGCGCCGAGCCCGCGCGACTGGATCGCGCCGGTCGCGTTGCACGATCGCGCGCCGCTCGCGAAGCCGAAGTCGGCGGGGCACTGGCTCACGTTTGGTGCGGCCGTCGGCAGCTCGAGCAGCATCGGGATTCGCGCCGAGCTCGAGGTGTTGCGGCGCGGTGCGTTCTCCGCCGACATGTTGATCAAGTGGGGCGACTCCGCGATGGACGCGCTCTCCGATCCGCAGAACACCGGCTACTACCTCGCGCGGTTTCGCGATGCGAGCACGCTCGCCGGTGCGCACTACACGTGGAAGGTCCGCAACCTCTGGCACGTACGCGCGGGCGTCGCCGCCGGCATCGTCGCCTCGCAGCTGAACCTCGAGTACATGTCGTTCTCGACCGGCGGGACCTCGACCGCGAGCGGGTCGATGATCTCGGCGATCGCCGAGGGCTCGCTGCTGATCGGCCGCAGCTTCGGCGACTCGTGGGAGTTCGATGTCGGGCCGATAGCCACGGTCTCGAAACAGGGCTGGTACATGGTCGATCAACAAGAGACGCTAGTCCGTGCGCCAGGAGCCGTCCTCGCGTTCGCCGGAATCCGCCGAGCCCTGTGATTTCCGCGATGAAACCGCCACGTACGGCAACCCAGTCTCCGTAAACAGGAGGATCCGGTGCGCGCCACATTCATGCTTCCCATCGTCCTCGCGGCCGCTCCGGCGCTCGCGCAACCGGCCCCGGTCACGGCCCCGGCGCCCGCCGGCTGCAACGTCAACATCGTGCGCGCACCCGACCCGGTGCGCCAGACGATCGAGCGCTGGCTCGCGAACGAGCACTGCACGCTCGGCCTGCAAGTCAGGATCATCCCGACCGAAGGTGGCCTCTACATCCTCGCGACCGACGACCACGGCCGCGTGCGCGAGCGGATCGTGCCCGACGCCGCGAGCGCTGGCGTGTTGATCGCGAGCTGGGCCGCCGATGACGGGCTCGGTGGCGCAGCTCCGCCGCCCGGCGTCGATCCAGGCCCGCCGGCACCGATGCCGGCACCGATGGCGCCGCCACCGCCCGCACCGCCACCGCCGGCCGCCGGCTACGGACCGTCGGTCGGCTACGGTCCGGCGAGCGGACCGAACGCCGCGTACGGCGGACCGCCGCCCGCGTGGAATGGCTCGTTCCACCCGCCCGGCCAGTACGGCCCGAGCGACGAGCTCCCGCCACCGCCCGAGGTCCAGCACCCGACGAAGCTGATGTCGCTCGCGGCGGGCTTCGGCGCGAATAGCTCGGGTGGGCTGCGCCTCGAGCTCGAGCTGTGGAACCACAGTAACTGGATCATCGGCGCGTCGGCCGGCCTGACCGGCAGCACGATGTACGTCGACGACTACTCCGGCTCGGGCTCCTACTACAACGCGAACGTCACCGACTTCGCTCGCGGTGACGCTCGGCCGGATCGCGCGGTGGGGTGACTGGTACCTGCGCGGCAACGCAGGCCTCGGCGTGATGATGTCGTCGCTGACGCTCGACCAGTACAACTACCAGACCTACAACGACACGAGCGGTAGCGGCAGCGAAGCGTCGGCGTACATCGAGGCCGGCGCGTTCCTCGGCCATTCGATCGGCTCGTCGAAGCAATGGGAGATCGAGGCCGGCCCGGTGTTCTCGTATTCGAAGCAGGACTGGTACCTCACGAACTCGAACATGACGATGTATCGCGACGCCGGCAACGCGATGCTCATGCTGGGGCTCCGCCACGGGCTGTGATGGGCAAGCGCGGCGAGCTGATCGAGTTGCATCCTTCGCGCGCCGCAGGCGGTGCGAAGGTCGACGACATTACCGATCCGGGGCTCGTCGCCGCGTGTGCCGCGGGTGATCGCGCGGCGCGTGCGCTGTTGTTCGAGCGCCACGTCGATGCGGTTCATCGCTTCGTCGCGCGGATGCGCGGCAGCGATGCCGATGTTGTCGATGATCTCGTCCAGATGACGTTCCTGCGCGCGTTCGGCGCGGCCGCGCGATTCCACGGCACGACCGCGCGCGCGTGGTTGCACGGGATCGCCGCGAACGTCGTGAAGGAGCACGCGCGCAAGGAGATCCGCCGCAAGAAGGCGCTGTCGCTCGTCGCCGAAATCGCGCCCTCGGTCGCGTCTCCGCGCGATCCGACGCTCGCGCGCTTGCCCGGCGCGATCGCCGCACTGCCGCACGCACAGCGCGCCGCGTTCGTGCTGATCGATCTCGAAGGCGAGAAGGGCTCCGACGCTGCATCGGCGCTCGGCATCCCGCAGGGCACGCTGTGGCGCCACGTCTACGAGGCGCGCTGCGCGTTGCGCGAAGCGCTGCACGGAGACGACTCGTGAGCTGCCCGAGTGTCGAAGCGCTCGCCGCTGCCGCCGCTGGCGAGCACGCGCGCGCCGCTGCGCACGCAGAGGATTGCGTCGAGTGTGCGAGCCTGCTCGCGCAACAACGCGAGCTCCGCACGCTCGCGCGTACGCTCGAACCGCCGCGCCTGTCGCCGCTGCGCCGCGCGAAGCTCGCGCTCGCGCACGATCCGGCCGACGAGATCCGCGTGCTCGCCCACAGGCTGCCGGTACCGGAGCTCGCGCCCGAGCGACGTGCCCGGCTCGCCGCCGATACGCTCGCGGCCGCCGATGCGTTACCGCGTCGACGCGTGCCCTGGCTACCGCTCGGCGTCGTCGCGATGGCGGCGGCGATCGCGCTCGTGCTGGTCGCTTCGCGTCGCGACGAGCTCGTCGCGGTGCGCTGGCCGGTGCTCTCCGTTTCCGCGCCGGCCGCTCCTGCGATCGCGAAGGTCGTGCCGCCCGCTGCGCCGAGCCTCGCGCCCGTCGTCCAAACGCACGCACCGGTTCGCGTCGCCGTCGCGCCGGTCGCGAAAGGCGCCGCGACGATCAGCGGCGATGGCGTGTTCACGCGCGACGCGGGCGACACGATCCAGCTCCACGACGGCACGATCTCGATCGACGCTCGCGATCGCGCACCGGTCGCCGTCGCGATCGGTGACACGACGATCCATGTCGCGAACGCGCACGTCGAGATTCGTGCCGCGCATGGCGCGATCGTCTCGGCGCATACGTTCGCCGGCTCCGTCGAGCGCGTCTCGCCCGAGTCGAAGGCCGTGATCTCGGCCGGCGAAGTGTGGACGCCGCCTCCGCCGGCCGCGTCGCTCGCGGCATTCCGCGCCGGCTGGTCCGCGCTGCACGAGGGTCGCAACGCCGATGCGCTCGCCGCGTTCGAGCGCGCGAGCGATCCGGTGATCGCCGAAGAAGCCGCGTTTTGGGCCGCTGTCGCGGCGCAGCGCGCGAACGATCGCGAAGGTGCCGCGCAGCGGTTCCGCGCGTTCCTCGTCGCGTACCCGCAGTCCTCGCGCGCAGACGCTGCTCGCGCCGCGCTCCAGCAGCTGCCGTAGCTACCAGTTCACTTGTTCGCGCTTCGCACGACCGCGGCGCTCGGGGCGCTGCTCGTGCGACGCGTGGCGATCGCTGTACGCGCGCTGGTGCTTCTGGACATCGGGCGACAACGCGTACGATGCGAGATGACCGAGCGCCGGCGACGTCCGCTCGAGATCGGCGACGCGCATCGCCATCACCGGATCGACCGGACGGCTGTCGAGGCGCACTTCGAAGTGGAGATGCGGGCCGGTCGCGCGGCCGGTCGAACCGACCTGACCGATGCGCTCGCCGGCGGTGACGGTCGCGCCCTTCTTCGTCTCGATCCGGCGCATGTGGCCGTAGAGCGTGACGACGCCGCCGCCGTGATCGACGTAGACGACGTTGCCGTAGCCGCCCTGGCGGCCCGCAAACGTGACGACGCCATCCCCGGCGACCGCGACCGGCGTGCCGGGATCCGACGGGAAGTCGGTGCCGCTGTGAAACTTCCACGTGTGGCGAATCGGATCGTCGCGCCAGCCGTACCCCGAGCTCAGCGTGTCGGGGATCGGTTGGGTCGTGAGGATCGTGATGTCGGGGATGCCGCTCGGGCCCGGCGAGGCGAGCTCCGCGAGCTTGTCGGTCGCCGTGTGGAGGAAGTCGCGCGCGTCCATCTGCCACTGGACGAAGTGATCGAGGATCGCGTGCGGGAGCGGCAGGTCGAAGCTCGTCGCGATCTGCGCGAGGGTGACCGTGAACGGCGCGGCTGCTTCCGGTGCCGCGACCTCTGTCGCCGGCGCGTTGGTCGGCGCGATCACGGGAGTCGACGTGGAAGTCATCGCGCACCCCTGCGCGATCGCGACCGCAAACAGCACCCGATACATTGAGCACCAAGTGTTTGGCGATCCGGCTTGCTGATTCAATGTAGGCAGTTGGATTTTCGCGGTTATGTAAGTCGGTGCCAGATTTGCGTTGCACCTGAGGCCTTGCATCATCAAGATGCGCCCGCCGTGAAGTCTCGTTGGCTCTTCGTCGCGATCGCAGTGATCTCCGCAGCCTTGTTCGCGATCTCCGTGTGGGTCGGGAACTGGTGGACCGTGGGCGGTCTCGAGATCGGGCCATTTGGTGCGCACGAATGTTTCGGTGGCGAATGTCGCCCCACGTCGCTCTCGGGCGCACCGCAGCTGTGGCAGCGCTGCGGAACCGCGGTGTGGGCCGGTGGCCTGCTGTCGATGATCCTCCTGCTCGGCATCGCCGGCGCACTCGCCGCGAAGCGGATTCCGAAGACGCTCGCGAAGAGCTCGCTCACCGCGATCGCGACGACCGCGCTCGCCGGCGCGTACTTCATCATCAAGCTGCCCGCACCTGCGGGGATGACAATCGGCCAGGGCGTCTATCTGTTCATCGTCGCCGCGCTGCTCGCGTTCGTCACGCCGATCCAGGTGCTGCGCCAGTCCTGAGCCGCGCTTCCTCGTCGAGATCGTCGAGAGCGAGCGCGCGCCGAGCCATCGTGCGCAGCGTGAAGAACGCGGCGACCGTGAGCACGACGATCGCGGGCATGCCGAGCATCGCCATCAGCTCGTGACCCTCGAGGTGGAGTGGCTGCTGGACGTACACGCAAAAGTCGTACGTCCCGTGAAACGCGACCGCGAGCAGGTAGCCGCCGACGAGGCCGAGGCCCTTGCCGTCGAAGCGGCGGCGCGCGGCCATCGCGCCGATCATGCCGGTCCACATCGCGTGGCCTGGCACCGCGAGCACCGCGCGCATGATCCAGAGCTGGAGCTCGCCGCCGAGCGACGCGCTATTCAGCAGGTACATCACGTTCTCGACCAGCGCGAAGCCGAGCCCGGCGCGGCTCGCGTAGACGATGCCGTCCATCCGCTCGTCGAACTCGGGCCGCCGCCACACGACGTAGTAGACGACGCCGATCTTGCAGGCCTCTTCGACACACGCTGCAACAATGAACGCGTGGAAGCTCGAGCCCTGGTAGGTCATCTGCGGCCCGACCTGTTCGCCGAGCGTGCCCGCCAGGACGAGCTCCGCGAACAGTGCGGGGATCACCGAGAGCATCCCGAAGAAGGTGACGAGGCGCCGGGTCCGTGCGGGTTCGGGACGCTTTGCATCCAGCCGGTCGACGAACCACATCGCGACGAGCGCGGGCACGGCACCGGAGATCGCGATCCACGCCGAAGGCTGCACCGCTGGCCAGTATACGTTTGTAGGTGTCGATCTAGAAACCAGTCGGCGAGGAACGGGGAGGGCAGCTTGACTCTCATCCCCCGCCAGTCGATCCTCCAAAGGTGGTGCCGCCGGAGCCCACTGTAGGGGCCCCCCTGCGAGTCGGTCGGTATGAGGTCATTAGCCACCTCGCAACCGGCGGGATGGCGCAGATCTATCTCGCGCGTCAGAGCGGTCTCGGGGCATTCGAGCGCCACGTCGTGCTGAAGACGATCCTCCGCGAGCGCGCGAGCGATCAGCGGTTCGTCACGATGTTCCTCGATGAAGCGAAGCTCGCCGCGACGCTCAACCACCAGAACATCGCGCAGGTCTACGAGGTCGATCAGGCCGACGGCAACTACTTCATGGCGATGGAGTACGTCCACGGCGAGAACGCGCGGGCGATCCTCGAGCACACGCTGCGCAAGGGCTGGACGATTCCGCTCGAGCTCGCGGTGATGATCGTGAGTGGCGCGGCCGCCGGCCTCCACCACGCGCACGAGCGCAAGGGCAAGCAGGGCCAACCGCTCAACATCGTCCATCGCGATGTCTCGCCGGCGAACATCATGGTCGGCTACGACGGCAGCGTGAAGGTGCTCGACTTCGGCATCGCGAAGGCCGAGGAGCGCGCGACGAAGACCGTCGGCGGCACGATCAAGGGCAAGTACGGCTACATGTCGCCCGAGCAGTGCAAGGGCAAGCCGATCGATCGGCGAAGCGACATCTTCGCACTCGGCATCTGCCTCTACGAGCTGACGACGCTGCGCCGCGCGTTCAAGGGCAACGACGACTTCGAGACGATGAAGCGGATCGTCGCGGGCGACGTGATCCTGCCGTCGGTCGCGGTCGCCGGCTATCCGCGCGAGCTCGAGGCGATCATCCTCACCGCGCTCGCGAACGATCCGAACGCGCGGTTCCAGACCGCGCAGGAGATGACCGAAGCGCTCGACGCGTTCACCGTGCGGATGAAGCTCACGGGCTCGAACACGGCGATGGGCCGGTTCATGACCCAGCTGTTCGGCTCGAAGAAAGAGCCGTGGGTCGACGGGGGCGCCGATCGCACGCAGATCACCGACGACCAACCCGCGCACGACGAGGGCGACAACGAGAAGACGTTTGTCGTCGAGGACCGCGATCGCGCGGCGACCGCGAACGACGACAGCGGCGATGACGATGCGCACGACACGCTCAGCGGCGGGCTGGCGGGACGCGCGGCGACGGCGAACGAGCGGCCACCATCTCTGCCGCTGCCGGCACCGCGGCCATCGCAGCCAGGGCCGGCGCTGCCGTTCGAGACCCGCACGCCGTCGAGTCCGATCTCGACCTCGATCGCGCGCCTCGGCAGCGAGCCGCTGAGCGAGCCCGGTGCGCGACCGCTGATCGACGACAAGCTCGGCTGGACGACCGGGATCAAGCCGCTCCACCAGCACGATGGCAGCGCGACCCGCCTCGGCACCGACCTGCCCGCGAACTACCGGGTTCGCTCGAAGCGCGGTTGGATCATCTTAGTCGTGCTCATGATCCTCGGCCTCGCCGCCGGCGTCGGTATCGCGGTGCACGTCGAGGACGATACGTCCTCGTCTTCGCCCTGAGCCCGTGGCATCGTCGCGGCATGGCCACCGCGATCAGCCAGGAACGTCTCTCGAGCTACAACCCCGCCACCGGCGACTTGCTCGGCAGCGTACCGATCTACAGCCCGGCCGAGGTCGAGGCCGCCGTCGCGCGCGCGCGCGTCGCCTCCGAGACCTGGTCGACGCGGACGTTCGCGGCCCGCAACGAAGAGCTCGATGCGTTCCGCCACGCGCTCGCCGCCGCGGCCGACACGATCGCCGACATCCTCCACCGCGAGAACGGCAAGCCCGAGCTCGAGGCGCTGACCGAGGTGATGATGTCGCTCGGTCACCTGAAGCACGCGGTGTCGCGCGCCGAGGCTGCGATGGCGCCGAAGAAGGTCAGCGCCGGCCTACTGGCGAACTTCCGCGCGACGATCTCGTACGCGCCGCTCGGCGTCGTCGCGGTGATCGGCCCGTGGAACTATCCGCTCAACACGCCGATGGGCTCGATCGCGTACGCGCTCGCGGCGGGCAACGCGGTCGTGTGGAAGCCCTCGGAGCTGACGCCGCTCGTCGCGCTCGAGATCGAGAAGATCGCGAAGCAGGCGTTCGCGCTGCCGGATCTCTTGCAGGTCGTGACCGGCGCAGGCGCGACCGGCGCCGCGCTCGCGAAGTCCGCGGTCGACAAGATCTCGTTCACCGGCTCGGCCGCGACGGGCAAGCGCGTGATGCTCGCCGCCGCAGAACGGCTGACGCCGGTGTTGATGGAGCTCGGCGGCAAAGATCCGATGATCGTCAGCGACGACGCAGATCTCGAGAAAGCGGCCGAGGCCGCGGTCTACGGCGGGCTCACGAACGCGGGCCAGGCGTGCATCTCGGTCGAGCGCGTTTATGTCGCGGAATCGGTCCACGACAAGTTCGTCGAAGAGGTCGTCAAGCAGGTCCGCGACCTCAAGGTCGGCGGCGACGACGGCGACCTCGGCGCGATGACGAGCGAGGCGCAGGTCAAGATCGTGAAGGATCACCTCGACGACGCCGTCGCGAAGGGGGCGAAGGTCCTGACCGGCGGACCGAATGCGATCGCCGGCAGCTTCATCCAGCCGACGGTGCTCACCGGCGTCACGCACCAGATGAAGGTGATGACCGAGGAGACGTTCGGGCCGGTCATCCCGATCCAGAAGGTGAAGTCGGTCGACGAGGCCGTGCGGCTCGCGAACGACACGCGCTACGGGCTCGGCTCGTCGGTGTTCGCCGGCAAGTCGGCGCGCTCGATCGCAGCGAAGCTGCGCGCGGGCATGACGTCGATCAACTCGGTGATGGCGTTCGCCGGGATCTACGGCCTGCCGTTCGGCGGCGTCGGCGAATCCGGGTTCGGCCGGATCCACGGCGATGAAGGCATCCGCGAGTTCACGCGCGTGAAGTCGACGGCCGAGCAGGCGTTCGCGCTGCCGATCAACATGATGACCTTCAAGCAGCCGAAGAACGCCGCGAAGAACCTGCGCGGCATGATCAAGCAGCTCTACGGCGATGGCGTGGTGTCGAAGGCCGGCGACCTGCTCCGCAAGTTCCGCAAGTGATCACGACCGATCCGGAGCGCCTCCAGGGCATCGCGAATTCGCTCGGCGCTGCCGTGCGCGATGCGACCGCTGGCAAGCGCGTGCGCTTGCCGGTGATCGCCGCGGAAGATGCGGCCGGCCTCGTGATGGTGATGCACGCGCAGCTCGACGCCGCGATCGCCGCGCGCGACGCCGAGGCCGCGGCGCAGGGCCTCAAGATCGCCTGTGGCCCGAAATGCAGCGCGTGCTGCACGTCGCCGGTGTTGGTTTCCGAAGCCGAGGCGGTCACGGTTGCCGCGTGGCTCGCGGATCATCCCGAGGTCCACGCGCAGTTTGCCGCCGCATATCCCGCATGGAAGCGCGCCGTCGGTGCGAGCAGCGATGCGATCGCGCGCGCGCGCGACGATGACGAGCGAACGACAGCGTTACGCGAGCTCCGCATGCGCGCGGTGATGTGCGCGTTGAATCGCGAAGGCTTGTGCACGATCTACGAGGCGCGGCCGGCGCGCTGTCGCAAGGCGCACGCGCTCGACACGAATGCGGCATGCACCGCGACCAGCGACGGTCAGGTCCGCTATTTCGAGCACGCGCGCACGGAGATGACGTTCGAGGAGCAAGAGCCAATGCGCGGTGCGATCCATCACGCGCTGCGTCCGAACAGCGGGCTCGAGCTGCTGGTCGAGGCCGTGCATCGCCTGACGACGGCCCGGCTCCCGCGTAACGCACCGTGCCCGTGCGGCTCGGGCAAAAAGTTGAAGCACTGCTGTGCGTGACCGCGCGCCGGGCTGAAACGCACGATTGACGATTTTCTCGTCGAGCGGTCTCCTTGAAGCATGGCGGAATCACTGTTCTCGAGCGCGTGGGACAGTTTCGCGGAGTCCGGACAAGAAGGGACCTGGTCCGTCGACATCGACGTCCCACCCTCGTTCGTGATGGCGGCGGCGAACCTCAGCATGTACCAGCAGCACTCCGCGAACGCGTATGCGTTTGCCGGGATTCGCAGCTACGTGCGCGACAACCAGGTCATCACATCGCAGGGCTACAACGGGGTCTGCGGTGTGATCGCGCAACCGAACGTCTCGCGCGTCACGTTCACCCACGGGCTCGGCTGCGGCGAGGGCTGGGGCGTGCTCGCGAGCTTCGTCCTCCACGCCTTCATCTGGGACTGACCATGCATATCCACAAGGCCATCGCATCGAAGCAGCAATCGCGCGCGATCGTGCTCTACGATCCGAACGGGCGCGTGATCCACACCCACGTGATGTACGCGCTGAACGGCGGCGCGATCGCGACACCCGAACAAGCGGAGAAGCGCGCGTTCGAGATCGCGAAGGATCTCGGTCGCGACGTCGCGAACGCGAAAGCGTTGCACGTCGACGATCCGGCGATCCTGACGAGCGGCAGGTTCGCGGTCGATCCGGACGCGCGTCAGTTGAAGCGCATCCCGGTGATGCAAAAGCGTTAGTTACGGCAGCTGGTGTCCGCGTCGGGACACTTGAAGCGAACGTGCATGTGGTTGTCGTGGTTCACGACATGCCGCACGAGACCTTCGCCGCCGCGGTTCGGATACTGGAACAGCCGGTCGAGGACGCTCTGATCTTCGCCGTGGTCCTGCGCCCAGTGATAGAGCAGGCCCTGGACGTTGAAGTCCATGAAGATCACCTGGACGCCGCCGTCGGCTTTTGCGGTCTCGGCGAACTCGTCGAGCAGCGCGTATGTCGCCTCGCAGTCGAGGTTCTCGGCCGTCGCCTTCACGAAGTCCTCGGGGTACGCCGCCGGCTTGTCTTTGTAGACGAGGCCGATGTCGACATCGCGGCCCGACTGGTGCGAGTGGTGCTGCGTGATCTGGCCGCCGCTCTCCTGCGAGATGTCGCCGACCGCGATCACGTGGGCATCGGGGAACTGCGCGCGGAAGTCCTTGAGCGCGTGGTGGATGATGTCGACCGTCGTGCGCGTGCCGAACGCGCGCCACGGCCGGCGGATCACGTAACCGTCGCCGGCGGGGAGCTCGCTCGCATCGTGGAGCCGACCCGACCACGGCAGGCCGAGCGACTGACCCTCGACCGGTCCGCGCGGCACGTACGCCAGGTGATGGTGCTCGACACTCACCGGCGACGCGTGCGCGCTGCGCTTCGTCCGCGTCGCCTTGACGTGACGATGCTCGCGTTTGGGCTTCGCGTCGGCCGTGGGCACGGTGGCGAGGAGCGCGAGCAGCGAGCAAACGACGAGACGCATTGGTTGGACCCCCAACAGTTATGGTGCCGATCGAGGGACCGGCGATCCAATTTTTGGATGGAGCTTCTTGCAGCGGTCGCCGAGCAGGTTTCCGATCGGCTTCAAGTCATCTTGCAACGTCTTCGCGAAGTCGCCACGGCGAAGCGTCTTGCCGGCCTCGACGAGCGACGCGAGGTCGCCGCACGCCCGATGGGCCTCGAGGATCGGCGCGGCGCCGCCGTTATATACGCGCGCCTCGGTGAGGGACGCGTTGTTCGGCCGCTTGCGCAGTTTCAGATCCTGGACCAACTCGTCGATGATCTTGGCCTTCTCGACGAGCTTCTGCTGGCGGGGCTTGGCCGACTCGTAGACTGCCTTCAGCGCCTCGTACGCGGCGAGCGTGCGGACGGTGCGCGGGTAATGGAGGGCCTGACCGAGTGTCCAGGCCAGCTCCTCGGGCGAGCCTGGCCCGAAATGGGTCTCGATCCAGTGATCCGTGAGCGCGTCGGCGATGTACGAGGCAAAGCTCTCGTTGAAGAACGGCTCGTCGGGGATGAGCACGGTCGCGTGGACCGACTCGTGGAGGATCACGTTCGCGAGCTCGGGCAGGGCGTCGTCGCCGCCGCCGAGCATCGTCGACAGCACCGGGTCGGGGAACCAGCCGCCGGTCGAGTAGGCCGAGGCAGGGCGGACCAGCGCGTCGAAGCCCTGCTTCTCGAGCTCCTTCTCCCACTTGATCGCTTCGTCCTCGTCGAACCAGCCGAGACCGGCGAAGCAGCCGACGATCGGGAAGCACCAGCGCCGCGGCTTGAACGCGACCGGGTCCGCGGCGCCGACGAACCACACCGCCGCCGGCCGGCCGAGCGCGGAGTACGCCTCGTAGTTGCGCCGGATATGGAGGCCATAGCTCCGGCCGTACTGCTTGATCTCGGGGATCTCGGCGAGGAGCATCGCCGTACGGAGCGGCGTGCTGGGATCGTCGATGACCTTCTGCAGCGGCTTGGCTTTGGACAGCAGCTCGAACTGACCGTCGGCGGCCTGCGCGACGTACGTCGTGTACAGGCAGCCCGACAGGGCGCACGCGGCGAGCGCGAGGACGGCCTTCACAGCTTTGCAACGATCGCCGCGGCGAGCGCGGCCCCATCTTCGAGCTTCTTCGCACCCCAGCCGATGCCGAGACCGGCCCCGTCCTCGTACTTCGGGATGATGTGGAAGTGGACGTGCATCACGGCTTGATGCGCGAGCTCGCCGTTGTTCTGGAGCACGTTGAATGCGGTCGCACCGGTCGCCGCGAGCACCGCGCGCGAGATGCGAGGAAGTGCGCGGCCGAGCGCCGCCGCCGAGGCCTCCGAAAGCTTGTCGAGCGTGACCGCCGGCTCGCGCGGGATGACGAGCGTGTGCCCGCGCGACAGCGGCATGATGTCGAGGAACGAGAACACGTGCTCGTCCTCGTAGATGATGTGGCTCGGTATCTCGCCGCGGAGGATCTTGGCGAAGATCGTCATGCCACGAGCTTACCCCACGCGGCTCGCGACGAGCGCGCGCAGCCGCACGAGGTCGAACGGCTTCGCGACGCACTCGTTCTGTACCGTATCGAGGAACGTACGTGCGGCAGTCGTGAACGCGCCGCCGGTCATGAAGATGATGCGGCGGGCGACCTCGGGGCGTTCGGTCGCGACCCGCTCGTAGAGCTCCATCCCGGTGACCTCGGGCATCATGAGGTCGCACAGGATCACGTCGAAGTCGTTGCGCTCGCTGAGGATTGCGAGCGCCTCGGCGCCGCCGAACGCGAGCGTGGTGTCGTGGGCGCTCAGGGCGCGGCCGAGGGTCTTCGCGAGCTGGAGGTCGTCGTCGATCACGAGCACGCGACCGCGCCGCTTCGCGACCGCCGGTGGAGGTGTGACTTCGATCGCTGCAACCGGCGGGCGGGTCGAAGCCGGTAGCTTGACGCGAAACACGCTGCCGCGGTTCGCGCTGCGCTCCGCCGCGATCTGACCGCCGAGCGACGTCACGATCGAGTGACAGATCGCGAGGCCGAGCCCGGCGCCTTCGCCCACTGCTTTCGTCGTGAAGAACGGGTCGAAGATCCGCGGCGCGACATCGGCGGCGATGCCGCGCCCGGTGTCGTGAACCTCGATGACGACCCACTCGGCGTCGTCGCGCGTGATGATCTGGATCGCGTTCGCCTCGGCGCGGCCTTCGTCGATCGCCTGCGCCGCATTGACGAGCAAGTTGATGAAGACCTGGGTGAGCCGGCCCTGATCCGCTTCGACCTGCGCGACCGGGTGGTAGTCCTTCACCAGCCGAGCGCGGTGCACGACCTGGTTGCCGACCATCTCGAGCGCGAGGTCGATCACGGCGCGGACGTCGAGGACGACCCTGCGCTCTTCGTCGGGGCGAGCGAACGTGCGCAGCGCGCCGACGATTCGCTTGATCCGCTCCGCACCGACGCGGGTGTTCGCGATCATGCGCGCGAGCTCGTCCGGGTTGGCGAGCTCCTCGGTCATCATCTCGAGGTTCGCGAGCACGGTCGCGAGCGGGTTGTTGATCTCGTGACCGACGCCGGCGGCGAGCGTGCCGAGCGAAGCCATCCGATCAGCGACGATCAGCCGATCGCGCAGCTTCTCCGCGGCATCGGTCGCGCGCTTGAGCGCCGTCAGGTCCGTGAACATCCGGAGCGTGCCGGCATACGCGTTCCGGTCGTCGAACCGCGGCGTGGAGCCGTAGTGGATCCAGATCGCGTGCCCTCGCTTGTGCCGCAGCATCACCTCGCCGTCGCCGACGATGCCGCGCCGGCGTTGCTCCGTTCGCTCGGCCGACGGTTCCAGATCCTCTGGATCCACGATCGTGTTGATCGGCTTACCGAGAAGCTCGTCGGGTTCGTAGCCGAGCATCTCCTCGCAGCGCCGGTTGACGTAGATGAACCGCTCCTCGGCATCGGTCACGCAGATGCCGTCGCGCGTGGTCTCGACCATCTCGCGGTACTTCTGCTCGCTCGCGCGGAGCGCGATCCGTGCGGCGCGTTGTTCGGAGATGTCTTCCTTGACCAGCACGCGCACGGTACCGAGCTCGGGATGCTCGAACGAGGATGCGATGCCTCGACACCAGATGGTCGAGCCGTCCTTCTTGACGTTGAGGATCTCGTAGCGGCCCTGGCCGGTGGTCACGGCCTCGTCCGTGATCGCGGTTCTCGCCTCGCTGTGACGGATCACCGTGATCGGTTTGCCGATCAGCTCGCCGCGATCGAAGCCGAACATCGCATCGAACGCGGGGTTCGTGAACACGATCGCTTCGTCGGGGAGGCGGACGAGGCGGACGAGGCATACCCCTTCCGTCATCCACGAAAGGATCAGCGAGTGCAGCTCGGCGTTGCCGAGGCCCACCCCTCCCGCCCCGTCGTTCGAACGGGCCACGCCCCGCTACGATACCGACCTTCAGAACCGCGCGCTACATCGCCGCGCGGTCGCCGGCCAACGACGGGCGCTGACGCACCGCACGAGGCGCTGGAACCAGCGTCCTGGCCGTTCCGACGGTCACGGTCGTCGTCGCCGAGATGCCGTCCGCGCTGCCGACGATGGTGACGGTACCCGTCGCGTGCGCCGGCGTGCCGACGCAGTTGCCGAGGCCCGCGGTATCGACGTTGTTGACGAGGAAGTGCCATGACAATCCGGCGACATAGCGGCCGCTCGCGAGCCCGTCGAAGCAGATCGTCGCCGCACCGTTCGGCGTGATCGTCGACGGGTTCGAGGCGTCGGTCACGAGGTTGTCGATGTGATCGACGACGTAGAGCTCGAGGTTCGCGGTCGGCCGATCTCCCGCGGTGACCGCCAGCGAGTACGTGCCGGCGGTCGCGCTCGGCACTTCGATCCGGTCCCACGCGCGCTGGGTCGCGCCGGCGAGCGAGAGCACCATGCTCTGGTCGACGAGCCGCTCTTCCGTCGGACCGCTGCCCTCCTGCACCGCACCGAGTAGCGCGACGCCGACCTGGACATCGCCCGCGAGGAACGCGACGTCGTAGTTGTCCGGAACGACCTCGAGCGAATCGACGACCAGCTTCACCGAGTCGATCGCGGCGCCGGTCACGAGCTTGCGATCGAACAGCTCGCCGGTGGAAGCATCTTCGATCCGCAGGTAGTTCGTGCGGCTGGCGGCGCCGCGCAGCGTGACGACGCTGCCCGCGGTGTGATCGATCTTGACGCCGTTGCCGCCATCGTCGTCGGCGGTGAACGCGAGATCGAGCGGGATGAAGTGGCCTTCGGTCGGGTCGTACTTCAGCTGGACGTCTTGCGTGCCGCCGATCGCGGTTGGCGAAGGACCGGCAAGATCGAGTTCGTCGGTGAGATCTGCACCGACGAACTCGAGGCCGCGCGGCGTCAGCGGCGAGCAGGTTTCGCCGGCCGGGCACTGACCGGTCTCGGCGCGCTCGCCGCCGAAGCAACCCGGCAGGAGCAGGAAAGGAATGAAAGCCAAGCTCTTCATATGCGCGTGCTCGAAGCACTGGTCGTGCCATTCGACCGAACGCGGAATTCTCAGGAGTTCCGCGCGCGCGTGACAACATTTGCCGTTAACAGCGCGGCGCGAATGTCGCGGTCTCTACGGATCAAATCGGTAGCCCGAGCCGCGCACGGTGATGAAGTGCTTCGGCTGTTCCGGATCGATCTCGAAGCGTTTGCGAAGTTGCCCGACGAAATTGTCGACGGTGCGCACCGAGCCCACGCTCTGGCCCCACACGAGGCTGAACAGCTGGGCACGTGCGAACACCTGGCTCGGGTTGCGGACGAAGAACACGAGCAGCTCGAACTCGAGGTGGGTCAGCTTCACGTCGGCGCCGGCGCGGGTGACGATCCGCTGCGCGAGGTCGATCCGGACGTCGTCGAACTCGAGCTGGTCGCCGGCCGCGGGGGCCGCCGCGGGCACGCTCGCCGGTTGAGCGCGGCGCAGCACGGCGTCGATCCGCGCGAGCAGCTCGGCGAGCGCGAACGGCTTCGTCACGTAGTCGTCGGCGCCGAGGCGGAGCGCGGCGACCTTGTCGAACTCGCCGTCGCGCGCGGACAGCACGATCACCGGCACGAGGTTGTCGGCGGCGCGCAGCGCGGACAGCACCTCGAGGCCGTTCTTCTTCGGCAGGTTGATGTCGAGCAGCACGAGCTCGAGCTCGCTCGCCAGCGCTTGCTCGATCGCCTCTTCGCCGTCGCGCGCGATCGCGGTCTGGCGACCCGCGAGCTTCAAGTTGAGCGCGAGACCGGTCGCGATAGCGTCGTCGTCCTCGACGATCAGGATCAAGACGTCACCGCGATCTGCTTTGCCTCGCCGGTCGGCTCGCGCACGCGCGGCAACCGGATCCGAAACGTGGTCTTGCCGGGCTCCGATTCGAAATCGAGCTTGCCGCGGTTGCCGCGCACGATCGTGCGGACGAACGCGAGGCCGAGGCCGACGCCGGGGATGCCGGCCGTGAGCGCGCGGCCGCGGAAGAACTGCTCGTAGATCGAGGGCTGGTCGTCGGGTTCGATGCCGATGCCGTTGTCTCGCACGAGGATCTCGATCCGGCGGCCGACGCCGTGGGCCTCGACGCTGATCTTCTTGTCGGCACCCGTGTACTTCCACGCGTTGTGCAACAAATTTCCAAGCGCGCGGACGAGCGTGTCGTGGTCGCCGGTCGCCTGGAGACCGCGCTCGACGTCGATCGCGATCGGCGTCGGGTTCGTCAGTGTCGCAGCGTCGAACATCGCGACTGCCTCGTCGACGAGCTCGCGGACGTCGACGGTGCCGAGCTGCCAGACATCGCGCGCTCGGGTCTCGAGCCGAGAGAGCTCCAGCACCTTGTCGACGAGCATCTCGAGCCGTTTCGTCTCGCGCGCGAGCAGCGTGAGCACCTCCGCGCGATCGCTCGCCGACAACCGGTCGTCGCGCAGCGATTCGAGCAGCAGCGTGATCGCCGTGATCGGCGTGCGCAGCTCGTGCGACACCGCCGACGTGAAGTCGTTCTGGACGCGCGCGAGCGTCGCGCCCTTGTTCAGGAAGATCGAGACGAGGATGTAGCCGGTGATGCCCGACGTGCAGAACGCGAGCACGAGCAGGCCGGAGAGCAGCGTCGTGATGCCGCTGCCGAGGACGAGCAAGATGACGCCGACGCCTGTCATCAGGATCGTCGGCACGAGCACCGCGAGCATCAGGACGAGCTGAGCTCGTCGCAACTGGATGTTCGCGGGTGGAAACCGCACTACGCCACGTCGGGCACCGCGGGCGGTGCAGCTTCGACTTCCGGGTTGATCATGTCATCCGCGGGAACGCTATCGTCGCGGACGTGACCGGGCACGCCATGAAGGTCCCACACGAGGCCGACGTACGACAGCGCCTTGATCCCGTAGTACGTGATGTCGTACTCCCACCAGAAGAAGCCGTTGCGCGCGCTCACTTGGTAGTGGTGATGGTTGTTGTGCCAGCCCTCGCCGAGCGTGATCACCGCGAGCACCGGGTTGTTGCGCGAGTCATCGCCGGTCTTGTAACGGCGCCCGCCCCAGATGTGCGACAGCGAGTTGATCGTGAACGTGCCGTGCCAGCACAGCACCTGCGCGACGGCGAAGCCCCAGACGAGCGCGAAGAACCCGCCGATCAGGAACGTGATCACGGCTGCCGAGACGACCGGCACGACCCAGTACTTGTCGAGCCAGCGCAGCTCCGGGTACTTCGAGAAGTCTTTGATCCGGCTGTAGTCGGTCGCCTCGAGGTCGCGCGCGAGGATCCAGCCCATGTGCGACCACCAGAAGCCCGACTGGATCACCGAGTGAAGATCGCCGGGTTGATCGGAGAGCTTGTGGTGCAGGCGGTGATGCGCGGCCCACCACAAGGGGCCCTTTTGCGCGGTCATCGTCGCGCCGAGTGCGAGCACGAACTGGAACCAGCGCGAGGTCTTGTAGCTGCGGTGCGAGAAGTAGCGATGGTACGCGCCGGTCACGAACCACATCCGTGGCACGTAGAGCGCGAGGCACAGCGCGAGGCCGGTCCACGAGAACCCGAGGATGGCGATGCCGACGATCGCCAGCACGTGCACGCCCCAGAACGGGATCGAGAGCACGTTGAAGTAGATGTGGCGCCAGCTCTTAGCGCTGGCTTCGGCGACCGCGTTCACAACCCTGCTTACCACGGGTCATCAGGTCTGGCCCAGCGTGAACTCGAAACGGCTGCCGTGACCGAGCTCTGACGAAGCGCCGACGCTACCGTGATGGCGCTCGACGATCCGCCGCACGTTTGCGAGCCCGACGCCCGTGCCCTCGAACTCGCTCGCCGAGTGGAGGCGCTGGAACATGCCGAACAGGCGGTCCTTGTAGGCTGGGTCGAACCCGGCGCCGTTGTCTTCCACGAAGTAGACCGTGTTCCCGGCGCGCTCCTCGCGGCCGATCTTGATCTCGATCCGCTCGCGGGCGCGCGAGTACTTCAGCGCGTTGTCGATCAGGTTCATCCACACCGAACGGAGCAGCGTCGGATCGGCGCTGCACGTTCCGAGCGGTGCGACGTCGAACGTCACGCGGTCGCCGCCGCCGCGCCCGGGCAGCAGCTCGGCGATCACGTCTTGGACCATCGCATCGAGATCGATCGTCGTGCGCTTGATCGCGTTGCGGCCGAGACGCGAGAACGCGAGCAGCTCTTCGATCAGGCTGCGCAGCCGCGTGCCGCTCGTATGGATGCTGTTCAACAGGCCCTTCGCTTCGGTTGGAAGCTCCGCCGCGAAGTCCTCGAGCAACATCTCGGAGAATCCGCTCATCGTGCGGAGCGGGGCGCGCAGGTCGTGCGAGACCGACGACGTGAACGCCTCGAGATCGCGGTTCGTGGTCTCGAGCTCCCGCGTACGCTCGCTGACCCGGCGCTCGAGCTCGGTGTTGACCTCGCGGAGCGCCTCCTCGGCGCGCTTGCGGTCGGTGATGTCGGTGAAGACCGAGAGGCGATGGCGCGTGTCGTGGAGCGTGACGACCTCCGTCGACGCGAGCGTCCAGATTCCGCCACCGTCGGCGCGCGAGAGCTCGACCTCGAAGCTATCGAGCCGGCCGTGGCGAGCGATCTCGGCGAGCAGCACTGCGCGCGACGGCGCCTTGATCAGATCGGTATCGCTCGTTCGACGCCCGATGTAGTGCGCTCGCTCGTAGCCGGTCATCTCGAGGATGCGGTCGTTGACCGTGACGATCGTATCCGTGGCGGCGTGGACGAGGACCATGCCCGCGGGACTCGCGCTGAACGCGAGTGCGAACGCCTCCTCGGCTTGCTTGCGCGCGGAGATATCGAGGAGCGTCGTCAGCGTACACGGACCTTCGGTGATCACGATCGGCTTCGCGCTCGCGAGCACGGTGAGCGGCGTGCCGTCGCGCCGGCGCAGCGCGAGCTCGATGTCGTAGCCGTCGGCGAACTCGCGATGCTGTGCGATCCGGACCGCCGCATCGTGCTCGCTGATCAGCCCGAGCTCGACGGAGGTCCGGCCGATCACTTCTTCGCGCGTCGCGCCGAACATCTCGAGCCAGCGCGGGTTGACGTCGATGATCCGGAGGTCGTGCTGGCTCGCGATCACCATCGCCGCGGCGTTGCCGTTGAACGCCTGCTCGAACCGATCCTGCGAGACCTTCGAGCGTCGTTCGAGCTCGGCGCGCTCGGTGATGTCGTCGATCACGACCATCACCTCGTCGACGTTCGTCGGGTACGCCGAGACCGCCAACACGCGCGCATCGATCCGCAGCTGGAGCGACTCGGCGCCGCCGCTGCGGACCCGGCCGAACACGTCGAACAAACGTGGCAACACGCCGCGGACGGGCTCGAACGCGGCGTTCGAGTGAAGGACCTCGACGTCCGTGATGCGGTCGCCCGTGACGTTCAGCCTACAGCGCGCCGCACCGGCCGACATCCGATCGAACAACACGCGATACGGGTCGTCGAGAACGTGCGCCGCCGTCACCGCCGCCACTCCAAGTACATCGTCCTCATCCTCGGGTTGTCGAGATCAGTCGCGCATCGGTACGCTGCCGATGAAGTCCTGCTTGCCAAGCGGAACACCGTTGTGACGCAGGATCGCGTAGGCGAGCGTGACATGGAAGTAGAAGTTGGGCAGCGCGAACTGGGTCACGTACTCCGCGCCCGTCATCCACTTGCCCTGCATCCACGGGAGGGAAATCTTACGCTCCTCCGCACCTGCGAAGTCTTCTGGCTTGAACGCATCGAGGTACGAGAGCACCGCTGCGATTCGCGCGTGCAGCTGTTCGAACGTCGTCTCGGTATCGGCGTGCGACGGCCAGTCCTTCGCGCTCAACCGACCGGGAATGAACTTCGCGTTGTCACACGCGGTCTGGATCTGCTTGACCAGCGGGAACTGATCCGGCGCGAGTCGCGTTTGAATGAGGTTGTCGACGGGAAACTTGCGGGTCTCCGCGTTTTGCTCCGCGAGCTTCAACCAGCGGTCGAGCGTGCGCAGGGTCTTCGCGAGCTGAGGAACAGTGAGCTCGAACAGGTTCATGGATTGAATGATACGATCGTTCCATGACCGACGAGGAACTGCGGACTCGTGTCTCGGCGCTCGGCGCCCGGTGGTCGATCAAAGGGCCGGACCTCGTGTGCGAGCTGGCGGGGCAGAAGGGGATGAAGAAGTGCGGCGAGGCGGTGGCCTACGCGACGGCGCTCGCCGACGAGATGGACCATCACCCGCACATCGTCATGGATTATCCGAAGACGACGTTCGAGATTCATACGCACGACCAGAAAGCGATCACGGCACTCGATCTCGAGTGGGCCGGTCGCCTGGAGCGCTGGTTGGGCGAGCACGGCTGGTGAAGCTCGCGCTCGTCGCGATGCTGGCGGTCGGCGGGTGTGACTCGCTGTTCAACATCCATCGCATCGAGATCACGACGGCCTCGTCGCCCGATGCGCCGGTGAGCTTTCTCGACGCCGCGGGGGATGCCGCGAATTGCGGCATGCACGACGAGGACGGCGATGGAGCGTTCGACAAGTGCGATACGTGCCCGACGATCAGCAACGCGCACGACGGCGATGCGGACGGCGACGGGGTCGGCGACATGTGCGACCCGGATCCCGCGCGCGCGAACACGATCGACGCGTTCTACTCGTTCCAGAACGGAGTCGGCGTCAACGGCACGGGCGACAGCTATCCGAACGACACCCTGAGGCTCAACGACGGCGGCAGAGTCGACACCGTGAAGACCTTCACGACGCCGGAGGTGATCGATGTGACGATCTCGAACCTCAACGCCGGGGTCGGGACCGAGATCGTGGTGAACCCCGGTGGCACGTCAACGGTGACGTGCGAGCTGTCGGCGCTGTGCTCGAGCACGCCGACCTGCCTGATGCTGACGTCATCATCGGGCGAGGCCGCGACCGCGAACTTGCTCTTCACGCCGAGCGAGGTCACCTCACTCGTCCTCTACCGAGTCGGCATGGGGCCCGTGCAGTGCAGCGTCAACGACCTTCGCGCGGAGAACACCGTCATGTTGCCGACGGCGACGATGCCGAGCGGGAAGATCGAGCTGGTCTCGCTCGGCGGCGCGACCACGTACACGAACGCGATCGTCTACAACGTGCAGTAGCGAAACACGGTCAGCTCGTCGAGCTGGCGGCCATCGACGAACCCGGCGGCCATCGCGGGCAGCGCATCTGCGTCGACGACAGTCGCGAGCGCTAGCAGCTCGGGATCGAGCGCGCGCGGATCGCCGAGTGCGTTGACGTGCGTGCCGCGGCGCAGCTGGGACGCGGAGATCGGCGTCGCGCCGAGGCTGCACACGATATCGGCGGCGAGCGCTTCGGCGACCGAAACTTCGCGGCCCCCTGCGCGAGCGGCGAGAGCCGCACTCGTGCAGCGCACGTCGGCGGGCGAGAACCAGGTGCGATGCGCTTCGAGCGACAGCAACGCCGCTTCGAGCTGATCGTCCGCGTCGACGATCAACGCGAGGCTGCGCGGCGTGCCGACCGCGAGGAACCGCGATGCGACCGCGCCGGAGGCCGCCGCGATCCGCGCGGGCGATTCGGTGCCGAGCTGGAGCGCGATCGCGGGTGCGCCGTTCGTCGCCATCGCGACGTACGCGCGCTCGACGGCGTACACCCAGTCGCTCAGAACTCCGCCTGGCGCGGCGCGCGCGGGAACGGGATCACGTCGCGGATATTCTCGATGCCCGTCGCGTAGATGATCGCGCGCTCGAAGCCGAGGCCGAACCCGGCGTGTGGCACGGTGCCGTAGCGGCGGAGGTCGCGGTACCAGCCGTAGTCGTGCGGGTTCAGCTTCATCTCGGTGATCCGCGCGTCGAGCACGTCGAGTCGCTCCTCGCGCTGGCTGCCGCCGATGATCTCGCCGATGCCGGGCGCGAGCACGTCCATCGCCGCGACCGTCTTCCCGTCGGGATTCTGGCGCATGTAGAACGCCTTGATGTCCTTCGGGTAGTTGATCACCGCGACCGGCCCCTTCACGACGATGTCCGTCAGGTACTTCTCGTGCTCGCTCTGGAGGTCGATGCCCCACTTCACGGGGAACTCGAACTTCTGCTTTGCCTTGAGGAGCTCCTCGATCGCATCGCCGTAGTCCATCCGCGCGAACTTCGCCTCGACCATGGTCGACAGCCGCGTGATGCAATCCTTGTCGACGAACTTCGCGAAGAACTCCATGTCGTCTTTGCGCTCGACGAGGAGCGTCTTGAAGATCGACTTGAGGAAGTCCTCGGCGAGCTGCGCGTCGTCCGCGAGATCCGCGAATGCGATCTCCGGCTCGATCATCCAGAACTCGGCGAGGTGGCGGCGGGTGTTCGAGTTCTCGGCGCGGAACGTCGGGCCGAACGTGTACACGCGCGACATCGCCATGCAGTACGTCTCGACGTTGAGCTGGCCCGACACGGTGAGCCGCGCTTCCTTGCCAAAGAAGTCCTTGTCGAAGTCGACCTTGCCGTCGGGTGTGCGCGGCAGGTTCGCGAAGTCCAAGGTCGAGACCTTGAACATCTGGCCGGCGCCCTCGGCATCCGACGCCGTGATGATCGGCGTGTGGATCCAGAAGAACCCGTGCTCGTGAAAGAACCGATGGACCGCCATCGCGAGCGTGTGGCGGACGCGGGTCACCGCACCGATCACGTTCGTGCGAGGACGGAGGTGCGCGACCTCGCGCAGGTACTCCATCGTGTGGCGCTTCTGCTGCATCGGATAGTGATCGGGGTCGTCGACCCAACCGACCACTTCGATCGCATCGGCGCGCAGCTCGACCGCCTGGCCTTTGCCCTGCGATGCGACGAGCTCGCCGGTCGCGCGGACCGCGCAGCCCGTCGTGATCCGGAGGACGTCGCTCTGATAATTCGCGAGCTCTTGCGGCGCGACGACCTGGAGCGGCTCGAAGCTGCTGCCGTCGTGGATCGCCACGAACGACAGGCCCGCCTTGGAGTCGCGGCGGGTCCTGACCCAGCCTTCGATCGTGACCTTCGAGCCAACGGCCACCTGACCGCCGAGGACTTGCGCGATCCGCGTGCCGGTCATGGTTAGCGCTCGGCGTCCTTGCTGCCGACGATCGTCATGTTCATGCCGATCTGAACGGAGACCGCCTTGCCGTCGATGCTGACGACGGTCTTCGCGTTCATGTACCAGCCGAAGCTGCCGGTCGAGAACTGTTTGACCTCGGCGAGCATCTCCTGCCCGTTGATCGAGACCTTGAGCGGCTCGGCCTTCTCGAGGAACTGCGTGAGCGTGACGGGGCAGGAAGTCTTCGGGGGCATGGCGGGCGTTTTAGCACCAATAGCGCCCTGCTTGACCTTGACCTTGACCTGAACGTGAACCTGAACGCCCGCGTTGACGAGCTTCGCATGCTGACGCCGGGTCGGGTATTCGAGGAACCTCGGGAAACCATCGATCGTCGAGGACAACGTCGGCGATGGTGTTCAGGTTCAGGTCAACGTCAACGCGGTTCGCTGAAGGCAAGATGGGCGAATGCCGCGATGACGAGCGCGTGATCGATGCGGCCGTCGCGGATTGCCGCGTGGCAGTCTGCCAGGGTCGCTGTCTCGACCGTGATGACCTCCGAACCCTCGAGCCGCTGCGGCTGGGTCTGGACCGCGTCGCGCGCGAGGAACGTGTAGAGGTAGTTCGTCATGATCGCCGGGTTCGGCGAGACCCGGCCGAGCGGCTCCCAGCTCGTCGACGTGTAGCCGGTCTCCTCGGCGAGCTCGCGCGCGGCGGCCTCGGCGGCCGTCTCGCCCGGGTCGACCATTCCGCCCGGAATCTCGAGGCAGATCGAGCCCGAGCCGACCCGGAACTGGCGGATCAACACCACGCGTCGATCGGGGGTGAGCGCGATGACATTGATCCAATCGACCGCTTCGATCAGCGAGAACCGCTTCGTCGCGCCGGTGCGGGGATGCGTCCCATCGACGAACGCGGTCGTGAACACGCGATAGTCGGCGGCCGGGATCCGAGTGCCGAGCTTCCAAGCCAGATCGTCGGGCATGCGGCAGTGTAGGATCTGGACGTGCTCACCGCGACCTCCGCGATCCGGATCGGCAACGCCGGCGTGCACTCCACGATCGTGTTCGAGCGCGCGGTTCGCGCGACGATCGTGCGGCGCGACAAGCTCGCGTTCGACACGCGCTATTCGCCACCGGCAGCCGGCAAGCCGGAGAGGGTCGGCCACGTCTATCTGATCGTGAACGGGCGCTACGCACCCGCGGCGGGCGAGCCGATCGTCGGGCCGGTCGCGTTCATTCTCGCCGATGACGAGATCGAGCGAGTCGGCGCGAAGTCACGGACGTTCCGCACCGACGGCAGCACGATTGATGTCGTTCACCTGCGCTTCGATCAGCGCGAGCTCGCAGCGCCGGTCGGGCTCGCGACCGGACCGCTACGCCTGACGCCCGCGTGCTGGGACATCGCGCGCCGGGTCGTCGAGGCACCGCACGCGATCGGCGAATTGCTCGACGTGCTCGCGCGCGATGGCGTCACGCACGGCACCGCGAAGATCCACGACGAACCCGAGCGCTATCGCCGGTTCTGGGATGCGCTGCGCCCGCTCTACGAAACGTACGGGGGCACCGTCTCGCTCAAGCAGCTCGCCGCGGCGCTCGACATGTCGATGCGTCAGGTCGGCCGCGATGCGAAGGATCTCGCGACGACGTTCGGGTTCGGCAGCGGCTATCGCGACGCGCTGTTGATCCTGCGCCTGCGCATGGCGGTGTTGTTGCTGTCGGGGCCGGACTCGTCGGTGGCCGATGTCGCGACCGCCGTCGGCTACGGCAGCCCGATCGCGATGGCGCGCGCGTTTCGCGATGCGAGGTTGCCGGCTCCGAGCGCGGTCCAAGCCGCACTGCGTTCCGAATAGATAAAGACACCGCGCGGTTCGCGGTGGACCGCGCGAAACCGGCGAGGTACTTGCGAGCTGTGAAGTCGCTGCTCGTGGTCTGTGCGCTGGCTGGTTCGGTGAGAGCCGGCGGTTTCGGGATTCCCGAGATCGGCGTGCGTCGCACCGCGATGGGCGCGGTGATCGGCCGGCCCGACGATCCGTCGGCGCTCTATCACAACCCCGCCGGCCTCGTGCTCCAGGACGACTGGGTGGTCTACGTGTCGGCGGGCGTGTCGCTGCTCTCGACCCAGTTCGAGCTCGCGCCGTGGGATCAGAGCGATCGGTTCCTCGGCACGACGGCGCAACCGGATGGCTACTACGCGCCGGTGTCGCCGAGCCGCGCGTTCGGCGTGATCCCGATGATCGCGGTCGCGGGCAAGCTGACCGACAAGCTCCACGTCGGCGCCTCGGTGTTCGTCGGCAATGCAACCGGCGCCGCGTTCGACGAGAACGCGGTCACGCGCTATCACCTGATCGATGGCTACGTGATCGCGCCGCAGGCAGTGATCGGCGCCGCGTACCAGCTGACCCCGACGCTCGCGCTCGGTGCCACGGTCGGCGCGATCGACTTCATCGTTCACGGCAAGCGCGACGTGTTTCCGATCGTCGATGGCGCGGATCTGTCGAAGCTCACCGGAACGAAGCCGCTCTTGACCCTCGACGGTTCGGGCTGGGCGCCGACCTACATGGTCGCGGCGTACGGCACGCCGCATCCGCGGGTCACCTGGGGCGCCGCGATCATCGGCAAGGTCAACGCGACGCTGACCGGACCGATCAACGTCGCGTACTCGGCCGACTCGTCGACGCCCGGCGACATGCTCGTCGGCCAGCAGACTACGCAGCAGATGTTGCCGTGGACGTTCCAGGCCGGCGTCAACGTCGACGTCACGCCGAACCTCGAGATCGGAACCGAGCTGCGCTACTGGCTGTACCGCCAGTACAAGAATCAGCACACCGACATCGTCGGCATCTTCTTGCTCCGCGAGCTCGATACCGAGAAGGACTATCACGACAGCGAAGAGTGGACCGGCGGCCTGCGCGTTCACGATCTCGAAGCCGCGCCGAAGCTCGACCTCATGCTCGGCGGTCAATACGATCACTCGCCGGCACCGCCGCGCTCGATCACGCTCGATTCGCCGTCGTTCAGCCACTTCGGCTTGCACTCGGGCGCGCGCTACACCGTCGGCCGCTACCGGTTCGGGTTCTCGTACATCCACTACTGGTACGAGGTCCCGACGATCACCGATTCGATCACGATGCCGCCCTCGAACATCCGCGGCTCCGGCACGAACAACATCTTCACGGTCTCGGTGGAGGCTCACCTATGATTCCCGAGCACGGTCGAGCGACGGACGACATCTTGCGCGAGCTCGCCGCGCGCGGCAGCGAAGACACCGACTGGCGCGGTGGTCGCGTGTTCTCGCTCGTCTATCACGCGGGCGAACAACACGAGGATCTGATCCATCGCGCGCACGCGCTCTACGCGTCCGCGAACCTCTTGAACCCGATGGCGTTCAAGAGCTTGAAGCAGATGGAGACCGACATCGTGCGGTCGGCCGGAGCGCTGTTTCACTGCAGCGGTGCGGTCGGCACGGTGACGTCGGGCGGTACCGAGTCGATCCTGTGCGCGGTCGCCGCGTATCGCGATCGCGCGCGGCGCAAGAAGCCGTGGGTGCGCTCGCCCGAGCTCGTCGTACCGAGGACGATCCATCCCGCGTTCGACAAGGCCGCGCACTACTTCGGCGTGAAGCTCGTCAAGGTCGACGTCGACGCCGACCAGCGCGTCGATGTCCGCAAGGTGGAGAAGGCGATCGGCTGGCGCACGATCGGGTTGGTGGCCTCGGCCCCGCAGTATCCGCACGGCGTGATCGATCCGATCGCGGAGCTCGGCGAGCTCGCGCAGGCGAAGAAGCTGCCGCTCCACGTCGACGCGTGCGTCGGCGGTTTCGTGCTGCCGTGGCTCGAGCGGCTCGGTCGCGCGATCCCGAAGTGGGACTTCCGCGTGCCGGGCGTGACCTCGATCAGCGCCGACCTCCACAAGTACGCGTACGCGGGAAAGGGTGCATCGACGCTTCTGTGGCGCTCGCTCGACGACATGCGCCACCAGATCTTCGTCGCGACGGATTTTCCCGGCGGCATCTACGCATCGCCGACGCTGCTCGGCACGCGGCCAGGTGGCCCGATCGCCGCGGCATGGGCCGCGCTGCAGAGCCTCGGTGCGGATGGCTACATGGAGCTCGCGCGCCGCGCGATCGATGCCGCGGATGCGCTGCGCAGCGGACTGCGCGCGATTCCCGGGCTCGTGCTGCTCGGCCGCGCCGATGCGACGATCGTCAGCTACTCGGCGGTCGGCGTCGATGTCTACGCGCTCGCGGATCGCCTCGAGGCGCGTGGCTGGTCGGTCGATCGCCAGCATCGGCCGTCGTCGATCCATTTGACCGTCACCGCGAACCACGCGCCGATCGTCGAGCGCTACCTCGCCGACGTGCGCGAGTGCCTCGCCGAGGTTCGCGCGAATCCTTCGCTCGCGAAGTCCGGCTCGGCGCCGATGTACGGCATGGCCGCGAAGCTGCCCGTGCGCGGGCTCGTCGCGCGCCAGGTTCGCAAGGTGATCGCGGAGATGTACAAGTGAAGCGGATCGCCTACGCCCGGATCTGTCAGGAGTCGAACGCGCTGTCGCCGGTGCCGACGACGCTGCACGACTTCGAGTCCGCGCATTACCTCACCGGCGACGACCTGCTGCGCGCGACGACCAAGGAGCCGGAGCTCCCCGGCTTCTTCAAGCGCGCCGAGCTCTCCGGGTTCGTGCGCGCGTGTGCGGCGCGCAAACACGACGTCACGCCGGTGCCGATCCTGTCGGCGTGGGCGAGCTCCGGCGGCCCCCTGTCGCGCGCGTGTTACGACGAGCTCGAAGACAGGCTCGTCACGATGCTGCGCGCGGCCGGCCCGCTCGACGGCATGTACTTCGCGCTCCACGGCGCGATGGGCGTCGAGGGCATCGTCGATCCCGAGTCGCGCTTGCTCCGCGCGGTGCGCACCGTCCTCGGCGGCGCGCCGCTCGTGGTCTCGCACGACCTCCACGGCAACCTCACGAAGGATCGCGTCGAGCTCGCCGATGCGATCGTCGCGTACCAGACGAACCCGCATCGCGATCACGCGCGGATCGGCCACAAGGCCGGCCGGATCGCGATCGGCACGATCCTCCGCGAGATCGAGCCGGTGATGGCGTGGCGCTCGCTGCCGATGCTGCTCGGCGGTGGCAAGACGATCGACTTCTTGGCGCCGATGCGCGCGGTGTTTCGTCGGATGCACGTCGCCGAGCGTCGCCACGAGATCCTGTCGGCCTCGACGTTCATGGTCCATCCGTGGAACGACACGCCGGCGCTCGGCTGGTCGACGCTGGTAGTCGCGGATCGCGATCTCGCCGCCGCGGACCAGCTCGCCGACGAGCTCGCCGAGATGTGCTGGGACCGTCGCCACGAGCTGCCGCCCGAGTTCCCCGATGCGAAGACCGCGATCGCGGAGGCGCGCGGTGCGAAGCTGCGCCGCAAGCTCGGCTGCGTCGTGATGGCGGATGCGAGCGATGTCGTCACTGCAGGTGCGCCCGGTGATTCGACCCACCTGTTGCGCGCGCTGCTCGAGCACGGCGCCGGCATGGTCGCGTACGCCGCGGTCCGCGACCCGCAGGCGATCGCGACGCTATGGCCGCGCGCGATCGGCGACATCGTCGCGACGACGATCGGCGGCACGCTCGATCCGCAGCGCTCGCAACCGCTTCCCGTGCGCGGCTCGATCCTCAACAAGGTCGATCGCGCCGGGTTCGGCAAGACGATCGTGCTCGCGGTCGATCACGTACGCGTCGTCATCACCGACGGGCCGGCGATGGTCATGCGGCCGTCGTTCTATACCGAGGTCGGGCTCGACCCGTGGCGCGCCGACATCGTGATGGTGAAGAACTTCTTCCCGTTTCTGATGTTCTTCCTGCGCTACAACCGCAAGACGCTGTTCGTGCGGACGAGCGGAACCACCGACTTCGACGCCGCATTCGGGCTCGAGCTCGACGGTCCGATCCATCCGCGCGATCGCGTCGATGCGTGGCGCGATCGCGATGCGCTGCGCCGCGGGCTCACTGCGGAGGCAGAGGCGCCCACACCCGCTCACCGACCTGGATCACCGGCAGCAACGTCGACCCGTCCGTGACGAGTGCCGTTCCGCGCGCGGGCCACATCGGCACCGGCTGCGCGGTCGCGGGCTGCCCGATATCTGGAATGATCGAGAGCACGTCATTCGCTTGGTCGAGCGCGGCGAGCCCGGTGGCGGTGAACGCGAGCGGGTCCAGCGAGGTCTCGAGGCCCGTCGCCTCGGTCCAGGTGCCGGTGGTCGCGCGCGCGAGCGTCGGATGCGGAACCTCGAAGTCCTTGTTGTTCTCCTGCGACGCGTACGCGAGCACCATGCGCTGGCCATCCGCCGAGATCTGGAGCTCGATCGACGAGATGTAGTCGTCCCACGCGGTGTCCTCGGGATACTCCGTGGTCGAGAACGCGGTAGCGGCCGGTGCGAGGTGCGCGACCGCGGGGTTCGCCATGTTGTCGAACACGCTGCCGTCGGGATGACTCCACGCGACGACGAGCGTGCCGTCGCTGGTGATCTGGGCGGCGACGATGCCGAGCGTGACGATCGGGCCGCGATCGATCGTCCATGGCGAGCCCGGCTTCGCGTGCGAGATCGAGTAATCGCCGCTCGTACTGTCGAACGTCTGGAGCCACGCGCCGTTGACGTCCGCCGCGAGCAGCTCGCCGACGAGGCCGGTGTCGGTCGCGACGATCGCGTTGTTGACGACCGTGAAGTCGATCAGGTGATCGGCGTGGTCGTTGCCAACGGCGTGGTCCTGGCCCGCGAGCCGCGCGCGCGTCGGTGTCCGATCGTCGGTGCTGCCTTCGACACCGGCGAGGGCGTAGGTCTGGGTCGTCGCGCCGAACGAGATCAGCTGGACGTTCTTCGCGAAGTCCATGCCGAGCACGTCGGTCGTGGTCCCGTAGCGCCGCGCCGCGATCACCGTGTCGAGCGACGCGGACATGCCCGCGGTCCATGGCATGTCGGGTGTGAACACCGGCGTCTGGGCCTGGCCGGTCGAGGTATCGACCTCGATCGCGCCGGCGGTGGTGGGGAATGGGACGCGGGCGACGATTTGGGTGTCGGTCCACGACGTCACGACCGCGCCGCCCTGCGCGTCGTTGGTCACGCCGGCGAACACCAGCGAGCCCGAGGTCGTGAAGCCGGTGCCGGTGATCGTGATCGTCGTGCCGTACGCACCCGACGCGGGCGAAAGATCGGTCACGACCGGCGGTGGCGGCGGGTCGACCTGGTTGCCGCCGTGGGTCACGCAACCGGCCATCACCACGAGCGCGAGCTGCTTCATACGACCAGGGTAACCAGCAACTCCGCGAGCGAACCGGTGCTCACGTCGTGCTCACGATCGTAGCAGAACCGTGCCGTTAGATACCAGCTTGCCACGGCGTGCCGGGTGCGCGATACGAACGCGATGCAGCGGTTCGCCGAGATCGAGCGCGTGCTCGCCGAGCTACCCGCCGCGCGCGGGTTTCTCGTCGTCGAAACCGAGCGCGGGGAGCGGTCGTACGTGCTCGGTCCGCGCACGCAGACCGACACGCAGCCCGCGATGCTCGACTGGCGGAGCTCGCCGCTCGCCGAGGCCTTCTTTCGCGCGGCGCCGGGCGAGCCGTACGAATTCGAGACCGGCGACCGCGTCACCGAGGGCCGCGTTCGCGAGCGCTGGTTGCTCCAGGGCCGCGGCACGCTCGAGGCGCTGATCGGGGACGACCAGGTGGTCTTTCGCGATCGCGTCGAGCCGCGCGTGCGGCCCGCACCGCGCTCGGGACCGGTTCCGGATCGCAGCGCGCTCGTCGTGCTCGATCCCGAGCAGCAGCGCGCCGTCGATCTCACCGCGGATACGTCGCTGATCGTCGATGGCGAGGCGGGCGTCGGCAAGACACTCGTCGCGCTGTATCGAGTCGCCTCGTTGGCGCAACGCGCGGCAGAAAAGTCGCGGCGGTTTCGCGCGCTCGTGCTCGTGCCGACGGAAGGCTTGCGCCGGCTCGTCCGCTTGCTCGCGGATCGCCTCGAGATTCCGAAGCTCGAGATCGCGGTCGTCGATGACTGGCTCGTCGAGCGCGCGCGGATCGCGTTCCCGAAACTGCCGCAGCGACTCGCGGAGGGTGCGAGCGCACAGGTGATCGCGCTGAAGCGCCACCCCGCCGTGCGCGCGGTGCTCGACGACTTCGTCGACTGGAAGCCGCCGCGCAACGACGAGCTCGATCACAAGCTTCCGAAGGTCCGCCAGCGCCTGCTCCACCTGTGGGGCGACCGCGATCGCTTGCAGCGCGTGCTCGATGCTTCCGGCGGCGTGCTCCAGCCGCGGGCGATCGTCGCCGCGCAGGGCCACACCCGGATCCAGTTCGCGACCACGACCGAGAAGGACAACCGCCACGTCGACGCCGCCCGCTTGATCGCGCTCGATGGCCAGCGCCTCGACGCCGGTACGCCGATGGAGGACGCGAACACGTTCGACGCCGAGGACGTGCCGGTGCTGTTCGAGCTGATGCGGCGCGGTGCGCTGACGGCGGCCGAGAAGCTGACGCTCTACGATCACATCGTCCTCGACGAGGCGCAGCTGCGCGCGCCGATGGAGCTCGCGGCGGTCGCCGACGCACTCGCGCCGCACGGCACCGTGACGCTCGCGGGCGATCATCGCCAGGCGACCGACGAGACCGCGTATTTCGCGGGCTGGGCCGCTGCGCGCGCCGAGCTCCACGCGCAGCGCTGGGCAGAGATCACGCTCGCGATCACGTATCGCTCGGTGCCGGTGATCGCGGACTTCGCGAAGGACTGGAAGCTGCCGGCGGAGCCGCCCGAGGATCCGGCGGTGTGGGCGTCGCGCTGCGAGGACGGCCTCGTCCAGGCCGCGCAGATCTGCTGGCATCTCGATGCGCTGCAGAACCGCGATCCGTGGCGCCAGATCGCGGTGATCGCGCGGACGCCGGAGCACGCGCGCCGCCTCCACGCCGAGCTCGCGCGCGGACTCGATCCGGTGCTCGTGCTCGACGGTGATTTCCGCTTCGAGCCCGGCGTGATCGTGACGACCGCAGCTGCAGTCTCGGGCCTCGAGTTCGACGCGGTCGTGATTCCCGATCTGTCGCCGGCGTTCTATCCGAGCGGCGTGCCCGAGCTCGCGCGTGCTCTGTACGTCGCGGCGACGCGCGCGCGCGATTGGTTGTGGGTGCTGACGCCGGAGCAGTGGTCGCCGCTCGTTCATTCAGAGGGACGCTGACGCGCGGTCAGAACGCCCCAGCGGTTTCGAGATGTGCGAGGCTTGCGGCATGAAGCTCGTGCTCGCCGCGATCCTGCTCGTCGCTTGTTCGTCGTCGTCGCCGCCGCCTCCCGCACCCGCTCCGACGCCGGCTCCGGAACCGGCGCCGCCGGCACCTGCTCCTGCGCCGACGCCGGCTCCCGATCCGACGCCGGTCCCTCCGCCTCCGCCGCCGGCCGATGCCGCGGTCGTTTCGGCCGAGAAGTGCGGCGACAAACCCGCGTGCGTCGCGCCCGCGACGTGCGTCAGCTACTTCGGGATCGCCGGCGCGCGCGGGCCCCAGTTCCACTCGTGCGAGATCAAGTGCACGCCGAAGAACAAGGGCGATTGCCCGGCCGACAAGAAGTGCGTGACGATCGCCGACGGTCCAGGCAGCGTCTGTCGCTAGAGCGATAGCGCGGTCCGGATCGCGAGTGCGAGCCCGGCCGCGAGCAGTAGCAACCACACCGCGCGCTCGAACCGCTGCGCGTCGAGCTTGTGGTGGATGAAGTCGCCGAGCGCGAGGCCCGGCGCGATGGTCACCGCGAGCACGATCAGCGTCGTATCGACGGGCGCGACGTAGAGTCCGGTCGACGCGAAGTTGACGACGAGCGCGATGTTGAGCGTGAGCCAGAGCACCGCGAGCGTCGAGCGGAACGCGCGTTTGTCGGGCAACCGGCGGCGGACGACATACACGATCATCGGTCCGCCCGTGCCGAACAGGCCATGCGCGATGCCGCCGAGGACGAGCAGCGCGATCCGCGGCGCTCGCGCGAGGTTGCCCTCCGCCGGCTTCACGAGCTGGAACACCGCGAGCGCGATCACGAACGCGGCGAACGCGAGGATCAGCCACGCCTTGCCGGGCACGTGAAACAGCGCGAGCCCGAGTGCCGCCCCCACGCCGACCGGCGGTGCGACCTCGCGACCGAGCACGCGCCACGCGATCACGTCGCGGCCGCGGCCGAGCAACCAGCTCGACATCACGAGGTTGAGGATCACGAACGCGGGCAGGAGCACGTCGAGCGGCAGGAGCTGCGCGCCCAGGCAGACCGCCATGACCGTGCCGCCGAACCCGATCGCGCCCTCGGTCGCGAACGCCGTGAGCGCGACGCCGGCGACGCCGAGCCACACCCAGACGGTCACGAATTCCTCATGACGAGGCGCGGGGGATCGAGTAGAAGTGCGAGGTCATGACCGAGGTCGCCCGGCTCGAGAAGCAGTTGTATCGCACCGTCCGGGAGACGTGCGAGGGCTACGAGCTACTGCGCCCCGGCGATCGCATCCTCGTCGCGATGTCCGGCGGCAAGGACAGCTACACGATGTTTCATCTGCTGATGAAGCTCGTCCCGCGCCTGCCGTTCCAGGTCGAGCTCGTCGCGGTCCACCTCGATCAGGTCCAGCCCGGTTACGACGGCGCCGCGCTGCGCGCCTACCTCGACTCGACCGGCTGGCCGTTCGAGATCCTGCGCGAGGACACGTACTCGGTCGTCACCGAGCACCTCGACAACGCCTCGACGTACTGCTCGCTGTGCTCGCGCCTCCGCCGCGGCATCCTCTACACGGCCGCCGAGCGGCTCGGTTGCAACAAGCTCGCACTCGGTCATCACCGCGACGACTCGCTCGAGACGTTCCTGTTGAACCTGTTCTACAGCGGCAAGCTCCAGGCGATGCCGGCGAGCTACCGCACCGACGATGGTCGGTTCGAGGTGATCCGGCCGCTGATCGCGTGTGCCGAGAAGGACATCGCCGAGTACGCGGCGAGCCTCGCGTTCCCGATCGTGCCGTGCAACCTGTGCGGCTCGCAAGACGGCCTCAAGCGCGACGCGATGACCGCGCTGCTCGCGCAGCTCGAACAGACCAATCCGCACATCCGCGCCGTGATGGCGACCGCGCTCGCGAACGTGCGGCCGTCGCACTTGCTCGATCGCGATGTCGCGCGCGCGTGGGCCGAGCGAGCACCGGAGATCCGACCGGCGGCCGTGACGGAGCCACGGACGAAGCATGCGGCTGCCGAGCCGGTATTTGCCGGCGGCAAGCTGCGCGTGCTCTAGCCGCGGGCGCGCGCGTGGTCGAGGAGCCAATCGATCATCACGCGCACGCGCGGCGCGACGTTGCGCGCCGGGTAGACGATGTACATCGACCGTGACTCCGGCGTGTGGTCGACCACCGTCAGCGGCACCAGGCGAGCGCCGAACCGGGCGACGAGCTCCTCGGGCGCGTACGCGGTGCCGAGTCCGGCGGCTGCGGCTTCGAGGATGACGCGCGGATCGTCGGCGACGAACCGCGTCTTCGGCCTCATGGTGACGGTGCGCGCACCGGTTCGCAGGCGCCAGTGCACGGTCTCGCTCGGCGCGACGGCCCGAAGGTTCGCGAGTTGCTCGAGCGTGATCCGGGTCCTCCCGGCGAGCTCGCGCTCGACGAACGCGGGTGCGGCGACGAACGCGTAGGCGGCGGTCCGCAGCTTGCGCGCGATCAAACCGCGCTGGCGCAGCGGCCCGAGCCGAACCGCGATGTCGACCTGGCCGTCGACCAGATCGACGAGCTGGTTCGTGAGCCGGAGTTGGACGCGCAGCTCCGGGTAACGCTGCGCGAGCGCCATCGCGACGGGCGCGACCCACTCGGCGCCGGTCACGACCGGGGCGGTCACTCGCACCGTGCCGCGCAGCCGCGGGCCGGCGTCGAGGATGTCGTCGCCGATCGCGGAGAGCTCGTCGAGGAGCCCGCCCGCGCGCGAGACCAACTGTTCGCCCTCGTGGCTGAGCGCGACCCGGCGCGACGTGCGGTGGAACAGGCGACACCCGGTCGCGGTCTCGAGGCGCGCGATCCGCCGGCTCAACGTGCTGGTCGGCATCCCAAGCTGAGTCGCGGCGGTGACGAAGCTGCGGCGGCGGGCGACCGCCAGGAACAGCCGTAGATCGTCGAGCGAGTATCGTTCCATGAATGGGATGAAGGATGCCATATCGTCCCATCGTGGCGACGGTCGGCGCGGTCTACAAAGTGCCGATGAAGCTCGCAGACCAACGTGTTCTCGTGATCGGTGGCTCGTCCGGCATCGGCCTCGGCATCGCGACCGCAGCGGCGACCGGCGGGGCGTTCGTAGTGATCGCCGGACGCTCGCCCGAACGCCTCGCCGCGGCCCGCGCGTCGCTGCCCCGCGAGCGTAGCGCCGTCGAGGTCCTCGACGTCACCGCCGAGGCTCAGGTCCGCACGCTGCTGAAGGAGCGCCAGCCACCGTTCGATCACATCGCGATCACCGCGGCGACCGCGTATGTCGAACGGGTGGTCGCGTTCGACCTCGACCGCGTGCGCCAGGTCCTCGAGGCCAAGATCGTCGCCGCGATCGCCGTCGCGAAGCACGCCCGTCTGCGCGCGGGTGGGTCGTTGCTCCTGACCGCGGGCATCAACGCACTCCGGCCGATGCCCGGCGTGGCGGCGGTGTCGGCTGCGAACGGCGGCCTGATCGCGCTTGGCCGTGCGCTCGCAGTCGAGCTCGCTCCACTCCGCGTCAACGTGCTGTCACCCGGCTGGGTCGATACGCCGATCTGGGATGCGTTCGGTCCCGGCGAGAAGGAGCGCCGGCTCGCCGAGCAGGCGACGCGGTTGCCGACCCGGCGCGTCGGGACGCCGCAGGATCTCGGGGAGGCCGCAGTGTTCGCGATGGCGAACGGGTTCGTGACCGGCACCGTCCTCGAGGTCGACGGCGGTCACCGCCTCGTCTAGTTGCAGAACTTGGCGAGGAACTGGGTCTCGTCGACGGGGTTCGGCGTGTTGCAGCCAGACACCGCGGTGATGCTCGTCGAGATCGTGCACGCGGTGGTGTTCGCGTCGCAGTTCGACAACCAGCCGCACATGCAGTCGTTCGGGTTCGTCGTGCCGGTCGCACCGAGCCCGAACAGCAGCGCACCGACGGCGAGGTTCGCGGCGACCTGCGGCGAGCTCGCCGACTCGAACACCCACGCGAGGTCGCTCTTCGTCGCGGTGTCGCCGCAGTCGAGCCGGTTGACCGCGCCGGTGTACGGCACGTTGACTGTATTGCGCGAGCCGCCGAAGCCGATCATGAAATACGGTCCGTTCGCCGGACGCGTCGTCACGACCTGGATATCCGGGAACCCGGCGAGCGCGGTCTTGATGTCGCTCACCGTGTCGGCGATCTGGGTCGTGCGATCGCTCGCGCCGGGCCGGAACTGCGGCATCGTCGCCGAGCTCACGCCGAGCCACACTGCCTTGTTGTTCGTCGCATCGCTCGCGGTCGCGGCTTGGGTCAGCGTCGCGCCTTCGAAGTCGAGATAGATCACGCGGCCGCTCGCGCACGTCGCCGACGAGCCGCTGCCGGAGCCACCGCCGACATTCGATCCGGATCCAGATCCACCGCCACCACCTCCACCGCCACCACCGCCACCGGTGCTCGCGTCGACGTTGTCGTTCCCACCGCCGGCTTGCCCGCCGAGGTGTGCTTGACATCCGACCATCAACAGGAGCGCGATGCTCCAGGTCCTCATGACAACAGTCTTACACGCTCCAAATTGCGTTGCCGACTGGGGATCCGTCGCCATTTTTCGGGGTGGCCGCCCCCAGGAAATCAGGCGAGGCGCGAGCGCACGGCCTGGTTGACCGCGCTCGCGTCGGCCCCCGGCGCGCTCTTCATGACCTGGCCGACGAAGAAGCCCAAGAGCCCGGTTTTACCGGCTTTGTATTGAGCCGCCTTGTCGGGGTTCGCGGCGATCACCGCGTCGATCGCGGTGGTCAGGTCACCTGCCGGCGTCGCCGCGACATCGGCCGCGAGCTCCGGGGCGGTGCGTCCAGTCGCCACCATCTGGGCGAGCACGGTCTTGCCGACCGACGCCGTGATGGTGCCATCGCGGAGGAGCGCGATCAGCTCGGAGAACCGCGCGGCATCGAGCCCGCTGTCGGAGAGCTCCTTGTTGCCGAGCGCGCGGGGGAGCTCGTTGATGATCCACTTCGCGACGAGGTCGGCGGCGTTCGTCGTCGCCGCGGCGCCACCGAACAGCTCGGCGGTCGCGCGATCGCCCGAGACCAGATCGGCCTGTTCCGTCGATAGCCCGAGCTCTTGCGCGCGCGCATACGTCGCGGCGAGCGACGCATCGCGATTGCGCGCCTCGGCGCGATACTCCGCCGGCGACTTGCTCTTCGGTCGGGTCGCTGCCTTCGCGTTCGTCTTTTTCTCGAGCGTCTCGCTGACCGCCTTCGCCGCGGCCTTCGGATCGTTCGCCGCGACCCGCTCGTCGCGCAGCGTGATGATCCGGTTCAGGACGAGTGCGCCGGGCTTCGCATCCTGATCGACCACGAAGTAGCCGACGCGCTCGAGCTGCCAGCGCGAGCCGACCGCGGCGTTCGCGAGCGACGCTTCGACCCGCGCGGTCGTGACGACCTGGAGCGAATCGCGATCGAGGTGCTCGAGGAAATCACCGCCGCCTTCTTCCGGGCGCGCGGTGCGGAACAGCCGGTCGTAGATCCGGACCTCGGTCGTCAGGCTCGTCGCGGCGTCGACCCAGTGGATCACGCCGAACACCTTGCGACCGTCGCTCGGATTCTGACCGCCGAGCGTCTCGGCGTGGACGGTCGCGCGCAGCTTCGTCGCGTGGCCGGCGCCATCGCGCTCGAGGACATCGGTGACCGTGATGCACGGTCCATAGCGCAGCCGCACCGTGCGGCCCGGCGCGAGCCGCTGATAGCCCGCCGGCGGATCGTCGCGCCAGTCGTCGCGATCGATGTAGAGCCGCGTGCCGATCGGCACCGCGCGTGAACCGGGCTTGCCGACATCCGGCGGGAAGTAGGGCGCGTCGAGCGTCGTCACGCTCGCACCGACGAGCTCGACCTCGATCGGCCGGAGCACGCCGAGCACGCGCGGCGCGGTCTTGTTCAGATCGTCGCGCACGCAGTACTCGAGCTTGCCGATATCGACGAACGAGTTCGCCTTCGCGACGCCGATCATGTCGGCGAACGCGCGCAGCGCCTCGGGCGAGTAGCCACGCCGGCGCATCGCCGCGATCGTCGGCATTCGCGGATCGTCCCAGCCGGTCACGTGCTTGCCCTGGACGAGCGTGAGCAACTTGCGCTTGCTCATGACCGTGTACTCGAGCGCCAGCCGAGCGAACTCGTACTGGCGCGGGCGCACCGGCCACGGTCCGGTGTTGTCGATCACCCAGTCGTAGAGCTCGCGGTTGTTCTCGAACTCGAGCGTGCAGATCGAGTGCGTGATGCCCTCGATCGCGTCCTCGAGCGGATGCGCGTAGTCGTACATCGGGTAGATCACCCACGCATCGCCGGTGCGATGATGATGCGCGTGGCGGATCCGATAGAGCAGCGGATCGCGCATCTTCATGTTCGCCGACGCCATGTCGATCTTCGCGCGCAGCGTGCACGCGCCGTCGGGCAGCTCGCCGGCCTTCATCTTGCGGAGCAGCGCGAGGTTCTCCTCGGGCGAGCGCGTGCGGAACGGGCTCGGCTTGCCAGGCTCCGACAGCGTGCCGCGGTACTCGCGGATCTGCTCGTCGTTCAGGTCGCAGACGTACGCCTTGCCCTCGGTCACGAGCCGCTCGGCGAGCTCGTACATCTTTGCAAAGTAGTCGCCCGAGAACAGCACCTCGGTCGGCGCGTAGCCGAGCCAGCGCACGTCCTTCTCGATCGAGTCGACGTACTCGACGTCTTCCTTGACCGGGTTGGTGTCGTCGTAGCGAAGGTTGCACGTGCCTTGGTAGTCCTTCGCGATTCCGAAGTTCAGACAGATCGACTTGGCGTGGCCGATGTGGAGGTAGCCGTTCGGCTCGGGCGGGAAGCGCGTTGCCACTTTCGTGTAACGGCCCGCCGCGAGGTCGGCATCGATGATCTCGCGAATGAAGTCTGTGCGCTCGGAACCCATAGCGGTGCGCAGTATATGCTGCGAGCGATGCGTGCGCTCGTCACCGCAAGCCTGCTCGTCGCGTGCAGTCATCCGCCACCGCCGGCACCGCCCGCCGCGCAAGTGCCGGTGGCGACCTGGGAAGACGTCGCCGGGACGTGGACCGCGTTCGACGATCTCGACTTCAGCTACACGCTCCAGCTCGCGCCGGGCGACCTGTTGCTCGCGGTCAACCGCGGCAAGCTGGGCACGTGCAACCTGCACGCGAAGCCGATCCTCGGGGCGAAGCCGCCGAAGTTCGAGCTCGAGGTCGTCGTCGACGAGTGCCACCGCGATCGTGCGGCGGGGCCGCTGTTCGTCGCGTTTCCTTCGTTCACCGGCAAGCAGCTCTCGGTCGAGCTCACCGACGGTGCCGACGTCACGACCCGGACGTACGCGCGCTCAGTGCAGTAGCGAGTAGACGACGATCGTGAGGAGCGATCCGGCGAGCGTCTTCAAGAAGCCGATGCCCGCGTCGGGGATGCCGATCGGCACGGTCGTGGCGTGATCGCCGCCGACCCAGACCTTGACCTCCTTGTCGCCGCCGTTCGCCGCGACGATCAGATCGACGGTGCCGACCGGCACGTTGTCGATCACGATCCGCTGGGTGTGGGCCTCCGACGTCACGAGCACGCCGTCGAGCGTGACGATCACGTCGTCGGCCGGCTGTGACATCAGCAGCACGAGCGTGCCCGTCGGCTGACCCGGCGTCGTGATCGGGTAGTGGGTGTGAAGGTCCTGTGCCGTACACGCGACCAACAAGCACGCGATCACCAAATGGCGCATGCCGGTGAGTCCTCGCCGGTCGTACGAGCGTTGCTTTCAGGCAACCGCCTAGCGGTCGCGCGCGTCGAAGGTTTCGAGTACGTTCGCGCCGTGCGTATCAACGAGCACTACGCGAAGCTCCCCGCGAGTTATCTGTTCCCCGAGATCGGTCGCCGCGTGAAGGCGTTCGCCGCCGCGAACCCGAACGCGAAGGTGATCCGACTCGGCATCGGCGATGTCACCGAGCCGCTCGCGCCGGCGATCACGCAGGCGATGCACGCGGCCGTCGACGAGATGAGCCAGCGCGAGACGTTTCGCGGTTACGGCCCGGAGCAGGGCTACGACTTCTTGATCGACGCGATCCGCGAGCACGACTACCGGGCGCGCGGTGTCGAGCTCGCCGCCGACGAGATCTTCGTCAGCGACGGCAGCAAGTGCGATAGCGGCAACGTCCAGGAGATCTTCGCGCACTCCGCGAAGATCGCCGTCACCGATCCGGTCTATCCGGTCTACGTCGACTCGAACGTGATGGCGGGCCGCACGCCGGCCGCCGGCGCGGACGGTCGCTATCCCGGCTTTCTCTATCTCGTCGGCAGCGAGGCGAACAACTTCCAGCCCGAGCCGCCGGCCGAACCGGTCGACGTCGCGTACCTGTGCTCGCCGAACAACCCGACCGGCACCGTCGCGACGCGCGCGCAGCTCGAGCGCTGGGTCGCGTGGGCGAAGCGCACCGACTCGGTGATCCTGTTCGACGCCGCATACGAGGGCTACATCTCGGATCCGTCGCTGCCGCACTCGATCTACGAGATTCCGGGCGCGCAGGATGTCGCGCTCGAGCTGCGCAGCTTCTCGAAGCGCGCGGGCTTCACCGGCGTGCGCTGCGCGTTCATGGTCGTGCCGAAGGGCGTGAGCGGCGTGGATCCCACGGGGAAGCGCGTGTCGCTCAACACGCTGTGGTCGCGGCGGCACAGCACGAAGTTCAACGGCGCGTCGTACATCGTGCAGCGAGGTGCGGCGGCGGCGTACTCGCCGGAAGGCCTCGCGCAGACCCAGGCGCAGATCGCGTTCTACATGGAGAACGCGCGGCTGCTCCGCGAGGGCCTGACCGCCGCGGGTTTCACGATCTTCGGCGGCGTTCACGCGCCTTACGTGTGGTTGCGGACCTCCGGTGGGCTCAGCTCGTGGCAGTTCTTCGATCGCTTGCTGGAGCAGGCGCAGGTCGTCGGCACGCCCGGCGCGGGCTTCGGTCCGGCGGGGGAGGGCTACTTCCGGCTGTCGGCGTTCAACTCGCGCGCGAACGTCGACGAAGCGATCGCCCGCATCCGCAAAGCATTTGGCTGATACGATCGCCCGATGAGGGCAATCGCACTGATCGTGCTCGTTGCGGCGTGCGGTGGCGACGGCGGGACGAGCGGGAACGCGTCTGCGCAGCAGTTCTGCGTGTCTGAGACCAATCGCTATCGCGCGATGAACAGCAAGTCGGCGCTGACCGAGGCCGCGAACCTCGAGGCGTTCGCGGACACCGGCGCGATGACCGACTACGACGCGATGTCGCCGCACAGCCACTTCTCGTCGACCCAGGGCGGTGGCATCGCGTTCGCCGAGAACGAGTGCCCGGGCTTCTCGGGTTGGCACCTCGCGCCGGGCGGCGACATGAACGCGCTCGTCGGGATGTGCATCGCCGCGTTCTACGCGGAGGGCCCGGGCAGCGATTACGCGACCCACGGTCACTACATCAACATGATGGGCAACTACGCGACGCTCGGATGCGGCATCTTCAGTGCCGACAATGGCGACGTCACCATCGTTCAGGACTACGGAAATTAAGTTCTCCACGGAAGCCGAGATGTCGGTGCGCAGGCTCGGCACCGGCAAGGAGATCGTGTGGATCCACGGGCTCGGCGAATCGTCGACGAGCTTCGAGCCGGTCGTCGCGAAGTTGCCGCAGTACGCGCACACGCTGATCGATCTGCCGGGATACGGTCGCTCTGCCTGGCCCGACGAGCCGTTCGGGCTCGAGGCCCTCGCGGATCACCTCGCGGCGTGGTTGAAGCAGCGTCCGCTCGCGACGCTGATCGGCCACTCGATGGGCGGCGTGCTCGCGGTGATGCTCGCGGAGCGCGGTGCGGCGAGCGCGATCGTCGATATCGACGGCAACGTGACGCGCGCCGACTGCACGTTCAGCGCGCAGGCGACGGCGGGTAGCGAGGCGGAATTCATCGAGCGCGGGTTCGCGGCGATGCGCGATCGGATCTATCGCGACGGCGTCGCGGATCTACCGCTGCGCACGTATCACGCGGCGCTGTGTTTCGCGCAGCCGGGCACGTACTACAAGCAGGCGACCGATCTCGTCGCGCTGTCGGAGACCGCAACGATGGCGCCGCGGCTCGCAGCGCTGAAGATTCCCGCGCTGTTCGTCGCCGGCGTGCCGAATGGAATTTCGGAAGTGTCGCGCGCTGCGCTCGATCGTCACGGAGTGAAGTGGATCGGGATCGAACCAGCGGGCCACTGGGTCTATCTCGATCAGCTCGACGCGTTCGCAACGGCGATCGCGGAGTTCGTTTGAGCTCAAACTAGTTAGCGCGCTCGCAAAACTCGCGTGCCGTGGTCGGTTGTCTCCAGACCGAAAGCCCCGCTGTACATTGAACGCACGGCGAACCACGCGAAACTGGCGCGTATGGATGGGTCGTTTCGGCACACGACTCGCACATGTAGGGCCGCGATGAAGAACCTCATTCGTATGACCATCGTTCTCGGAAGCCTGTTCACGATCACCGCGTACGCGGGACCGTCGGACTCCAAGACGAAATCGAAGACCGCCGAAAAGAAGGACACGACCGCGACGGACGACAAGACGGCGACGCCGGATCCCAAGACGGACGACAAGAAGGACGCCGACAAGCCGGCCGATACGTCGAAGACGAAGGACAAGGCGCCCGCGGCCAAGGACAAGAAGACGACGAACTAGCACCCCGTCGCCTGTCGACATTCTTCGACGAGGCGGCGACTTTCGGCACGAGCGCGGTGAGGTCCTCGACAGACCTCGCCGCGTTCCTTTTTTCGGGATTTCGCGCCGCCCAACTTACAATAGACCGTTCATGCGAGCGGTCGCGATCGTCAACGCACACGCGCGCGGCCTCACGCCGAAGCTGCGCGCGCGGTTGGAACGCGAGCTACCAGGTGGCGTTCGGTTCACGGAATCGCTCGACGAAGCGCGTGCGACGATCCGCAGCGAGATCCGGCGCGGCGTGGATCTGGTGATCCTCGGCGGTGGCGACGGCACGGTCGTGATGGGCCTGACGCTGCTCGGTGAGGCCTGCCGCGGGTTCGGCAAGCGCGAGCCGATGCTCGGCGTGCTGCGGATGGGCTCGGGCAACGCGATCGCCGACACGGTCGATGCGAGCGAGGACGTGATCGCGGATCTATCCCGGCTCGTGCGTGGCGCGGGCAAGAAGCGCGTGCTGCCGCTGATCGACGTGCTCGGGGTGCGTGCGCCGTTCGTCGGCATGGGCGTCGATGCCCAGCTTCTCGAAGACCACGCGGCGGTCGGCCGTGTCGTCGATCGCTTGCCGGGTGCGCGGTTCGTCGGCGGGGCCGCGCGCTACGCGCTGTCGGTCGCGCTGCGCTCGGTCCCGCGCTTCGCACTCGGCACGCGGCCGAACGCGATCGTCACGAACCTCGGTCGCGATGCGACGGAGCTGTCGAGCGATGGAGCGGGGCGCACGCGCAATGGCGAGCTGTGGCGAGGGCCGTGCACGCTCGTCGCCGGCTCGACGATCCCGTACTTCGGGTTCGGCCTGAAGATGTTCGCGTTCGCCGAGTCGCGCAGCGATGCATTTCACCTGCGCTGTGGCGAGCCAGGGCTATTCGAGATCATGCGCAATACGTCCGCGGCGTTTCGCGGCGAGTACTTCAGCGATCGGGTGCGCGACTTCATGTGCGATCGGGTCGCGATCGAGCTCGATCGCGAGGCCGCGATCGAGGCGGGCGGCGAGCTCCTGGGCCGCCATGCGAGGGTCGAGCTCGCGCTGGGACCGCCGATCACGGTGCTCCAGCTCGCTTCGCGGTAGACGTTGATCCGTTGCAACAGAAGTTCGCGCACAACTCCGCGCGGCGCCTGAGATCTAAAAATCACCGTCGGAAAAGACGTTGACAGATCGAATGCCCACTGTTATCCGTACAAACCATCAAGGGACATTCCGTGCGTAAACACGAACCACATATCGCGATGACCGCCTCCGGACGGCCGGCCTGCACGTTGCTGCAGCCGTCGTTCGTCGGCGCGCTCGGTAGCGATCGCAACTGGGATGGTCCTGCACGGTAACCACGTAACCACGTGAACCCTGCAGGCCGCCCTGGGAAACCACGGCGGCCTTTTTGTTTCCGGATTTCTTACCGCGACTGCGGATCTGCACTCCAGATCTTCAGAACGGGAGAGGTCTGTCTGCTCTCTGACAGTCGAAGAACGATGATGATGATCTGCGCTGCGCAGGTGCCGCCAAAGCACGTGCGCAGCGCTCGTAACCCCGCTCTTCGTACACGGTGTACCGAGAGCTTCCCTGGTTCGACTCCAGAGAGCGGGACGATAGGGTCACCGGACGCTGCACACCTCGCGGCCCACGGTGACTCGCAAAGCCGGTGTCTGGTCGAGGACACCACCACTCCCTCACCGGATCGTTGCTACCTAAATACGGGACGCGCGCCCAAGAACGATCCGGATATTTTTTAGCCTCTCACGCCGTCGCCGCTGTATTCCGCGGCTTGGTCACCCGACCTCGCTAGCAGTCGTGGATGCAACGGTGGCGTGACGAGGAAGGTTTTCAACCGTGTCGCAGTGGGCAACCAGCTGCGACGTCATCTCCGCCGAGCTGATCGCGGCAGGGATGTCATCGCCGACTTCGCTCGCGAGCGCTCGCTCGAGTGAAGGCGCGGCCCTCGCGATCAGCTGCCGGTCCCCCGGCATTCGAGGTTTTGCGAGGTCGCACCTCGCGCGCAACGCTTCTGGGAAGTGTGCTCGTCTGTCGAGAAGGAATCGTTCGAATCGTTTCCGTTGCGCCATTTTCTCTTTCGCAGTGATCTCCGGTGAGACACCGATCGCACGCAGTAGAACCGCGTGCGGTCCGTTCGTTTGGCGCGAACGAATGTGGGGTTCGACTCCCTCCACTGCGACGAACAGGTGTCGTCTAACGACAAGACACCAGGGCTTCTGGAGATGCCGGTTAAAGTCCGCGCTGCCTGTTCACTTACATTTTTTTGCCGGTGGTTGGCCGGCCTATTTAGGAGACACGTATGACAAATCGCACGCTCCTGCTGACGCAGGGCTACGAGCCACTGCAGATCATCTCGTGGCAGCGCGCGATCACGCTGCTGTCGCTGGCGAAGGTCGACGTCGTCGAGGAGTACGACGACGAGATCCGCGCGGTGTCGATCGCGATGCAGATTCCGGCCGTCGTCCGTCTGCGGAAGTCGTTTCCGCGCCGCGCGAAGCCGGTGAAGTTCTCGCGCGTCAACATCTACGCGCGTGACGGCCACCGCTGCCAGTACTGCGGTACGCGCTGCACACCGGCCGACCTGACGTACGACCACGTGATCCCGCGCTCGAAGGGTGGTCTCACGAACTGGGAGAACATCGTGTCGGCTTGCTACGCGTGTAACCGTCACAAGGCGAACCGCACGCCGGCCGAGGCCGGTATGAAGTTGCTGACGCTGCCGGTGCGCCCGACCTGGATGCCCGCGGTCCAGATCCGGATCAGCACGCACAGCGTTCCCGAGGCGTGGCGCGACTACGTCTACTGGACCTCGGAGATCGACAACCCCGAGGGCGGCGCGGACTAGTGACTCACCTCATCATCGTTCTGTCGTTCGGTTCCGGATACGTCTAGTGACGTTGGCTGTCTGTCTCACAGTCCCAAGGCGAGTGCGATCCTCGTCGGAACCGCTTACTGCGTCGTCCTCGCGAGTGCGACGCCGGTCACCGAGCGAGCGCCGCCTTCGAGCAGCGCTTCACTCGCCGCCGCGAGCGTCGAACCGGTCGTGACGACGTCGTCGATCAACACGATCTCGCGGTCGACGATCCTCGATGCATAGCGCCGGCGCACCGCGAACACGCCGCGTAAGTTGGCCCGCCGCTCCGAGGCCGCGAGCGAGCTCTGCGCCGGCGATGCACGCGTTCGCGCGAGCACCGGCACGGGCGGGGCGATCTTCGCCGCAGCGCACGCGTGCAACGCGAGCAACCATGCGTGGTCGTAGCCGCGCGTGAACCGCCGCCGCCAGTGCAGCGGGATCGGAACGACGACACCTCCCTCGCTCGCGGCCGCCGCGATCAACGGCGCCCACAGCGGCGCGACGCTGCGCGCGATCTGATTCGCGCCGGTGAACTTCAACCGGCGGATCGCGGAGGCGAGCGGACCGCCGAATCGCCACGGCGATACGATCCGCTCGAGCGGCAACGGCGAGCGTACGCAGCGCCGGCAGATCACCGGCGTCGCGCCCGTGGGCTCGGCGCAACGCGGGCAGGCTGCGCCGAGCTCGACCAGGGAAGCTGCGCAACTCTCACAGAACGGCGTGCCGTCTCCGGAACAGGCGACGCAGCGGGGTTTGAAGAACCATTCGACGGGCGACCACATGGAGGCGCTATCGACCGCCGCGGGCCGCGGTTGCGTGCTAGCTAGGGGCGGGTGATCGACCGCTGCTACGTCTACGAGCCCGGTTTCATCGATCCGGCGGCCCGCGCCGAGATCCTGACCTGGCTCGCGACGTTGCACCCGCTGTGGGAGCAGCGCTATTCGACGAAGCGCCCACCGCCGGCTGGCAAGCAGCAGCGCGGCCTACTCCGCCCCGTGTACTGGCTCGGTAACTGGCAGTTCGCCTGCCTCGGTTACTTCGAGCCGCCGAAGCGGACGCGCGATGTCGCGGTCGCGGCCGAGCCGTTCCCGCCGGTGCTCGCGCGTCTGGTCGCGCAGATCGAGCGGCGCGTGGCGAAGGGCTTCCCGCCGAGCACGGTGCCGAAGCGCTGGCACCTCAACACGTGCCTGGTGAACTTCTACGGCAGTAGGCTCGAGCACGGTAAGCCGGTCGACGCCGCGCGCGTCGGCGAGCACCGCGACTTCGAGCCCGGCCCGGTCGCGTCGCTGTCGCTCGGCGAGCGCGCGCGGTTTCAGTTCGTGCGTCGCGGTCAACTCGATGCACCGCCGGTGCGCACGCAGTGGCTCGAGGACAACTCGCTCCAGATCTTCGGCGGCCCGCGCTGGAAGGACGACCTCCTGCATCGCGTCCAGCGCGTCGAGGACAAGCACGACCTCGATCTGCCGCCGCAGATTCCCGGGTTTCGCACGCGCCGCGTGAACTTCACGTTCCGCTACGTGCCCGACGAGCACGTCGTTCCGTTCGCGAAGCTCGCACCGCGGGCGCGCGAGGACGTTCGCGAGTACGTCGCAACGCTCGCGCAGACCTCGCCGTTCTTCGCTAACGCAGCTCGAAGCTGACGTCGGCGCTGCCGCCGGTCTTCGCGGTCAGCTGCTTTGCATCGACGCCATACTGGACGAGCCAATCGACGACGACTTGCGCGCGGCCTTTGACCCGACTCGTCACCGTGACGACGAGCTCGGGATGCGCGCGGAGTGTCGCGCCGATCTGGCCCATCACGTTGAAGCTGTCCTGCGAGATCTTGCCGGGCCCGGTGAACTGGATCGACTCGGCGATCTTCAGCTTCTTCTTCGCGAGCGTGACGAGCCCGCTGCCGGTGTCGGGGCAGCCGTCTTCGTCGTCGACGCCGTTGATCGTCTCGGGCTGATCCGGACACTTGTCGAGCCGATCGGGAATGCCGTCGCGATCGTTATCCGGATCGGGACAGCCGTCCTGATCCTGAAAGCCGTCCTTGTCTTCCGGATCGTTCGGGCACTTGTCGACGGCGTCGGGGATGCCGTCCTTGTCGTTATCTGGATCTGGGCAGCCGTCCTCGTCCTCGAAGCCGTCCTTGTCCTCGGGCTGCATCGGGCACTTGTCGACGTCGTCGGGAATGCCGTCGTGATCGGAATCGGCGTACGTCGGCTTCGCCGCGATCGGCTTGGGCGCACTCGGCATCACGGTCAGCGCCAGCACGCCGCGCCACGCCGGCATCCCGGGCGCGTTCGTCAGCCCGCGGCCGAGAGCGAGGCCGAGGTTGACCCGGCGCTCGAGCTGGTAGTGAATGCCTGCGAGTCCTTCGATCGCGTCGAGCACCGTCGCGGGGCCCATCGCGGCGGTGCCGGTCGGCGCGTCGTGGAGGCCGCCCGGATCGAGCTCGCCAAAGACCTCGACGTCGACCGCGAGCTGGGGGAGCAGGCGATAGCTCGCGCCGACGCCCCACAGCATGCCGTTGCCCTGCGAGATGTCGTGGAACGCGGTCGTCGAGCGAAACACCGCGCCGCCTTCGATCGAGAACGCCAGCGGCATGCCAGCGGGCGCGAACGACACGAGCGCGAGCGCGTCGAGCTGCGGCTTGCTGCTGCCTGCGAACTCGTCGCCCGTCGACGTCGGCAGGCCGAGCGCGAGCGACGTGCCGATCGCGAGCTCGCCCTCGCTGCCGCGCGTGCGATAGGCGTTCGCCTTCGCGTGGAAGAACAAGTTGCCGAGCGCGGTGCCCGATGCGCCGGGCTCTCCGAACATCGTCGAGCTCGCGACGTTCTCGCCGCTCTGGAGATAGAGCGGCATGCGAACGCCGAGCTCGAAGCGCTCCCCGAACGCGACCGCGCCGCCGAGCTCGAACATCATGCGATCTTGGATCGACACGTTCTCGCCGGTCGTCGAGCGCAGCGTCAGCGGTTTGTCGGCGTAGCTCGCGATCGCGGATAACGCGTAGTCGCCGTCGCCGCCGACGTTCGCGCTCTGGAGCTGGAACCACGACGCGGTGGTCTGTGGCGTCGGATCGAACACCGAGAGATCGAGATCGCGCGTGTCTGCGTGTGCGCTCGCGCTGACCGCGAGCGCCGCGATCGCGAGGCGCTTGCGCCGGAGGATCACCACGACCGCGATCGCGAGGACCATTCCACCGCCCGCGTTGCCGCCCGCCGCGCAACCGCCACCGCCTACCGCATCGACGTAGACGCCTTCGCCGTGGAGCGCGACCGTCGCTGCGGGATCCGGATCATCGTCGAGCCGGATCACCGCGGTCGCGTCGAACGAGCCGACGAACGGCGGCGTGAACGCGACATCGAACTGGGTCGTCGTGCCCGCCGGCAGGACCGTGCCCGCGGGCAGATCGATCGCGAATGCCTGGTTGTCCTGGAGAATCACGAACGACCGGACCATGAACGCGTTCGTCGGATCGTTGTTCGTGAGCGCGAGCTTGTCGCCGCGGGTCGCGGTCGTCACCGTCGCGCCTACGCCGGCGTATTGGAGATCGATCGTCGCCGGGCCCATCGCGACCATGCGATCCTTGCCGCTGCCGATCAGCGTCGCTGTGATCGTCGGGTTCGCCGGATCGCTCGTGTGAACGGTGAATACCGTCGACGGCGCGGCGCCCGCGATCTGGGGATAGAACTGGACGAGGAACGAGTACGTCGTTCCCCCCGGCACGTCCACCGAATCGGGGTTCGCGATCGCCCATGTCGGCGCGTTCGTGACCGCCGGTAGTGACAGCCCGAGCACCGCTTCGCCGGTGTTCGCGATCGTCACCGGAATCTGCGGCGCCGCGCCGCCGGGCTTCACGAACGTGTCGGGGACATCGCCGACCGAGACGAGCGACGCGTGGCGAGAGATGCCGTGGCCGCGCAGCTGGATCGCGACGGTGCTGTCGGCGACCGCGCCGGTGAGCGTCAGGTTGATCTGCGCCGCATCGGGATTGGCGAGCGAGCGCTCCGCGACCGGCGTGTAGCTGACCGTGATCGGCAGCGTCGCGCCCGGCGCGATCGGTCCGAGCGGAATCGCACCGACGACGAACCGCGCGACATCCGGCCCGGTCACCGACGTCGCGCTGATCGAGATCGGCGCCATGCCGATGTTCTGGACCGTCACCGTCGACATCGCGGTGTGGACCGCGAGCGCCAGATCGAGGCCACCGAAATCGAGGACGCCGTCGGGCGGCGTGAACGCGAGCAGGCCGCTGTTCGCGGCGCACACGAGCAGTGGGGTCGCGGTCGGATCGGTGGGCGCGCCGTGGAGCTTCAGCTGCGCGATCTGAGTGCCGGTCGCGTTGATCGGCGGGCTGCAGCGGAACGGAATGACCTTCGCGTCGCCGGATAGATCGATCACCGGAACGAACGTGCAGCTCGCCGAACCGTTGCAGCCGGTGCCCGCGAACGAAAACCAGTGGTTCGGATCGTTTTCGATCGTCGCCGAGCTCAGCGTCGAAGCGTCGATGTTCAGGGTCGAAGCGTTCAGGTAACGGATCTGCGACGCGCCGATGTCGACTGCGCCGAACTCGACGGTAGCGTTCGCCGCGGCGGCAGCGCGCAGGCCGCAGAACACGAGGAAGATCACGAACCAGCAGCGCATCGGCGAGGTACTCAGGTTAACTCGGAATCCCTTGCAACAAGCCGGCCGTGGCAGGATCGCCCCGATGACCGACGATGGCAACGCGCCGACGATTCCAGACACCGCGGCGCCAACGCACGCTGCGCGGGTAAGCCTCGGCCCGGTCCGCACCCCGGTGACGCCGGACTCGCGTTACCAGCTCCGCGCGTTGATCGGAAGCGGCGGCATGGGCGAGGTCTGGCTCGCGCACGACATCCGGATCGATCGCGAGATCGCGATCAAGATGATGAGAGGCAACCCGGACCCCGATGCGGTCGCGCGGTTCTTGCGCGAGGCCCGCGTGCAAGGTCGGCTCGAGCACCCTGCGATCGTCCCGGTTCACGATCTCGGTGCCGACGAGAAACTGCCGTTCTTCGCGATGAAGCGGTTGAGCGGACGCACGCTGCACGACGTGATCACGGCGAACGAGCCCGAGTGGACGCGGCAGAAGCTGCTCGCGCGGTTCATCGATATTTGTTTCGCGGTCGAGTTCGCGCACAAGCGCGGCGTGCTCCACCGAGATCTCAAACCCGCGAACATCATGCTCGGCGAGTTTGGCGAGACCTACGTGCTCGATTGGGGCCTCGCGCGGATCGCCGACGAGTCGGAGCCTCCGACGCCGACGCGGCCGATCCGGACCGGCGATCTGCGCAGCGACTCCGGCAGCGGCGGCCACACCCAGGCCGGTGCGCTGCTCGGCACGCCGGGCTACATGTCGCCGGAACAGATGCGTGGCGAGCCGATCGACGCGCGTACGGACGTGTTCGCGCTCGGCTGCATCCTGTTCGAGCTCCTCGCCGGCGTCGGCGCGATCGCACGCGACACGGCGTTCGAGCTCACGCTCAACAGCCCCGAATATCGCCCGGCCGCACGCGTTCCCGAGCGGGAGATCGCGCCGGAGCTCGACGAGCTGTGCGCTCGTGCGACCGCGCAGAAGCGCGAGGCGCGTCCCGCCAGCGCGCGCGAGCTCGCCGACGCGATCCAGCGCTACCTCGAGGGCGATCGCGATCTCGAGCGCCGCAAGCAACTCGCGGCAGAGCACGCTGGCAAGGCCGCGCTCGCGCTCGTTCGCGCGCTGTCGGCGTCCGGATCGAACGAGGCCGCTCGCGCGGAAGCGATGCGCGAAGCCGCGCGCGCGATCGCGCTCGATCCGCGCAACGCGGATGCCCAGGGGATTCTCGGGCGTCTGCTCGTCGACGTCCCGCGGCCGATTCCGGAGGCGGCGCGGCGATCCCTCGAGGCCGACGACACCGAGACCGTCCGCCAGGTCCTCGTGCGCGGCTCGTGGGCGTACCTCGCGAACTTCGGCCTGTTGATCGCGGCGGTCGCGATCGGTATTCGCGGCACCTGGCCGCTCGTGCTGCTCGGCGTGTTCACGCTGCTCCAAGCCGGGTTCTGTCGGGTCGCGAGTCGCCGCCAGGATCCGCTGTCGCCGCTGTACATGACGCTGATCCTCACCGGCCACTTCACGCTGCTGATGCTCGTCGGCACGATCGCGGGAAGCCTGTTGTTCCTGCCGATCTTTGCGTTCGGCTCGCTGCCGATCATGCTGATGCTGCCGCGCTTCAACCATCCGATCGGCACGCTCGCGTTCCACATCATCGCGATCTCGATCCCGCTGATCCTCGACCAGACCGGGTTGATCCCGTCGAGCTTCTACACCGACGCCGCAGGCATTCACATCAAGCCATGGGCCGTCGACGCGTCGCCGAGGACCGTCGTGCTGCTGCTGTATCTCGTGATCTTCGCGCAGATGTACGTGACGACGCGCGTGTTCGTCGCCCAGCGGCGGCTCCAGCTCGCCGCGCAAGAGCACCTGCACGCCCAGCGCTGGCAGCTCGCCCAGTTGGTCGAGTAAGCTGCGCGCATGGCGATGCAGAAGACCGCTACCGGACTCGGAATCGAAGACACCCAGGTCGGCACGGGCGCGAGCCCGGTGAAGGGCAAGACCTGCGTGATGCACTACACCGGCTGGCTGTACACCGACGGCGCGAAGGGCAAGAAGTTCGACAGCTCCGTCGATCGCGGCGAGCCGTTCGAGTTTCAGATCGGCGTCGGCCAGGTCATCAAGGGCTGGGATGAGGGCGTGATGTCGATGAAGGTCGGCGGCAAGCGCACGCTCGTGATTCCGCCCGAGCTCGGCTACGGCGCGCGCGGCGTCGGCGGCGGCCTGATCCCCGGCGGCGCGACGCTGTTGTTCGAGGTCGAGCTACTCGATCTCGCCTGATCGTTCGAGATTCTCGGTTCCGCTTCCACAGTTCCCTATCGATCGACGATCGGGCGTGGTCGCGAACCGGACTGGACCGTTGCTCGCGATCGGAGGCCAGAGGGTGCAAGCGGGAACATAGGTGGCATTTCTGACCGGGCACATGGGTGGCAGTTTTAGTCCTGGGGAGGCAGCGGTTAAGTCAGCGCGCTAGGAAGCCAGCGCCGTCGAGATGGCCGAGGT
>Ga0105245_10000148_pt1 | contig 66317 bp, 51 predicted proteins | sample KBSM54metaG_FD_81523 | JGI IMG/M metagenome (GOLD analysis project Ga0105245, IMG submission 81523) | Miscanthus rhizosphere microbial communities from Kellogg Biological Station, Michigan, USA - KBS M5-4 metaG | ecosystem: Host-associated > Plants > Roots > Rhizosphere > Soil | place... | reverse complement strand
CGGCGCAGTACCTGAACGAGCGCAAGCTGGCGGTGAACGAGACCGCCTACCTCCTAGGCTTCTCCGATCCGGCGGCGTTCTCCCGCGCGTACAAACGGTGGACCGGTCACAGTCCACGCCGCGTCGAGTAGCGTCATGAGCTGACCTCGACGTTCCCGGCCGAGCCATCGAGGCCGAAGATCGTCTCCACCGTCACCCCCAGTGCCCGCGCGATTCTCAGCGCGAGCAGAACCGACGGGACCATGCGGCCGGTCTCGATCGCGTTCACCGAGCGGCGCGTCACACCGGCCATCGTCGCCAGGTCGGCCTGCGTGAGGTCGCGCATCGCGCGCTGAACCTTGAGCGTGTTCGTCAGTTTCTCGTCGTCCATCGCCTTACTCGCGATCGAAGAACAGAAAGAGCGAGATCAGCGTCGCCAATCCCAGCGTCATCGTCGAAGCCGCCATCGCCATCGCCATGCGCGGCGGCGGCAGCGGGGTGAGGAAACCGAAGATCAGTGCGAGCGGCCATTGGGTGATCAGTACTGCGACCAACGCGGCCCGTGACGCCCGGGCCATGTTTGCCCGCCTCCATTCGTCCTGCATGATCGCCTTCACTTCAGCGGAGTGCGGATCCCAACGCTGACCTCGAAGCGACGTCTGCAACGCGCTGACGATGATCACGATCGCGACCGGCATCAGCCACGACACGAGATTGGCCCGGTCACCAACGGCGCCCGCCGGGGAGAGCATCAAACCGAGAGCCACCGCTCCGAGAACGACCACGACGAAGAGAAGAACCATCATGCTCCGGCGGCTGAATCGGAGAAGGAGCTCGGATCGATCGCTGGTGCTGCCTGTCATCTTGAACCCCCTGTGAGTCATTGCAGTCAATGTAATTCATATGACTCTAAAAGAGAATTATCAATCTCTTTTTGTAACACATCGTTAGCTTCAGGCGGGACGTATACTGCGGTTCGCCATGGTCCGCCTCCGGTCGTTGTCTCTCTTTGTCCTGTGTCTGCTCGCTTCTCTTCCTGGACTTGCGGCGACTCATGTCTGGACCGGCGCCACAGACGATCACTTCTCCAACGCGTCAAATTGGATCGGCGGTTCGCCGGCGGGCGACGCGGCCGCCGCGATTTCGTTTCCCGCAACCAGCCGTGCGACGGCGACGAACGATCTGAACGGCCTCACGGTTCAATCGATCGCCTTCTCCGCCGGCGGCTTCACGATCAGCGGCAACGCCATCACGCTTGCCGCGAACGGAACGGTGATCGACACCTCCCGAGGGACGAATACGATCGCCTGCGACCTCGTGCTGGCGGGCGACGTCGCGGCGGCGGTGACGGGAGACATCTACGACCACAACGGGCTGCTGCTCTCCGGCGTGATCAGCGGCAGCGGCGGCATCACGCTCCGCGGCGGCGGACATCTCGTCTACAGCGGCTCGCAGCCGAACAGCTACAGCGGATTGACGCACGTTCTTTACGGCGAGCTGCAGTTGAAGAAGGCGCCGAACGTCACCGCGATCGCCGGCGATCTGGTCATCGAAAATGACGGCTTCAATTACGAATACGGCTACCTCAGCATCTTCAATGACGAACAGATCGCGAACAGCTCGCATGTGACGGTCGGATACCTCTCGAAACTGGGGTGTGGGGCGACGGAGACGCTCGGTCCGGTGACGCTCACGCGCTATTCGGACTTGCAGACGGGAGTGGTGTGGAGCGGAAACATCCCGCAGACCGGAACGGTGATCTTCGCGGGCGACATCGAGATCACCGGCACCGCGCAGGGCGACATTCGCACGTATGGGACGTTCCTGCTGCAGGGAACGCGGACGATCAACGCGACCGCAAACTACGGCCTCTGGACCGGCAGCCTGGGGCAGAAGAGCGCCGGCTCGGGAATCATCCTCAACGCCGCCGCGTACAGCGACGGCACGTTCGCTGACGTGCTCGAGCTCGGGCAAGCCACGTACGACGGCCCTACGATCCTCCGAGGCGGGAGCGTCAGGATCGATGCCCCGAAGTCGGCTGTCGATCTTCAGAATGGACGTTACTCCGGTCACTGCAAATCACTGACGGCGGAAGGCGGCGTGCTCTATCTGCACGGCTACCTCGGCGGCGTGACCTCGGACGGCGACGTGAAGCTTTCTCCGGCGGTCACGCTGGGCTACGACCTCGGCACCGCCTTGAAGATGAACGGTGCGCTCGACCTCGGCAACGCGACCCTGCGGATCGATGGCCTGGCCGGCTTCAACTACGGCACGGTGTACAAGGTCGTCGACAATACGAGCACGAAGCCGGTGATCGGCACGCTGGCGAACCTGCCGGAAGGTGCGCTGCTCGACAACCGCTTCAGGGTCTCGTATGCAGGCGGCGACGGAAACGACGTCACGCTCACCGACGTCGGACTCGTTCCTCCGAACGTATCGCTCGCGGTGTCGACGCTTTATCCGCAGAGCGGTACACCGGTCGATTTCACCGCGACGATCGGCGCTTACCAGCAGACGCCGACCGGCACTGTCACGTTCTCTGCAGGCACGACCGTGCTCGGCGCCGCGCCGGTCAACAACGGCGTCGCAAAGCTGACCGCCGGCGCGTCGCTGCCGCGTGGGCACTACCTGGTGACCGCCGCTTACAGTGGCGACTCGCGCGTCGCGGCGGGGACGAGCAGCGCCGTCAATCTGTACGTCGTCGCGCCGAACCCAACTCTCACATCGATCGATCCGCCGGCAGTCCCCGCGGGAGTGAAGACGACGCTGATCCTTCACGGAACGAATTTCATCGATGGCAGTTACGTGTACGTCTCGTCCTTCGGACAGGTCGGGACGTTCGTCTCACCCACCGAGCTTCGCCTCGATTACACGCCGACCGCATCCGAGTCGGACTATCAGCTCGAGGTCTGGGTGCGTCAACCCGATCCCTACGGCGCACAAGAATCGGCGCGCCTGAAGTTGAACGTCACCGGCGGACCGAAGCCGCCGTCGCCGCCGTCGCCGTTCACGTTCGGCGCCGATCTCATAACGACCTTGACCGGAGTGACGCCGGGCGCCATGACCTTCTGGTTCGCGGTCGCCCGCACCGGAAGTCACCTCTTCAACTTCCACAGCATCGTGAACGACACCGATCACGACGGCACCGTGACGCTGCCGTTTCCCTTCAAAGTCACGGCCCTGCCGCCGGACGGCGTCTGGCTCGTCGCCGATCTCAGCGCGCACACGATCGTGTTCGACACTCCGGGCCGCAACGTTTCCGACGCGTCGCCGTTCCCAGCGAAGGCATTCCTGCGCGACAGCGATGGGAATTACACACACGTTCAGTTTCCCGCGGGCGGCACACCCTCGATGTTCGGATGGGCGCGCCCGGGGGTCGGTGCGTGGATGACGTTGATGGCCGACGGCGCCGCCGTCGATGAAGACAGCGGTCCGAACGGGCGCGTCACATTCGAAACGCCGGCCATGCAGCGGACGATCGGCACCACCGCGACTCCGCCGGCCGACGGAATCCGGCCGGGCGACATGTTCCTGGCGATCGACGGTTTCGGCGAGGATTGGTGGGGTGACGCGGTCGATCTTCATCTCCCCGAGTCGGACGGACCGGGCAAGCTCGGATTCGCCGTCACGTCGACGAATGCGCTCGAAAACTCCGGCAGCGTGAAGATTCTCGTCGAGCGCACGGAAGGAACCGACGGCGCCGTCACCGTGCACTACGCGACGGCGGACGGCACTGCGATCGCGGGAAGGAACTACTCCGCGCAGGCCGGACAGCTGACGTTTGGTCCCGGCGAAATCTTCAGGACGATCACCATTCCGCTGCTCGACGATCAGTCGTACGGCGGCGGCGGTCAGTTCAACGTGGTTCTGTCGGAGCCCGCGGGCGCGTCGATCGGAGCCGCGACGCATACGATCAGGATCGCCGATGACGAGCACCCGCCGCTGTTTTCGTTGCAGTTGCCGTCGGCGTCCGTTCCCGAAGGCGACGTGGGCCCGGTCGAGATCCCGATCACCGTCAAGCTGACCGGGCCGACCTCTTTGCCGGCGACGGTGAGCTGGTATTTCGGCGAAGGACAGTCCGGCGCCTTCCGCACCGGAGAGCTTCAGTTCGCGCCCGGTGAAACGCAGAAGACATTCACCGCCTCGTACACCGCGAACACGCTTCCCGAACCGAACCGCGACATGAACCTGCATCTCTTCAGTCCCAAGAACGCGACCGCATCGACCGATTCGGTGCACATCACGATCGTCGACGACGACTTCGCCGGCGTGTCGGTCGCGGACGCGTCCGTCGTCGAGACGGCAGGGAAAGTCGTCCTGCCGTTGCAACTCTCGCGTTCTTCCCGGAAGCCGGTCACGGTGACCTACGAAACGCGCAGCGGAACCGCATTCGCCGGGGGCGACTACGTCACGACGACCGGCACGATCACCGTGGGCCAGAACTCGTCCATCACCATCCCGATCATCGACGACCCGTTCCGTGAAACGCTCGAGGCGTTCGAAGTCGTGCTCACGTCCGTGACCGGCGGAAAGCTCGACCGCTCAACCGCCGCCGTGATCATCGTCGACAACGACGACTCCGGTCCGCCGCCACCTCCGGTGCCGCCGCGCAGGCGCAGCGCACCGCATTAAGAGGGGAGCGGACGTCTCGTCCGCTCATGTTGGCGCAGAGGGAAAGCCGGCGAACGGCGCCGGCCGTGCGAACGAGACGTCCGCACCCCTCGCGCTGCGGCAGCAAGAGCGCACGTCATGAGCCTCACGTTCGTGTGATTGGGGATGCGTCCCCAATCACACGAACAGTCAGTGGCCCGCGTGGTCAGTTTCGCGTCGGGCATCCGCCGGGTGCCGGGTTTCCCGGGCGGCCGGGATCGCCGTCTCGTCCCGGGCGGCCGTCGGGCGCGGCGCTGCAACCTCCGGTCTTCGGTCCGCCCGCGCCACCGGCGCCGCCCTTGCCGCCATTTCCACCGCGGCCGGGGACGCCGGCGTACGCCCTTGTTGGGTACTTTTCGAACTGGTACCTGCCTTTCCCCAGGTCGCCGTCAAGACGTCCGTCCTGCCCGCACTCGCCTCCATCGCCGCCGTTGCCACCGTCGCCGCCGGGCCAGCCGTTTACGCCGGGCGATGACGGTCGCTTGCAGCGCACCGGGCCCGAATCTCCACGGCGGCCAGCAGCACCCTGCTTCCCACTGCCGCCATTTCCGCCGGAGCCTCCGTCACCACCGCTCTGTCCCGCAAGCTCGAAACCGAACCTACCGACGGCCTCGCCGCGGAGGACGATAAAAAGTGTGCCGGTGTCACGGCCCTTATCGCCGGCCGTGCCGTTGCCGCCGCGGATTCCCGAGCCAGGCGGAAACGATTCACCCGTTCGGCCATTCGGCGCACGGCGCAAGAAGCCGCGAAACTGGAGTAGTCCGGTGCCGGACCTGGTGATCGTCCCGTTGACGACCAGAGACAAGTCGTGCTCACCGATGGCGATGCTTCCGTATTGCTCGAACGTCAGATCATGGACATACCAGCTCCGCGACGCCGAAAGCTCGACCGGATCGCGAACGATCACATTCGGGTCATTCACTTTCGAGAGCTCGTCCTGATTCGCCGTGGTGAGCACGAAGGTCGGTCTGTCCTGCGCCCCCACCGTCACCGCCACGAGCAACAGCGCTGCCGCCAAAATCGCCTTCCGCATGCGAGCACCTCCCGAATGAAGGAAGCATATCAGCCTCGCCTTGACACTCCCTCCCCGCCCGGAGACGATACCTCCCGGTTCCCGTGCTCAACTCCCTGCGCAGAATTTCGTTCGGCCTCGCCGTGGTCGCCGCCGCGTCGGCGATCCTGCTGCTTTCCGACCTCCAGCATCGCGAGCGCGGGACACACGCCAGGGCCGCGAGCCACCGGTGGAAGCTCTACTTCGTGCAGTACAACGACGTCATCGACGTCCGGGAAGCACAGCAAGGGGTGATGGAAGGGCTCGTGGAATCGGGTCTGGAGGAAGGCCGCCACTTCGAGGTCAAGGTGCTGAACGCGCAAGGCGACATGGCCACGGTGTCGGCGCTGATCGACGCCGCTGTCACTGCGCACGCGGACATGCTCATCACCTTCTCCACGCCGACGCTGCAGGCCGCGCTGCGCAGGGCGCAGAACGTGCCGGTGGTCTACAACTACATCGCCTCGGGACTGAAAGCGGGCGCGGGAAAGAGCAACACCGACCACGCGCCGAACGTCACCGGCGTCAGCCTGCTCCCCGCGAATGACGAGGCGCTGTCGATTCTGAAGACGCACTTCCCCGCCATCCGGCGGCTCGGCACGCTCTACTGCCCCGCCGAAACGAACATGGTCTATGCGAAGAATCAGCTCGACGAAACGGCAAAACGCGCCGGCTTCGAGATCGTCTACGTCCCGGCGGAGACGGCGACCGACGTGCCCGACGCGGCCGCGGCGCTGGTGTCGCGCGACATCGACGCCGTGCTGCAGATTCCGGGAAACCTGACCGCGTCGGCGTTCGGAAGCATCAGCGAAGCCGCGCGGCGCGCACACATCCCGATCTTCGCGTTTCAGAAATCGCAGGCGGTCGGCGGCGCGATGGTGGTCGTGGCCCGCGACTACCGCGAAAGCGGCCGCCACGCCGCTCATCTCGCCGCGCGCATCATCCGCGGAGAGGAGCCGGGAAAGATTCCGCTGGAGGACTTCGGCAAAACGAGTCTGATCGTCAACCTCGACGCCGCCCAGGCACTGAACATCTCGCTGCCGCCCGCGCTCGTGCGCTCGGCGAAGGAAGTCATCGGAGCTCCGCGTGGAAATCGTTAAGGAGCAAGCCGGGCGGCTGTTGCACCTGCGGCTCTCCGGGCGCCTGGACAATCACTGGTCGCAGCCGCTGGAGGACGCGCTCGACGAGATCATGCGCGAAGGCACGCGCCACATGCGGCTCGATCTCTCCGGCGTCAGCTATCTCAGCTCCGCGGGGGCAGGCGTCCTGTTGAAGGGCTATCGTCAGGCGAGCGCTCTGCAGGGCTCGTTTCAGATCTCCGCGGCGTCGGACCGCGTGCGCGAAACCCTCCGGCTCATGGAGCTCGACGAGCTGTTCGTCGAGTCGCACGGCTCCGAAACGCTGACGCGGCGCACGTTGTCCGTTCCTCTTCCGCTCGGGTCGGAACGCGCCTCCTACGAGAGCCGCGTTCTCGACGCGAAGCGATCGGACTGTTTCCTCATCGGCGATCCGGAGCGGTTGTCGCAGGCCCCCTACGACAAAGAGCACGCCACGCACGTAAGCATCCGCAACGACGTCTTCGCACTCGGCGTCGGCGCGCTCGGCTCGAGCTATGACGACTGCCGCGGCCTCTTCGGAGAATTCATCGGAGCGGCGGGGAGCGCCGCGTTCATGCCGACCGACGGCACGCCGACACCCGATTACCTGGTGAGCGGCGGCGGACTCACGCCAAAGGTCCGCGCGCTGTACGCGATCACGTTCCGCGGATCGCCGAGCCATCAGGTTCGCTTCGAAGCGAGCACGCCGGCCGGCGGTGTTCCGCTGAGCGAGATCATCCGGGCGTGCGCGTCGCTGGCAGGGACGTCCGACGTCGGGATCGTCATGGCGGCGGAGATCGCCGGGCTGGTGTGCGCCCGCCTGCGCCAATCGCCGGCGCAGAGCGACGCCGCGCGATTCGACTTTCCGGCGGTACGCGAATGGTTGTCGTTCACACCCGAGCGCGAGTACGCGCGCTTCAGCAGCCTCGTTGTCGGCGTCGCCACGGCCTCGCCATCCGCGGCCATGCGCCGGTTCGTCCGGCCCGTCAGCGATGAATTCCAGGGACACTTTCACGCCGCGGTGACGGCGTTCCGCTCGCTGCCGCGCGGCAAGCTGGAGGTCGCCGAGGTCGTGGCCGAGTCGCTTCAACCGCGCAGCGTCTTCTCCGTCGTCCATCTGCTGCGCGACGCGAGGCCGATCGAAGGCGCCGGCGAGAGCGAGTTTCAGCGCGGCGCGTGCTGGGTGTTCCCGATCGACGGAGGGAAACAGCTGTGACCCTTCTGCTCTCGGCGTGGACGATCGGACTGATCCTCTCCCTGCTCGCCCTCGGCGTCTACATCAGCTACCGCGTCTTCAAGTTCGCCGACATCACGGCCGACGGCTCCATCACCTTCGGCGCAGCGGTGGCGGCGTCGATGCTCACGCGCGGCGTCCATCCGCTGGCCGCCAGCGGCGCGGCGTTTCTGGCCGGCGCCGCCGCCGGGGCCTGCACCGGCGTCCTGCACACGCGATTCAAGATCAATCAACTGCTGTCCGGGATCCTCGTGATGACGGCGCTCTACTCGATCAACCTGCACGTGATGGGATCGAGCAACCTGCCGCTGCTCTCCGTCACGACGCTCACGACGTACGCGCAGGACCTCGGCCGCTGGATCAGCGGTCACGACTCGGCCACGCTGCTCGGGTGGCCCGTGAGCGCGCGCGACCTCGGGTCGCTGCTGCTCGCGGCGGCCATCGTGCTCGTCATCGCGTTCGTGGCCTGGCTTTTCTTCAACACCAACCTCGGCAGCGCGATGCGCGCGTCGGGCGACAACGAGCAGATGATCCGCGCGCTCGGCGTCAGCGTGGAGAACATGATCGTCCTCGGCCTTTCGATCTCGAACGGCCTCGTGGCGTTCGCCGGCGCGCTGCTGGCGCAGTATCAGGGGTTTGCGGACGTGCAGATGGGCATCGGCATGATCGTCTGGGGCTTGGCCAGCGTCATCATCGGCCGCGCGCTCATCGGATCGGACAACGTCGGCGCGGCGCTGACCGGCACGATTATCGGATCGGTCCTCTTTCGATTGATCATCGCGGTCGCGTTGCGCTGGGGCCTGAACCCGAACGACCTCAAGCTCGTGACGGCGATCTTCGTCTTCGGCGCGCTGGTCGTGCCGATGGCCATGCAGAAGGTGAGGCGGCATGCTGCAGCTGCGTGATCTGCAGAAGACATTCTTCGCCGGCACTCTGAACGAAGTGCGCGCGCTGCGGAGCGTTTCCCTGCAGATCGAGGAAGGTTCGTTCGTCACGGTGATCGGGACGAACGGCTCCGGAAAATCGACGCTGCTCAACGCGGTCGCCGGCGGCTTCTACGTCGACCGCGGCGCCATCGCCATCGCCGGACAGGACGTCACCCGCTGGCCGGAGCATCGCCGCGCCGCGATGATCGGCCGCGTGTTTCAGAACCCGTTCAGCGGCACCGCGCCGACGATGACGGTGGCGGAGAACCTCGCCCTCGCCGCTCGCCGCGGTCTCGGCCGCGGACTGGGAAGCCTGCTGCCGGCGCGGCTGCAGAACGAGCTGCGCGACCGCGTGGCGACGCTGAATATGCAGCTCGAGTCGCGCATGCACAATCCGATCGGAACGCTCTCCGGCGGCCAGCGCCAGGCGTTGACGCTGCTCATGGCGACGTGGCGCCGCCCCGAGCTGCTGCTGCTCGACGAGCACACCGCCGCCCTCGATCCGAAGAGCGCCGACCAGATCGTGCGGCTCACCGAGCAGATCGTTTCGCAGCATCGGCTGACGACACTGATGGTGACGCACTCGATGCAGCAGGCCGCGACGCTCGGCGACCGGATCGTGATGATGAACCAGGGCAGCGTCCTCGCCGACTACGCCGGCGCGCTGCGGCAGCACGTGCGCGCGGAAGACCTGGTGCGGCGCTTCGACGAGATCCGACGGGACGAGCAGCTCGACGCGTCGGCCGCGGAGATGTTGCGCGAGAACTACGTGTAGCCGGTCGCGCGAAGGATCTTCCGCCCCCGCCCGCTCTAACGGGCATGAAGAACCTGATTCTCTGCGCAACGGCCATCGCTTTTCTGTCGATCCCAACGCGAGGCGAGCAGCGGCAACGCTACCTGGTGGCGACGAGAACCGCGGGCGCGAATCGCGCGCCGTTTTCGTACGACGATCGGGAGCTCGCGGCCCGAGGGTATGCGCGCTTCTCGTCGGTGGACGGCTGTTCGCTCGAGCTCACCGATTCCGAAGCGCGAAGTCTCTCGCGGCGACCGGATGTCCGCTATGTCGAGCCGGATCGCGAACGCTTTCCCGCCGCGGGGCCGCGCCTCGACGCCGCGCAGGAGCTCACGTACAGCGTGGCGATGGTCAACGCGCCGCAGGTGTGGCCGGTCACGCGCGGCGAAGGGGTGCGGGTCGGCATCATCGATACCGGGATCGATCTCCGGCACGCCGATCTCCAGAAGGCCTACCGCGGCGGCTGGGACTTCGTCCATGACGACGCCATCCCGGAGGAGGAAGCGGAGGGGGACGCCATGGGCCATGGCACGCGGATGGCCGGACTGATCGCCGCCGCGGACAACCAGTTCGGCGTCGTTGGCGTGGCGCCGGGCGCCTCCATTTACGCCCTGAAGATCTTCGGGAAGAGCGGCGGCGCGCTCACGAGCAACGTCATCCGCGCGCTGGACTGGGCGATCGAGCACCATCTCCACATCGTGAATTGCTCCTTCGGCGGCGAGAACCCGACGAAGCTGGAGGAAGAGGCCTTCGACCGCGCGCGCCGCGCGGACGTTCTGGTCATCGCCGCCGTGGGGAATCATTCGGGGGCCGTCCGCTCGCCGGCGCTCTACGCGTCGGTGGTGGCGGTAGGGGCGATCGATCGTTCGATGAAGATCGCGTCGTTCTCCAATACCGGTCCCGCGCTCGACTTCGTCGCTCCGGGCGTCGATGTGCTCTCCACGATCAACAGCGGGCGCGGACGAGTGGCGACCGTCACCCTCGACGACTCGACGGTCCTTTCCGCGTACCCGTTCGCGAATTCGAGATCAGGACCGCTGGCCGCCGAGTGGGTCGATTGCCGCTTCGGCGATGCCGCCGATTTTCAGGCCGTCGCGGCAGGAAAGATCGCGTTGACGGAGCGGAGCGGCAACACGATCGCGGACAAGGCACGCAACGCCATGGCCCATCAGACGCCGGCGCTGATCGACATCAACAACGCGCTGTGGGACTCGCCTCAGCGCGGAAGTCTCGGCTCGGCATTCACCAACTGGCCGGTGGTCGTCAGCGTCTCCGCGAGCTCCGGAGAGCGGATCCGAAACACCGGTGGCTCGTTGACCATCGATTCGTACGTCGCCGACTACGACGCGTCGGACGGCACCTCGCTGTCGGCGCCGCTCGTCGCGGGAGTGGCGGCCCTGATTCGCGCCCTCCGTCCCGATCTGAGCGCCGGCGAAGTCATCGCCCTCCTGAGCGCCACCGCCCACGACCTCGGCGAGTCAGGATGTGACGACATCTACGGTTGCGGTCTGGTCGACGCCCACGCAGCCGCGCGAGCCGCGGCACCGTATGCGTTTGCGTTTGAAGGCCGGCGCCGGCCGACGCGGCCATGACGCACGAGCAGCCTAAGGGCGCGTCGTCCAGCGGGCCCTGATCTGCTCGAGCAGGCCGTTCGCGGTGATGATCCTGATTCCCTCGTTGTACTGCCCCAGCGCCGGCAGCCCGTCGCGATGGGAGATGCTCACGGCGAAATATCCCTCCTCGCTGCTCGCGCTGGTGAACGCGATGCGCACGAGGGTCTCCACATCCGCGTCTTTCGCCCAGTGACCAACGCCGGTCAGCGGATTCGACATCACCATCACCGCGTCGATCCGGCCGAGCGCCAGTTTTTGCAGATTGGCCTGCTCGGAGCTGTTCTCGTCAAACACCATGCCGCGCGCATGCGCCTCCATCACCGTCTTCGGATACTCGTAGCCGCGGATCGTGCCGGTGACGACCCCCTTGCCCAGCTCCGCTTCGCTCCTGGCGATCAGTGGCCGCGCCCGATTTTCATAGTAGACAGGCGTGACTTTGATCAGCGGCGTGTCGGCGAACCTGATCCGCCCCTCGAACGACGGATCCCACGACATACTCACGCACGCCGCGGCCTCGCCGCTCAGCACCTTGTATTTGCAGCGGGTGTAGGGGACGACCCTGAATTTGATCCGCACGCCGACAGCTTCGAACGCCGCGCGCACGACGTCGTTCGCGTAGCCGGTGCCGTCGGGCCGGGAGAAGGGATCGGCCGCGTTTTCGACGTAGATCTCGAGCGTGTGGTCGACGGCGCGGGCTGCGGGCGTCACGTAGAGAAGCTGCGCGATCACCAGCATTCCGAGCAACGGTCGGGTTCTCATCGGAGGGCCTTGATTGGTTACGGTGCGGAAAGTCTATACCTCACGGCACATCGACGAACGATCGATCGAGCTCCCGCACCGATGCGCAGCCGAGGAGCTTCATCGTGCGGATGAGGTCCGCCCGCAGGATCTCGATCGCGCGCGTCACGCCCGCGCCGCCCGCCGCGCCGAGGCCCCAGGCGTAGGCGCGGCCGATCAGCACGGCGCGGGCGCCGAGGGAGAGGGCTTTGACGATGTCGCTGCCGCGGCGGATGCCGCTGTCGAGCAGCACCTCGATCCGTCCGTTCACCGCCTCGATCACCTCGGGCAGCACACGCAGCGTCGGCGCGACGCCGTCGAGTTGCCGCCCGCCGTGGTTGGAGACAATCACCGCGTTTGCGCCGCGGTCGATCGCCTGGCGCGCGTCGTCCGCCGTGTGCACGCCCTTCGCGACGATCGGTCCGCGCCACGCCTCGCGAATCCAGCGGAAGTCGTCCCACGAGACCATCGCCTGCTCGAGCGCCGCACCGACGTCCGCGTACGGCATCGGTCCGTCGTTCAACATGATGTTCGGGAACTTCATCAGGCCGCCGTCGCGCAGATATCCGGCCAGCCAGCGCGGACGGGTGAGGAACTGGAAGACGTACGGCAGCATCGCGAACGGCGCGCCCGACACGAGCTCCTTCACGCCGTTGCGCACGTCGCGCTCCCGCATGCCGGCGACCGGCGTGTCGATCGTGACGACCAGCGCCGAGCTGCCGCAATTCTTCGCCCTCTCGATCGCCGCCAGCGCGACGTCGCGTCCACCGATGAGGTAGAGCTGATACCAGAGCGGGCCGCGCGTCGCGGCCTTCACCTCGCGCACGGCGCAACCCGACAGCGTCGACAGCGTGTAGATCGTGCCCGCCTCACCCGCCGCGCGCGCGGCGATCTCCTCGCCGCGCGGATAGAACAGCCGGCAGCTGCCGACCGGCGCGAGCAGGAACGGCAGCTCGATGCTCTCGCCCAGCAGCGTCGTGCGCAGGTCGCAGCTCGGCGTGGCGACGGCCGAGCGCGGCCGCAACAGCACGTCGTCGAACGCGCGCACGTTCTCGCGCAGCGTCCACTCGGCGTCGGCGCCGCCGTCGATGTAGTCGAAGACGGCGCGCGGAAGACGCCTCTTCGCGGCGAGCCTGAGGTCGGCGATGTTGACGATCCGGCGCATTGGACGAACGATCGTAAGCTACGGCCGGATCCGCAGCACCAACGGCATCGGCCCGTCCGGCGCGGCGGTCGCGATCTCGCGGCTGAAGCGCAGCGTCGTTCCGTCGAATGTCCACCCGCCGGCGGCGATCCCGCGGGAGCGGCATTTTCCAGGCGGCCGCGTTGATCATCCGCGCCATCGACAGCGCGGCCGTCATCGGGGCCGGCGGACGGCTCTCACCCTGCCGCTTCGGCCTCCTCCGCAGAAGAACCGATCGGCGCCGTCGGACTCCAGCCCCGACACGCCCACGCCGGGCGGCATCTCGAGCATTTCCAGCACCTCACCCGTTCGAGGATCGACTCGCCTCAAATCGCTCTCGTTCCCTTCCCACGTGCCGTGCCACAGCTCTCCGTCGACCCAGGTCACTCCGGTGACAAAGCGGTTGGACTCGATGGTGCGAAGAATCTCGCCTGTCTCGGGATCGACCTGGTGGATCTTCCGGTTCCGATACTGCCCCACCCAGAGCGTCCCTTCGGCCCATGCCAGTCCCGAGTCTCCGCCGCCGCCGGGCGCCGGGATCGTGGCGAGCAGACGGCCGCTCTTCGCGTCGATCTTCTGGATGCGATCCTCGGCGAGCTGAAAGAAGTGTTGGCCGTCGAAAGCCGTCCCGGCATGCGCGGCGACATCGATCGAGCGGATCGTCTCGCCGGTCGCCGGATCGAAGGCGTTCAACTTGTCGCCGCCCGCGAACCACACCTGCTCACCGTCATACGTGACCCCGTGCACATGGTCGACACCGGGAAAGGGCCCGTATTCACGCACGATTTCGGCTGCTGAACGATTCATGCGTCCATCTTAGTCACCCGGTAATGAAGCCGGGAGCAACAAAGTCGTCGTGAATCCGAGCACCGGCGGAGTGATCCAGCGACGACCGCGCCCGCGGCCGACCGGCTGAATCTTGCCTGCGGCCGCAAGCGAGTCGAGAGCCCTCTGCACCGTGCGCTGGCTGGTTCCGAGCGCGAGCGCCAGCCCCGAGCTCGACCACGATTCACCGTCGGCGAGGAACGCCAGCACCGGCGCATGCTCCTCGTCGACGGGCCGCGCCAGCACGACGACCTCGCGGGCAGTGCGCGGCTTCAACACGAATCCCTCTTTCGTCGCGCTCACGTCGGCCAGCCGCCGCAGCACTCTGCGCAACCGCGCGATCTCGACACGCAACCGCGCGCGATGCGATTCATCCGCGTGCTTCGCTCCGAATGCGCGCGCCAGAAGCACTTCCCTCGACACGTCGCCGGGCCACGCTTCGCCCAACGCGCGGGCGAGCGCGAACAACACCGGACGCGTCGCCAGCGACACGACCGAGCCTGCGTCACGCACGAGATGACGCCACGCGTCGACGACGAACGCGTTCGACGCGAGCAACGCTTCGACCTCGCCGAGCAGCAGAAGTCGCTCCTCGCCGCTCGCGATCAGGCGCGCTGCGGGCATGCTCAGAACGAGAACGGCGCTCTCGACCTCCGCTGTCAGCGCGGGGATGCGTGCGTGTTGCGCGGCGCGCGCGGCACGAGCGAGCGCGGCGCGCGCCTCGTTCGTGCGCAGTCGTCGCATCGCGATACCTGCCACCACCAGCTCGTGGGCGGTCCTCGACGCGGGAGGGAAGGGCGCGGGGTCGAGAGCGGCAAGCGCACGCTCGGCCTCCTCCAGCCGTCCGATCAGCAGCAGACGCCGGACTTCGAGATGCCGTGCGTGCGCGACGTTCAACCGGTCGCCATGCTCTTCGAGCGTCGCCCGCGCCGCGTCGAGCCTCTTCGCCGGCCAGCCGAGGTCGCGCGAGACGAGCGCGATCTCGGCCTCGGCGACGACGCACCGCGCGCGGGCCACGGCCTCCTTCGGACCGAAAGCACGTGCCGCACGTCGCAGGAGAGTCTTCGCCCGAACGAGATCGCCGAGCTGCGCCATGGCGATGCCGCGGAGCGCGAGCGCGGGCGCGTCGTCGCGCAATGCGACCCGCTTCAACGCGCCGAGGGGGTCGCCGGCCGCCAGTGCACGCGCCGCGGCGGTGATCAGCGAGTCCATCGAAATCCCGCCACAGTTGTCACTCCCATCGTTCGGCGATCCGGTCTCAATCTAACGCACGTCGTATCGAGAACGGTACGCACGACCAGGACGGACAAAGGGAGAAGAACGATGACGAAACACAGGACCGGTACACGTGAAGAGTGGTTGTCAGCACGCCTCGAGCTGCTGAAGGAAGAGAAGGAGCTCACGCGGCGCAGCGACGAGGTGGCGCAGCGACGTCAGGAGCTGCCGTGGGTTCGCGTCGACAAGGAGTACCGATTCGAGACCGATGAAGGGAACGTCTCGCTGGCGGATCTCTTCCGCGGACGCTCGCAGCTCCTCGTCTATCACTTCATGTTCGGGCCCGATTTCACGGCGGGATGCCCGTCGTGCTCGTCGATTGCCGACGGATTCAACGGCGTCGTCGTCCACCTGGAGAATCACGACGTCGCGTTTTCGGCGGTGTCGCGCGCGCCGCTTCCGAAACTGCAGGCGTACAAGCAGCGGATGGGGTGGAGCTTTCCGTGGGCGTCGTCATTCGGCGGCGACTTCAACTTCGATTTCAACGTCTCGCTCACCGCGGAACAGCAGCGCGACGGCACCGTCGATTACAACTACCGGCGCGAGCCGGCGTGGAAGGAGCGCGGCGACGGACCGGTCGGCCAGTTGGCGGCGACGACCGGAACTGACGCCGCCACGTACACGCGCGAGCGACCGGGCGTGAGCGCGTTCGTGCTCGAGGACGGCGTGATCTACCACACCTATTCCTCGTATTCGCGCGGAGTGGACGGCGTCTGGGGCGTGTACCAGTGGCTCGACCGCGCCCCTCTCGGCCGCAACGAGAGCGGCATCTGGTGGCGTCGTCACGACGAGTACCAGCAGAGCGCTGAAGCACACTGCTGCGCGTCGGCGTAATCGGACGGGAGATCGCAGGCGCATGGTTTCCGAGCACGCTTCGCAGCGGGTTTTCTTCGGCCTCTCGTCGCTGTTCTTCGCCGCCAGCACGGCGGCGACGATCGTCTGGTGCGGGTCGATGTCGATGGGCGCGATGCCGATGCCCGGCGGCTGGACGATGTCGATGACGTGGATGCGCATGCCCGGACAGAGCTGGTCCGGCGCCGCGGCGTCATTCCTCGGAATGTGGCTCGTGATGATGGCGGCGATGATGCTGCCATCGCTGATGCCGGCGCTGTGGCGCTATCGCCGGGCGGTCGGCGGAACAGGCGGGACGCGCCTGGGCCGCCTGACCGCCCTGGTCGTCGCGGGCTACTTCTTCGTCTGGACGGTGTTCGGGATCGCCGTTTTTCCGGTGGGCGTCGCGCTGGCGTCGGTCGAGATGCAGCGGCCGGCGCTGGCGCGCGCCGTTCCGATGGCGGCCGGCCTGATCGTCCTGATCGCCGGCGCACTCCAGTTCACCGCGTGGAAAGCACATCACCTCGCCTGCTGCCGCGAATCACCGGGGCGCGGCCGAACGCTGCCGGCGGACGCCCTCACCGCCTGGCGACACGGCCTGCGCCTCGGCCTCCACTGCAGCTATTGCACCGCCGGACTGACGGCGATCCTCCTCGCCATCGGGGTCATGGACCTGCGCGCGATGGCTGTCGTGACGGCAGCCATCACAGTGGAACGGCTCGCACCCGCCGGCGAGCGAGTGGCGCGCGTGATCGGGGTCGTGGTCGTCGCGGCAGGCTTGCTTCTGATCGGGCGGGCGGCAATTCACTTCCCCTTCAGCGGATGCGCCCGGAAGAACGCCCACATCTCGCGCGTCGCGTCGACGCCGCGGCTCGTCCGTCCGGCGAACCACTCCGGCAGCGGCGTGCCGCCGGGCCATGTGTGGCCGCCTCCTTCGATCGTGTAGAGCACCACGGCCGCGTCATCCGCGCAGTTCGTGTACTCGCGGCGCGTGACGTCCGCGGCCACCGATGTTTTGACCGGCACGGGGGCGCAATGGTTTCGGCGCGCCCACTTCGCGGCCCACGTCTCGAGGGCAGGGAACGCGCCGTTGGCGACCCAGGACGTGCCGCCCTTGTACGGAGCCATCGGATCGGCGGTTCCGTGAAACGCGATCATCGGCACCGGTCGATGGTCGGTGCACCAGCTCCACGGCAGGATCAGAGCGGCGCCCACCATCCCGACCGCCGCGATCCGATCGGACATCGTGCACGACAACACGAACGACATCCCTCCGCCGTTGGAGAGTCCGTTTGCGTAAATCCTCGACCGGTCGATGTTGTAGGTCGCCTCCAGCTTGTCGATCAGATCCGCGATGAAGCGGACATCCCGCTCTCCCCACACCCTCGGGCCGATGCCGACAGCTCCCGACGGGTAGACGACGATGAACCCCTGCTCGTCGGCGAGCCGGTTCCAGAGGCTCAGCTCCATCTGCTGCACCGGCCATCCCCCCGCGCCGTGCAGGCTGATGACGAGCGGCGTCGGCTTCGTGCGGTCGTAGCTGCGCGGGACGTGGAGCAGGTACTCGCGCTGCCGTCCCGCGGAGATCATGAAGCCGTTGCTGCGATTGCGGACCTCGAACGTGATCGCCTCGCGCAGCGCGAACAGAGCCGGGATGCTGATGAGCATCACTACGGAAGCGATGACGATCGTGCGGCGCTTCATGGTCATCGGTGCCGATTCCACGCGAGCGCCAGCGGCGCCGCGGAAAGTCGCGCCAGCGGGATCGCAAGGATCGCGACGAGCGCAAGAAAGTAGTTGTGGAAAAGGATCCCCGGCACCAGCCACCTGAACAGACCGAACAGAGCGAACACGGCGACGTCCCACGCGGCGGCGCCGAGGATGAGCGTGCGATCGCTGAACAACCGGCGGTCGCGGAGGCGCATCGCGATCCAGGCCGCGGCGGACAGCTTGAAGCAGACCAGCAGCGCGAGGATCCAGGAGAAGGAGTTCCACAACGCGGCCATCACGACTTTGCTGCGAAGGACCCAATACCCGAGCGGGAAGGCGATGGCGAGAAGAGCGAGCGGCAGAAAGACGCTCGCCTTGAGGAGCCACTCACGGCCGCTCATGGAGATGTAAAGACTCTGCACGAGCTGTTTCCACGTCGACGCCAGCAGCGCGGCGAATCCGAGCAGCACGATCACGACGGCGCGCGGCATCCCGAAGACGTCCACTAAGTTCCGCATCCATTCGTTCACGATCGGCGAAGCACCCGACAGTTTCAACGCCAGCGGGATGGCGACCATGACCGGCACCCAGGCGATGACGGTGCTCAACATCGTCACCTTCATCTTGGCGGCGGTGAGCGACGCGCTGGTCAACGGCCGTGTGACCAGGAACGGCGTCGACCTGCCGACTGTCGCGGCCACGAACGCGGCCATGAACGGTGGCGTGAGCAGCACGCCGGCGAGGATCTCGAAGACGATGACCGGCGTCTCGCTGAAGATGAAGCGCAACGCCAGCTCGAACGGCACCACGATGCCGACCATCGCCGGCAGCGACCATCCATAGCGCCGCCACTCGAACCACGCCTGCGCGCGGGCGGGCGAAGAAAAATCGGGCCGGACCTGCGCGGTCTCCCCACGCCGGGCGAAGATCCCGCGCCAGTCGGGCACGTCGCCGCGGCGGGCACGCCGAACGGCGCGACGCGCGACGAGATACGCGAGCGGAACGTGCGGCGCCAGAAGGATCAGCATCACCCCCTCGGAGGCTTTCGCTTCGAGCGCGATCATGACCACGGCGTCGAACACCGTCAGCCAGAGCACGCTGACGATCACGCGCAGTCCCGGCAACGGGTACGACATCCAGGTGAACGCCTGCATCCAGGCGAGCAGCGACGCGGCGAGCAGCGCCGGCCACATCAACGGCACCTCGACGTCCGACGGCCACACCGCGAGCAGCCTCGTCGCGAACCAGAGCGCCGCCATGGCCAGCGTGCCGTAGAGCATCGGCCACCCGGCCAGCGCGGCGGCCGTCACCGGCAGCGTGAACATGCGCGTGGGATAGATCGACTGCCGCGCGGCCAGGGCACCGGAAAGGCCGAAGCTGAACACCGCCAGGAAATACAGGAACGTCGCCGACAGCGGCACGACCACGACCAGCGCAAAACTGAGCTCGTTATCGAAGTTGACGCGCTGCTCAGTCCCGAAAATCAGAAGCTTGATCGTGCTGACGACGAACAGCGTCGCCGTGACGGCGATCAGTCCCCAACGATGCCGTCGGCCGAGCTCCCAGGCGATTGCGGCAGCAGGCGAGCGCATGATCTACGTCCCGGCACGGGCGACGAAAACCTCATCGAGAGATGGCGTGCGCTCGGCGACGATGCGCGCTCCCCAGCCGCGGACCGCGGTTCGCAACTCGTCCGCGCCGTCGCCGCAGACGGCCATCCAATCCTGGCCTCCACCATCCCAGCGCAGCACGCCCGCGACGGCCGGAGGCTGAAGCCGTGGTTCCGCGAAACGGACGGTGAGGCAGCGATGCGATTCCTTCATCACCGTCAGCGGCGCGCTCAGGGCGATCCGGCCGCGACTGATCATCGTGACGTGATCGGCGACCTGCTCCACTTCCTCCAGCAGGTGCGACGAAAAGAGCACCGTGCGCCCTTCATCGGCGATGGTGCGGATGACGGCGCCGAGAATGTCGCGGCGCACGATCGGATCGAGGCCGGACGACGGTTCATCCAGCACCAGTAATTCGGGGCGATACGCCAGCGCGATGAGCAGCCCCGCCCGCGCCTTCTGCCCCTTGGAGAGGTTCCTGATTTTCGCCGCCGGGTCGAGCGCGAACGTCTGCCGCAGTTCCTCCGCGTACGCATCGTCCCAAGCCGGATAGAACGCGCGCGAATACCGAATGAGCTCCTCGACCCGCATCCACGCGGGCAGATCGTTTTCCTCGGAGAGATAGCCGATGCGCGACAGCACGCCGACCGGATCGGCGACCGGATCGAGACCAAACACGCTCACCGAGCCGCTCTCCGCCCGGAGCAACCCGAGGATGTGTTTGATGAGCGTCGTCTTGCCCGCTCCGTTTGCGCCGACGAGGCCGTAGACCCCGCCGCGCGGGATCGACAAGCTCACCTCGGCGAGGGCTGTGCTGGCACCGAAGCGGCGCGTCAACGCCGATACGTCGATGACTGATTCGCGCATCGAAATGACCGGATGCGCGCCATATTACGCCGGCTGGCGGGCGGCCTCACCGGCCGCCCGCTACATTCTTCTTATTGCCGGAACACCGTCATCTTGTCGCCGCTCAGCCGGAACGTGTAGCCATGCTCCTTGAGAATCTGCTCGAGCGCCTGGTCCCACGGGACGTTCACCAGGGTCACGTCGATCTTCCCCTCGACGCCGTCCGCCGGAGTGATCTCCAGACCGGTCAGCGAGGCGAACGTTTTCAGCACGTCGCGGATGTCGGCCTGCCTGAGGTTCATGGTGATCGGTTCGCCGGTATAGCGGCCCGCGTCATCCGGAACGGCGACCATGGTGCTGCGCTGCACGACGTCGGCGCCGCGCATCACCTCGAGACGAGCGGTGACCTGACCGTTCGCCTCGACACGTCCTTCGGCGCGGAAGCTGAGCTCCGGGTCATTGCCGATGGCGGATCCGCCGGTCGTCGTGAACGTCTCGCCCGCCTTGACCTTGAGTGGACGCGCTGCCCAGGCCAGGGCGTTGGATGTTTTTTCCTGCACAGCGACGCGGACGCTGTAGAGGTCCTTTCCGATCCTGCCGGCCTTCAGTGTGACTGCATACGCGTTGTCGTCGTTCGACGTCTTGCCGTCGCTGATCGCCGCCGTCGCCGCCACGGTGGCGAAGAGAAAGACCACCGCCACGGCGGTGATCGCGAAGTGACCGAAGGGGGATGATTTTCTGTAATCCATGATGTGCTCCATTCGTTGTTTGAGGTGTGCGCTCGCCATGCACGACACTCCGGCGGCGGGGCGGGCGAGGATCGCCTGGCAGATCTTCACGAGCGCCTGAGCGTACGTCTCAGCGCGTTGCGCGTTGTCGGCGACGATCTCATCGCAGGCCTTCTCGCGTTCTTCCGCGAGCCGCCGGTGCGCGAGCCAGATGAGCGGGTTGAACCAGAAGAGCGCGCGGACCACGCCTTCGATGAGCGCGAGCAGGTTGTCGCGCCTGGCCACGTGTGCGCACTCGTGGCAGAGCAGCGACTCCAGCTCGTCTTCGTCGAGCGTGTCCGTGCCATCGGCTGGCAGGACGATGAGCGGCCGCAGGACGCGAAGGACCGCGGGCGCTTCCGAGATGGGGGTTCGCACGAGGTCGACCGCGTGACGAACGCCGATTCGTTTTCTAGCGGCATTGAGCGCGGCCACCTCGCGCGCCGCCGCCGGCAGCGCCGAGCGGACCGCGGCAGAGACGGCGCGAAGGCCGCTGATGATGGTGATCGCGAGGAACAGGACGCAGACCGCGGCCGCGAATACGACGATCCAGTCGAGAGGTGTCGCCGACGGCGCGGCAGGCGGCCGCAGCGCGACCGGCAACCCGCGCGGCATGGCCATCCGCATGACGGCGGTCGCCGTCGACCGGCTGATGAACGGCGTGAAGAGCGAAGCCGGGAGGAGGAACTTGGCCACGCCTGCGGCGACGAGCGCGAAGCGGGTCCGCGCCGACAACCGCGGCAGGTACGAGGCGGCGAGCGCGATCATCAGGAAGATCGACGACACGATCACATGAAGCGCGAACGGATTCGCGTAACGAACGACCAGCGCGTGAATCGACGTCATCGCCTGCCTCCTTTTGGTTTCTTCTTCGCGGTTTCTTCCAACGCCTTCAGGTCTTCCAGCGTCAGCTTTCCGCTCTCCAGGAGATCGGCGACGACGCGCTGCGCGGAGCCGCCGAAGAGCCCGAGGATCTCGTCGAAGACGCGTCGGTAGGCCGACTTCCTGGTGATCGCTGCCTGGAAGAGAAACGCGTTGCTGATCTGGCGCGTCCGCTTCACCGCCCCCTTCGCCTCCAGCCGGCTGACGATGGTCTGCACCGTCGTGTAGGCAGGGCGGGCGCGATCGACGATCGCCTCCTGGATCTCGCGGACCGACGCTTCGCCGATCCGCCACAGGATCTCCATCACCTCGAGCTCGTACCGCGTCAGTTTCATACTACGTCCTGAGGTGATTCTACTACAGACGTAGTAGATGTCAAGCGTCACGCGCTACGGGTTGCCGCCCGGGACGATCCTCACGCTGTCCACTCCTCGGACCGACTGACCACCGGTGGTCTGGCCCGTCAGGACTCCCTGGGTCGAAAGGCAGGTCAGAGCCGTGTCTCCGAGACGGAAGTGAAACACCAGATCGAGATCGCCGTCTCCGTCCACATCCTCCACGTGCCGGCGAGGAAGTCCGGTTTTCTTGTCGATGTGAGTCTCGCCCGCGCCGGCGAAGCGCACGGTCGTCTGGTCGAGCGATGTCGCATCGAAGTGGTCGGTGGTCAACGCCGCGACGGTGATGACCTCGTTCTGATCGTTGCAATTGACGGAATTGGGATCGCTGCCCGGCTTGATGTCGATCGAGATCTCGATCTCTCCCTCGAACACATAGACCGATTTCTGATCGCCGAGTCCGAATTGACTGCCTACGATCACGGTGCTGCCGCTGATGTCGAGCGCGGTTGCGAACAGGTCGCCGAAGACGCCGTCGGAAGCGACGAGTTTCTCGGTCTCGGTCATGTTGGTCCAGCCGCCGCTCGGCTTTTTGAACACATACGCCGAGCCCTGGCTGAAGCTCGTTCCGAAATCGTCGCCGGGCGCTCCGACCACGGCGATATCGCCCTCGATGCAGACCGCGCGCCCCAGGAAGTCGAATGGCAATCCATCCGAAGCCGTGAGCTTCGCGGTCTCGGTCGTGCTGGTCCAGCCGCCGGCGGGCTTCACGAACAGGTAGGCCTTCCCCTGTTGACTCGAGCTGCCGACATCCGCCCTGAACGATCCGGCGATCACCGTGTCGCCGCTGATGTCGACATCGAAGCCGAGTTGGTTGTTCGCCGCGCCGTCCGACGCGGTGAGCTTCGCGGTCTGCGTCGCATTGACCCATCCACCGGCGGGCTTCGTAAACACGTAGGCCGAGCCCTGGCTGTTGTTCGCGCCCGTGTCATCGAGGATCGCACCGGCGACCACGGTGTCCCCATCGATCGCCACGGCGTTTCCGAGATCATCACCGAATAGGCCATCGGAAGCCGTCAGCTTCGCGGTCTCCGTCGCATTGGCCCACCCGCTGACCGGCTTCACGAACAGATAGACCGCTCCCTGTGTAACACCCGCAATCCTGGAGAAAATGGCACCGACGGCCACGGTGTCGCCGTTGATGTCGACGGCGCTGCCGAATGCGTCTCCGAACGTTCCGTCCGAGGCGGTGAGTCTGGCTGTCTCCGTCATGCTGGTCCAGCCGCCGCTCGGCTTGACGTAGACGAGGGCGAGACCTCGGCTGGTCGGGACGTGTGCCACGTCCTGGCGTTGCATGCCGATGACCACGGTGTCGCCGCTGATGCCGACCGTGCAGCCGGCTCCCAATCCGTCCGAGGCGGTGAGTTTCGCGGTCTCGGTCATCGTGGCCCAGCCGCCGGCAGGCTTGACGAACACGTATGCCGGTCCCTGCGCCACACCAGCGACGATCGTGTCGCCGCTGATGCCGAGTTTGTTCCCGAACAGATCGCCACCGACGCCGTCCGAGGCTGTCAGTTGACCCTGCTCGATGAAGGGATCGATGACCAGCGGATAGAGCGCATCGGTGTCGTCCACGCGAACCATCACCTCGTCGCCGCGAAGCTCCATCATCGCCGGCAGCGCGCACCCGTTCGCATCCCAGGCAAGCAGGCCGCGATACTTCAGCATTCCTCCGGCAGTGGTGACTCTGATGCCGCGGCCGTCCGCATCCAATCGTGTGGCCACCGAGGCTCCGGCGCCCGCGTCCGTGATTCTCAATGCGAGTCTCAACGGTCCGGATCCGCGGTCCTCGAGTGGTGCCTGCAGCGTGAAGCCCTGCTGCACGCCGAAAGGACCATTCACGTACCACTCGGTCATTCCACGACGCTGGTATTCGACGCGATTCTCGACGGCTCGCGGCGACACGCGCTCGGGAGCCTCGAGAGTCGTGCCATGGCCCAACCCGGCGAAGGTCCAGCGGAGAGTCGCTTTCGCTCCCACCCGCAGAATCAGTCCGTCACGATCGAACCGCGCCGAGAGATGCTGCCCGGGATTCGCGAATTGCGCCGAGCCGTCCTCCCCGGCCGACGCACGATACGCCGCCTGTTCGCGGCCGAGCAGCCGCGAGATCGCGAATCGCGCGTCGGGCGGCAGCGGGTCAGCGACTGGTGCAGGGGAAGCAAAGGCAGGTCCGAGATTCAGCAGCGCAACGGTCAACACCTGCGCGGCGATCAGTCGGTGATTCATGGGCGCCTCCTGTGAAAGGTCCGAAGGCGGCAATATGGCCGGAATTCCTTAGATCATAACATAAAACCGCAGGACTGAATCAGTGCCGGATCGCGCGCCGCTTTGGTGCCCTCACCTCGAATGCCCCCATCTCGCAGGCCGAGCCCTGAGGACGAGAAACTCCGCGCTGGTCGGTGGCGGGACAAAGAGCGGGAGGAACCACATCGATGGCCCGACTCCCGGTCAACAACGCGTGCGTCAAGGTCGACCCGCCGTTGTCCTGCAACGGTCCGAGCTTCGCGTCGGCATCGAGCACGTTGCCTGTCGTGACGCCGAGTTGAAAGACGCAGGGAGCTCCCGGTTTACCCGCCAGGTTGTAGCCACCGGAACGATAGGTGTTACCGGCACAGTCGGGTCCAACAACGGCGCTGTTCCCGGCCACGATGGTGCTCGTCAATGTCAGGCTTCCCGACCCGGACTGATTTTCGATACCACCGCCGACTGACGTTGAAGACTCCGTGATCGTCGCCGAGCCCGCCGCCGAGTTCGCCGAAATTGTGGTGCTTTGAAGATCGATGACTCCCGCGGCGTCAAAGATGCCGCCTCCATGACCGAACCCGCCCGGACTGCTGGCCGAATTACCGGAGAAGGTCGAGTTACGGACGTTGACCGCACCCGCGTCGACGCACATCCCGCCTCCCACGACGGACGCGGCGAGGGCTCGCACCTGATTGCCGGAGACCGTGCAGTTTTCGAGCGTCAGTGCACCGCCGTCGATGTAAAGACCGCCGCCGTGAACCTGCGACTCGACGGCGAACGGCACGCTGCCTCCATCCGCCACGTTCCCCGAGATCGCGCAGTTCACCATCGTCAAGACACCCTGATGGTCGTAGATGCCGCCACCATTGGCCTGCAGGACGCTGCCATTTCGGACGGTGAGGTCTTTCATCAGAACGCTGCTGCCGGGATGAACGTGAAACACCCGGTCCAGCGCGCCACCGTCGACGATGGTGTCCGCCGTCCCCGCGCCGTTGATGGCCAGCGCATCGGTGATGTCGAGATCTCCCGTCGCTCCGGCATCTTCACCCGCTCCGGGGATGCTCAGGCGGTATGTGCCGGCAGGCAGGACGATCACATCCGACCCCGGATTCGCATCGGCGGCATTGATGGCTTCCCGCAAGGAGCAGTCCGCGCCGCAGACGCCGTCGTTCGTATCAGAGCTCTTTGTGACGATGAAGGTCGTCGCCGCCTGCGTCCACACGACGGCGTGGAGCATCGAATCGGACCCGCCGGCCTGACCGGCGATCTGTCCCCGTTCATTCAGTCCGTACGCTCGTCCCGATCCGGTCAGGGACGGAAGCTCGATCATCCCCGTGCTGCGCGTCCAGACGAAGGGCCGTTCATTGGGAGTGGTGCGTCCCACGACCTGGCCTCGGTCGTTGATCGCGTATGCCTCAGAGCTCGTCCCGCTTGGCAGCGTGCCGAGATCTTCCATGCCTCTCTCGGGAGTCCAGAGGAAGGCGCGCTCGCGCCCCGCGGCGTCGTCGCTGAGGCCGACGACCTGCCCGAGATTATTGACCCCACGCCCGAAGCTCCGAGCTCCGCCGAGCGTTCCGAGGTCTTTCATGCCGGTTGCGGGCTTCCACAGGAACGCGTGCTCGAAGCCGACTGGTGATACGCGAGATAACCCGACGACATGGCCCTGGTCATTGATGCCCGTCGCCTGCCCGCGACCGCCGAAACTCCCGAGGTTGACCATGCCGGTCGCGGCGGTCCAGAGGAAGGGCGCGAAGTCGTTCGGGCTCGTCTCGCTGAGGCCCACGACGGCTCCCGATTCATTGACCCCGTAGGCTGTGCTGTAGACACCCCCGAGCGTACCGAGAAACATGCTCTGGACGCCCGCATCGGAGCGCGCGTACCGCTGTCCCGATGAGATTACGAGGAGGAAACCCGCGAACAACTTCGCGCAAGGACCACGCATGAGGGCCTCCTGATGAACCGAGGAACGCCGCGAGCATTATCCGCCTATCCTTATTTACTGACGAATAAACATCGACGGTGTCAAGGCAGTCGATAGAGCCGCAGCGTTTTCCCCACGCGCTCGAATCGCGGATGGCGCTCCAGCCATTCGTACGCGTGCGGATTCTTCACCCGCGCCAGCTCGATGTTCTGTTCACTGATGACGATCCAGCCGTGCGTGGGGACGTCCTCGCTCAGGATGTGTCCGCCGGTGATGCCGATTGCGTTGGGGCGGATAGTCGTGACCACGGCGTACTCGAGCGACGTGATGCCGCGCTGCCGGCAGATCCGCGCCAGACGCCAGATGTCCTGCCCCCATTCGAAATTGCTGTCCAGCAGCACGTGGTACGGGCGCCTGCCGGCGAACGCGTTCATCCACGGGAGGTAATCGGGATGAGCGAGCGCACCCGTCCCGATCAGCCAGAGAATCGCGCCGGCGGTCGCGAAGCGCGCTCCGCGATTCATCCTCCACAGCTCGACCACCGCGTACGCCGCAATCATCGACAGCGGGATGTAGATCGGAAGGATGTGCCGCACGCCGATATTGATCCGCGAGCTCATCGCGATCAGGAGGATGACCGCGGCGACGAACACGAGAAACGCGTCGCGATGACGGCGCTTCAGCAGGAGCCAGGCGCCGGCTGCGGAGAGGAGCAGATACGGGATCGGCGTCTTGACCGCCAGCGCGATCGGGAAGTAGTACCACCAGCCGGTCTCCGAGACGCGCCCGAGGAGGAAGGCGGAGTGGCCGACCCGATTGTGGAGGCGGACCGTCAGCAGACCGAGTACGAGATCGGGCGCCGGCAGTTTGATCTGCGTCCACGACTCCGGGACGCCGGCGCCGCGCGCGATCTCGGCCGCCTGCGGATTCGCCTCCGCCATCGTGCGGAACGAAAAGCCGAACGCTCCCCACGTCACGACGAACGCCACGACGCCTGCGATCAGGAGCCTGCCCGGCGCAAACCGCCGGCGCGCGATCAGCACCACGATCATCGCGACCGGAAAGAAAACCACGAAGGAGTACTTGCCGCAGATTCCGAAGCCGATCGCCGCGCCGAGGAGGATCGTCCGCATCCACGAAGGCTCGTCACTCCACAAGAGGAGCGCATGAAACGCCAGCGCGAATCCGGCCACCGCGGCCAGGTCGGTCGTGGCGAGCCCGCCGTGCGCGAGGACCGGCGGAAGGGACGAGAAGAGAAGAAGCGCGATGCACGCGACGACGTCGCCGAACAGTTTCCGGGCGCTCGCCGCGAGCGCCAGCATGGCGACGGCGACGAAGAGCAGGTTCCCGCGCCGCGCGGCGGCGACGTTGTGGATGTAGCGATCGTCCTTCGCGTAGAGATCGTTGCCGTACTCGGACGGATGGGTCGGATGCTCGACGTGCGTCACGCCGATGAACGGAAGCGCGAACAGCACGCGCGGCATCGGCGGGTGCTGGAAATCGAGGTGGTAGTAGCCCTTTGTCAGCCATTCGTGGCCGGCGGCGACGTGGACCGGCTCGTCGAGCGTCTGGGCGAAGGTCAGGTGCGTGCTGGCGATGCGCGCCAGAGTCACGATCACGATGACCGTGACCACGGTCCAGTAGAGACGCGGCGCGGACACGCCGGGATCAGACACCGCCAAGGGCCTGCACCACGGCGCGCGTGCGATCGAGGTCGAGCCGGCCCGACCACACGCCATCGCTCTTGACCGCCGAGCCGACGAAGAACGCGTCGGCGCCCGGATAGAGCGCGATGTTCTCCGCGGTGATGCCCGATCCGATGATCGTCGGCACGTTCACGGCGTCGCTCACCGCCTGCACCTCCGCGGGATCGGCGGGACTGCCGGTCGCTGTGCCGCTCACGACGACGCCGTTGATCGAAAAGAACTCCGCCGCCTTCGCCGTCTCGACGATGTCGACGTCCGCGGTGATGGCATGCGCGGAATGTTTCTTCTTGATGTCGCCGAAGACGAGGACGTTCTCCGCGCCGATCGCGCGCCGGTATCGCAGCAGGTCTCCGGCGCTCGATTCGATGAGCCCTTCATCGGCGACATGGGCAAAGACGAACCCTTCGACGCGCACGAACGCCGCTCCGCATGCGTGCGCCACGGCGAGCGCCGCGCGATTCGCGCCGGCCAGCACCTGCACGCCGAGCGGTAGCGTCGACGCGCGCCGGATCTCCGCGCCGATGACGCTGAGCGCACTGACGATCTCCGGCCCGACCGCCGCGCCCTTCAGATAAGGACGATCGTGCGTGTTCTCGAGCACCAGCCCATGAAATCCCGCCTCGGCGTACATCTCGGCCTCGGCCGCCGCGATCTTCGCGATGGCGCCGACGGCGAGCCGGTTGTCCGGAGTCCCCGGCAGCGCCTGCGCGTGGATGACGCCGACCAGCGCGCGCCGGACGCCGAATAAAGAGGTGATGACGCTTCGCGAATCCAAGGAGCGACGAAGCTAGCACGACGCTCGAATCGCGTATAGATAGCAGATAGCGGATAGCGGATAGCAGATAGCAAGGGCACCGGACGTCTCTCTTGCTATCTGCTATCTAGCGCCTACGGTTTATCCACCTCTTCGATCCGCACATCCGACGCCGCGCGCTCCTTCTGCAGCCGCGCCGCCACCGCTTCGACCTTGTGCATCACGCGCAGCACGTTCAGTCCGGCGATGCCTTTCAGCTGCTCGTCGCTGTAGCCGCGGCGAATGAGCTCCGCGAAGAGCGTCGGATAGGCGGCCACGCTGTCGAGGCTTTGCGGCGTGGTGGTAATGCCGTCGAGGTCGGCGCCCAATCCGACGTGCGCGGCTCCGGCGACCTGCACGACGTGATCGATGTGATCGGCGATGTCCTGCACGGTCGCGACCGGAGCCGGATTCGCCGCTTCCCACTGGGCGATCCCCGCCTTCACCTTGTCCGGCTGCCCGCGATAGAGCGCCTTGAGCCGCGCCGTCTCCGCGTCCTTCGCCGCGTCGTTCGCGCGCGCCTTCTCCGAGGAGAACGTCGGGACCCACGAGACCATCACCACGCCGTCGTTCTCCTTCACCCGGCGCAGCACGTCGTCCGGGACGTTGCGCGCGTGATCGGTGAGCGCCCGCGCGGAGGAGTGCGAAAAGATCACCGGCGCGGCGGTGATGTCGAGGACGTCGTTCATCGTCTTCGGCGCGACGTGCGAGAGATCGACCAGCATGCCGAGGCGATTCATCTCGCCGATGACCGCCCTGCCGAACGGCGTGAGGCCGTTGTGGACCGGATCGGCGGTCGCCGAATCGGCCCAGTCGTCGTTGTCGCTGTGCGTGATCGTCATGTAGCGCGCGCCGAGGGCGTAGAGCTGGCGGAGGACCGCCAGCGAGTCGCCGATCGAGTGGCCTCCTTCGACGCCGATGAGCGACGCGATTTTTCCGCCGCGATGAATGCGCACCACGTCATCGGCCGTCCGCGCGAGCTCGAACGTCTCGGGATAGGTCTCGTCGATGCGATGGACGACGTCGATCTGCTCGAGCACCGCGCGCACCGCGTCCGCGCCCTTCAGCGTCGTCGGAACGTAGACCGACCAGAACTGCCCGCCGATCCTCCCCTGCCGCAGCCGCGCGATGTCGGTGTGCAGCGGCGGCGTGAGCTTCGTCTGATCCTGCCGGATGTCGATCTGCGCGAGATGGTCCTTCACCCGTTCGGAGTACTGCCACGGCAGATCGTTGTGGCCGTCGATGAGCGGCACGTCGTGGAGGATGCGGTCGATGCGCGCGGAGACGGCGGTGGTCTGCGCGTGCAACGAGGCGGCGAGGAGGAGGGCGATGACGAAACGAATCATGGTTCGACCAAGATAGTGCACCGGCGCGGCGGATCAATTACCTCGCAGGTAATGGCCCCGCTTTCGCGCGCGGTATAGATTGCCCGGCATGGCCGCAGAGCTCGAAAGCGCATTCGGACGTTTGCTCCGCGAGTGGCGCACCCGTCGCCGCGTCAGCCAGCTCGATCTCGCGCTCGACGCCGGCGTCTCATCGCGGCACGTCAGCTTCATCGAGACCGGCCGCGCGCAGCCGAGCCGCGAGATGGTGCTGATGCTCTCCCGCGTGCTCGACGTCCCGCTGCGCGACCGCAACGACCTGCTGATGGCAGCCGGCTACGCCGCGATGTACCGGGCCACCGACCTCGACGCGCCGCCGCTGGAGCAGGCGCGCCGGGCGATCGATTTCATGCTGCGGCAGCAGGAGCCGTATCCCGCGATCGCCGTCGACCGGAGCTGGACGATCCTGAAAGCGAACAACGGCGCGGTGCGGCTGGTCGAGGCGTTCGCCGATCCGGCGGCCGCGGACGAGTGGGGCGGCAACGCGATGCGCCTGATGTTCCATCCCCGCGGCTTCCGCCCGCACATCGTGAACTGGGAAGCGATGGCGGCCGCGCTGATCCAGTGGCTGCATCGCGACGTGCTGAGCGGACTCGGTGGCGCCGAGACGCGAAAACTCCTCGACGAGCTGCTGTCGTATCCCGGCGTTCCTCCGCGCTGGCGCACGCTCGACCTCGACGTCTCGACCGCTCCGTTCCTGGCGATCGAGTTCCTCAAGGACGACCTCAATCTGCGCTTCTTCTCCACGCTCACCAGCCTCGGCACACCGCACGACATCACGCTGCAGGAGCTCCGCGTCGAGGCGTTTTTTCCCGCCGACGCGGAGTCCGAGGAGGCGGCGCGCTCGCTCGTCATCCCGAGCGTAGGCGAGGGAACTGGGTGAGTGGTGGCTGGGATTCGCGCGGCCTAACAGAAATTACAGGCGCGTTGCGCCGCTCGAAGCCATGATCGGCGAAGCGTCACAGCTCGTGCCGAAGGCGGAGCGATCAACGCAGCCGGCCGTGCCGGCTCACGGGCGATAACACATCGCCGGCCGCAGGTTGAGGATCTCGATCGTCGCCTTCGCGATCAGCGTTTCCGGCAGCGCATCCGGATCGTCGAGCAGCTCCGAAAGGTTCGCGCGCGGACGAAGCCGCAGATACCGCGGCGCCGATCCGCCGGCGATCATCCGATACCAGAGCGTCTCGCCCTTCAATTTCGATTGCTCCGCAGCGACCGCCGCCTCGAACGCTTTTTCCGATCCCGGCATCAGCTCCACGGTGGTGAGCTCGACACGCGGCGTCGATTGCGGCTCGCCCGTTCCCTGCGAAAGCGCAGGCAGGAATTCGTACAGCGCGCTGCCGGCGAACTCCGCGTGAGGCGTGACGTTGACGATGTTGTCGCGCTCATCCTCGGCCGGCGGGACGGGATGGTCGAGACTCGCGGCCGTGTGTCCGAACGTCGCGTAGACGAACCAGCGCTGGCGGTCGCCCGCCCAGATCGACCAGCCGAACCAGCTCCAGGTGTCCTTCGCCTGGCGATGCCATTCGAGGTGCCGGATGTAGCCCGCCTCGAAGTCGACGGTGTCGCCGTCGTGCGGACGAAGAAGCGCGATGCGCGCGTACGGACCTTTTTCGGTTTGCGCGGAGAGTTGCGTCGAAAGGGCGATCGACATGATGCAAAGCCTCCAGAGCCAGCGGCGATTCATGTAGGCAGGATCGGTCCGCAAGCGCTGTCCTTCAATTACCTCGCAGGTAATGGTGTGCGCGTAAAATTCGACGCACGTTCACGCTTCGCGCTTCGCTTCTCGCCTTCCTTACCTGCGCCGCGGCACTCGCGCAGCAGCCGCGGATCGACAGCGTCACGCCGCTCGCGCATACCGATACCGAGGTGCGGCTGCAGTTGCCGCCGCACGACAACGGCTACGCGATCGTGTCGGCGATCGGGGCGGGCGGGACGGCGTACGGCCGCTACCTCTACGTCCCGCCGCGTCTCGACGAGCTTCCTCCCGGTTACATCACCACCATCGCCGGCGTCGGGGCGTACAACGGGCAATACGGCCCGGCCGCCGCGGCGTCGCTGTCTGGACCGTCGCGAACGCCACGCAGGTTCTCCAGCGCGCCACTGACGGAACGGTCACGCAGGTCAACAACGGGAAAGCGGGTTTCAGCGAAGACGGCGCGCATTATCCCGAGGCCGTCAACGGCATCATTCAATCGATGGTGATCGATCCGGCGGGGAACCTCGTGTACGCCGACAACGACATCTCGCGGATCCGCAGGATCGATCGGGTCACGCGCACGCTCACCACCATCGCCGGCATCGGACCGCGCCATTTCGGCGAAGGAGAACCGGCGGTTGAGCGCGGCCTTCATCATCCCGAATCTCGATCTCGATTTTCTGCGCGGCGGCGCATGCGGCCGAACAACGCGTCGACCGGCAGAGCGGAATCATCACCACGATCGCCGGCAGCGGACCGTCGAACGGTCTGGAGCGCTACGGCTTCGGCGCGACGTGCGGCGACGGCGGGCGCGCGGTGGACACGTGCGTCAACACGCCGTACGGACTGGCGTTCGATCCGGCCGGCAACCTGTACGTCTGCGAAAACGAAGTGCGCATCCGCAGGATCGACAGGAGCGGCATCATCAGCACGCTGGCGGAGGTCCGCTGCACGAAGCTGAGCTGGGCGTTCGGCAATCTCTACACCGTCGGTGATCACCGACCAGAACGGCGTGGCCATCGCGACGTGCACGCCCGCGTGCTTGGGCGGCGGCTCGTTCGCCGTGACCGCGCGGCCGCTCACGGCGATCGCGACGGCGAACGTGACGATGGCGGATGTGGCGGGACCGTGCCGCGGCCGCGCAGCTCGTCATTGAACGAAGATTCGTTCGCGACGACGCCGACCACGGCCGTAGCGGCTGCTTGTGGATACCGTCTTGCACCGTCTTCGACATGGTCTCCGCAAACAGTCCGGAATCAGGGCCGTCCTCTCTCGCCGCCTCCGAGGAGCGCTACCGACGGCTCTTCGAGACCGCGCAGGACGCGATCCTGATCCTCGACGCCGGGCAACGGCGCGGAAAGATCATGGACGCCAACCCCTTCGTGATCGACCTTCTCGGCTACACCCTCGAGGAATTGATCGGGAAGGAGCTCTGGGAAATCGGCCTGTTCCACGACAAGAAGCAGAGCAAAGCGGCGATGGACCAGCTGCAGAAGGACGGCTACATCCGTTACGAGGACATGCCGCTGGAGACCAAGCAGGGGAAATGCATCGACGTGGAATTCGTCAGCAATACCTACATGGTGGGTGACCGCAGGGTCATTCAATGCAACATCCGCGACATTACCGGCCGCGCCGAATCGGAGCGTGCACTGAAGTCTTCCGAGGCGCGCTATCGCCGACTCTTCGAGACCGCGCAGGACGCGATCCTCATCCTCGAAGAAAAGAGCGGAAAGATCATCGACGCCAATCCCTTCGTCATCGACCTCCTCGGCTATTCGCTCGACGAATTGATCGGCAGGGAGCTCTGGCAGATCGGTCTGTTCGTCGACAAAGAGCAGAGCAAGGCGGCGATGGCCGAATTGCAGGAGATCGGTTACATCCGCTACGAGGACATGCCGCTGGAGACCAAGCAGGGAAAGCGTGTCGAAGTGGAGTTCGTCAGCAACTCCTACATGGTGGGGGACGAGAAAGTCATCCAGTGCAACATCCGCGACATTACCGACCGGAAGTGGGCGGAGAAGGCGGCCAACATCAGCGCGGAGCGTTTCCGGTTTCTCGCCGAGTCGATGCCGTTGATGATCTTCACGGCGGAACCGGACGGCACGATGGATTACTGCAACCATCAGCTGTCGCATTTCACCGGGCTGCAGTGCGAGGACGTCTGCAACACCGGCTTGTCGCTCTTCACTCACCCCGATGAGGTCGAAGAGATGACGCGCCAATGGCGGCTCTCGATCGAGAGCGGAGAACCGTTCCAGCAGGAGTGCCGGTTTCGCCGCGCCGACGGCGTGTATCGCTGGCACCTCACCCGCGCGTCGGGCATGCGCGACGCCGGCGGCATCGTGATCTGGGTCGGTTCGAGCACCGACATCGACGACCGGAAGAGCATCGAGCAGAATCTCATCCGGCAATACGCCGAATCCGAAACTCTCAGCAGGGCCAAGGACGAGTTTCTGGCCACGAGCTCCCACGAGTTGCGCACGCCGCTCACCTCCATCCTCGGCTGGTCCGAGCTGCTGATGACAGGGGAGCTGGATGCGGAGACGCAGCGGGAGGCGATCGACTCCATCCGCCAGTCCGCCAAGGCGCAGTCACGCCTGATCGACGACATGCTCGACGTTTCGCGCCTGCTCACCGGCAAGCTCGAATTGACCGGCGAAAATGGTCGACGTGGCGGCGACTCTGCTCCTGGCCATCCGGGCCATCACGCCGGCCGCGGAGAACAAGAACATTCAGGTGAAGAAGTCGTTCGCGCGCGACGTCTCGCGCGTCGCGGGTGACCCCACGCGGCTCCAGCAGATCTTCTGGAACATCCTTTCGAACGCCGTGAAGTTCACGCCGGAAGGAGGAAGCATCGACGTGCGGCTCTCCTCGACCGATACTCACGTCAAGGTGGAGGTGAACGACACCGGCAAGGGGATCGGCCCCGATTTCCTGCCCCGCGTGTTCGAGAGCCTGAGCCAGGAGGGAGGGACGAGCACGCGCCAGCATGGCGGACTCGGTCTCGGACTCTCCATCGTCAAGCAGCTGGTCGAGATGCACGGCGGGACGGTTCGCGCCGAAAGCGAGGGACATGGCCTCGGCTCCCGATTCACCGTCTGCCTTCCCGCGTCCAGCCGCGCCACCACAGTCCAGACTCCATGGTCGAATGCCCGGGGACTGACCGAGACCGCACCCCACGAGGAGATGATCTCGATCGTAGGGATGCGAGTCCTCGTCGTGGATGACGAAGTGGAGATGCGGAAGATGATCGCCACGGTGCTGCGGGGAGCCGGCGCCTCGGTGGTCACGGCGGCCAGCGCAGCGGAAGCGGTCGATCAGTTGTCGGAACAATCGTTCGACCTGCTCGTCAGCGACATCGCCATGCCGACGGAGGACGGACACTCTCTGGCTCGCCGCGTTCGCGCCCGCGACGACGAGAAGTCGCGGATTCCGGCCATCGCCCTGACCGCATATGGCGGTCCCCTGCAGCGTCAGCTGGCGCTTGCCGCAGGCTTCGATGAATACGTGAAGAAACCGTTCGCGCCGCAGGATCTCATCCGCGCCGCGGCAGCGGTCGCGCGGCGCGGGAACCTCACCCCTTCCGAAGTGGCGTGACCGTCCCGGGTCGCCGGTGCGGGCAGCGGTCGATGCGCGGCTCCGCGCCCGCTTCCACCCACGACCAGCCGGAGGCGCCGCATTTCTCGCAACGCCATTCCTTCCGCTCGAACGCGCGCGGCCGCGGTGAGACGTCGAAGTGGCCTTCCGCGCGCGTCATCATCCCGGCGCCGGTATGCCGCGGCACTTCGAACAGATCGGCCGCCCCTTCTCCGTTCGGGCAATCGGGCCACGGACAGGGCAACTGGCGGTGTTCGTGACGATGCTGTTCGCAGGTCTTCATCAATGCTCATCCTACCGCCGACCAAGCTCCGGCCGGACGTTCGTATAATGAATTACCGCAGGGAGGAATTATGGGAGCACGCTTCGTCGGCCACTGGCTGGGCTACGTCTCGAACATCCAGAACCTGAATCTTCTGAACGCCATCCCGCCTGCCGTCACCAACGTCAACCTGTTCGTGGCCGGGGCACCCAGGTCTCGATGACGTTGATGGATTCGGGCTCCATCCACTGGAACAACGTCGACATCGCCACGTACGTGCAGAGCGTCAACGATGTGGCGATGGGACAGTGGGGGATGAACGGGATCGACATCGACGCCGAGTCGGGAATGGAGCCGAGCGCCTACGTCGCGACGATGGTGAACCTGGTCAACTCGATGCGCGGCGCAATCGCGGCGCAATCGGCCCCGACGCGCTGCTGACCTACACGTGCTACACGTACGGGCAGCAGGTCCTCGGCGGGTTCGACTCGAACTTCGACGCCCAGATCATCCCGCAGATCGCCGCCTCGATTGACTGGATCAACACCATGGGCTACTTCTGGAACACGGCCGATCAGCAGACCGTGTTCAACGCCTATGCGAGCCTGGAGAACATGACGCCGGAGAAAGTCTGCATCGGCGTCGGCTGCGGCTACGGAGACGGCACCGACTTCACGCCGCTCCCGGAGTGCGAGACGCTCGCCGCGTGGCAGCCATCGAGCGGCACGAAGTGCGGAATGATCTTGTTCAACGAGAACAACGACAACACGGTCATGAGCGGAAAGCCGAACTGGACGTGGACGGACGGGATCGCGAACAATCTGGCGGGGTGAGTTTTTAGTGGGGATCGCTTGCCAGGGATGCGGCCTCTTGCCGGGCCGCTTGCGCTTCTTCGGTGAGTCCGGCTGCCGAGAATCCGCGCGCGGCGGCCTCGTAACAGGCGATCGCCTTCGACATATTTTCGGCGCGATCACCGGTTGTAAGATTGCGGTAGGCAATGCCGAGATTGTTCTGAGTCCTCGCCCAGCCAATAGGGAAATCCCGTTCCGTCCTGACCCGCAGCGCCGCCTCATAATACGCGATTTCCTTTGCGGCGTTTTCACCGCGATCGCCCGTCGGAAGATCGCCGAAAGCGATCCCGAGATTGTTCTGGGTCATCGCCCAATCAGCTGGAAAGTCCTGCTCGTTGTAGAAGCGCAGCGCCGCTTCGAAACACGCAATCGCCTTCGCCACGTTTTCGCCGCGATCACCAGTGAGAAGCCAGCAGTACGCAATTCCGAGATTGTTCTGCGCCATAGCCCAATCAAGCGGGAAGTCCTGCTCGTTGTAGACCCGCAGCGCCGCCTCATAATAGGCGACCGCCTTCAGCAAGTTCGCCTCTCGATCGCCGATCATATTAATCGCGTAAGCGTTCCCGAGATTGTTCTGCGTCATCGCCCAATCACGGGGGAAGGCGCGCTCGTTGTAGACACGCAGCGCCGCCTCGTAACAGCCGATCGCCTTCACCACGTTCTCCGTTCGGTCGCCGGTCGAAAGACTAAGAAAAGCAATTCCGAGATTGATCTGCGCGTTCGCCCACGACTCCGGATGTGATTCAGAATCGAGGCGGCACAGTTGCACTTGCTGAAGTCGCATCAACTCGGAGGAGTGACCGGTCTGCTCCAAATAGATTGAGAGCGCCGGTACAGCGACGTTATAGAGCGCGGGTTCTTTCTCCTCCGCCCAAGCAACTGCCTGCATCACATTCTCGAACTCCGCCGTGATCCACCGGCGAGCCTCCCTCTGCGCTTCGCCGCCCTTAGCGCGCAACGCATCGTCCGCAAGGTCGAGACGTCTGATGAACCAGAGTGCATGCGACGCGCTCAAATGCGTCAGATCGTCCGCAGCCAGAATCCCGAGCGCGTACTGACATGTGGTGGTGAGCATCGAGTACCGCCCACTCTCTCGATCGAAGTGTAGAAGCGACGCATCGACAAGCACATCGAGACTCGCGAGCGACGTCTCCGCAATCTCCTTCGCCGCCTCCGCTTCGAACCCACCCGCGAAGATGGCCAGACGCGACATCGCGGAACGCTGATCGCCTGCAAGACGTCCGAACGCCCATTCCAGACAAGCTTGGACGCTGGCGTGCTGCACCTTCCGCGCTCGCCCGCGAACCTCGGTCACATGCGTCGTCAGCTCCGTCGCCAGTTGATGGAGCGTCCGCTTGGTCACAACCGCGGTCACGATCTCGATAAGGTAGGGCAGCCCATCGGTTGCCTGTAGGACCTCACGCATCGCGTCGTCATCGTCGGGCTGCCAGTTCGCGTCCCGCTGTTGCGCGAGGCTGATGAACAGGGCGTGGCTTTCCGGCATCGCCATCGGCGTCAGCTCCACGACGCACTCTCCCGGCACGCCCAGAATCTCCTGGCTGGTGACCAGAACGCGAACTCCCGGAGTCGCCGCGAGGCCGGGCACGGCGTCGGCGTCCTTCATCACCGACTCGAAGTTGTCGAGGATCAGCAGCCGGTCGCCGCCGTGGAGCTGGCGGCAAAGGGTCGCGAAATCGGGCGCGTCGGCCTCGGTAATGCCGAGCGCCGTATGAATCGCGCCGAGCAGGGCGCCGGCATTCTCCAGCGACACGAACACGAGATCGCGAGGCAGGCCGCCGCCGCGCGCGAGCAGCGTCTCCACCGCGGTGCGCGTCTTGCCGACGCCGCCGGTGCCGTGAAGCGTGACCAGCTTGTTTCGCCGCAACGCCTCTTCGAGCGTCGTCATCTGCTGCTCCCGTCCGACCCACGGCGTGAGCCATGGATACGGCATCAGCTCCTGCCGCGGCGGCGCTACGGGCTCGATCGTCTCGTCCCACAGCGCTTCGAAGATCTCGACCCTCGCGGAAACACCCTTCAGCACATACGGCCCGTAGCCGTGAAAGCGAACGCCGGGCGCGTTCTTCGCCAGATCCGCGGTCTCGCGTGAGCAGTAAATCCTCCCGCCGCCCTTCAACAGACCTTCGACGCGAGCCGCGATATTCACCGCGTGGCCGTCGTAATCATGGCTTTTGTACGTCGCCGCACCGGTGTGCATCCCGATGCGCACGGCGATGCCGATCGGATCATCGCGCAGGCTGCGCTGGGTCTCCGCGGCGCATACGACTGCATCTTCCGGTTGCGCGAACGCCACCATGAACGCGTCGCCGATCGTTTTCACTTCGAAGCCGCGATGCTCCTGGAGGAAGGCGCGGATCCGTGCGTTGTGTGGATCGAGATACTGCTCGCGGTAACGCCGATTCCCCTCGCCGTCGCCATGATCCGCCACGAGCGTATCGCGCAACGCCGTCGAGCCGACGATATCGGTGAACATCAACGTCACGGTGCCCGACGGTGCCTGAGTCATGTGCACATTCTCCCCGCCTCTATGGAAAAACTGAAAATCTTCGTCAATCCATCGTTCTAGTTGACCGTGAGCCTCACCCACCGCGGAACTGCTAGCATCTTGCTAGCACGGAGGACGGCATGGCTCGCGTACTGATCCGCGATCTCGACGAACGGACCATCACGAAACTGAAAGAGCGCGCGGCGCGCAATAACCGCTCACTTCAGGCCGAGTTGCACAACATCGTCGAGCGGGCGGCGTCCATCGACATGGTCGACAGCCGCGCCACCGCGGCCCGGCTTCGGCGCAAGCTCGGCGACCGGCGGCATTCCGACAGCGCCGCGCTCATCGCTGAAGATCGCCGCCGATGACAAAGATCGTCGTCGACGCCAGCGTCGCGATCAAATGGTACGTGCCGGAGATTCACTCCCCGGCTGCTGTCCGGCTTCTCGAGGGCGACTTCGTCCTCTGTGCGCCCGACCTCATCGGACCCGAGCTCGCGAACGCGCTCTGGAAAAAGGTGCGCCGGAACGAGATCACTCATGCGGAAGGGGACGAAATACTCGCCGCTTTCGACAAGCTCCAGATGGAGCTCGGCCCCACGCGGCCGCTCCTCGCCGCGGCATACGCAGCTGCCATCGCCCTCGATCGCACCGTCTACGACTGCCTCTCCGTCGCCCTCGCCGTCGCGCAGAACTGCCCTCTCTTCACCGCCGACCGGAAGTTCCATTCGGCCGTCGTGACGTCGCCGGCACTCGCCGCGCACATCCGGTGATCGAAGACGCGCCCTGAATTTCTTTCCGCCCCCGTACCATTCGCGCATGCAGCCACTCGACTTTCTCGACTTCGAAGCCGATTTCTCGTCGCCGCAGATCCTCGCCGCGTACGACGAGCTCCCGCTCTGGTCGTCGATGTTCGGCCTCCTGCTCCTGGACGAAGTGCCGCTGGCGAAGGTCGGATCGGCGCTCGACGTCGGATGCGGCACCGGCTTCCCGCTGATCGAGCTCGCCGAGCGTCTCGGGCCGGCGGCCGAGGTCCACGGGGTCGACGTCTGGAGCGCGGGATTGCAGCGCGCTCGCGACAAAGTGGCGGCGCGAGCGACTCCGAACGTCACGATCCATGAGGCCAGCGCCACGTCGATGCCGTTCCCCGACGAGCGCTTCGACCTGCTCGTCTCGAACCTCGGCGTGAACAATTTCGACGACCGCGACGCGGCGATCCGCGAATGCCGGCGCGTGATCCGTCCCGGCGGCACGATCGCGCTGACCACGAACCTGCAGGGGCACATGCGCGAGTTTTACGCCGTGTTCGCCGAGGTGCTCGAAACGGACGACGAGCGCGCGCGGCTGCGGGAGCACATCGAGCATCGGGCCACCGTCGCCGGCGTGCGGCAATTGCTCGAGCAGCATCGGTTCACGATCCGCAGAGTGGTGGAGCGTGAGGGCGTGATGCGCTTCGCCGGCGGCACCGCGCTGTTCAATCATCATTTCATCAAGCTCGGCTTCCTCGACGCCTGGAAGAAGGTCGTGCCGGGAAATGAGCGCGAGGTTTTCGCGCGACTGCTCGCTCGCCTCGATGAACGAGGCGAGCTGCGGCTGACGATTCCGATGGCCTATGTGGACGCCGTCGCGGTCTGAGCGGGTCCGCCGAACGCGTCAGTGCCGAACGGTGTGCTTCCGGAGGCTCACCTCGCGGAACTCCTGCGATGAACCGTTGTAGCGCCGCCCGTCGCCCGGATAGACGACCCGGAACGTGTGCGCGCCGGGCGGCAGATTCGTGAGCGTCACTTCCGCCTCGGCGACTCCGGGCGTGGTCGCCGTCAGCGACAACGGCTGCGTGTTCGTGACGTCGGGCGTGACGCTCGTCTCGCCGATGTACACCTTCCCGGTCGGCGCGCCCATCGGCGATCCGATCAGCCGGACGTGGATGGTCGCGGTCGAACCGTGATCGTAGATCGTCGCCGCGATGTTCGCCCTGCCGCGCTCCGCGTAGCCGCTCGAGGTGATGGTCATCGGCAGGAAGTTGGCGTCGCCGTCGTACGTCGCCGTGACGACGTTGCTGCCGTACTCCGGCATGTAGGCGTAGACGAGCCAGCGGCGCGTGGTGCCGTCGAGCGTCACGCGGCCGAGCTCATGTCCGGCCGACGTGAGCGTCACGGTGCCGGTGGCCAGCTTGCCGGTGAACGGCGCCGAACCGGAGGCGTACACGTAGATCGGCTCGGGCTGGTCGTAGGGGACGACGGTGTTCACGGCGAAGAGGTCGACGCCGCCGGGCCAGCGCTGCTGCGCGCCGGGAGCGACGACGTCGATGAGCAACGTACCGATCGTGTACGACGGCGTGAAGACGCGGACGGTGGCGCTTCCGACGCTGACGCCGTGAACGACGAAGCTGTTGGGCGTGGCGCTGATGCTCGACGGAACGGAGACCACCGCCGGATTGGACGACTCCACGCCGACGGCCGCGCCGTTGATGAAGCTCGTGTCGAAGCCGACGTGCGCGTCGGAGCCGGGCGTGAGATGGAACGCGTCCATGGCGATGGTGCGGTTCGCGATCCAGCTGACCGTGTTGTTCGACGCGATCGGATCGCGTTGATGCGCGCTCATGGTCGCGGTCACGAATCGCTGTCCTTCGGGGAAGATGCCGTCGTCGGTCATCGCGGCGGCCGTCGCTCCCGGCGCGAGCTGCTTCGGCGCGGTGCACGTTCCCTGGCACGACGTGCCGGAGATGAAAAGCGAGTAAGGCGTCTGGGTCACCTGCAGCTTCAGGCCGGTGGCGGTGCGCGGGCCGTTGTTCGTCGTCTGCACCACCGGATCGCCGGAAGCGTTGAAGCCGACGGCGATGGCGACGTCGGCGAGCTGGTCGGCGTCTTCGATGACGGCGAAGGCGGTCGATCTCGCCAGCGCGGCGCCGGCGGCGTTGCGCAGCGTGACGAAGAACGACTCGTTGTTCTCCGGCGTGGCGTCGCCGCGGGTACGGACCTCGATGATTTTCGTGGTCTCGCCCGGCGCGAACGTGAGCGTGCCCGACGCCGCGTCGTAATCGCTGCCCGCCGCTGCGGTGTTGTCCGCGGTCGCGTATTCGACGATCACGCTCTTCGCCGACGCCGGCGACAGCGTCACGGTGAAGTGCACCGCATCGCCTTCACCGGCGCGCGTGTCGCTGACCGTCAGCCGCGATCCCGGCGCGAACGGCAGGGCCCACAATTCGTTGCCCGTCTCCGCGGTGGTGGCGGTGAAGTAGAGCCGGTCGCCTGCAGGCACGAAGTGTTTCGGAAAGCTGCTGCCGATCCCCGGTACGACGTCGGCGGCGAGCTTCGTTCCCTCCGGCGTTCCATCCGTCATCCAGAGCTCCGCACCGTTCACGGCGTCGGTCGCCGGGAAGTAGACCGTGCCCTCGGCGGACGTGATGTCATCGGTGCCGACGCCCACATCGCGCAGCATTCGCGTGCCGCTCGCCGTGCCGTCGCTCACCCAGGGGCGCGGCGCCGGAGAGGCGAAGTTCTTGAACACGAGGCGATCCCCCAGCGGGACCATAGTTCCGTTCGGAGTCGCCGGCAGGGTGTGCGTGCCGGCGTCAGTCCCGTCACTGACCCACAATTCGGGGCCGACCCTGAAGAAGACATTTTTCGAGGTGGCGACGATCTGTTCGGGCGTGGTCGGGAACTGCTTCACGACGGTCGTTCCTTCGAACGTGCCGTCGCTCTTCCACAGTTTTCCGACGGTGGTGAAGTAGAAGAATCCGCCTCCGACGACGAAGCGATTCGCGAAGGACGTCTGATTCGTGCCGAGGTCGGGAACGACGGCGAAGGTGCCGGCGGCCGTGCCGTCGCTCGTCCAGAGCGCCGAATGGTTCGAGAACTGGTCGTTGGTGAAGTACATCGTGCGGCCGGCGAAATCGGCGAAGGCGCTTCCCCTCGGCGATCCGAGGCGCACCGCCGGAGAGCCGGGCGCCAGTGTCGTCGCCCACTGATCGAACTCGGTCGAGGCGAAGATCACGCCGCCATTCACGAAATCGACCCTCTGCGGCGACGGAAAGCGCAACGCGAATTCCTTCGCCTCCGCCGTTCCTTCCGGCGTGCCGTCGCTCTGCCACACGGGAGAGTTGCCGAACACGCCGTTGTCATTGAAAAGGAGCGAGTGCCCGGCCGCGTAGTACGGCGTGCCGCGCTTGGCGGTGAGCTTCAGCGTCCCCTGCGGCGTGCCGTCGGTGCGCCAGAGCGAGCTTTGCGGAACGCCATTCACGAACGGATCGAATCCGTCCCACGCTTCGAAATAGAGCCAGTCTCCCGCGGCGGTGAGGTTGTCCGGCGTCGATGACGGAGCGTCATCGACCGCCAGGTTCGTGATCATCGCGGTCCCGGCTTCCGTGCCGTCGCTCTTCCACGGCTCGAATCCGTTCAGTTTGTTCGCGCCCGCGAAGTAGAGGACACCACCGGCGTTCCAGAGCTCGTTGCCGACCGTCAGCGGTGTGTGCGTCACGGTGTGCGTGCCGCCGGCCGTGCCGTCCGTCACCCAGAGTGTGGAGCCGGTGGCGGGGGTGTAGGCGACGAAGTAGACCTTGTCGCCGAGGGCGACGAGAGCGCGCGGATTGCTCCCATCGAATCCCGGAACGATGTCGCTGACCAGACTGGTCCCCGCCACCGTGCCGTCGCTCTTCCAGAGCTCGTCTCCGATCGGTCCGCTCCGCGCCGGGAAATAGACCGTGCCGCCGATCACGGCGAACGACTGCATCGTGACGGTGATCGACGTTCCGGCGACGTCGCGGAGCTCGTGCGTGCCGGCGGCCGTGCCGTCGCTGACCCAGAGGCTGGTGTCAAACCCATGGTCGGCGTCGTAACCGGCGAAGACGATGCGATCTCCGAACGCCGTCACTTTCCCGCCGTAATACGAAGAGCCGTTCGAGCCCGGCACGAGGTCGGCGATCATCCGCGTCCCATCCGGCGTTCCGTCGCTGACCCACGGCTCATAGCCGGTGCCGTTCGCGCTGCCGATGAAAAACATCCGCGAGCCGGCGATGGTGATGTCGTTCACCGAGATCGACGATTTCACCTTCACGGTGCCGGCGTCGGTGCCGTCGCTTTTCCACAGCCCCTCGTCGGTGACGAAATAGATCACGTCGTTGAGAATCACGAACGAGCGCGGGCTCGATCCGGTTTTCCCGGGGACGAGGTCCTTGAAGAATTTCGTTCCCGCCGGCGTGCCGTCGGTGGTCCAGAGCTCGCGGCCGTTGATTCCGTCGTCCGCGCTGAAGATCAACTGGCCGTGATACGCGATGCGGGCGCCGGGGGCCGAAGAATTGGACGGGTTGATGTCGGCGAGCAGCCGCGTGCCGGCGGACGTGCCGTCCGTGACCCACAGTTCGTCGCCATGTGAATCGCGGCCGTTGAAGACCAGCTTTCCATTGATGACGGCGAAGTTCAGCGGAACGGCGTAATCGTTCGCCACGGTCGCGTTGCCGACCGGCGCCGTGCCGTTGGCCGTTCCATCCGTGGCGTAGAGCCTGAACGGAGGTCCGAGGCCCAGCGGCGCGGCGGCGAAGTAGACGCGCGATCCGAACGCGAAGAAGTCGTACGGACTCGAGGCCCGGGAACCGATGGCCGCCGTGGTGTTGACGTCTTTGACCAGGTACGGCGTCTGCGCAAAGAGGGCGGCCGAAAACAGCGAAAACAACGAGGCAAGCGTTAGACGTTTCATAGGGATTCTCAACGGCGAATGGCCCGCTGGTGCGGCGCGACGGAGCGTACCTGCTGCGCGCCGGGATCGTAGAAGACATCGCCGGAGTAATTGATGGTGAGCGTGGCCGACGCCGGAACGCCGGTCAGTGTCGTACGCGCGGTGGAGATGCCGCCGCTCGACGCGACGAGCTGCGCGCTGCCGATGGAAACGGCACCGTTGAAGAACGAGAGCGTGCCGGTCGGAGCGGCTACCGGCGAGCCGTTGGCGCGAACGGTGAGCGTGTACGTCCCGGCCGTGCCGGTCGGCTCGAGCGCGGCGGTCAGCGTGGCGTTCCCCTTGTGCACGAAAACCGTATCGGTCAACGACTGCGGCAGGAAGTTGGCGTCGCCGCCGTAAGAAACTTCGTATTGATTCGATCCGAGGTTCGGAAGATAGAACGGAATGGTGAATGACGTCGGGCCGTCGATCGTGCGGCGCGCCAGCTCCTGCGATCCGCTTCTCACGATGACCGTGCCGGTCGCGGTCTTCTCGGTGAACAGCGCCTTGCCGGACGTCGTCACGGTGAGGGTCAGCGGCTGGTCGAAATGGGTGGCGCTGAAATCGGTCCGCATGGCGAGACCGCCCGGCCAGCGCGGCGTCGTTCCCGGCGCCACGACCGTGACGAGGATTTCGTAGTTCTGCGCGAACGAGACCGACGAGGTCCCCGGCTTCAGCCCGGTGACGGTGATTTTCGCGACGTTGGCGCCGAGGACGGTGGGCGTCCCCAGCGATACGACCGACGGATCCGACGACTTCGGGACCGGCGCCGTACCGGTGAAGACTCCGTACACCGTCGCCGTCGCGCCGGTCGTCAGGTATGCCGCGTCCATCGCCATGCGCCGGCTGGCGGTGACCGTCCAGGCGGCGGAATTGTTCGATGCCTGGGGATCGCTCTGCCGTGCCGTGGCGGTCGCGGCGATGTACGCCTGGGCGCTCGGCGAGCCGAAGTCGTTGGCCGTGATCGCCGACGCTCCGCTGCCGAGTTGCGAAACGCCGCAGCCGAAGCAGCGGCGGTCATAGTCGGGCGTCGTCGTGATCTTCACCACCACGTCCGTCGCGGTGCGCGGCCCTTGATTCGTGACCTTCACCGAATCGGTGACATCGAACGAGCCGGGGGTGATCAGCGGCTCGATGGCGATGTCGGCCGGCTGGTCGTCGTCGCGGATGATTCCCACGCCTTCGCTCTTGAGCAGCCGCGCCCCGCTCGCGTTGCGCAGGCGGACGAAGAACAGCTCGTTGTTTTCCGTCGTCGCGTCGCCGCGCACGCGGACGTCGATCGTCTTCGTCGTCTCGCCCGGCGCGAACGTCACGGTGCCGCTCGCCGCGTCGTAGTCGTCGCCGGCATGCGCGGTGTCATCCGAGGTCGTGTATTCGACGCTGACCGCCTGCGTCGCCGCCGGCGCGAGCGTCACGGTGAAGCGCATGGCCGACGTCCCGGCGTCGTGCTCGACCGCCGTCGCGTCATTGACCGACAGCCGTGGATCGGCCAGCGGAAGGGCCCACAATTCGCGGCCCGTCGCATCGGTGTAGGCGCTGAAGAGCAGCGTCTCCCCCGCCTTCACGATCCCGATGGGAGCGGAACCGGCCGGCCCGGCGTTGACGTCGGCCAGCAGTTTCGTCCCGTCGATCGTTCCGTCGGTGACCCAGAGCTCGGAGCCGTGGAGGTCGTCGGTTCCGGCGAAATAGACGTTGCCGTCGACGCTCACCAGACCCGGATCGTCGTGCATTTTGTTCAGCAGCTTCGTTCCCTGCGGCGTGCCGTCGCTGCTCCACACTTCATGGCCGTTTGCCGCGTCGAGCTGATCGAAGACCACCCGCTCGCCCGCGGTGAAAAGCTTCACCGTCTTCCCGCTGGCCGGCTTGACGTTCGCCAGCTCAATCGTGCCGGCGGCGGTTCCGTCGCTCACCCAGAGCATGTTGGCGGCGGAGAAGAACACGCGGCGGCCGGCGGCCGTGAGCTCGGTGCCGAACGTCAACGCGAACGGCAATTCCGTCACCACGACCGTGCCGTCGAAGGTGCCGTCGCTCTTCCAGAGCTTCGTGTTTTCATCGGACCGCCGCTCGATGAAATAGAGCGTGCCTGCGGCGTTGACGATGTCGCTGAGCTGCGAATAATCGGCCAGCTCGGGAATGACGGCGTACGTGCCGCCCGGGGTGCCGTCCGAAGTCCAGAGAGCGCGATTGGTGCCCGACGCCTGGGCGAGGAAGTAGAGCTGGCCCGCGACGCTGATCGGCTTCTGAGGATTGGTCGATCCGAGCCGCGTGACCGGCGCGTCGGGCGCGAACGTCGTCTTCCAGAGCGAAACGTCGTTCGTCGAGACCGGACGCGCGGTGAAGTAGAGAACGTCGTCGAATGGATAGAACTGAATGGGCTGCAGACCGGTCAGGCGGCTCATGAAGTCGTCCGCCGGTTTCGTTCCGCCGATCGTTCCATCGCTCACCATCGGTCGATTTGCGACGTTGTCGCGGAAGAAGAGCAGCGGTCCCACCGCCTGGTAGCCGCTGAAACGGTCGGCGTTCGGGAGGAGCGTGTACGTACCGCCGGCCGTTCCGTCAGTCCGCCATAACGCCCTCTGGGCGCCTGTCAGCGATCCGTTCGGGTCGATCGCCAGGAAGAACATCACCGGTCCGATCGCGGCGAGCGTCTGTGGATTCGATGACGGCGCTCGATCGGCCGCCAGGTTCGCGATCCGCCGCGTGCCGGCATCGGTGCCGTCGGTCACCCACGGCTCGGTCCCCGTCAGGCCGTCGCGTCCGCCGAAGTAGACCTTTCCATCGATCGCCCAGAGACCCGTCGTCGGATACGGTCCATCCGTCCCCAGTACGCGCGGAGCTCCGCCGTCCGTCACCCACAACCGGTAGCTCGACTGAGCGTCCTTCACGGCGACCAGGAAGAGTTGTCCCCCCGAAACGAGGAAGGCGACGGGCGATGACGATCCTTTCCCCGGATTCAGGTCGGCGAAGAACCCGGTTCCGCTCTCCGTGCCGTCGGTGCGCCAGAGCTCGTTTCCGTGCTCCTCGTCGAAGGCGACGAAATACGCGTAATCGCCAAGGGTGGTGATGAACGCATACGAAAGGTCGAACATCCCCTTCGCACCGGGAACCAGATCGCGCACCATCCGCGTGCCTGCCGCCGTTCCGTCGGTGAACCACAACTCACGGCCATGAACGCCGTCGTTCGCCACGAAGAGCGCGCCGTTGCCGAACCGCCTGAAGCCCTGCGTGGAAAAGGCGGTCTCGAATGCGCCATGCGGTCCCGGCAGGAGATCGGTGACCATGTGCGTCCCGGCCGCGGTGCCGTCGCTGATCCAGAGCTCGGTTCCCTCCGCCTCCGTGAATCCCTCGAAGAGAAACTGCGAGCCGAGGACCAGGAAGTTGCGCGCCTCCAGCGGCATGATCTTCACCGTGCCGGCGTCGGTGCCGTCCGTCTTCCAGAGGTCACCGGAGCTCGTGTAGATATAGATGTTGTTCCCGAACGGGAAGAGTGAATTCAGCGACGTCGATCCGGCGCCGGGATTCATGTCCCTGACCAGACGCGTACCGCCCGCGGTGCCGTCCGTGAACCAGAGCTCGCGGCCGGTCGTGCCGTCGTCCGCACTGAACAGCATGCCGTTCTTGAAGGGGACGAACTGCCTCGGCTGCGCGGAGCTCGGTCCCGGATTGAGGTCGAGCAGCATGCGCGTGCCCGCCGCCGTGCCGTCGCTCCTCCAGAGCTCGAGGCCGTGATCGACGTCGCGTGCGGTGAAGAGGAGCAGGCCGTTGACGACTTTCAGTCCGGTCGGCGACGAGCTGCCGGGGCCGGGGATGATGTCCGCGACGAGCACGGTGCCGCCGCTCGTACCGTCAGTGCTCCAGAGCTCGGTTCCCGCTTCGTCCGTCGTGGCGACGAAGAAGATCCTGTTGCCGAACGAGGCGAATTCCTGCGGCGAGGACGACTTCGTCTCACCCGAGACCGTCGTGTTGATGTCTTTGACGAGGTACGGCGTCTGTGCGGCGGCAGAGACGGACAGGAGGAGAAGAAGAAAAAAGGGCTTACGCATGGGGAGAATAGACGCCTCAACAGCTTCGCCCCCTCGTGCATTGCGCGCGGCGCTGGTCATCACAGTAGCCTGTGCGGTAACGTCCGTGCCGCGTGACCGAATACCAGCTCAAGCAGGCGATCGTCCGCGTGGCGCGCCGCCTCGATCAGAAGGGGATTCTCACCTCGACCGACGGCAACATTTCGGCGCTGCTCGATGACGGCGGCACGCTGATCACGCCGAGCGGCTCGTGCAAGGGCGAGCTCGAGCCGGACAGGATCGTCCGCCTCTTCCGCGACGGCTCCGCGCGATCGGGCAAGCCATCGTCGGAGATCGCGCTGCACCGGATGATCTACTCGAAGCGTCCCGACGTCCGCGCCATCGTGCACGCGCACCCGCCGTACGCCACCGCCTACGCCGTCGCCGGCCTGGCGCTCGATCAGCCGATCCTCTCCGAGGCCATCCTCTCCCTCGGCCGCGTCCCGGTCGCGTCGTACGCCATGCCGACCGCCGAGGAGCTCGCGCGCAGCGTCGAGCCGTTCGTGCTGATGCACGACGCCGTGCTGCTCCGCTTCCACGGCGCCGTCTGCTTCGCGAAGGACATCGAGCAGGCGGGATATCTGATGGAGACGCTGGAGCACGTCGCGCGCATCGACTACATCCGCCGCTCCCTCGGGTCGAACGAGTTGATCCCCGACTCGGAGGTGGCGCGCCTGGAGCAGCTGCGCGCCGCCATGCGCGCGCCGCGGTAGTCAGGAATAGACTACTGCCGGTCGCAGATGTTCCTCCTTCTCGCCGCGCTGCTCATCTCGCCGACGCAGGGCCCGATCGGCGGCGGCACGATCGTCACCATCAGCGGCGCGAATTTCACCGGCGCGAGCGTGACGCTCGATCGCAACGCCGTCACGCCGTTGTCGCGAACCGATTCCGAGATCCGCCTGCAGATGCCGGCGCACGACAACGGCTACGGCGTCATCCAGGTCGGCGGCGAGTTCGCGGAGTTCCTCTACCTTCCGCCGCGGCTGCAGGACCTTCCGCCCGGTTACATCACGACGGTCGCCGGCGTCGGCCGCTACGTCCGCACGTTCGGACCGGCGACGCAGGCGGCGCTGCAGCCGGGCGCGCTGGTGTACGACGGCGGCGACAATCTCTACATCGCCGAGGCCAACGAACATCGCGTCACGCGCGTCGACGCCGCGGGAAACATCAGCCTCTTCGCCTCGGGCAACTTCTTCCTCGGCGGGAACGTCGCGGACAATGTGCCGGCCATCGACGGCGGCGTTTCGTTTCCCTCCGGCATCGCCGTCGGTCCCGGCGGCAACGTCTACATTGCGACGCACAGTGCTTTGTTGCGCAAAGTCAATCCGCGGACCGGCATCATCAGCACCGTCGCGGGCGACAACAACATCGGCTTCTCCGGCGACGGCGGCCCGGCGCGGAACGCGAAGATCGGACAGGCGACACACGTCGCCGCCGACGCCTCGAACGTCTACTTCATCGACTGGGACAACGCGCGCATCCGCCGCATCGACGCGAACGGAACGATCAGCACGTACGCCGGCAACGGCTCGGTCGGCAATTCCGGCGACGGCGGACCGGCCACGAGCGCGTCGTTCAACTTCGGCACCTCGGACGACGGCGAGCTCGCGCTCGACGCGCAGGGCAATCTCTTCGTGGCCGAGGCGGCCGGCAACGTGATCCGGAAGATCGATCCCGCGACCGGGACCATCACCCGCTTCGCGAGCCTCACCAGGCCGAACGCGATCGCCATCGACACGAACGGCAACGTCTACTGCGGCACCGGCGGCCGCGTGGTGAAGTTCGGTCCGAACGGCCAGCAGGTCGCGTCGTGGGGCACGGGCCGTTTCGGCTTCACGGAAGACGGCCCGCTCACCTCCGCGACGCAGATCGGTCAGATCATCAACGTCACGATCGATCGCGCGAACAATCCGGTTTTCTCGGACGGCTTCTTCCCGCGCGTGCGGCGGATCAACCTGGCGAACAACCGCCTGGAGACGGTCGCCGGCATCTTCCCCGCGCTGCTGAACGAGAATGGTCCCGCCCTCGCCGCGCCGCTGACCAACGACAACGGCGACCTCGGTTTCGACGCCGATGGCAACCTGCTCATCGGCGACTTCCGCCTCCGCCGCCTCGATCGCGACGGCAACCTGCAGACCATCGCCGGCGGTACGCCCGACGGCTTCCGCAACGACAACATCCCGGCGCAACTGATGGCGAACGTCGTCTACGGACTGGACGTGACGGCCGACGGCGGCATCGACATCTCCAGCGGAGCGACGGTCGGCCACATCGATTTCGCCGGCATCTTTCACCACCTCGGCGGCATCAATCCCGACTGCAGCACCGACGGCGACGGCGGCCCGTTCAGGCTCGCGCACCTCTGCCAGCCGTGGGACACCGCGCGCGACGCCGCCGGCAATCTCTACATCGCCGACACGAACAACAATCGCATCCGCCGCGTCGACGCGGTAACCGGGATCATCACCACCATCGCCGGCAAGGGCGGCCCGCCGAACGGTCTGGAGCGATTCGGCTCGGGGACGTTCTGCGGCGACGGCGGACCGGCGATCGACGCGTGCCTCAACACGCCGTACGGCATCACGCTCGATCGCGACGGCAGCATCTATTTCACAGAGACCTGGCAGCGCGTGCGGCGCATCAGTCCGAACGGCATCATCAGCACATTCGCCGGCGCGAACGGGCTGACCAAGATCGTCTTCGGGCCGGCCGGGTTTCTATACGGTTCGGCGTTCAAGCCGGGCCGCTACGACCGCAACGGCAATTACACGGCGATCGCGGGCAACGACGAAGACGGCTTCAGCGGCGACGGCGGACCTGCGCTGCAGGCGCGCCTCTCGGTCCACGCCCAGGCAAGCGGCGTGGCCATCGATCGCGACGGCAACTTCTTCTTCCAGGACAGCAGCAATCGCCGCGTGCGCGCGGTCCGCTACGGCGCCGTGCTCGCGCCGCCCGGTGCGACGATCACCGCGAGCAGGAACGGCTCGGTGATCAGGACGACGGTCCTCGACACGAATCACCAGCCCGCGCCGAGCGTACGCGTCGACTTCACCGCGCCGACGTCCGGCGCATCGTGCACGCTCTCGAATTCATTCGCGATCACCGACGAGAACGGCGTGGCCGCCGTGGTCTGCACGCCGAATTGCGTCGCCGGAACGTACAGCGTCACCGCGCAGCCGCTGACGTCGTTGGCGACGGCGACCGCGCCGATGACGAACGACGCGCAACCTTGCCGGCAGCGCACCATCCGGCATTGATCACTGCACCGCGATCTCGATCGGCATCAGTCCAGTCCCTTGAATCGGCGCCTGTCGTCGATCCGCTTGCGCCATGACGGGATCACAAACCGGCGGCGAATGCGCGCGATGGTCTGCGTGCGGAGATGGCGCAGCAGGTCGCGATACGGAACGCCGTCCGGCACCTCGTCGGCCGTGATGAAGTTCACGAGCAGCGTCGACTCCAGATCGGGCTCGGCGTCGATGCGCGCCAGCCAGCGCGCCTGTTCGTGCGAGGGACGCGTGCGATAGACGTTGCGCCGCCAGCCGGCCGGGAACTTGACGGCCGTCATGCGCGGCACGAAGCTGAATCTCTTCTCCGCTTCGTATGCGCGGCGCCACAGCTCGACGTCAGGCGTCGTTCCGATCGTCCGGTAGTCGCGCCATCCTCCGAGCTCCCCGGTCATCGCGCGGCGATGGGTCATGCCGGACGGCGGCGAGAACGAACGGTCGCGCGGGCGCGGAACCGACGGCCAGACGTACGCCTCGCCGGCCGCGACGAGAAGGCAGAGCGAGTAGGCGACGTCGGCGTTCGTCTCGTCGTGCGTCTTCACGTGCGACTCGAGGTGGTGCGGCAGCCAGAGATCGTCGTGCCCGAGGTAGGCGATCAGCTCCCCGCGCGCCTGGCGAAGCCCTTCGTTGTTCGGCGCGCTCTGATGACGCGAGTTCTCCGGCAGATTGATCCAGCGCACGCGCCGGTCGTCGATCGCCGCCACCACGCGCTCCGAGTCATCCGTACAGCCGTCGCCGACGACCAGCAACTCGAAATCGCGAAACGTCTGCCGCAGCACGCTGCCGATCGAGTACGGCAGCACCGCGCTCCAGTTGTAAGTCGCGATGATCACAGTGACGCGCGGAGCCACTCATCACATGTAGCACAGACACTCCTGTCTGTGCCCCCTTGACAATTCGCCTCTTCGTATTTAACTTATCGGTTCATTAACCATTGGGTTAACTAAAATGCCGCTCGATCACCTCAGCCTCACCTTCGCCGCCCTGGCCGATCCCACCCGGCGCGCGATCCTCGCCAAGCTCACCAGCGGCGAAGCGTCGGTTACCGAGCTCGCCGAGCCGTTCGACATGAGCCTGCCGGCGATCTCCAAGCACCTCAAAGTGCTCGAGCGCGCGGGGCTCATCGCCCGCAGCCGCGACGCGCAGTGGCGTCCCTGCCGCCTGGAGGCCGCGCGCCTCAAGGAAGTGCACGACTGGCTCGATGAGTACCGCCGATTCTGGGAAGAAAGTTTCGATCGTCTCGACGATTACCTGCGCGAATTACAGAAGAAGGAGAGAGCCAATGCCCGTAAGCAATCCGACAAAAGAAAGTAGCGCGACGGCCGAGGAGCTCGTGCTCACCCGCACGTTCGACGCCCCGCGCGAAGTGGTGTTCCAGGCGTGGACCGACGCGAAGATGCTGGCGGAGTGGTGGGGGCCGAAAGAGTTCACCCACCCGATGCGCGAGATCGTCCCGCCGGAACGCCTCGTCTTCACGTCCACTGCCTTCGACGGCGAGCTCGAAGTCCTCAACACCGCGACGTTCGCCGACGACAACGGCCGCACGCGCCTGACGTTGACGGCGGTCGTCACGAAGTCGTCGCCCGCGACCGCCGACGCCCTCGCCGGCATGGAGCAGGACTGGACGGAGAGCCTCGAGCGCCTGGCTGATTTCATCCCGGTCGCCGATGCCTCCGATCGCGAGATCGCCGCGTCGCGCCTCTTCGACGCGCCGCGCGAGCTGGTCTGGAAGCTGTGGACCGATCCGCATCACGTCGCGCAATGGTGGGGGCCGCGAGGCTTCACGAACACCGTGCACGAGATGAACGTGCGGCCGGGCGGCGTGTTTCGCTTCCACATGCACGGTCCGGACGGCAGGAACTATCGCAACGAGATCGTCTATCGCGAAGTGGTCGAGCCGGAGCGCCTGGTGTACGACCACATCTCCGAGCCGTTCTTCCACGTGACCGTGACGTTCGCCGAGGAGAACGGAAAGACGCGCCTCACCATGCGCAGCCTCTTCCAGTCGGCGGAGGTCCGCCGGAAGGTGATCGAGACGTTCGGCGCCCTCGAGGGGATGAAGCAGACGCTCGTGCGGCTCGGCGAACAGCTCGCCCACCGCTCGTTCGTCATCACGCGCACGTTCGATGCGCCTCGCGATCTGGTGTTCAAGGTCTGGACCGATGAGGATCACCTGAAGCAGTGGTTCGGACCGAAAGGCGTCACCATCATCGCCAGCAGGAACGACTTCCGCCCGGGCGGCACCTACCACTACGGCATGCGCAATCCCGACGGCACGGAGATGTGGGGACGGTGGGTCTATCGCGAGATCGATCCGCCGAAGAAGCTCGTCTTCATCAGCTCGTTCTCCGATCCCGAAGGAGGAGTGACGCGCGCTCCGTTCCCCGGCGACTGGCCGCTGGAGATGTTCTCGACCATCACCTTCATCGAGTTCGAAGGAAAGACGACGGTGGCGATCGAGTGGGCGCCGTTCAACGCCACCGAGGCCGAGGCGGACTACTTCGACTCGATGCACGAGAGCATGAACCAGGGCTGGGGCGGCACGCTCGAACAGCTCGCCGGCTATCTGAAGAAAGTGGAGTGAATTCTCGCCACAACCTGCGGCGACGCATGTAACGAGCGTCTGCGCTACATTGTCGGCGTGCGCAATGCAGCCCTTGCGCTTCTGCTGATCACCGGCAGTGCATTCGCGGAACAACCGCGCATCGATTCGATCTCGCCGGCGGAAGGGCCGATCGCCGGCGGGACGATCGTCACCATCAGCGGCGCGAACTTCACGGGCGCCGCGGTGAAGCTGGACGGCGGCGACATCGCGCCGCAGTCGCAGAGCGCGACCGAAGTGCGGCTGCAGATGCCGAAGCACGACAACGGCTACGCGTTGATCCAGGTCGGCGGCGCGTCAGCGGAATTCATCTACCTCGCGCCACGGCTCGAGGACCTGCCGCCCGGCTCCATCACGACGGTGGCCGGCGTCGGCCAGTACATCCGCTTCGAGCAGCCGGCGACGCGCTCGATGGTCTCGCCGTGGGGAATCGCGCTCGCGCCGAACGGCGACATCTATTTCGCGCAGGCATCGCGCAACCTCGTCATGCGCGTTCGTACCGACGGCATCCTGCAGCGCATCGCCGGCAGTCTTCGCTCCGCGGACATCGGCAAGCTCGGTGACGGCGGGCCGGCGCTCGACGCCTACATCGGATTTCCGCGCAGCGTGGTGCTCGATCCGGCAGGAAACGTCTACGTCGGCGATTCGCGCGCCCGGATCCGGAGGATCGACATCACGACCGGCATCATCACCACCGTCGCGGGGAATGGCACCGCCGGCTTCTCCGGTGATGGCGGACCGGCGGCGGCGGCGCTGCTGACGCAGCCGACACATCTCTTCTCCACGCCCGACGGCACGATCTACTTCCTCGACAACAACGTGCGCGTGCGGAAGATCACGCCGGACGGCATCATCGACACGGTCGCTGGAAACGGCACGGTGGGCGAGAGCGGTGACGGCGGGCCGGCCACGAGCGCGCAACTGGATACACCGATCGACGACAGCGGCGACGTCGAGGTCGACGCGGACGGAAATCTCTACATTCTCGAGACCGAGGGAGCGCGCGTACGGAAGGTCGACGCGAAGAGCGGGATCATCACCACGTTCGCGTCGAGCAACGCACGCGGAAAGCCGTTTCAGAAAGGGCGCGGCATCGCCATCGACAGCTCGGGCAACGTGTACGTCGCCGAACGCGGTGCGATCACGAAGTTCGATCCGGCCGGACATCTCATCGACTCGTGGGGGACCGGCATCGGCTTCAGCGAAGACGGAGCGGTGGCGAAGCAGTCGCTGATCGGCAGTCCGATGAGTCTCGAAGTCGCGCCGAATGGCGACATCATCTGGGCGGACGAGGAGCCGAGCCGTCTGCGCAAGATCAATCTGGCCACCGGAAAGCTGGAGACGCTGGCGGGGATGGCTCCCGAGGTCATCGGCGTTCCGGGACCGGCGAGCGGCGTGGTGTTCACCTCGCCCTGGGGCGACCTCGCGTTAGGTCCGTCGGGCGACCTCTTCTTCGTCGACGGCAACGCGAACTGGATCTACCGCATCTCCGGCGGCATGGTCACGAAATACGCCGGGAGCGGCACGTTCGGCGGCATCTACGAAGAGAGCCCGGCGCTCGGCACCGCCATCGTCGGACCCGTGGGGATGAAGTTCGGACCGGACGGCCTGCTCTATTTCGTCGACAAACAGACCGTCCGGCGCATCGACGCGAACGGCATCGTCCATCGTTACGCCGGAGGATCCATCTTTCCGCCGTGCGGTCTCTCCGGCGACGGCGGTCCGGCGCGCACCGCGCTGTTGTGTCAGCCGAACGATTTCGTGTTCGACAGCGGCGGCAACATGCTGATCGCCGACACGAACAACAACCGTATCCGCCGCGTCGACGCGCTGACCGGCGTCATGACCAGCATCGCCGGCAGCAATCCGCCAAACGGCTTCGAACACTACGGCAGCGGCTCGCTCTGCGGCGACGGTGGAGCGGCGAAGGAGGCCTGTCTCAACACGCCCATCGCGCTCACCGTCCGCGACGACGGCACGATCTACTTCGTCGATCACTACCAGACACAATTCATCCGCAAAATCACGCCGAACGGCATCATCACCAGCCTTCCGAACTGGCCGCAGAAACCGCGGAAGCTGATCCTCGGACCGGGACAGCGCCTCTTCGCGAACGGCGGCAACCTGATCATGCGCGTCGACGACGATCGCGTCCGCCCCGTTGCCGGCAACGGCATTCTCGGATTCGGCGGCGACGGCGGTCCGGCTCTCAAGGCCTCGACGGCCAGCGGCGAGGCGGAGCCTGCATGGGGAATCGCCATCGACGCCGAAGGCAACCTCTTCATCCACGACGCCGGCAACCGCCGCATCCGCGCCGTCCGCTTCGGCGCGCTGCTCGCGCCGGCCAACGCAAAGGTGCAGGCAACTGCGAACGGCGCAGCGATCCGTGCCACGGTTTTCGACTCCAGCGACCACATCCTGCCCGGCGTGCGCGTCGATTTCACCGCGCCGTCGACCGGCCCGTCATGCACGCTGGCGAAGCCTTTCGCCATCACCGACGCGAACGGCGTCGCCACGACGACCTGCACCCCGAGCTGCCGCGGCAACGGCTCGTTCACCATCACCGTCCGCCCACTCACAGCCTCGGCCACGGCAAGCGTGACGATGTACGACAGCACGCTCTGCCGCCGCCGCCCTTAGGCTCAAGAGTGGCTCATTGACGTGCGGACGAGACGTCCGCACCCCTCACAGCGAGGTAGCGCGACAGCACCGTGGCGATCTGCGTTTCGTTCACCGGCTTCGAGATGTAGTCGGTCATCCCCTCCATTTCCGCGTCGGCGCGGTCATGGGAGGTCATGGCGATGACGGGCAGCTCGCGCAGCGCTTCGCGGGAGCGGATCTCGCGGACGGTGGCGCGGCCGTCGAGGCCGGGCATTTCGAGATCCAGCAGCACGGCGTCGAACGGGACGCGGTCGAGCAGTTCGAGGGCGTCCGCGCCGTTGTCGCGCTCCGTGACCTCGAGGCCGAGCTGCGTGAGGACTTCGCGGGCGACGATGCGGGTGATCTCGTCGTCGTCGATCAGGAGGACGCGATTGCCGGCCGCCGGGACGCGCTCGCCTTCGTAGACGAACCGCACGCCGATGTGCCGCGCGATGACGTCGAAGATCGTCTCCTCGGCGAACGGCTTGACCACGAACTCGTCGGCGCCGTTCTCCAGAATCGTCTCGCGCTCGTGTTCGAACGCGCTCGCGGTGAGCGCGATGATCGGCGTCCGTCCCTCGACCTCCGCGCCGCGGATCGCGCGCGTCGCTTCCGAGCCGTCCATCACCGGCATCCGCTGGTCCATGAAGATCAGATGCGGATGCCACGTCCGCCACAGCTCGATCGCGTCCTGGCCGTTCGCCGCGTCGCGCACTTCGAAGCCGACCGACTCGAGCAGCTTGCGCAACAGCGTGCGGTTGTCGCGCGTGTCGTCGACCACCGCGATGCGCCGCCGCTCCCCCGCCGCGAGGCCGATCACGCGCTTCACCTCGTGCCGCACCACGCGCTCGGTCGCCACCGGCAGGTCGATGTCGAAGCGGAACGTCGTCCCTTCGCCGCGGCGGCTGCGCACCGTGATGTCGCCGCCCATCAGCCGCACGAGCTGCTGCGTGATCACGAGGCCGAGGCCGGTCCCTTCCTTCGCCTGGCGTCCGGTCGCGGTCTGCACGAACGGTTGGAAAAGGGTCGCGATCTCCTCCTCGCTGATGCCGTGGCCGGTGTCGCTGACCTCGAACGTCGCGCGGCCGCCGCTCCAGCTTGCGTGCACCGCGATCGTGCCGGTCTCGGTGAACTTGACGGCGTTGCCGAGGAGGTTGATCAGCACCTGCCGCAGCTTTCCTTCATCGCCGAGGACCGCGGGCGGAAACGTGCGGCTCACGTCGGACGCGAGCGCCAGTCCCGAGACCTCGGTGCGCGCGCGGATCATCTCCGCCACATCCGCCATCAGCTCGCGCGGATCGAACGGACGCCGCTCCGCCGACATCTTTCCCGCTTCGATCTTCGAGATCGACAGCACGTCGTTGATCAATCCGAGGAGGTGCTCGCCGCCGCGGCGGATGATGGAGAGGTTCTCGCGATCGGCGTCGGTCATGGAGCGGCTGCGCGCCATCAGCTGCGCGAATCCGATCACCGCGTTCAGCGGCGTGCGCAGCTCGTGCGACATGTTCGCCAGGAAGACGCTCTTGGCGCGATTCGCCTCCACCGCGCGCGACTCCGCTTCCGCCAGCTGCAACGTCCGCTCGTGCACTTTGCGCTCGAGCAGTTCCGTGCGGCGGAGGATCTGCCGCTCGCGCAGGCGAATCGCCAGCATGATCAGACCGAAGCCGATCAGCACGTACGCGACGATCGCCCACCACCGCTGCCACGGCGGCGCGGGCAGCGTGAAGGCGACGCTCGCGTCGCCGCTCCAGACCCCGTCGTTGTTGATCGCGGCGACGCGGAAGACGTGCGGTCCCGGCGGCAGCGAGTTGTAGAACGCGCTGCGCCGCGTGCCGGCGTCGATCCAGTCGTCGTCGAAGCCGTCGACGCGATAACGGAAGCGGACGAGCTGCGGCATCAGCAGGCTGAGGCCGTCGTAGCGGAACTCGTAGCGATGACTGGACCAGGGAAACTGGACAGGCGAGGGCGCCTGTCGTACACGCTTCCCGTCGACGAGCACGGCGCGCAGCACGATGCCGGGCGGGACGCGATTGAGGTGCAGATCGGCGGGATCGACGATGGTCAATCCCGCCGCGGTCGGAATCGCCAGGCGGCCGTCGCTCATGCGGATGCCCGCGGGCTGCGTCGCGCCATTGCACTGATCGCTGCCGAGGCCGTCGGACTTGCCGAAGACCATCGTGCGGCGCGATTCGCGATCGATTCGCGTCAACCCACGGCTCGATGTCAGCCAGAAGTGACCGCGGTTGTCGTCGATGATCTGGAACACCACGCCGTCGGTGATCCGCTCGAAGCGTCCGTCGCGCATGCGCACCAGACCGTCGTGCGTGCCGATCCAGAGGTCGCCGTTCGGGTCTTCGTGCAGCGCGAAGATCATGTTGCTCGGCAGTCCTTCGCGCGTCGTCCAGCGTCGGATGAGGGGAGCGGACGTCTCGTCGGCCCGGCCTCGTTGAGCGGACGAGACGTCCGCTCCCCTCTTTACGAGCACGAGCCCCGCGTACGTGCCGAGCCAGAGCGAGCCGTCGCCGCGCTCGACGATCACGCGCGGTTGCTCGTCGAGGAAGTTCTCGTACCGGCCGTCGCGGAACGTCTGCAGTCCGGCGGACGATCCGACCAGCAGCGTTCCGTCGCGCAATCGCGTCAACGCGTCGACCTTGCCGCCGGGGAACATCGTGATGCGCCCTGCATGCAGGTGCCCGAGTCCGCGGTCGGTGCCGATCCAGAGATCGCCGTTGGGATCCTCGGCAATGGTGCGGATGAAGAGGTTGGCCAACCCCTCCGCCGCGCCATACGCCGTGACGCGGCCGTCTCGCAGAAGGTTCACGCCGCCGCCGTACGTGCCGACCCACAACCCGCCGCCGCGCGCCTCGGTCACCACGCGAATGGCGTCATCGGTCAGGCCGTGACGCGTCGTGTAGGTGACGAACTTCAGATCCTTCAGCCGCGCCAGCCCGTTGTCGGTGCCGATCCAGATGCTCCCCTCGCGATCCTCGGCGACGACGTGAATGGCGTTGCTCGGCAGCCCTTTCGTCTTGTCGAGCTGCTCGAAGCGGCCGTTCCGAAATCGCATCAGGCCGGTCGGCGCCGTGGCGATCCACATCGTGCCGCGGCTGTCCTCGAAGAGGCCGTTCACGTACGCCGTCGCCGCGCCGGTGCGCAGCGTCTCCTGCGTGTTGCCGCGGATGCGCAGAATGCGATCGGATGCCGTGCCCGCCCAGAGCGCGCCATCCTTCGCGATGGCGAGACTGACGATCGATTCGTTGTTGACGAGGACGAAACGCGCGCCGTCGAATCGGAAGAGGCCCTTCGACGACCCGGCCCAGCCCTCGGCGAGCGCGTTGACCTCGCCGGCGATCGGATAGCGAGTGACGTGCGATCCGCGATGACGCGCAAGTGAATTCGTGCCGCCGACCCAGACACTGCCGTCGTGCGTCTGCAGGATGCTGATCGCGTCGCCGCTTCCGATCCGCTCGAACGAGCCGTTGCGCTCGCGCAGCACGCCGCCGCTGAACGTGCCGATCCAGAGCGTCCCGGCGTTGTCCTCGTACAGCGTGTGAATGCGCTGGTCGGTCATGGCCGGCGTGTTGCGCGTGTCGAAGATCTCGAAGTCGATGCCGTTGAAGCGGACCAGCCCCTCCATCGTGCCGAGCCAGAGGTAGCCGTCGCGCGTCTGCACGATGGTGCGCACCATGTACTGCGGCAACCCCTCGCGCCAGACGTCGAGGGCGTAAAGGTCGAGGGGACGCGCGGGGTCGAGCGCGGAGGCGTGCACCGCGACGAGGAGGAGGATCAAAACACCAAGGCGCCGCATGCGAGAACGTTTGATTCTCGCACTTGCGGCGCCCTGGATCGCGTCGTCCTTGCCTGATGACGTTTACTGGTCGCTGTTGCCCTGCCGGAAATACTCCGTGTCGTCGATCGGAGGCAGCACGGTCACGACGAACGTGCCGTTCGACTCGTTGCGCGATTTGTCGCTGCTCGAGCAATGCACGGTGGTCGTCCCCGGCGCGAAGAGCTCGCCCGACGCCGGATAGCACGTCACGGACGTCTCGCCTTCGACCGTGTCCTTCGCCGAGGCGCTGTACGTCACGAACGCACCCTCGGGCGAGAGCGCGCGATCGGTCACTTCGCGCGGGAGGAAGAGTGCAGGTCCGGTGAGGTCGGCGACCTTCACCTCGAACAGCTCCGTCGCGCTTCCGGCGGTGCACTTCACCGTCGTCACGCCGATCGGGAAGAGCGAATCGGATTTCGGGTCGCACTCCACCTGCAGGGCGTTGCCTTTGTAGTCCGTGGCGCTCACGTCGTATCTGACGTTCGAGCCCTCGCTGGAAAGCGCTTCCGCCACGACCGACTCCGGCACGATCAGCACCGGCGTCGCCTCGTCTCCGGCATGCACGCGGAACGTGGCCACACCCTGATTCTTGAAGCGATCGACGCTGGTGCAGGTAACGCTCGACGTGCCGAGGCGGAAGAACGATCCCGACTCCGGCAGACAGCTGAGCGTGACCTCGGGATCGACGACGTCGATCGCCTTCGCGTCCCACTTCACGATCGCGCCGTCCCTGCTGCCGAACGCCGTCACGTCGCGCGGAACTTCGATCGCCGGCGGCGTGGTGTCGGCCACCTTGATGTCGAATGACTCCTTCGCCTCACCGCCGAAGTCGTCGGTGGCAAAGCAGTCGACGGTCGTGACATCGAACGGAAATTCCTCGCCCGAGCGGTGCGAGCAGTCGACATACGTGCTCTGCCCGTATTCGCTGATCGCCGTCACCTCGAAGTTCGCGATCGCCCCTTTCAGGCTGGTCGCTTCGACGAAGAGAAAGAGCGGGACCACCAGCTTCACGGTCGAGCCGATGATGTGCAGCGAGGCCGGATTGGAGTCGAGTGTCGACGCGCCGTTCGGCACGCGCACCGTCACGGTGTAGTTCCCCGGCGCATTCAGCACGCCGAGCGGAACCCAGACGTACATCTCGGTATCGGTGCCGGAGTTGGGAGCGAGAGAAACGGTCCCGGCAGGACCGCTGAAGATGACGCTCACGCCGCTGAGCGGCAGGAAATGCGTTCCCTCGATGGTCATGAACCACTCGCCGCTCGCCTGGTGGAGGGACGAGGGAGAGATCGAAGTGATCGTGGGGACCTCGCGCGCAAACAGAGGGAGGGCGGACAGGAAAACCGTCAAGACAGCCAGTCGCATGTGCATAAGTGCGTGGCAAGGTAACGACGGAAGGAAAGATCGCCGGTGAGCCAGATCACGCTTTTGTTATTTTGCCGAGGACCAGCCCGGCAAAGAACCAGCCGCCGGCGTGATCGACGAACTGCGCGAGCAGATGCCGGGTCGGAAACGCGTACCAGTTCCAGTACGACGCGTCGATGTCGATCGTGGCCAGGACGCCGATCGTCATCAGCACGAATACCCGCGGCCAGAAGCCGAGCGCCGGCGACAGGTTGATCGCGATGATCGCGCCGCAGAGCGCGGCCAGGATGTCGCAGATCAACTCGAGGATGAGGAACGTCGCGAACGGAGAGCCGCCGATCGCCAGCTCCGCGGGACGCGGATTGAACGCGACGATCGCCGCCGGCCCGCGCATGAACTTCACCATGTCCGAACCGGGAAGGATGTAGAGCGCACGTTCCTTCATCGCGCCGCCCAGCGCCGCCGCGATCGCGTCGTTCTGCGCCGGCGGCAACACGCGCAGGCCGGCCGTCCCGACCGGCGGCAGGTGGGCGATGAAACTCCAGACGAAGAGAATGAAGCCGCCGAGAAGCGCCGCGATGATGATTTTCTTCATGCGGCGAGGGTGCTCTTCGGGCAGGGAGGTGCGCTGCCGCATACGCGACAATCTCTAACGAAATTGCGACAGCGAGCAGCGAGGGGAGCGGACGTCTCAGAATCTGGACATCGATCCGGACGAGGGTTTTGCCGGAGTGCGGGACAGGTCCGCCTGCCGAGATACGTCCAGCTTTGAGCCCGACGTACCTTCTCGACATGCGTGACCTGCGCGTTCTTTGAGAGGAGCGGACGTCTCGTCCGCTCACTCCGGCATCGCGCGCTGCGCGCCGAGCGGACGAGGACGTCCGCTCCCCTCCAGAATCAATACCGGCTCGGCGTCATGCCGAACGTTCGCTTGAACGCGGCGATGAACGCGCTCGTGCTGGCGTAGCCGGCGTCGATCGCGGCGTTCGTCACCGACTCCCCTCCCGCCAGCAGACGCACGCCGTGAAGGAGTCGCAGGCGGCGGCGCCACTCGCCCACCGTCATCTTCGTCTCGCCGAGGAAGAGGCGCTCCATGGTGCGGCGGCTGGCGCCGGCGCGGCGGGAGAGGTCGGCCACCGAGCGATCGTCGTCCGGCGCGTCCTGCAGCAGCGCGGCGAGGCGGCGCGCGCGCGGGTCGCGCGGCATCGGCAATTGCAGCGGCACGTCGGGCGCGCCGACCAGCTCGTCGAGCAGCACGCTGATCAGGTGCGCCTGCGCCGGCTTCTTCCGATCGAGCACGCCGATGCGGCAGATGTGCATGATCAGCTCGCGCATCAGCGCCGGGATGTTCACCATGCAGGTCTCACGCGGCAGCCCCTTCGCCAGCTTCGGCGCGAGGTAGAGCGTGCGCACCGACACCGGCGCGTGCATCTCCTCCGTGTGCTTCACGCCGGCCGGCAGCCAGACGGCGCGATGCGGCGGCACGAGCCACGTCGCCGTCTCGGTGTGCACGCGCATCACGCCCGACGCCGCGTACGTCAGCTGATCCCATTCGTGCGTGTGCGCGGAGCTGATGTGGTCGTGCAGCACGGTCAATGGATTCGTGCGCACCCACACCGAGCCGTCCGGACGCTGCTGACGCATACGCGACAAAGATTGACATAGTCGAGCAAGTTTGCCGAGCGCTCCGGACCTATCCTGTGCCCATGCCGAACCTCTACCACTTCTCCATCAACGCCGACGACGTCCCGCGCGCGCCGCTTCTACGAGCAATCCTTCGGCTGGCATTTCAGCGCCTGGGGCCCGCCGAATTTCTACATGATCGACGACGCCGGCATTCACGGCTCGCTGCAGGGACGCCGCGAGCTCATCGCCGGCCAGCGCATGACCGGCTTCGAATGCACGATCGCCGTCCCGAACCTCGACGAGACCGCGGCCGCGATCACCGCCGCGGGCGGCAAGGTGATCATGCAGAAATCGATCATCGTCGGCGTCGGCGCGCTGATGTTCTTCGCCGACACCGAGGGAAACGTCTTCGGCGTGATCCAGCCCGACGAAAAAGCCGAGTAGCCGGTTGGGGTCGCATCTGGAAAATCAACTTAACGGGCGCGTTAAGTTGATTTTCCAGATGCGACCCCAACTCCCTATCCTTAATGGTGCTTGCTCTTCGCGGGAACGACGCTCGGACCGTACACGATCGAAGGACTCCTCGGCAGCGGAGGGATGGGCGAGGTCTATCGCGCCACTGACTCGCGCCTCGGGCGCCAGGTGGCGATCAAGGTTCTGCCGCGGCAGCTGGCCGCCGATCCGGTCTCGCTCGAACGATTCCGGCGTGAAGCGCGCGCCGTCGCCGCGCTGTCGCATCCGAACATCGTCGCCATCTTCGACGTCGGCAGCGACAGCGGCCTGCAGTACGCCGTCACCGAATTCCTGGAAGGCGAGACGCTGCGCGACAAGCTCTCGCGCGGACGCCTCTCGCCGCGCGAGGCGCTGAGCATCGTGCTGGAGATCGCCGACGGCGTCGCCGCGGCGCACTCGCGCGAGATCATTCATCGCGACCTCAAGCCGGAGAACGTCTTCATCACGATGAACGGCCGGGTGAAGGTGCTCGACTTCGGCCTGGCGCGCGCGCCGACCGCGCAGGCGAGCAGCGAGGCGGTGACCGACTTTCGACCGACCGAGGCCGGCATGATCATGGGCACGGTCGGCTACCTCGCACCCGAGCAGGCCGAGCTTCGTCCGCTGACGAAGGCCACCGACGTCTTCGCCCTCGGCTGCATCCTCTTCGAAGCGATCAGCGGCACGGTGCCGTTCGAAGGGCTCTCCACCGCGCTTTCACTCGCCGCGCTGATCCGCGATCCGGCGCCGCATCTGCCGCCGGGCGACGACCTCGCGCACGCCACGGACGGCCTCGTGCAGCGATGCCTGACGAAAAATCCAGACGATCGGATCGTTGACGCCGCCGCGCTCGCGGCCGAGATCCGCACGCTGCTGACCGACGACGACGCGGTGCTCCGGATGTCGACGCAGGCGCGGCGCGCGGAGCGACGCCCGAAACGCTGGCCGCTCTACGCGATCGTCGCGGCGTTCCTGGTGGCGGTTCCGATCGCGTTCTACGTGCGGCAGCAGAACGAAGTGATCGACGAGGGCTACGACCTGCGCGTCTCCGACGTCCGCGGCGATTCGGAAACGCGTCGCCTGCTCGCGATCGCGCTTCGCGCCGACGCCATGGGAAACCGCGCCAATGCGATGCAGCTGCTCGAGCAGGCACACCGCAGCTCGACGCAGACGGCGCTGCCCGCCGCGTTCCTCGCCAGCTGGTTCGACGCGAGCGGAAACGCGACGATGCGCGTTCGATCCGTGAGCTGACGCTCGAGATCGTCGTAGTCGAGCGTCGTATCGTCGGCGATCTCGACGAAT
>Ga0105245_10000140_pt1 | contig 68524 bp, 44 predicted proteins | sample KBSM54metaG_FD_81523 | JGI IMG/M metagenome (GOLD analysis project Ga0105245, IMG submission 81523) | Miscanthus rhizosphere microbial communities from Kellogg Biological Station, Michigan, USA - KBS M5-4 metaG | ecosystem: Host-associated > Plants > Roots > Rhizosphere > Soil | place... | reverse complement strand
CCCCGGCGGCTGTGCCACACGAGTCCCGCACGGCGGAAGCTACTGTTCGGAAACGATACAGAGGGGCGTGATGGTTTTGTCAAGATGTTCGGATTCCAATTTTTGCATTGTACAACTTCGCAATTGATTCGGTCAGCAAAAGTGCGCTACAGTGGATCACTTTTGTCTCTTTTTACGAAATTTGAACGCCTATGACGGCATAATTTTGCGCACTTTACCAGTTCACCGCTGGAGAAACGAGTTATCAGACATGAGCTACTGGATTGTGGATGGACATAAGTTGACCAACGAGCAGTATGAGGAGTTGGAGAGACAAAAAGAGCTGGAACAACAGAAGATTCAGAAAGAATCCGAGCGGCTGAGCCGCCAACTAAGCCAGGCCTATGCGGCTTTGAAGGAGCATCTGGAGCGGAATCCGGAGGTGAGCCAGGAAATTACCGACGAACAGGAAGTTGAGCAGCAGATTTATTACAACCTGTGCCAGAACCTGCAGCAGGCCGACGAGGCACCGAGATGCACATGGATACGCGAAGATGGAACGGTCTGCAAGTCTCCCCGGATGAAGAATGACATACATTGCTATGCCCATTACCGGATGAGGGATGCGCGAGCGGAGAACCTGTGGCTGCCGCCGCTGACGGATGCGAACGCTATCCAGATGGCGGTGATGCTGGTGCAACGGGCGCTGATTGACGATGAGATCTCAGAAAAGAAGGCAGGGCTGCTGTTGTATTCCATCCAGCTAGCGGCGACGAATGTGGACAAGACCACGTATGGGGAGTCGGACGACGAGATGGTGACGGAAGCAGAGAACGAGAATGAGGCGATGGATGCGAACAACAAGCAGCTGGAAGCGCGGAAGAGGATTGAGAACGTGAAAACCTTACCGCGGATAGACGCGGATGACCGCGGATCAGAAAAAACTTCACCACGGATTAACACGGATGAAACGGATTCGAGTGGAGGGATGGGAAAGATTTTGCCGCAGATGGTGAGCGAAGCCTACGCCAATCGAGGTCAAAATGCTGAAGTGCACGCCAATCTGGGATGACTTGGGATGACATCGCTGAAAGCTACGCCAATCTGGGATGACCCAGGGAGGGGAGGGGGGAGAGGTGGGCTTCGCCAATTTAGGTCCTTCATTCGCGGCAGAAGCGGCCGCTCTTTCAGGATGACAGGTTGAGGCGCGGCGAAATTTGCGCCGCGCAGCTTTAGTGATCGCCGTGATCGGAAAGGCAAAGTCTCACCGCGGAGGCGCTGAGACGCGGAGAAGCAAAGATCGGACACAGGCAAGAGTGCCTGTGCCACAGGAGATTGCCAAGAATCGAAGCCTCGTTCCTTAATGCTTCAGCTTTTCCAGCAGCTTTTCCGGGTTGATGGGTTTGGGCAGCACTTCAAAGGCGTAGCCTTCTGCACGGGCTTTGGCCAGCAGGTCAACGCTGGCTGTCTGTCCGGAGAAGAGAATGATGCGGCAGTTAGGAAGCAATTGCATGATGGCTTTGGCGGTCTCAATTCCGTTCATGCCGGGCATGATTACGTCGCTGATAATGGCGTCCGGCAGGACCATCCCGGCCCATTTGATGGCGGATTCACCATGCGATACCGCAAGCGCGTCGTGGCCTTCGCCTTCCAGAATGTTGACGAGGGTATCGGCGATGATGGGCTCGTCATCGACCACAATGATTTTCACTAGGCCGCGTCTCCGGCAGAAATTAGCTTGTTGCGGTTGCCTTCCGTGGAGCCTGTGTCGGGACTGTCTGCGGCGTACTCACCCGGCAGAAAAAGTGAGAACGCCGTTCCGTGGCTATCTTGCTGCGTTCTGCTTTTCATCCGGATGGTGCCGCGATGCTTCTCAATGATACCGCGCGTGATCCACAATCCCAGGCCGGTGCCGACGTCGGACTTGGTGGTGAAGAATGGCTGAAAGATGTTTTTCTTATGCTTTGGTTCAATCCCGCTGCCGGTGTCCAGAATGGTGAGGCGAACTCCGTGAAGATGAGGGACGCTCCACGCATAAGAATGTGAGACGCGCAGGACGAGCGTTCCACCATCGGGCATGGCATCAATGGCATTGGTGACGAGATTCGAGAACGCCTGCCGGATTTCGCCGGACAGCGCCGTAATTTCAACGTCCTTATCGTATTGCTTTATGACCTTGATGTTTCTGGATTCAAATCGCTTTTCGTAGAGCAGCAGAAGATCGTCAAGAGTCTCTGCAACGTTGAACTGCACAGGTGAAGAAGTGTCGCGATAAAACCCCAGCGTCTGCCGTGTGATATGGGCCACGCGGTCAAGCTCGCGGCTGGCCAGTTCCAGGTAACCCGCTACTTTGTCATTTTTAGGGAGATCGCGTTTCGCCAGATAAACCAGGTTGGTAACGGCTTCAAGAGGATTATTGATTTCGTGAGCAACCGTAGCGGCCATACGCCCGGCGGCAGCAAGTTTTTCTGTTGTCCGCAGCGCGCGCTCGATTTTATTTGTCTCTGTGATGTTGCGGATAATCTTGGCCGCGCCAATCACGTTCCCGTTATCGTCCTTTACCGGCGAGATCGTCAGAGAGACTTCAATTCTATCGCCGTTCTTGTGCAGCCGTATGGTTTCAAAGTGGTCGATCTTTTCTCCGCGCCGTATTTTGCTCAGGATCATGGTTTCGTCGTGATGCAATTCCGGCGGGATGATCGTCGTAACCGGCTTTCCGATAATTTCTTCAGGCTTGTAACCGAACAGTTTTTCGGCGCTGCGGTTCCAGCTGGTAATTGTTCCGTTCAAGTCTTTGCTGGCAATGGCATCGTCAGAGGATTCAACGATTGCGGCCAGCCGGAGCGCAGCTTCCTCAAGTTTCTTTTGCCGCGTGATGTCACGGACAATCTTGGCTGCGCCAACAACGTTTCCTTTGTCATCTCTTATGGGCGAGACCGTGAGGGACACGTCGATCAGCTGCCCGTTCTTGTGAACGCGCACGGTTTGAAAATGCTCGATCCGCTCACCGGCCCTGATTTTTTGCAGAATTTTTGGCTCGTCGCCATGCAGTTCCGGAGGAATGATCAGTGTCACGGGCTGGCCAATGATTTCTTCCGCAGTGTAGCCAAACAGCCGCTCCGCGCTCTTGTTCCAGCTGGTAATGATTCCGTTCAGATCCTTGCTGGCGATTGCATCCTCAGAAGATTCGATGATCGCGGCCAGGCGGCGCTGTGCCTTTTCACCCTCAATTACGGCGCGCTCCGCGGCGGCTAGCGTATCTGTAGCGCTGGTAGGTGAAGAGCTCGACATTTTGCCCTGCCTCTGTTCTTTGCCCTTACGGATCACGGATGCTGGTGACTGATCTTGAATGAGGACTCCACTTTACACTACCACCCGAAATTAGATGCAGGGGAGGGAACTGGGGTGTTCTGGGAGGAGTATGAGGAATAAGGCGGTTTACGCAGCCTTGAGAAGATAGTTCCTGAAGAATCGCGCCACGCGGCGCATGGCAGGGAAGAGACGCCGCTTCTTTATTCTTGCTGTTTATGCGCCGTAAGGTGAGAAATAGCAGGCGATTTTGGCAATTTCCTAATCCGCGTTATCCGCGTTCATCAGCGGTAAGGTTTTGCTTCCCGATCACCGGATCACCCGATCACGCGCGATCACCCGATCTTCTGCAAGATAAGCCATCTTCAAGCGTTCAAATGAAGCATGCTAAGCTCAAACACTGTCGTGACTGACCCATCTCTTACCGAACTTAACCGCTGGCTCGTCCAACTGGTCGAGCGGCGCGGCAGCGACCTGCTGCTGGTCACCGACGCGCCTGCCTGCGTCCGCGTGGACGGACAGGTTGTCCCCATCGGCGAGAGAAAGCTCACCAGCGACGAGATTGAAAACGCCATCACGCCTGCACTGATGCCGCATGCGCTGCGGCAATACCTTGAAATCCGCATCGCTGACTCTTCGTATCGCAACACAAACCTTGGCCGCTTCCGCATCAATCTCCATCAGGAGCGTGGACGCGCCGCCGCCACCATCCGAGCCCTACCGACGACCGTACCGTTTCTGCATGAGCTGCACCTTCCGCCGACGGTCGAACAGCTTGCCCACCTTCCTCGCGGGCTTGTCCTGATCGGCGGGCCGGCAGGCTCGGGCAAATCGACCACCGTTGCCGCGCTGGTGAATGAAATCAATCGCCGCGACGCGCGCCACATTGTCACGATTGAAGATCCAATTGAGTATGAGCACGCAAATATCCGTAGCGTAATTGAACAGGTTGAAGTCGGGCATGATGCGCCGGATTTTCCCACCGCATTGCGCGCCGCTTTGCGCCAGGCGCCAGACGTGCTCGTCGTGGGCGAAATGCGCGACCCTGAAACTATGCGCATTGCCGTGACCGCCGCTGAAACCGGCCATCTGGTTTTTTCCACGCTGCACACCACTGACGTTGCTTCCACCATCTCGCGCATCGCCGACTCTTTCCCGCCCGAGCGGCAGAGCAGCATTCGCCAGGAGCTGGCGATGTCTATCTCGGCGGTGCTCACGCAAATGCTGCTGCCCAGCAAGCGCGGCGGCCGATATCCCGCGGCGGAAATGCTGATGATTGGCTACGGAGCGCGCGTGCACATCCGCAAAAACAACATTCACCAACTGCACCAGGAAATTACCATGACCAAGAAGGCCGGCTCTTTCAGCATGGAAGAGTCATTGGCCACACTGATGACGCAGGGCCATATCGATCGCGAAGACGCCATGTTGCACGCCATCCACCCGGATGATCTGGAAGGAATTCTGCGTGTGAGCGCGAAGAGATAGTTATGGCCGCAGATTTGCGCTGATGCGAGCAGATCAGGAAAGATTTAGCCGCGAATCAACGCGAAAAACGCGAATCAAATAAAAAATGATTGCGCACGCTCACTTGCGGTCGCAGTTCGTAAATTACGCAATTACCAAATCTCTCTTGATTCGTGTTCATTCGCGAAATTCGCGGCTATAGTTTTATTCTCGCCACTTCCACTCCGCATACTGTTTCCGCAGCGACGTCTTGAGCAATTTTCCCGTCGACGTATGCGGTAGATCGTTGACGAATACAAAGTCGTCCGGCATCTGCCATTTGGCAAACTTGGCGCTTAAAAACTCCCGCAGCTCGTCCGCCGTAACCTGCGCGCCATCTTTCAGTGCCACCACGGCCAGTGGACGCTCCTGCCATTTAGGATGCTGTACCGCGACCACGCCGGCCTCGCGCACCGCCGGATGGCTCATCAGCGTGTTTTCCAGATCCACGGAGCTAATCCACTCGCCGCCGGATTTCACCAGATCCTTACTGCGGTCCACCAGCTTTATGCAGCCGTCGGGCTCCATGGTCGCGACGTCGCCTGTACGAAACCACCCGTCAGCGGTCCAGCGGTCGTGCGTTTCCGGCGCGTCGTAATAGCTTCCGGCAACCCACGGCCCGCGGACTTCCAGTTCTCCCATGGTCTGTCCATCGTAAGGCACATCGCCTCGCTCATTGCGAATACGCACATCAACAAACGGCAACGGCCATCCCTGCTTGGATCGCATGGCGTACTGCTGGTCTTGCGGCAAATGCTGCGCAGCGGGCGGCAGGCGAGATGCAGTAGCCTGCGGTGAAGTTTCCGTCATCCCCCATGAATGAATAATGTGGAAGCCGTAAAGATCAAGGTTGCGAATGAGGCTTTCCGGCGGCGCGGTGCCTCCGCACAAAATGCGGACTTCGCGCGCGGGCTTCCAGTTATTGCGTTTTTCCAGCGTCTGCAACACGCCCAGCCACACTGTCGGGACAGCGCAGGTCATCGTCACGCCTTCTCGCTCAATCAATTCCAGCAGGCTTTCCGCATCCACGTGCGGCCCTGGCAGCACGTACTTTGCCCCGACCATCGCCGCGGTATAAGAGAATCCCCAGCCGTTGGCGTGAAACATGGGCGAAGCCAGCAGCACGGTATCATGCTGTGAGAACGCGCATGAATCCGCCATGGCCTGGCTCATGCTGTGCAGCACCTGCGAGCGGTGCGAGTAAAGCACACCCTTGGGATTGCCCGTGGTTCCCGACGTGTAGCACATGCTTGCGCCGTCATTCTCGCTCAGCGCGGGCGGCGTAAAGTTGCCGGTGGCGCGCTTCAGCCAGTCTTCATAATCAATGTAACCATGCTGAATGGCCTCGCCCGGATGGCGCACCACAAAGATGCGCTCAAACTTCACCTTGGCCACAAATTTTTCCAGCACCGGCAGCAGCACATCGTCCACGATCAAGAAACGGTCCTGCGCATGGTTCGCTATCCAGGCAATTTCGTCGGGATGCAGCCGCAAGTTCAGCGGATGCAGCACGCCACCGGCAGCGGGAATGCCAAAGTAGGATTCAAGATGCGCGTAATGGTTCCACATCAGCGTGGCCACGCGCTCGCCTTTTTTCAGTCCCAGCGATTGCAGGCACTCGGCCAGCTTTAGAGCGCGCTGGCGCAACTGTCCCCAGGTGGTGCGATGCATTGATCGGTTCGGCAGCCGCGAAACTATTTCCACGTTGGCCGCGTATCGTCCTGCACGCTCCAGCAGCGCCGTGAGCGTGAGCGGGTAATCCATCATGGTGTGGATGGTATTGGGTGAGGGCATTGAAGGCATTCTAAACGCTTCTTCGGAAATGCAGTGCCGACAAAATGCACCTCGTCCCAACTAAACAACCGCGAAGCCTCACATTCAGAGCTGGACGAGTGGTATGCTTGCGGTGAAGAAAAGTTGTTCGTTACTTCGGGTTGCTAGCCGGGTTCGATATTGGCAAGCGCTTCCCCCGGCCGAGGCGTTTGCTTTGCGGCCCCTCCTGGAACTTAACGTCACGTCGGGTTTGTCAGTCTCGTGGACTCGACCAGGCTCTCTGAACAATCGGCCGGTAAATTTCTCCGCGAATTCCTCGCGTAAGGAGTAAACGCATGCCGTCGATGCTTCCAGATCCAACTTTTTATCCTTCTCCGGCCATGGCAATGAAAGCTCCGCCGGAACGGCTCGCCTATGTCGCGTTGCTCAACGTTGGCAAGAATGGAAAGCACGATGCCATGGGCGTCATTGACCTTGATCCGAAGTCATCAGAATATGGCCGTCTCGTTGGACAAGTCGATTTTCCCGGCAACAATAATGAGTTGCATCATTTCGGATGGAATGCGTGCAGCGCATGTCTCTGCCCGCAGGCACCGCATCCGCACATGGAGCGTCGCTACCTGATCGTGCCGGGTATCGGTTCGTCGCGACTTCATATTCTGGATACGAAAGAGAATCCCAAACAGCCAAAGATCGTAAAGGTGATTGAACCGGAAGAGTTCATTAAAAAGACCGGTTACACCTCGCCACACACCATCCATTGCGGGCCCGATGGCGTCTATGGCAGTGCGCTCGGCTCCGCCACCGGAGACGGCCCCGGCGGCATCTTCCTGATGGATGCGAATACGTTCGAACTCAAAGGTCCGTGGGAAAAAGATCACGGCCCACAGCAACTTGCCTATGATTTCTGGTGGCACCTGGGGCATGACGTGATGATCACCTCTGAATGGGGTACGCCGAACATGGTGAAAGACGGCCTCAACGCGGAACTGCTGCTGGCCGGCAAATACGGCCATAAGCTTCACATCTGGGACTTGGACAAGCGCCGCCATTTGCAGGAACTGGACTTGGGCGCGGAGCAGCAGATGGTGCTGGAGTTGCGGCCATCCCACGATCCTCAAAAGACCTACGGGTTCGCCGGTGTGGTGATCTCGCTCAAAGACCTCTCGTCTTCCATCTGGATGTGGTATCGCGAAGGCGATGGTAAGAACGGCAAGTGGGCCATCCGTAAAATAATTGAAATTCCCGCGGAGCCTGCTGACCCCGAAAAGCTTCCACCGTTGCTAAAAGGTTTCAAGGCGGTGCCGCCGCTGGTATCGGACATCAACCTCTCACTCGACGATCGCTTCCTCTATGTTTCATGTTGGGGCACCGGTGAGTTCATACAGTATGACGTTTCCGATCCTGCCCACCCAAAGAAGACCGGATCGTTGCACCTCGGCGGGATCGTGCGCCGCGCGGCCCACCCCAAGAAACCGAATCAGCCGCTCAACGGCGCTCCGCAGATGGTGGAGATCAGCCGCGACGGCAAGCGCATCTATTTCACAAACTCACTCTACTCTCCCTGGGACGCGCAGTTCTATCCTGACGGTGTGAAGAGTTGGATGGTAAAGGTCGACGCGGACCCGAACGGCGGCATGAAGCTGGACGAAAAGTTTTTCGTCGAGTTCGACGAACTGCGCGCCCACCAGGTACGTCTGCAAGGCGGCGACGCCTCGTCGGATTCTTACTGCTACTCGGAGGCGTGATGCCGCACGCAGAGATTGGCTCGGCAGCCCTGGGATTGATGCTGCTCCTCGGCGCCTATCACGGCATCAATCCCGGCATGGGTTGGCTCTTTGCCGTGGCGCTGGGAATGCAGGAGCAAAAGGGAAGCGCCGTAGTGAGATCGCTCCTGCCCATTGCGTTGGGCCACGCTCTGGCAATCGGGTGCGTGGTGCTGGCTGCAGCGTTTCTCGGAATGGCGTTGCCGCTCGCGGCCATCCGCTACCCGGTTGGGCTAGTGCTGCTGGGCCTTGGGATATATTGCCTGATTCGCCATCACCACCCGCGCTGGGTTCGCAGACAAGTTGGCTTTCGCGACCTGACGCTCTGGTCATTTCTTATGGCCTCGGCGCACGGCGCGGGTTTGATGGTCGTTCCGGTGCTGCTTGCCGGTAGTACCGTGGAAGCAGCCAACAAAACAGCAGGCCACAATCACATGTCTGCTGTGGTCAGCCCGCTTGCAGCGCTGCTGGCCACGGGTGTCCATACGTTAGGTTATCTTGCAATCACTGGCCTGATCGCCTGGGTGGTGTATCGCAAATTCGGTCTCGCGCTTCTCCGCAAAGCGTGGTTTAACCTTGATTTCATATGGGCTGCTGCGCTCGTGGTCACCGGCTTTGTGACGTTGTTGCTGTAGCGCGTGGTTATGAAGTGCACGGCATGCTCGCCTGCGGCCGACATGCTTTTGGTAGAAGGCGACCCGACAAATGACATTTTGGTTACGCGCCAGCTCGTGGCCGTTTAGAAGCGCGGCGTACGAACCAAACGTTAGCCCCTGAGGTAAAGGCTGTGATGGACCGCGGCCTGCGGGACTCTAATTAGGAAAGTTAATCGTCTTCCAAATGATTGGCCCAATACGCGGGAAGAAGATGTCTTTATCCGCCGGCAGAATTCGGTTTTCGTGAAGTACCAGGCTGATGCAAGCGGACAAAGAATGGTCTTATGGCGTACGAACACTCTGAGGTAGTGCCACGGGCAGACCAGACGTGGCCTCTTTTGGGGTCCTGCCCCGCGTTCCGGTGAGGCGATCCTCAGCAACAACCTACATGTGAGCTGTTTCCAATGGCTGCCCATATTTTGGAGCGTTGACCATTGCGGACAGTCGACCTGACAGAAATTGGGTCACAGCATAAAAACATCGTGCATTTAAGCGGAGGCCGGATTGGCACATGAACTGCTTTACGCATGAGTGTGTCAAGGATGATGTCGATATGTTCAAGATCACGCAAAACACGATTCACCAGTTCTCGCTCGCAGAAATTCTGCTTATGGCAGCCCTGAATGAAATAGAAGCCATGAGGCTTCGGTTCAAGACGAGCCCCGCATGGATGAATTAGGAGTGGGTGATGACAGTTAACGAGGAACGCGAAATTCGCGCGTGGGCGATGCCTCTTGAAGTGGTATGGAGGAATCCGCGTCCCCGCGTCAGAGAAAGTTTAGGAGCCAGAGAGGCCAACGATCCTCACTGCAAATGGGCAGAACAAGGCAGCAAGATCCGGGCGCGACGGCAACGCCTACATGCCGTAAAGCGTGTGCCTCCCGTAAAGTAAGGTGTCCAGAATGTCCTTTCGACTGCCCGAATGCGGACAATGACAGCATTGAGGCAAACTCGGTCGAATTCATTCCTGCAACCTGGCACGTCCTATCAATCAGATAAGCGGGCTGTAAGCATTGGCATGAAACTTGCATTGCTAATGACGGGGAGAGCAGGACAAACGGTTCCGATGATAAACAGCACGGAATTGATCTAACTTGCACTCTCATGAATTGAGCGAGGCGGCAGGCATTGTGCCGTGACGGTCTCCGCAGCCAACCAGTTCGGAGCGCATGTCACTAAGCGCGGAAACCGCGACGCACGTTTCCATTGTTTGAGGCATGTGCCTGTCGCTCGCACAGTCTTGAGGTTCTTAATAGGAGAGGACTATGACAAACGCTGTTACATTATTGAGCGAATCGAACGAGCACATTATTTCGTCGATCATTAATTTGATCTGTCCGAAATGTGGCGGGCGGATGTTGGAGTTCCAATGCGACGGAAGGTGCCACAGAAACTGGCTTGCAGAATGGGAATGGGCAAATCAGGAGGCGCGAAGCTCAAAGCAGGCGCACGGGCGGGTACCGTAACGACTGCTAAGGACGAGCTGCTGTTGTGGAATCAGACAGCTCCCAAGTCTTCAAAATCGCAAAATGCGAGCATCGCGGGCGGTTCGTGATGAACGCGACTGTGTGTTTCTTGATCTGTCAACGCCTTTTACTCCTACTGTGCGAAGTATCCGGAGATATCCAGCACCACGTGGGTCGGGGCCGAACCGAACGCACTGACTGAGCCGTTGGCCGTTGGAACAATGGCCATGTTAGACGTCACGAAGCCATCGCCGGCATTCAACGTGGATACCAAAGGTTGAGCAGCGCCCTGGGCCCACAATGTCAGGAATCCCATTGGTCCTGGTGGGACCACCGTAGCGTTGAGAACAAAAGACTGCGCCGACGCGGGAACTCCGCAGCCGCTGGAAATTACGTTCACGTCGACCTTCCCGTTGAACGGCAGGGCTCCGGCCGGGTTGCGCGTATCAGTCACGCGACATGGAGTCAAAGAGAAGAACGATAATCCACCGGTACCCGGCGGCGCGAAATATCCGTTGATGTCAATGACCAGGTCCGAGTCGTGCGTGGCAAAGACTGAGATATCCCCGTTTGTTCCTGCAGGCACGATTGCGGCATTGGCTGTGATCGCGCCTGTAGGGGCATTCAAGGTTGAAACGAATGGCTGATTGCTTCCGGCTGGCCACGTGGTCAAGAAGCCGAGCGGGCCTTTGGGTACAGAAGTGAAGTTTAGCGAATACGCCTTCGCCGTCGCGGGTATGTTACATGGACTTGAAAGAATGGGGAATGTCCTGGCTGCGGAGCCCACAAGAGATGGGCCGCCCAGGGAACCCGTCGCGCTGCGCGTATCAACCAGGCGGCACGGAGCTACGGGATAAAATTCCAGAACCGAGGGACTCAGGTCAGAGACGAAGTACCCATTGATATCGAGGATGACCTCTGTGTCCTGCGTGGCAAAAGCACAGACGCTGCCATTGGTGCCGGCCGGAAGGATGGCCGCAGCGGCTTTGACACGGCCGTCAACCGAATTGAGAGTTGAAGCTAAAGGTAGAGACTGGCCGCAGGGGAACATCGTCAAGAACCCGAGCGGTCCTTTTGGTACTACCGTCACATTGATGGAATAAGCCTGGGCAGTCGCCGGAATGTTGCAGGAGCTGTTGGGAACTGCGAAGCCGCGGGAAGTTCCTCCTGTAATGAACGGTCCACCAAACGGACCAGCTGGATTGCGTGTATCAGCCACTCGGCATGGCGCGACCGGCACGAAACGGAGTCCGGGCGGTGGGCCACCAATGACTACCGTGACCGGGGTCGCTGCGGCAGAGGTGTAGGTAGAATCGCCTGAGTAGTTGACGCTGATGGTGTGTGTCCCTGGAGTCAATGGAACTTGCAGAGACGCAATGGGTGGAGTTCCAGCGGAAATCTGAGAGAGCGCAACCGGCTGGCCCAGTGCCGTGGTGCCTTCAGAGAACTGGACTGTGCCAGTGGGGAAAATCGTCCCGGCATTTAGGATCTGGGCTGTCAACAAAGCCGTGGATTGCCCCGCCTGCACGCTTAAGTTGACGACGGGCGTGGCCGGACCAACTATCAATATACCGTTCTTCGAAGTCACGGTGTAATTGCCAAGCTTCAGCGCAGGATCAATCAACGTTGGCACAATGGGATAAGTTCCCAAAATGCTGTTGCTGTCGGCAACGGTGGCAAATGTGGCAGTGATGTTGTCCGCATTCTTCAGGCCGGCAATCACTCCGGTGAAAACCGGGTTTGGACTGCCGTACGCACGCGCGGCATTCGCAGCGGTGACCGATAATGCAGCGGGCCCGATGGTCAAGGTTCCATTGTTGGATGTGACGGAATAATTCCCGAGCTTCCCGCCTGGGTCAACGAGAGAAGGAACGAGCGGAAATGTTCCTACCGCCGTCGTAGGATCGGCCCCGGCAATCGTGGCGGTAATGTTATCGCCGTTCTTTAATCCCGTGATCGTGCCAGTGAAAGGCGGGTTAGGATCGCCATAAAGACGGCTTGCATTGCCGGCGGTTACTGTCAAAGCCGCCGGAGTGACCGTGAGCGTTCCGTTGGTGGAATTGACGGTGTAGTTCCCGAGCTTAGCGGCCGGGTCAGCCAGAGTGGCCGTGATCGGATAGCTTCCCACCGCGCTTGCTGCTGTAGCCGAACTGCCGAAGGTAGCGGTAATCACGTCACCATTCTTTTGTCCGGAGAGGCTGCCGGTAAACGCCGGGTTAGGATCGCCATAAATGCGGGTTGCATTGGCCGAACTTACATTCAACGGTGCCGGATTTACGGTAAGAACTCCGTTGACCGTACTGGCAGTGTAGTTCACCAGTTTGCCCGTCGGGTCAAGCAACGTCGGCACGATGGCATAGGTTCCCACAGGACTTGCGGCTGTGGCTGTGCTGGCAAGTGTCGCTGAGATGGGATCGCCATTCTTGAGCCCGGAGAATGTGCCGATAAAGAGAGGGTTCGGGTCGCCATACAAACGGCTCGTATTTATTGCAGTAAACGTCAACACGGCTGGGTTGACGGTCAACGTACCGTTGTTCAGAGTGACAGTGTAATTGCCCAGCCTGGACGTGGGATCCACGAGCGCCGCTGTGACCGGATAAGTTCCAACCGGACTGGTTAGGCCGGCAACGCTTGAATAAGCGGCCGTGATGGCGTCGCCATTCTTCAAGCCAATAATCGTACCGGTGAATGCTGGATTGGGATCGCCGTAAGCGCGCGATGCATTACCAGCGTTCACAGTCAAAGAGACAGCTGTAATCGTCAGAGTACCGTTGTTCGAAGTGACGATGTAATTGCCGAGTTTGCCCGCGGGATCCACTGGACTCGGCGTAATCGGGTACGCGCCCACCGCGCTGCCGGCTGTTGCCGTGCTGGCGAATGCGGCGGTGATGGTATCGACATTCTTCAATCCAATAACGCTGCCGGCAAAGGTTGGGTTGGGATCTCCATAGAGTCGCGTTGCGTCGGCCGCTGTGATTGTGAGCGCTGCGGGATTTACAGTAAGAGTGCCATTGTTAGAAATAAGGCTGTAGTTGCCCAGCTTACCGGTAGGATCAGCCAATGTTGCCACGATTGGATAGCTTCCTACGGAACTTGCGGCTGTGGCTGCGCTGGCAAATGTCGCCGTGATGTTATCGCCGTTCTTGATTCCAACAATGGTCCCTGTGAAGGCCGGGTTTATATCTCCATACAAGCGGCTGGCATTTGTGCCGGTGACGACTAGCGAGGCCTGGCTGACCGTCAGTGTTCCGTTGGTTGAGGTCACGCTATAGTTACCCAGCTTACCGTTTGGATCGATCAACGCGGGCGTGATGGGATAGCTTCCCACCGGACTCGCGGCTGCGGCTGTGCTGGCAAAAGTTGCCGTGATATTGTCCGCGTTCTTGATGCCGGTGAGTGTGCCGCTAAACACAGGATTGGGATCGCCGTAAATCCGGCTGGCATTAGCGCCGGCCACGCTCAGCGGGGCTGGGCTCACTGTAAGAATTCCATTCGTTGCAAGAACGGAATAATTCGTGAGTTTCGATGCCGGGTCAACCAGGGTAGGCACAATTGCAAATGTTCCGACTGAACTGGTTGGGCCGGCGACGCTCGAGTATGTTGCTGTGATGTTGTCGTTGTTCTTGATCCCGGTAATGGTGCCGATAAACAGCGGGTTGGCATCACCATATAGGCGGCTCGCATTCGCCGCCGTTACAGAGAGAGGCGCAGGGCTTACCGTGAGCGTTCCGTTGTTGGAGGTGACAGTGTAATTGCCGAGCTTTGCTCCGGGATCAAGCAGAGTCGGCACAATTGGAAATGTTCCCACGGCGCTTGTCGCAACGGCTGTGCTGGCGTAAGTCGCGGTGATGTTGTCAGCGTTTTTGATTCCCGTGATTGTGCCGCCAAATGTAGGGTTAGGATCGCCATAAATTCTGCTTGCGTTTGCAGCCGTGACGCTCAGGGCCGCGGGAGTAATAGTGAGTGTCCCGCTATTTGTCGTTACGGTGTAATTGCTGATCACTGATGGAGCGCCACTCAGAACTGCGGTGATTGGATACGTTCCCACCTGGCTCGTTGGGTCCGCAGCGCTGGTAAACGTTGCGGTGAACACGTCTCCATTCTTCGCGCCCGTGATGGTGCCGGTGAATGTTGGATTTGGATCACCGTAAGCTCTCGTGGCATTTGCGGCGGCGGCCGTCAACGGCGCGGGATTAACAGTCAGCGTTCCGCTGGATGTGATGTTGTAATTGCTCGCGTTGACGCCGCCCGCTGGAACGAACGTTCCCACGATCGGATATGTCCCTACCGGGGAGGTTGAAAGCGCGGTGCTTGCGAACGTTGCCGTGCCTTTGTCCCCAGCCTTTAACCCAACGATGGTGCCGGTGAGTGCCGGGTTCGCATCGCCGTAAAGACGGCTCGCATCATTTCCTGCCAGCACCAGGGGCGCGCGGGTAATGGTCAACGTGGCGGCGATGAACGTAAAGTTGTAGTTCGTCGCCGCAAGAGTCCCAATGGAGCAGGTAATCGGGAAAGTTCCGACGGGGCTGCTCGCGCTGGCGGAAGTATTGCAATTTGCTGTTCCGCTCACCACTGCAACGGTCTCATTATTCAGGAACCCGGAAATGACATATGTAAAAGCGGGATTCGCATCGCCATAAACTTTTGTGGCGTTTTGCGTCGTCACCGTCAGTGTGGCCTTGTTCACAGTAAGAGTGGAAGTGCCGGTGCTCGGCGCAAACTGGTCATCGCCGGCAAAGCTCACGCCTAATGCGCCAACATATGTGCCGGCATTGATGGGAATACCGCCCTGGACCAGGCTGACGTTTGGCAGCGTGGCCACGCCGGAAGCATTCGTCACTGCTGTTCCAACAGCAAGGCCGTTGACGAAAAAGGTGATGGTGCGGTTTGCGATGGCTGCGCCGTTCAGGGTCCGCTTCAATGTAGTTGTCAGGGTGGTTGTGCCGAAGTACGTTCCCGTGGAATTGGCGACGATGAAGTTGGTAGCCGAGGGCGGAGCGGAAACCGTTACGTTGGAAGTTGCCGAGTTATTTGCAGGAATGGGATCGACTGCCGAAGAATTGCTGGCCGAGGCCGTGTTCGTGATTGTGTCCAGGTTCAAGAGCGTACTGATCGTGGATGAAACAAGAGTGGCCGTTCCCGATTGGCCGCTGGCCAGCGAGGCGAAAGTGATGGTACGGTTCAAGCCCGCGCCTTTGTCGCAAACGCCGTTCGGGGTCACGCTGCAGGAAACGAAGGTGACGAAATTACGCGGCAGCAAATCATTGATCGCGACCGACGCCGTGCTCGGGCCGTTGTTGGTGACCGTAATCGTGTACGTAAGCTGGTTACCGGCAGTCACAGGGTTGGGAGACGCCGTTTGCGTTACGGAGAAATCGGCATGCGCGCAGCTACGCGGCGGATAAGCCGCAATGCCCTGGATTTGTCCCGCGCCGGCTATGGCGGTATCGCCAACCAGGGTTGGAACAACACCCGGCAGGATATTAAAGACGGCCAGGCCGAACGCGTCATCAGCGCCATAGAGAAAAAGTCCGGAGTTGTCGCTGGCCAGTCCAGCGGGAGTATGTCCCGCGGCAATGCTGGCAAGACCGATGCTGGTCAGAGTGCCGTCAGGATTGACCGTGAACGTATTGAAGTCCTTGCTGCCCTGGTTGCTTTGGTAAAGGATAGTGTTGTCCGGCGTGAGAAAAACTACGTTCGAGTCATTGCCGGTTGCTGAGAACGGGCTGCCCACGAGCGGAGTCAGGACGCCACTGGCTGCTACAGACCATGCGTCTGTAATAGAAGATGTTGCGCCGCCCTCTGCGGCATAGAGGAGAGTGCCATCGCAGTTGAACTCAACGCCACCCACCAGGCCGGTGCCGCCTTTAGCAAAAGGAGATCCCGCCACCGCGGTGAGGGATCCATCGACAGCGCTGATGGTAAAGACTGAAACCGATGTCTGGTGCGAAACTGCCAGAAAGCGTCCGTCGCCCGAGATCTTCATCCCCACCATGGGGGACGGCAATAGAGAAGCGGTCGAAGACAAAGTGAGCGCGCCGGTCAGCGCAACGCTGAAAGTTTTGATCTGGCCATTGCTCGACGCCATCAGAAAGTGTCCGTCCGGCGTCGCCGCCAGCGAAATGCCGGAGCAGCTATCTAAAGTTAGGCCGCTCGCGAAGGGCGATCCGGCCACGGCAGTCAGAGCGCCGGTGGCCGGAGTGATGCGAAACACGCTGATCGTCTGGTTGCCGCCATTGGAAACAAACAGGAGATTGCTGGCAAGGCTGGCGGTAATGCGATCGATGCCCGGGCACGCAACCGTGGCCCCGGTGCCTCCGGTGCTGATGGTTCCAAGAGAAGTCGCAACTCCGCCTGTGTCTACCGAAAACGAGGCGATGCTGTTGGACACGCCGTTCTGGTTATTGACATAGGTGAAATTCTGGGCCAGGAGACCCATGGGGCACAGCAATGCCACCAGACACAAGAGCCCTGCAAAACGCCAAGATGTACGGACCAGGATTTTGGTCATTTGTCGTGTAAATGCTTTCGTACATTTCGGTTGAGCTTCGTTCACTCGCATATGTCTGTCGCCTCCACGGCTGTGGCTGAAAATCTTGAGAACTAAAATTGCCTTTTGCCTAAATTCCTGGATCTTTCTGAGCAAAACACTCATCTCTGCTCCAACCCTTGCTGGTGTGAACCACGCCCAGCCCCAGCGATATTTGCGGAGTTCCTAAAACGGTGTTCAGGTACTCGGAAAAATGTGTTTTCACTTACTCAAATCGCATCGGGGTGATTCAGATTTCTTCCCCGGAACTCCTGGTACCTGACCACGAGGGCCCGCATTTAGGCACAGCAGTTTCGGCGCAACCCAAGGTGCGCACGCAAACCTGCATGAATCTCTGCGAGGTTGGCCTCGTGATCGTCAAATTGGGTGTTTCTTAGTAAAACGTCCCGGAAGGGAATCGGCTCTACTACCGATCTAACGCTTTCATGAGAGGCTCAGGTCGACGCCAGGAGCTTGCGCCTTCTAGTCGGCTGCATGCCCTTCAATGGCACTTTTCTCCGGGAGAAGATTGATCTTCTCCAACGTATGCCTGTCCAGAATCAACGACTTGGATTAATCGCTGATTAGAGGAGTATTAGATTTACTAATATTTTCGTGAGCTCTGAGGATTTGACGCGGGTCAACAATGAAGATGGGTGACTGGGGTTTGAGTTGTTGGCAGGCAGCAGGTTGGAGCCTGATTAAGCAATGTAAGTTTACTACCGAGTATGTTTGATGGACTCTCGTCATTGAGGAACTGGATGCTAGCTTCAGCGCTGACAGATTCCAGGCAGCGGAGGAATCACAATGTATTTCTTCCGTAGGGAAGGCAGCCCCTCTGGCTCGCCACCGTGATGCGGTATTACATCCAGCCGGCAGCACGACCGGCCGGTATTACCAAGAAAATCGGCTGGCACACCTTTCGGCACACGTTCTCGACGTTGATCAAGTCGTTGGGCGTAGACGCGAAGGTCGTCCAGGAACTCCTGCGGCATGCCTCTTTCAAAACGACAATGGATGGCTACACGCAGGTTCCAGGGGCAGCAGGTCCGGGGAAACATAATCATCAAAAGGATAGGTTCCGTAAGCAAAGCCTGCCATGGACATAACGGCGGGCCGCCGTCGCCCACTCAATGGGCCGCCTGTTGGCTTCATTGTCGCCAGTTCGATCTATTGACCGGCAGGCACAACAGAAATCAAATCGTTTCCCTGGAGAGAAACTGGGAGTTCGCCACGCTGCAAATATTTGTATCCAAACCCAACAGAAAACTCCGGCAAATCTAATGCACTTGCCAAGTCAGCGTGACGGGCGGTTTCAACCACATAATGGCGCTCATGCAAAACGGTGTTCACCAATTGCTCCGCATCGTGCAGTGGCAACGCTTCAGCAATTCGCCTGACGTTTCCGCCGGCGGGAATTGAACTGGTACCTTCAAAATAATCTGGGCGGGAGTTGTATCTATCTACGTGATTACCTTTGTCACAAATGCAAAACCAAAAGACGTCATCGTCATAAACCGAGGCAGCAACTGCAACACTTGATAACCTGCCTGATAGTGTGGCAGTCAGCGTCTCCGCTTCTTCAGGCTCCGCAAGTTCCAACTGCTTGTCGTAAGCAACAATCCATCCGCCTCTTTCTGCAGAGACAAATGCAGTGCGCTTTAGTTCGATCAGAGCGTTGATGAGGGCGGCCTGGTTGACCGTGCGAACCGACACATTGGCATAGAAGTTCCCCATTGTCTTTATCTGCGCATGAATTACCCGAGAGCAATATTCATCTTCCTCACCCCGCTTTTCCATCTTGCATCACTGAGCAATGCCCAAAGCCCCGCGATCCAATGACCGCTGTAGTATTTGCATCGCGCATGGAGCATGAAGGATCCGTCCCTGCCGACCAAACCGGAAGCAACGTCCAGTTCGCCGGTATCTTTGCCGCAGGCAGCCCACTCTTCTGCAACTTTAGAAACAGCGGCTGGTGGTGTGGCGCCTTCCGCTGCCAGCGTAATGGTGAAAGTGTTCGCCGAGCCCCATCCGGCCACGGGCGCCAAATCAATCCAGCGCATAGGGCTCAATGAAGATATTCGATACGGACAAACTTCGGAGGCAAGCAGAGCGTCTGCATCACCCAGCTTTTTCTTTTTCGCGTACCAGGGCGCGAGCAGGGCACGTTCCTGGTTGAGCATATCGATGCGCGCTTCCCTCAGTTCAGGAAGACGCTGCATCTTTTCTTGCCAGATTCCCTCTAACAGAAAGTCAGGGTCTTTAAACAAATCGTGATGGAACTCATAAAGAACCCAGTCGCGCGGCAGGCGAGTTACTTGCCTTACATTCGCGTGATTGCTCAGCGTTTCCAGATCGTTGATGCAATCATCGCGGACAACAAAGGCGTCAAACTTCATTACACCGGCCTCAAAAAGCAAAACCCAACGACGCTTCCACTCCGACTAATCCAAAATCCAGTTCAGAAATAGCCACATAGGAAAGTTGCACGAGTTTTACCAGGGCAAAAACCAGAACCGGCAGCAAGACTCCATAGTTGAATTGGAAATCGTATTCAATCACGCCCGGGTCGGTCAACTCATAGTGCAGCATCACCCATGGTGGCAACGGCAACAACTCTGGATTGACGAAATCGTCGAACGGGTAGGTTCCCGCCATATACATGCCGAACAAAGAGCCCAGATAGCGACGCAGTTGCGGAAGCGGACTGACAGTGCCACCCAATGGTTTTATCTCGTAAATGCCATTGTCTACGACCAGATCGATTCGGCCGCCGGGTATAGGCACTTCAAATAGCACTACGTGGCCAAACGGTTCCAACTTCGTGAACACGTCCATCTGAATCGAAATATGGGCAATGACTCCGAGTGCCCTGGCCGTGTAGTTGGCCGCGGTGCCCCCGATACGCCGCAAGTAGCCATTCAGTAAATTGGTGAAATTTCCAAGCGGCGAATAACCGGAGGGATCCGCCAGCAGCACTGGCTCGTTTAGAACATAAACGTAACGATGCAGGCTCAACGGAGAAGCCGGATCGCCCTCAAAGACGTCGGCGGTCAGGAACCTGCCGTTGCGCACGTCAAGATAGCGGGCACGGCTGTAATAGAGGTTCAGGTCCGGATCAAACTGCTGCCCGGCGTACCGGTAATTATTGGGTGTGGAACCGGTGGAAGAGATCAGGTTCCCGAAAGCATCGTAATCGTAGGTGTCAGTTATGGTGCCGGTGGGGCTGGTCAGGAATCGTACGCTGCCGTGCCCGTCATAGCCGTAGAAGCTGGTCGTTGGGTTCCCGCTGACAGTCTGGCGTTCATCGATCAACTCCAGGCCGTAGCTGTAGGTGCGGGTGACTGCGCCGTTTTGCAATTCATCCAGCACTTGCGCATAGCCCGTGGGATTATTGGTGTCGACCAGGTAGTTGGTCGACCTGCCGCCCACGGTCTTGGCCACACGGTTGCCGTCACCGTCATAGACGAATGTAATAGCCCCGGATTGCACCAGGTGATTCTCAAAATCAAAGAGGTTGCTGCCGCTTCCGCTGTTTAGCTGGTTTCCATTGTCATCAAAGGGAAGGGTGGCAACGCGATCATTGGCGTCGTAGTTCATCAACCCCGACGCAATAGCCGGTACTGTGGAGGTAAGCTGCAGGCGGTTGCCCACCGGATCGTATTGATAGTTGATGGCGCCGTTCTGTGAAGCTGCTCCGGAAATTGTTTCCGTGGTCAGCCGATATAGCGCGTCATATCCGTACTGCACCGTGCGTCCACTCAACTCGGCAACGGAAAGCCGGTTTCCGGTGGCGCCCAACGTGTAGTTGTAGCGCGCGATCACACCGCCCTGCGGGTTGCAGGCCGTCCCAGTCCCGCAAACGGTCTGCATCTGCGTGAGGCGATTCAGGCCGTCATAGACATAGCTGCTGGACGTGCCATTGGGATAGGCAAATCCAGCAAGATTTCCGGCGACATCGTAGGAATAAGTGGTGGTTCCCGCTACATCTCCCGCCGACGCCAGACGATTCAGAACGTCATAGGTGTAGGTCATTGACGCTCCGCCGGTATTCGACGAAGCAATCGTGAGAACATTGCCAGACGCGTCGTAGGTGTAGGTGAGCGTGCCGAACGGAGTGGTCTTGGTCAGCAGCCGGTCATGCGTGTCATAGGTATAGGTTGTGGTTCCGGAAGCATCCGTCATGGAGGCTCTCCGGCCAGTCGAAGTGTAGCTGAAATCCACTTCTGACGCGCCCAGACCATTCTGTGCAAAGAACGGATCGGCCTGTTTGCTGGTGAGACGATTCAGGGTGTCATACGTGTACGTTGTGGTATGACCGTTGAAGTCAGTTTTGGCTGTCTGATTGCCGGTGGCATCGTAGTTGTAGGATTCCACCTGGCCCAGCTGCAGCTTTCTCTGAATGCGGCGGCCGCGTTGATCGAAGGCGAAACTGGTGCTGTGACTATTCGCGTCGGTCTGGCTGATACGATCGCCCAGTTCGTCATACGCAAAGCGGGTGGTCTGGTTCAATGCGTCCGTCACGGAGGTCATGCGTCCGAGCGCGTCATAACCGAAGCTGGTTACCTTACCCGCCTGATCTGTGCGGGAGATCTGCCGGCCCAAACCGTCATAGACGGAGCTTAACGTAGTTGCATCCGGGAAGGTGGTTTTGACCAGTGCGTTGGCGGCGTCGTAGGTGAACTGGGTCGTGTGGTTCAGCGCATCAGTGGCCGAAGTCTGGTTACCTGCGGCGTCATATGCAAACGAGGTGATCTGATTCAGGGCGTTGATGCTCTGAATACGCCGCTGCGCTGCGTCATATTTATATTGCGTCGTATTGCCCAGCGCGTCTGTGGTGGCGATGATCTGCCCAATCGCATTGTAAGTGGTGCTTGTGCTCGAGCCATCAGGATAAAGCATCTTGGTTAAATGGCCCAGGGCATCGTAGGTGTAAGTGGTTGTGCGCCCCGCTCGGTCAGTAGAGCTGATGCGTCGGTCATTGGCGTCATAGGTGGCTGATTCGGTCGTGGAATCGGGATATGTGGTCTTGATCAGCCGCCCATTGGCGTCATAGTCGAAGTGCGTGGTGCGGTTAAGCTCGTCAATCACGTCGCTCTTCTTGCCCAGCGCATTGTAGATCACCTGCCGGGTGGATCCATCCGGATAGGTGGTCTTCGTCAGGCGATTGTCAGCGTCGTACTTGTATTGAGTGGTCAGGGTTTCCAGCGTGCCGTCGCTCTTGGTGCGCTTCAGGGTTTGGGTCAGCCGGTTGCCGTTGGCGTCATAGGCAAAGCTGCTTACGTTGCCCAGAGCGTCAGTCTCGGTGCTTACGTTGCCGGCGCCGTCATAAGTGAAGGAAGTGATGTTGCCCAGCGCGTCTTTTACGTTGAGCGCCAAGCCCTGGGAGTTATAAGCGGTGGTTGTAACTTTGCCCAGGGGATCGGTGGTGGTGAGCAGGTTCCCATTGGAATCGTAAATATTCGTTGTGACGCGGCCGAGGGCGTCCGTGGTTGTGAGGACCTGGTTTCGCGCGTTGAAGGTGGAACGCGTTGTGTGGCCTAGCGCGTCGGTCATGCTGAGCTGGTTGCCGGCCGAATCATAGGTGTAAAGCGAGGTTTGATTCAGCGCGTTGGTCATGCTCAATCTGTTATCGTTGGCATCAAAAGTGGAAGAAGTAACGTTCCCCAGCGCATCCGTAGTGCGAACAATATTGCCGTCAGCGTCATACTCATAGAGCGTCGGATTTCCCAGCCTGTCAGTGATGGTTTCCTGGTTGGCGGCAACATTGTGCGTGTACTGGATCGTGTTCCCGCTGGCGTCCGTGGTTGAGGTCAGCCTGCCCGCATCGTCATATGTGTTCCGGATGGCCTGCACGCCGCGCGGATCAATCACGTCCTGGAGCAGATGGCTCGTGTCATAGGTAAAGGTGGTGGTGTTTCCTGCACGGTCGGTAAAGCTCACAAGATCGCCGGCCGTGTTGTAGGCATAATGCAAGCTGCTTCCGGAAGGATCGGTTATCTGCGTGATCCTGTTTTGCAGGTCGCGTGTGAAAGCCACGCTCTTGCCCGTGGAACTGATCATGCCATTGGTGTTCAGCGTCAACGTATTGCCCGCGGGATCAGTCACGCTGGTTGCGCCCAGCTTCTGGTCCAGTATGTAGGTGAACCCTTCCGCCGTGGTGAGTTGGAACTGGGTAAAGTCCGCGAATTCGATTTCAGCGTTGATGAGATTCACCGGGCCGGGAATTCCGGCGTCAATCAAGAGGTCTGTATCGCCGATCGGCGTCAGTGTTGCGCCCGCGGTTGCCGAGCCGGTAGAAATCTGTGTGAAACCGACCTGTGGGGCGTCAATCGGCACCAGTTGCTGGCACTGCGGCGTATTGACCGCCTGGAACTTGTACACCCTTCCATCCGGGAATGTGACGCTCACAGTGTGGTTTTTGATCGGTTGCAGGCAATAGGTTGGGAAGAATCCGCTCCAATTCTGCTCTTCATCCCAACCCTTTCCGATAGCTCCGCCGGTCTTCTGTACGCGGACATTGCCGACGCTTAAGCTCCAGCCGACGCCAAAGTCGCCCACGCGCTTGTCGCGCGAGTCATAAGTGCGCGCGACGGTGATTGGAAGACCGGGTAGTGGCACGCTGAGATCGTTGAAGGAAAGTGTGAAGTTACCGACTTTCGTATTGCGGCTCACGTCCACAGTAGCCGTGGCAGTGGCAGTCTGGCCCGCGTTGTCGATTGAACTGAAGCGGACGACGTATTGTCCATTCAGCAGGACCGTGGGATCGAAAGTTCCCAGCGTTCCGTTATTGACCGCCGTAGTGCCGGAGGCAAACGTCACGAAGGTGGTGGGATTGCCTGAGCCATCGAGCAGCGAATATTCCAGCTTCCAGCTTCCACCGCTCACAGAGCCGATGATCGGTGTTGGCTTGGTGATTTCCGCGCCATCTGCGAACCCGGTGAAGCTCACAACCGGTGGAGGCGTCGGCTCCGGATTCACGATGATTTTTGCGGTTGCGGTGCCGGTCAATGCTGAATCGCTCACGGCAAGCTGCAGCACGTAAGTTCCAGGGACTGTGAAACCAGCCTGGGTTGCCGAGGCGGCAGGATTGCTGAACGTAACTGGGGCCGGTCCGCTGAGTTCGCTCCATGCGTAAGTGAGCGTGGCTCCCAGAGGCAGCCCATCATCGCTGGCACTGCCGTTTAGAGTAACGCTGCTGACAGGGAACGTGATCGTCTGATCCGGTCCGGCACTGACTGAGGGCGCCAGATTGACAGCGGCAGTGACGACAATCTTGACTACGTCGCTGTTACTCAACTCAGAATCGCTCGCCGTCAGCGCCAGGAAATAGGTGCCAGCCGTTCCGAATACCACCTGGGTCACAGGCGAGGACGGATTGATAAATGTGACGCTGCCGGGGCCGGCGGCAACGCTCCATGTGCTGGTGAGCGCACCTCCGGCTGGGAGTCCATCATCGGTAACGGCCCCATTGAGTATGGTGGATGCTGAGTTAATGGTTTGATCGGTACCGGCACTCACTTTGGGAGCCTGATTACCATTTACCGAACGCACGGTGACGCGCACACTCGCGGCAGTAAAGAGCTGGGAATCAGTGGCGATCAGGCGCAGAACGTACACACCGGCAGTTGTAAAGGTCACCTGGGTCTGGGCCTGACCGGGATTCGCGAAAGTGACCGCTGCGGGACCGCTGATCTGCTTCCACAGCACACTTAGAGTGCTGCCTGTGGGCAGGCCATCATCAGTTGCGGAGCCGGCAAGGGTAAGTGTGTTACTTGGCAGTTGCAAGATCTGGTCGGCGCCGGCGCTGACCACGGGAGGTTTATTGAGGGATGAGGCCCCGATCAGACGTCCACGCTGGGCCAGGCTGATGATATTGCCGTTTTCGTCAGTATCGATGACAGCAAGACCACCGCTGCTTTGGAAGATGTCGTGAGAGGCATTGAAATTTACGTCGAAGAAGCTAAGGCCCAGACCTTCGCCATCAGGCGTGAGGTTAAAGAAAATTTCATCCTGATTAAATGGTTGCGGGCCAATGTTGAACGGCAGGAACGCGAAGCGATCATGGGTGGTATTACCGTGGCCCCCTCCTTCTGAGAGAGCGACGATTCCACCACCAGTGTTTACGAAATTTGCCAGCTCTAATGCGCGCAGGTTGAGTGCGTCGAGTTCGGACTGCAGGATTCCAGACCCAACGATGATGACATCGTAATTGGCAAAATCCACCGTATGCAGATCAAGAGTTGGCGTTCCCGCGCTGCCATCGTCGGCGACGTCAAATACATTGAACCCTGAGGCAATGAGACCGGGGCGCGGGTCGGCATCACTAGGGACTGGTATAAGGCTCGCGACCAGCAATATTCTTGGATTGGCCTTGCCGAAAGTTACGTAGCTCACGGACCGCTGCAGGATGTGTTGAGCGCCGGTGCCATTGTCACCTCGCCAGGCATGCCCGTCAGGATCGTGGCCCGTAATGAACACTCCGCCTGGAGTGGCGGTGGAAGTTACCTGTACAGTCACGTCTGAACTGCTGCTCAGTTCGGAGTCGCTGGCGGTCAGACGAAGCACATAGGTTCCGACTGCAGTGAAAGTAGCTGTCGTCACAGCAGCGTTCGGATTGGCGAAGGTTACCTTTCCGGGGCCGGAGACCATGCTCCAGAACTGCGAGAGAGTTCCGCCTGACGGGAAGCCATCGTCCGTAACGGATCCATTCAAGGTCACGGAGTTTTGTGGCAACACAATGCTCTGGCCGCCGCCCGCGCTGACCACCGGGGGCAGATTACCATTCGGTATGGAAGGATCTGTGACCGTGATTGTTACATTGGCCGTGCTGGTAAATTGTGAGTCGCTCGCGCTTAACTGAAGCACGTAGCTGCCCACAGCACTGAATGTGGCTTTTGTGACGGCAGCACCAGGGTTGGTAAAGATGGCGGCTCCCGGACCACTTATCCGTTTCCAGGTGATATTCAAAGTGCCGTTCGGCAGGCCGTCATCTGTGACGGTCCCGTTGAGGAATACAATTCCAACCAGGTTGACGGTCTGGTCAGGGCCGGGATTGACCGCCGGTGGCTGGTTCGTCGCTGGGTTCACCGTGACCGAAACGATGGCGCTGGTGCTCAGCTGGGAATCGCTGGCTGTCAATTTCAATGTGTACGTGCCAACAGTGCTGAATGTCGCCTGTGTAACAGAAAGCGTTGGATTGCTGAATGTAACTGAACCAGGCCCCGTCAGCTTGCTCCATTGCTGGGTAACAGTGGATCCCAACGGCAACCCGTCATCGGTGACGCTCCCGTTGAGAGTTACAAAATTTGCTGGAAATTGAGTAACTTGATCAGGGCCGGCATCCACAATCGGCGCGGTATTGGGCGGCACAACAACGGTGATGGTGGCGGTGCTGCTGGCTGTGAATTGCGAATTGCTGGCCGTCAGCCGCACCACATAGATGCCTGCGTTGGTGAAGGTCGCATCCGTGGTTGCTGATGCGGGATTCGCGAACGTAACCGGTCCGGCGCCGCTATCGAGAGTCCAGGCGATCGACAGGTGCGCTCCGTTGGGATCCGTCGCGGTGCCGTTCAATGTGACTTGCGTCGTCGGCAGGGCAATCGTGTGATCGATTCCTGCGCTGACAATCGGGGCCTGTGTCCCCGCAGCTTTGCAATTCCCGGCATTCCCCGCCGTATAAATGGCCAGAATCTCAGCCGGAGAAAGGGCGCGGTTGTACACCTGCGGCTCATCAATATTGCCCAGGAAGTGGTTAGAATTCGGACGCGCACCGATATACAGCGGCAGATTGGTTCGCGGAGTAAAAACTCCCAGGGTGAGACCAGCGGCAAAAGCGCCGTTCACAAAAATGCGGGCTATACCGGTGGTCTGATCATAAGTGAGCGCCACATGGTTCCAGCGTTTGTTTTGAAGAGCGCCACCACCGGTGCTGATGATGTGAGTCCCGCCGCCGCTGTCCAGGATGTTCGCGTATACGGAGCCGGCAGTGACCTGTACTGAGGAATTGAGGTTCTCCCACAGGTGTACGCCGATAGTGCCGTTGGTGCTGGAGTATTCCATGATCGGCCGTTGGACTCCCACGTCCAAAGGAAATACCCATGCATCCATGGTGAAACTCTTCACATTGAGCGCCGTTGAGGCGGGTACGACCACATCCGCCAATCCGCCATTCAGGCTGAATGCCTGGCCTGCCATGCCGGGAACAAACGTGACTCCATCCTCCACCACGCCGGCATTGGCATTGGCCAGATCGCGCGTATCTCCATCACCAGGCCACCAGCCAACCAAGCCAGTCGCGGGAGAAATGCAGGGCGTCGCCACATGCACGTGCGTATCAGAGAAACTGAATAGTTCTGAATCGGAGCCGATCAGGCGCAACACATAATCGCCGGGAGAGCTGAATGAAGCCGTAGTTGAAGTACTTCCCGCCTGCGTTACGATGACCTGAAGGCCTGTGCTGTCAGAATTGTTATTGCCGTTTCCGAACCCGACGCTGAAATCCACCTTGTCGCCGGCTTTTAGAGCCTTGGCAAACGTAAAAGGAACTCCAACGTTCCGTGTAGTGATCGATCCACTCAACAAAGTGGTTGAAGAATTCAACAGAATCGAGACGTCAGTAGTGGTGGTATCAACTCCATAGAACCGTCCCTGGATCAGATAGCTTCCATCGGCAGGGGCAGTGAACCGCAGAACGCTGTTTTCACCACTGGCGCCGGGATGCAGCAGAAGTGTTTGCGGAGGAATGTTGAGTCCGCCGGAAGTTACCGAAACCGCGGTGTTGTTGTAGGCCAACAATGGGAACGTTGGACCGCTGGTTGGAGCAGTTTTGAACCATGACGGCATACCCACAAGTTGTCCGGTGAAGGCATAGGGTGTGAACACGCCCCCCCGTGTAGGAGTTGAACCATAGGTCCAGGGGCCGGACGGATTCGAAACTGCGGAGAAATTGTCGGTGCCATCAAAGCTGGGCGCGGAGAAGCTGACGCTACCCGGTCCGATCAGCTTCGTCCAAAAGCTGCTCAGCTGTCCACCAGCCGGGAGGCCATCATCTGTTACGGTCCCAGTCAGATCCGCTGTGGATGGCAGTGTAATTTCCTGGCTTGGTCCCGCCTGCACGATCGGCGCTGTATTTGCCGAGATGGTGATGGTTACATCCGAGGTGCTGGTCAGCTCTGAGTCTGTGGCGGAGAGGCGCAGGACATACGTGCCCGGCTGGCTGAAGCTTGCGGTGGTGACCGGAGCAATGGGATTGACAAAAGTCACAGTGCCAGGGCCGCTCACTTTGGTCCATAGTGAGGTCAGCGTCCCGCCTGCCGGCAGGCCGTCATCGCTTACCGTTCCATTCAAGGCCACCGAAGCGGTGGTAGAAGCCACCTGGACAATGCCCGCGGGAGCCATGGTGGCTCCTTCCCACTGGGCTACTTGGGCGATTCTTGTTCCCTCGAAGCGCGTGCCATTCCAATGCATCTGCCAGAGATTGCCGGGCGATTCTTCGCCAATTAAGATGTCGCCGACGATGCCGGCCAGTTCAGCCGCCGGCAATCCCCAGAGCTTTGCGCTGGCAAAATCAACTCCAAAATAGTTTTCGTTGGCGTTTACCAGTTTGATGTGTTCCGCGAAAATCCCGAAGTCAAAAACGGTAACAACATTCTCAGTGTCAATGGCAAACAGGCGGCCTGAGTTCTCACTGCCGGTGAGGATTTTTCCTGCCCACGGACCGTAATGTTCAGGATCGTTGGGAATTGTGATCAATCCTTCAGGCGGCACGCCCACATTGGCGAGTTTCTTTGCCACTCCGGATGAATTGACGCGCCAGATGTTGCCGGTTGTGGTTGCAATAATGAGATCGCCGCCGAAGATTCCGGTGCGATCAATGTAGAGCTGTCCACGAAGAAGGCCGCCTTCACCCGGCAACGTTACCCATGGATTCTGAACGGTGTTGCCATCCGGTGAAATCCGAACGACAACTCCGGCAACGCCCGATCCCGTAAACATCTCGCCGGCAGTAAAGCCGCCGATGCTGTGGCCATTGATTTCATCGCGCGCCGTCGTGATGTAAACCTCATCGGTCAGTCCCTTAATGTTTGAGAATTGGGCGCGTGATCCATCCTGGGCCACCAGTTCAAAGTTGTACGGCTGGCCGCCAGAGTAGTTCACTGACATGACTATCTTGTTGGTCGGCTGGTGATAATCGGCTGCGATCGGGTTGTTGAAGCCGGTGCTGATTGGAATGAGTGTGGGCGCCAACGGAAGCGTGCTCACGTTGGACGGCAGTATGAGCGTCTGTGGAGGCCCTGCGTTCACCAGCGGCGGGAGGTTCGCAGGCTTCAGCGTGATGATCACGTCTGAGTGGACAGCAAAGACGGAGTCTGTTGCCGTCAGCCGCAGCACGTAAACGCCTGCTGTACTGAACGTTGCTGTTGTCCCGAGTGCCGATGCGTCGGCAAAAGTCACCGTTCCGGGGCCTGAGAAGACGGACCACTGGGTACTTAACGCGCTGCCGGCGGGCAGTCCGTCATCCGAGGCCGTGCCAGCCAGTGTGACGGTCGTGACCGGCTGAAACACCGTCTGGTTCGGTCCGGCATTGGCAACCGGAGGGTTGTTGTGCGGAACAACCATGACGCGCGTATCCGCGCTGGCGGAGAGCTGTGAATCGCTGACACTGAGACGCAGTATGTAGGAACCTGCTGTTGAAAAGACGGCGGTAGTATTGGGCGAACTTGCAGAGGCAAAGCTCACCGTCCCCGGTCCCGCAACTTTCGCCCAGGAATAGGCCAGTGTGCTGCCGGCGGGCAGTCCGTCATCTGTGGCATTTCCCGTGAGCGTAACCGTATTGACCGGCAGGGTAATTGTCTGGTCCGGTCCGACCGTCACTACAGGCGGCTGATTGCCGCGAACAGTCGTGATCGTGACCTGCGCGCTCGCCTGCAATTGGGAGTCATCGCCTGTCAGCTTCAGCACGTAGACGCCTTCGGCATTCAGGGTGACTGTTGTTTTTGGATCATGAGCGTTGGCAAAGATTGCGGGTGAAGGTCCGCTGACCTGCGTCCATGTAGCGACAAGGGTTGAGCCGGCCGGCTTACCGTCATCTGTGACATTACCCTGGAGCGGCAACACGTTGGGGAAGGGAACAGTTTGATCAGGCCCCGCGTTCACCACCGGCGGGAGATTAGGCTGCGTTACCTGGGTAGAAGCGGATGCGCTGACTGAACCATAGGTATTTGGAACGGCATCGCTCCAGAAGACATCGGCGCTAGCGGTGATGGTGCTCGTCGGCTGCGTATCGGGGATGGCAAACGTGAATGTGCTTTGCACACTTGCGCCAGCCGGGATGGTAGTGGCCGTGAGAGGCTGCTGGGTGCCATTGGGCAGAACGATGGTTCCGCTGGCCTGAGCTGCGGCCGCATGGCCAACGTTGGTCAGCGTGACGGTATAGGTGATGGCATCACCGGAATTGGCGGTAGCAGGCGCAGCAAGGCTGATGACGATGATCGGGAATTGCTCGGTTACCGAGGTCGATGCGGAGACCGGACCAAATACGGCGTTGCCCAGATCATTCCAGGTCAGGTTTGCCTGCACGCTCGTTATTTGATTTTCAGAACTCTGCAAGCGGGAGAGATAGTCAGCATCGGTCTCGGCTGCACCCTTTGGCGCGACTGCAGAAGCGGACATACTGAAAGTGGCAGGCAGACTTTGTCCTGGCGCTACAGTCCCTAATGAAACCGTGTTCGCTCCCTCGGTTACGGTTGCACCCTGAGCAGGCACATTCCCCGGATTCGAGACAGTGAACTCGAGCGAAACAGACTGCCCCGGCAACGCCGAAACACCCGCTGGAGCGCTTAACTTCAACAGTGGCGACTCGGCGGTGATGGTTACCGTCATCGGAGAGCTGTCGACTTTGCCATCATTGACGATGAGCTGCACAACATAGAATCCCGCTACATTCGTGACAAACGTAGGATTTGCACTATGTGCGTCAGACAACACCGCCGTCCCGCCGGCCGGTTGCGAGAGAATGGCCCACGTGAATGTCAGCGGATCACCGTCGGCATCGCTGGAACTGCTTCCATCCAGCGCTACCAGGCTGCCGCTCTCCACGTTCTGATCTGCACCGGGATTGGCGACAGGAATCGAATTAATGGTGGAAATCATCACCGTCGCCGGCTGGCTGTTCACGATTCCATCGTTCACAATCAGCTGGATGACGTAATTGCCTGCTTTGTCCGCGATGAATGACGGCGTGGCGCTGCTGGGGAAACTCAATATTGCGGTGCTGTTGGTGGGCGCACTCAAAATGGACCAGGCATAAGTGAGCGTCTGGCCATCAACATCAGAGGAGCCGGTGCCGTCGAGGGTCACCACGCTGCCGAGCGGAACCGTCTGTGCCGGTCCGGCATTGGCTACGGGCGGCGAGTTCTCTGTGGTGATCGTAACCGTCGCCGGATTGCTGTTAACCGTGCCGTCATTCACGATCAACTGGATTACGTAGTCGCCTAGAAGATCGATGGTGAATGCCGGTTTCACGGCGTGAACGTTGGACAAAACGGCGGTACTGCCCGCAGGAGCACTCAGGATGGACCATGTATAGGTGAGGGAATCGCCGTCCACATCGGTGGAGCGGCTGCCGTCCAGAGTTACCAGTGTGTGGCTGACAACTGTCTGCCCCGTCCCCGCGTTCGCGACAGGAGGAGAGTTGACATCACTGATGCTGACTTGCGAGGGCGCGCTGTCAAAGGTGCCGTCATTCACCACCAACTGAACCGTGTAAGTGCCCTTTTTATCGGCAACAAACGTGGGATTTACGATCGTGCGATTGGAGAGTGTGGCCGTGCTGCCCGCAGGCACACTGACCAGGGACCATGAGTATGTAAGCGCATCGCCATCCACATCGGTGGAGCGGCTGCCGTCTAGTTGTACTGTCGCGCCGGTGGTGATGGTCTGGTCAGGGCCTGCATTGGCGACCGGGGGCGAGTTTTTGGTGCTGATGGTTACGGTTGCAGGCGAGCTGTCAACCAGCCCATCATTCACAATCAGTCGGACGGTGTAGCTGCCCGGCACATCCGGCACAAACGTCGGCTTGACGGTATTGGCGCCATTCAGGGTGGCTGTGCTGTGGCTGGGAATGCTTACAAATGACCAGTGATAGGTAAGAGGGTTTCCATCCTGGTCGGTAGAGCCGCTGCCATCCAGTTGCACAGTGGTGCCTACGAAAACCGTCTGTGCCGGTCCGGCATTTGCTACTGGCGGATAGTTGGGAACCTCATTGCGAGGGAGAACGCTTGCCGTTGCGCTGTATGAGCCCGTGTAATTTGAACCGCCGCCTCCGCGGGCTCCCCCGGTAACGAACGTCTTGTATGCTTCCGGTGTTCCGGCGTGATCGGAATTCTTGTAGACGCTGGCAGAAGTGTCGTCAACGGGTTTGACATTCAACGTACGGTAGTCGCCGCCAAAGGAGGTATAAACTGCCGCCGCCCACTGCCAGTTGATCGAAACACCAGCTGTATCGCTGTAAAAAACACCCGACCAGGTAACCGGATTAGTCCCTCCTGGAAGCCCAATGGCGGGAACAGGAAAAGTCATGCCTGATAAAAAGCTGTTCCCGGCGAGCCCCGCGGACGGCAGACTCGTGATCCATGCATTCTTGCTGGGATCAAAAGATGTTGTTGCCGATGTTGCGGTTGGGGAAAAGGTGATCGTCGCATCAGGAACCGGAAGGTTATAGGTTGCCCCTGCCGCCGTAAATTGCAGTGAAGCCCCCCGCAAGAACACTCGCACCGGCTGCGATCCCAGCCCGCTGGCCTTGAAAACGCTGCTGAACCAGATGAAACTACCGCCGGGAATCGCCGTCCCGTTGAAGTTGGAAGCGATCGAACTTTCTCCAGTAACGGTGCTTTGAAGCAGCGCGTGGGTTCCACCCAATCCGACTGGTGTTTTCAAGCTGGCCAGCTGAACCCTTCCAGCTCCGGCCCGCTCTTTCCGCTGCCTGGGCCCAGATAAGCTTGCCGCGGCAAGCTTTTGGCTGGTTTCACCTGGGTCGGACGAAGTCTTCTGCGGCCACGTTGCCGTTAATGCGCCACCGAAACCGCTTGAATGCACCCATTCTGCGCGAGGCTGGTCCGTCGCATAAACCGGCAGTGAGCTCATGACCATCGTCCAGGCCAGAAGCACACTCATCAACTGAGAGAGAAAACTATTGCGATGAAAATAGCCAGCAGGTTTGCGCGTTCCAGCCGGAGCATGGGAGTGCATCATGGAGAAAGTCCTTTCCACAAAACCAAGTCAACTAAATTTGGGGGAATACCCTTCTCCATGAAATGTCTGGGCGACACTTCACCGAACCGAAAGCAGGAACTCTGAAAAAGTTGATTGTTTTTTAACACTCATCCTTGGGGGAGTTCAAGGAGAAAACCTCTTTTTTAACAAGATATTTTTACTTAGAAAAAAAGTTCATAGTTTCTCTTCTCGGGTCACATTGCAAATGTGATGTGTGAATGGGGACCGCATAGGCCGAGCGTGTTTTATCCACGGGACGCATCTGACGGTCTTCTTCAAGCAAGTTGAATTTTGGGAATCGACCGACCTTTGCGATGACCGGCGATATGCGGAGCTACGATGCCTTTTCTGGGCTTAGCCACAAGCTGCTCTGGAGTGACGCCGACGCGTCGCATATGCCAACAGCGTGAAGAAGATGCTCGGGCGTCCGGCCTCAATCATCTGCCAGTGACCCAGGTTGAAGCCGTACCCAGTGACGTCCTCACGGTGCACTTTGCGGTCCGTTCTTACGTCCCGACGCGATGGCTATTATGAGGCCGAAAAAATGCGTGTAACGGGCCGGGAGCTCCCGGCTGGTACCCATGGTCCAAGGTTCCGCTCAGAATGATGAAAAGTGCACGAACAAAAGTACATATTCTGCGCAGCTACGTTTTCTGTTGTTTAGCATTACCATCCAGCCTTAAAGAAACTCTGTCCAACGGCAACTTGTTTAACCTACCGACTCGCCTGGATGGGTCCCTGTTTCTGATTGTCGATGCTGGCCTGGCTCCGCTATCTTGATCCGGTTCAATCATTCGATCCTGGTGCAAGGTTAAGGTGTGCCTGGTCGTGAGGTACTACACAAGTGCTACTGGCGTTCATCACATTTGCGGCAGTGTCGGTCGCGGTGCTGTGATGGTATGACTCGGTTCAGTTCCGGTTCCCAACCTGTCCGCACGCAACTGCACTATTCGCGATCCATCGGCAGCCGGAACAGACATTGTTGCTGTAGCCCGGTCGCGTATTCGGTCGGGCTGGCGAAGTCCCGCCTGTCCCGTGTCAATATGCATCCACGGAGGCTCTCCGTTGTCACGGCGGGATGGAAAATCTGAGTCTCACTTAGGCTGAAACTCAGCGCCATCATCAAAGTGTTTGCGAGTCTCATCGTGGCTACCTAGCCACTCCAGAGTTGTGCCCGATTGCCAATGGAGCGTCGAATCGAGAAGTCGAGACTCGGTGTATCCCCTCCCTGATTTGGCACCGGTCTTCCACGAGTCTGTCTTGGTCCAGCCCATCTTGCGCGTAATACGGAATGCCTGCATAGGTCATGGCAAAGGCTCGGGTCTTGTGTGATTGTGTGATGTGCCAGATTTGCACCATGAGCAGGCGTGGGTCGCTTGTACTTGGGAGCAAGCCTAAGCGAATCTTTCGCTGGCCGTCTTAATCTGTATAGGACAGGCAAGGAAGGCCCCATCATCCGAGGAGCAGTTGCTAAACGCCAAAAACGCCAGAAAGCAAAAGAAATTTTCAATTTACCTATTGACATGGTGTCTTCAGAATGCTTATAAGATTAAGCTATTATTTGGGTATCCATCTTGCGGGCTCTCCATAGCCCGCCACATAGCGTCAGCTTGTCCGAAATTCCTTAACAACTCTTAATCGTTACCTAGCGACAATAGGGCGGGTTCGCCGCAGCTGACGCATTCCCGGGAATGTGCCGCCGGGTGCATGCTCTTTTAATCGCCAATACTGATTTCATATCCAAAGTCTATCGAGCGGCTTTTTTCAAAATTCAACAAGTCCCAGTTCTACCGGTTTGGGGAAGTCCACCGAACCAGTGGGCCAGGAGGTAGCATGCGAACAGGAACTCTGGCGGCTTCACGTTGGCTTGCGTGCGTATGGATTCATGCGGTTGCCCAGCAATATACGTTTCAGCGCTCAATCGGCCGGGAGCCGCACGTGGGTGACCCAACGGTGCTCGCCGTCGACAAACAGGGTGTGGTGTATTGTGGCTGATCGTGTGAATGGTCATCCGACGCAACCTGGCAACTCATCGCTGCCGGTAACCCCCGGTGTTGCTCACTGGCTATGCTGAACGCACCATTGACGCAAGATCGCCGGATCCTTGTTGCGGCCGCAGCTGTGGTCTTTATCGTGGCCTTTGATGCAGCACTCCTCACCGTCGCGTTGCCAGCGATCACAAAATCATTTCCGGCCTTTTCGACGCACCAGACAGGTTGGGTAATCAGCGCGTACAGTATCACGCTCGCGGCATTGCTGACACCTGCGGGTTACATCGTGGACCGTTGGGGACGACAAGCCGTGCTGAGCGCCGGGCTCGTGATTTTTGGGCTGGGCGCCGTGTGTTGCGCAATTTCTGGCACAATCACTCAGCTAATACTCTCTAGATGTCTCCAGGGGCTCGGCGGCGCGTGTGCTCTTCCTGCATCGTTGACCGTGGTGCTCGCCTCCTTTGGACCGTCTCAGCGGCCGGGCGCTGTCGGTAAATGGAGCGCCGCAGGCGGGCTGGCAACGGCATTGGGTCCTCCCATCGCCGCAGGCCTAATGTATTTTGTTTCGTGGCGGGCGATGTTCTGGATTCATGTCCCGCTTGTCACAGTGGTGCTCTATGGCGCACGACAATTTCTACCGGAAAGCAAAGGGAAAAAAGGCCCGCTGCAGCTTTCGTGGGGGATCGGGATCATTGCGGCCGGAGTGGGATACCTTGTAGCTGTAATCACGGCGCCGTGGGCATTTGCCCGCACAGCTTCGAATCAAAACGGATTTTATATCGCTATTCTGATTGCTCTCGGCGGCTACCTTTGCTTGCAGGACCACAGTTTCCGCAGAGATTTTCTCCAGTGGAGGCGAATCTGGGTTTTCGTCGCCATCCTGTGTTTTGGTGCGGTGTTTGGCGCCTTGCTGGTAGCGTTTGATCTGGTCCTGGTTTACAAATTTGACTTTTCTATTAGCATGGCCGCCCTGCTGCTTTCTCCGGTTCCGCTTCTCAGCATTCCTGCGGCAACCATCGCTGGCCGGCTGCAGAGAGAAGGGTCGTCTTATCGGGCGCTGTCTATCGGCGGGTGTGCGTTGCTATGCGGAGCTGTTTTATTTGCCCATCTGTGCAATGGGGCCGAATTACGCTGGCATCTTGGCGCTTGTATTGTTTTGTTTGCCGCGGGTATTGGGCTATGCTTTCCCGCGCTTACGATTGAGGCGACGAAGGCAATCAGCAACGATTTATTTGCGCTGGGATGTGCATTGACGCAGGCCCTGCGACATATCGGTACAGCCTTGGGCGTAGCGCTCATTACATCCAGCTCTCAGTCGCGTTCATTTCTGGGCCCTGCCCTGACGATTTGCGGGCTCTGTGTTGTGATGATGGCTGCCTTGGCCCTGAGCGCTGTTTCCACGCTGCTGCGGCGGGCTGCACGCAATCGGCGGCACGGGATCCATATCGAACCTCTGGGCGCGGGCTTTAACTCTTTCCGGGACGGTCTTTAAGACGAAAAACAAACTTTAGCCCTGACCATACCTCATCGACTGCGCACACTTTTACATCAACCAGTCCGACGCGAAGGCCAATATCTCGCGCGATATTCTCGTTTAAATCGGTGGGAACCCTCGAAGCCCCTTTGGGCCAGGAAATCCAGAGAGTCCCGTCCGGCGTAAGGGCCTTCTTGAGCTTCGGAAAAGAGGCTTCAAGTTTGGCTTTTTCTTTTACAAAAAATTGAATGAAATCACAAGGCGCTACAAGCGATTTCACGAGCCGGGCACCGGCCGGTAATGAACCAAGAAGGGACAGATAATCATCGGGCATATTCCCCAGGTAGACCCGATTCCCGGGCTTTATTCCCAGTTTATCCACCAGTGAACGCTTCGAATAGCCGGCAGCCATGAGCTTACCTCCTGTTGAATGTGGTCCGCCCTAAGTGGCACGGGTGATTAAAAAATTATCTTACCTATAACGCTTAATGTGCATCTGTAGAAAAGTTTCTACAATTCGAAAATTATTATTTTGCCCGTTTTGCTTGAGATTCATTTTGGCACCACTAAAGCAGTCAGTCGTAATCATAATTTCCGCTAGCTTCCAGAATACATTAGCTCCGGCGGCCTCATATTAAAACAGGCTATATGCGCTGCTAGGTTTTCTAGAAACACGACAAAACCACAAATCATGTTGTAACTTGGGTGATGCGGTGTAGATACTTTAGCAATTTGTAAGTGGGTCTAGCAGCAAACCAGTTTTCACTTGGGCCATAAAAAAACGTACAAGCGTTTATAGGGCGACAGCCTGCCCTAAAAAAATACCCCTTCTTGTGCTCATATCCAAGGAGCAGGCCCGTAATTATACGAGCTACTTTACAAGCATTTAATCCTGGCCATTGATTATCAGCGCTGACCTTCTCTTTAGGCGGCATAGAGGTCATGGTCAACACTAGACTAGGGTGGAGGGTGGCATGGAAGCTGTAAGCGTTCGACTGGAGTGGTATGCGCTAAATGTTAAGGTACGGCAAGAGCACATAGTTTCGACGCACCTTGCGTACATGGGGCAAGAACAGTTTTTTCCTATTCAGAGGCTGTCTTCAAAGAAGCCATGGCGCGAGGTAAAAAGAGCGTTATTTCCCGGATATGTGTTCTGTCGCATTGACTGGAATTCCGGTCCCAAGCTTTACAAAATTCCGGGGATCATCAAAGTGGTGGGCGCAGGTCGGACGCCAATACCTATCCCCGAATGTGAAATTGAGGCAGTACGCAAGATAATTGACTCCGGAATACCAGTACAGTGTGGTCCGTTAGTTGTCGGTTCTAATTCCATGGTTGTAGTCCATGGCGGCCCGCTTCAAGGAGTCAAAGGTATAGTTGTTGGTGAACATAGCGCCCAAAGTCTGATTGTATCAGTCCCTCTCTTACGTCGTTCGCTTGCCGTGGTTCTCGATCGCAGCTGGCTGATGCCCGCGCTGCATAGCGCAGCTTAAGGCCATCGGCGGTTTCTTACTTTAACTTCAACTCAATAGCTACACGCGGAGGTGTGTGCATGCAACGTAAATTAAGAACGAAAGTAGTATTTAGCATTGTCTGTTTGTCCATTCTTTTGATTACAGGGTCGCTGACGCAGTTGAGGGCGCACGATCCCAAGCCTGTGTTGCGGAGTATTTACGCGGCACCCATGGCCGTAGTCACTTTTTACCAGGTAAAACCTGGGTCAGAGGAAAACTTTATCAATGCGATGGTTTCTTCGGGACCCTACAACCGTGTTCTGTATGGATTTGCCAATGAACGCATCCTGCAGACGGTTTCCGCTTCCACAGAAGAGACGAACTTCATTTCCTTTGCCCGGTATTACGACAAGGCAACGGCCGATTTCATTGACACCCAGAGAAACCCGGCCATTTCCGCATTCCTGCAGAAAGCCCCGCTCCGCGTGGATGCGAACCTGATTGAGCACGAACTGGCCGATTGGGGTTGGGAAAAGGGAACAGAACAGTCGGTATTGCATATTCGCCCCCTGATGAACGAGGACATCTTTGCACGCAACATCAGCTCCCTCAGCTTCTTCAAGGCCGGATATACAGGCCAGGTCGGAATGATTGAAGTTATGCCCGCCAACAAGCAACTGACCGAGATTCGCGACAACCTGGGCTCGCGGCGCGGCCTCTCGGGTGCTTCGATCCTCTCCACCGGATCGGGCCTAATCGTGTACAGCGAATACTTCAAGACCCCTGCTGAGGCTGCAGCCCGAAGGGTCAGCATCGCAGATTCGAACGTAAACGGAGCTCAGGTCGCAGTAGTTGTCCAAAACTATGTTGCGCGCTAAGGACGCATCACGTCAGAGGTGACAAAAAATGAAAAAAACTATCCTTCTTGCTTTCGTGCTTCTAACGGCAAGCGCCGTCAATCTGCTGGCGCAGGAGTATACCTTCCAGCGGTCGCTAGGCCACGCACCCCTTCTGGGGGAACCGCGCGGACTCGTCGTGGATAAGAACGACAACGTCTTTATCTCCGACCGCGTGAATGGACAGGTGCTGGTGCTCGCATCAGGCAATCAGCTCCAGAAAGGCCGCTTCAAAACGGCGCAGCCGTTGTCACAGCCCTCGGCCATCGCTCTGAATCAGCATGGGGAACTGGTCGTAGCCGAAGAAGGGACCGGCAAGGTCCATACGTTCTCGTCGGCGGGCGTTTTGCATCAATCCTTCTCGGCGGCAGAAAAACCGGGTATGGGCATCAATGCTTCCGGCATGGCGGTTGACGGAAACGGCTACGTATACGTATCAGACCAGTTCCGGAACCAGGTGCAGAAGTTCAACTTCGCCGGCCAGCTGGTCGCCTCTCTAGGCAAGCAGGGACAAGGGCCTGGAGAATTTGCTGGCCCGCGCGGACTGGCGGTTGATAGCGCTGGCAATCTTTTTATTGCCGACGAATTCAACAATCGCATCCAGAAATTCGATGCTGATGGAAAGTTCGTTGGGCAATCCACTGCGGAGACCCTCGGCTCTACCGTCAGTTCCGGACTCGGACCCATGAGCGTGGCCCTCGACTCAAAGGGGAACATGTGGATCGCCGCGCACACCAACTTTGCTGTTTATAAGCTCGATCCCTCTTTCAAAATCATCGCGCGCCTCGAAGCTTTCGGGCGGCGTGACGGCGAACTCGCTGGGCCCATCGCGGTTGCGGTGGACAGCAAGGACAATGTTCTAGTCCTTGATAACACCCGCCGTATTCAGAAGTTTGACAGCAAGGGGAACTTCATTTCGAAGTTCGCGTTCCCGCCAGCTGCCGCTGGGGAGATCAGCGCTCCCACCGGACTTGCCGTCGATGCCGAGGGCAACTATCTGATCTGCGATACGGCCAACTTCCGCATTCAGAAGTTTGATACCCGTGGCCGACCGATGCTGGTGTTCGGGCAGTTCGGCCAGGGGATCGGAGAATTCAATGGAGCGGAATCAATCGCCATTGACCGCGAGAATAACTTCTTCATCGTCGATCACTACAACCATCGCGTGCAGAAGTTCGATAGCAAAGGGAAATTCCTGTTCAAATTCGGTTCCTTCGGCAACCGTGAAGGCGAGTTCAACCGAGTTAAGGTGGTCGCAGTCGACCCCAGCGGAGACCATGTGTACGTAAATGACTGGACCAACGCCCGGGTGCAGGAATTTGATCTGAACGGTAAGTTCATTGCCCAGTTCGGAAATACCGGCGCGCCCCAAACCCGGCCGCTCGGCCCCACGGGTCTGGCTGTCGACAAAGCCGGAAATGTGTATGCTTCCAGCTGGTACAACAACGTCATTCAGAAGTTTGATGCGAAGGGCAACTTTGTTAAATCGATCGGCTCGCAAGGGACCGGCGATGGACAGTTTAAAGGCCCGGCACGCTTGGCGATCGATGCTGACAACCATCTCATCGTCGCCGACTGGGGAAATAGCCGGATCCAGATTCTCGATCTGGACGGCAACTTCATCACCAAGTTTGGCTCTCTCGGCACCGGTCCCGGCAGCTTCAATCAGCCGGTTGGCGTTGCTGTGGGACACCATGGAGAAATCCTGGTGAGCGATGCCTCCAATGCTCGCGTGCAGGTCTTTATCCGGAGCGACAAATCAGCGCGGAAACCGCCCGCTGGACTGAAACCTGCGTCGCTGACCACCACCACCCCTCAGCAGAGTTCGCCCTTTGTGGCGATCGCGATTTACGACCTGCGTCAGGATGCAGGCTCCTTCGATCAAGTACTGCGCTCGGCGGTGCTGCCGCTGACCAATAACGCATCCTTCGTGAACTTGCGCCTGCTGAAAAACATGGACACCCTTGCTTCTCAATATGCGCTTTATGCCAAAACACGCGACCGCGCTGCCGCGGAGCGAATCATCGTTTACGCCACCCAGGCCGTGCGTCCATTTCTGCGTCGTATGCCTGAAACCCACATTGCCGAATTGAAACGGTCTTACTCTCCTGCGGGCGTCACTGAACGCCCGCAGGGAAACGAATTTGGCGCCCACCAGAACGGACAGGTGGCCCACCTGGGACTGTTCATTCCATTTCCCCAGTTTCGTCCCGAGTATGACCGCGTCTTGAATGACACCAAGGTGATGACGATCGACCAAAAACCTCGCGGCTATATTGGCGAGGACGTGCTGGACGAAACCGAGGCCCTTCCTCCGGAAAAGGAAACGCCGTATTCGCCCCGGCCGGTAGAAGCATCGCCGATGTCTTTCAACTACGGCGAGTACAACACCATGGAAGATGCGGAAGACTCCTACATCGACCGTGAAGAAGCTCACAATCCCAAGTTGGTTACCATGGAGCGTATCTTCTATAGCGCTCTTCAGGTGCCTACCCGCTTCTATATCTTCCAGGTGATTGACAATCTCAACTTCGGCGCCGGACTGAAAGAAAACAAGCAGCAGGCGTCGCTCTCATCCCGGTAAACCAATATGCTGGCGCAAACAATTCTGCAGGAAGTGAAGGCAGGCCGAAGCAACTCCGGCGCAGGCGTAGCCACCTGGGCATCCATTTGTCCGCGTGCCATCAATACCACGCGCGCCTTGGACACAATGGACGCACCGCGGAAACTGCCAGCCGTGTTCGAGACACAACAGCTTGAGGCTGCTTCCGGCCTCAGCCGGCGGGAGCTCAAGAAGCTGGATCGCTTTTCCGTCCTGGCCATCGCCGCTGCCCGCTCTGCGCTCGCTGGTTCCGTGCTGTCCCCGCAGGAGTGGAATCGTTGTGGCGTTTTTACCGGCAACATGGTGGGTGGCTGGACTTTCACTGAGGGTCAGTTGCGTAATTTGCATCGGGTAGGCCCGTCAGGAGTGAGTCCGTACCTGGCCACCGCCTGGTTTCCCGCTGCACCCCAGGGTCAGATCACGATTCATTTTCGGATGAAAGGATTTTCCAAAACCATATCCACTGACCGGTGTGCCGGGGCGCAGGCAATCGGCCTGGCTTCTGAACTCATCGGGGAAGGCAAATGCGATGTGCTGCTGGCTGGAGGCGCCGAAGCCCCCTGCACGCCTTTTGTCGAGGCGGCGCCGGCCAGCTATTGGACCGGCAACGCCGAGCTGACAGAGGCAGCGGCGTATCTGCTGTTGGCTCCCAGTGGCGACAGCCGGATTACCGTGTCTGGTCACACAACCTTCGCGTGCCGGTGCAACGAACCCGGTTTTTATGACCGGCTGCGATTTCACCTTTCAGGATCGGCAATGCAGGAAATGCCAGCCTTGCTGGTGTGCAATGTACCTGCCGTTCCCCGGCTTAGGGACGCGGTATGTGAGTGCACGCAAGATGTATTTGGCTGTATTCCCGAGACGATCTTTCCCACTGACCTGTTGGGAGATTCTCTCGGTGCAAGTGGGGCTGTCAGCGCCGTCATCGCGTGTGAGCGATTGCAGGAACTGCCCGCCGGTAGCGTGGCGCTGCTGGTTTCCTGCGGCCATCAGTGCTGTGACCTGCTCTGGTTCCGACGAGCGTAAATGTATTTTTCAGGAGGACCTTATGGCCCGCGTAGAACGAATACTCGCAGAAGACGTAGTGATCAATGCTCTTAAGCGGCTTGGCTGCCCCGTGGAGACAGTGGTTCCGGTGCAGGAGCTTCAGGGAGACCTTGGCATCGACTCAACCGAGATGGTGGAGTTGGCTGCCCTGGTCCGCTCGGAATGCGGTATGTCCCTGCAGCCTGTCGACTTGCGCAGCATCCAGACCATAGCCGATCTCACCAGCAAGATTGGCCAGTTCCTCGCAACCCGGCACTAATCAAATCAGCCAAAACTAGGGAGGCCCCCAATGACGCATGGATGGAAAGCCCTGTCTTTGATGGGAGTATTTTTATGCTGCAGTGCAATCGCCTGTCTCGGCACCGATCACAGCATCATAATGCGCGACAAGCCGCCATATTTTGAGCCCGCGTCTCTTGTTGTGCAAGTAGGAGATACGGTGACATGGAAAAATATCGGCCCAGAGCTGGCCCATATTGTGATTACAGAAGACTTGTCACTCTTTTCTGATGACGTGAACGTCACCAAGGAATGGTCCTTCACCTTTAAGCGGGCTGGCACATATTCCTTCATTTGCTTCCGACACTTCTTCATGCGCGGGACCGTGGAAGTGAGGAACCCTGACGGTACATCAGTCTCCCCGCCGGAACATCCATACCAGGTTGCGTTCAAGGAATTTGTTGTGCCCACCACCGGCGCCGTACCGCGCATGATTACGGCCAGTCCGGTGGGTGAGGAGATCTGGTTCACTGAGGGCGGCGGCGACTTTTATGGGTTCGAAGACATACCCGCCCAGAACAAGATCGCCCGCATTGACGACTTGGGTCACATGATCGAGTTTTCCACTCCCACCCCCAACAGTGACGGCAGCAAGGTGGGCGTGGATTCTCTTGCCATAGACCATGCGGGGAATGTGTGGTTCACCGAGCGGCTGACCAACAGAATCGGGCGGCTCAGCCGGTCAGGCGAAATCAAGGAGTTCCAGTTGCCCCGGCCGGATGGCTATGCGCTGGGCATTGACATCGACAAATCAGAGAAGCTCTGGTTCGCCGAACGCTACGGAAATCGCATCGGCTGGATGACGACCGGGGGTGAGATTCAGGAGATCGAGCTGCCGGAAAAAGATTCTGAACCGCGCACCGTTTTCGTCGATTCACACGGACGGATCTGGTACACCGCTCGCGTCGCGAATGAAATCGGATATTACGATCCAGCCACCGCCAAGCTAGCGCGCGTTCCTATCCCTACCAAGCTGGCGCGTCCCGTGGGTATTTGCGAGACATCTCACGGCGAGATTTATTTTCTGGAAATGGTCGGGAACAAGGTGGCACGAATTTTGAATGAGCAGGTGATTGAATATCCCATTCCCACCAATTTTGCCGCTCCTTTTAAGTGCGCTACTGATTCCCAGGACAACATATGGTTTACCGAGGTCTACGGCAACGCCATCGCGCGCTTTAACACGCACGATTGGAAGTTCCAGGAATATAAGATCCCCACTCCGGATAGCCGCCCTGGCGGCATTGCCGTCGACCATAAGGGGCGCGTCTGGTTCACCGAGCAAAAGGGTAATAAGGTGACCGTTTTCGATCCGAACGTCGCTCTGGCTGCGGAAAAAAGCCATCCGCCGGAGCAGCCAAAAGCAAAAGCTCCAGTGACGCTGCCGCCTGGCGGCCGCCCTTCCGGTTTCCTTATGGAGGATTACAAATTGCCTCATCCCAGTTCCGGGCCAGGCAATGACCTGATCGAACAAGAAGGCTGGCTTTGGTTTCCAGAACTTTATGCCAACAAAATCGGGGCCTTTGATCTGCGTACCCATTCTTTCCGGGAGTTTGACCTGCCGACGGAAACCAGCATGCCTGTCGGGCTGGCGCGCGATAGCAAAGGAAGCTTCTGGGCCACGGAATTTCGAGCTAACCGGCTGGCCAGGCTCGATCCCGTAACTGGACATGTGGAAGATTTTCCGCTTGCCACTGAATCGGCATTGCCCTCCGGCATTAGCGTCGACGATCAGGACAATGTCTGGCTGACTGAGTTGGCGGCCAATCGTATTGCCCGTTTCGACCGGAAAAGCCATCACTTCGATGAATTCGAGCTGCCCCGGCCCGAAAGCAGCCCGCTCCAGATCATTAGTGACGGCAAAGGCAGCCTTTGGATCAGCGCCTCAGAAGAAAGAGGCAACTACATTGCAAGATTCAACGTGGCGGCAAAGAAATTTGAGGTCTTTGACATGCCCACGGCGAACGCCAGCCCGGTTGGCCTGCTTGTTTATAAGAACGCCATCTGGGTGGCCGAAGGTGGTGCAGGCAAGCTCGCCCGCCTGGATCTTGGCAGCAAGGAATGGTCTGAGTTTTCAATTCCCGGGGAAAAGTCCGAGCCGGTAAAGCTGGCATTGGGGCCTGCCGGCACGTTGTGGATCACCGATGGCGGCGGAATCGGCAGCTCGGGTGGAAACAAGCTGGCGGTGTTTGACGTCCAGTCCCGCCAATTTACCGTGATTCCCATGAAAACAAGTGGGGCCAAGCCGATGGGGATCCTTTCGCTTCCGGATGGCGCGGTCTGGTTTACCCAGCAGGGTGCCAACAAGCTGTCCCGAATCATTTTCAGAGAGGTTAGCGATGGAAATATTTAATGTGAAATTGCAAATCGCCGCCAGCGTGGACTGTGTGATGGGCGCTTACTGGTCTCTGAAAGACTGGCCAAGGGTGGCGCCCCATGTTCAGGCCATCCAAATGCACTATGCCGACGATGCCGTTCAGGTACTCACTATGACCGTGGTAAGCCGGCAGAGGGTCGATGCATTCAAGACCGTGCGCATCCGCAAAGCCAAGGCCATTCATTTCTTTCAGCCGGATCCGCCGCCCATCCTGCTTCACCACACCGGCTGCTGGCAGTTCGAGCCCGATGGCCAGGCCACTCTCGTGACCATCGAGCATGCGATTGAGGTAAACCTGCCCGCAGCGAAGGCCTTCCTGGGTATTAGCGCGGCCGCGACTACAGATCACAACAGCATCAATGCCGCAATCCGAGAGCTGATCTGCAATAACAGCCTGCAAACCATGCGCGGCCTGAAAAACAAACTAGAAACGGAAAAGGAGCACCAATATGCGCTTGCAAATTAAAGCCGCCGGATGGTCGTCACTTACTTGCGCGCTCCTGGCTGTGGCGGCAATAGCAGTGACAGGCCCGCGTCTCTTTGGCTCTGAACCGATGAAGGCCACACCTGTCAGCACTCGGACTGAGTCCGTGGTTCACCGCTTGCAAACGTCAAAGTCAAATTCCTTCACCCTGATTGAGTACGCGGTCCCGACCAAGGATGCGGTGCCTCACATTCTGGCCATCGATTCGGGAGACCGTGTCTGGTTCAGTGAGAGCGGCGGGGGGTTCGCGAAGAATTTTATCGACTCCGCGGCCCAGAGCAAGATCGGTCGCCTTGATCAGGCCGGATCTGTTTCCGAGTGGGTCTTGCCCGGCGAGGGAACGAGCCCGATGGGAATTTTGTTCGATAACGCCGGGAACCTGTGGATCACCGAGCGCTTGGCCAATCGGCTAACAAAAATGAGCGCTTCGGGCGAGACCCGCTCCTATCCAATTCCGACTCCTGAGGCCTGGCCTACGGGCATTGCCCTGGACCAGCAGGGAAGAATCTGGTTTACCGAGACCAAGGGCGACAAGATCGGATATCTGGATCCGGCGAATGATCGTCTTGAAGAATTTCAGATTCCCGCGCACCGTACTATGTCCACCGGAATCGCCGTCGATCGAAAAGGGATCGTCTGGGTGGCGGAAAGAGACGTGGACATGATCGGCCGGTTCGATCCTGCTTCAAGAACTTTCACGCAATTTGCCACGCCAACCAGGAATGCAAAGCCCTGCGGGCTTCTTGTGGACAACGACGGGCAACTATGGTTCTCCGAACGCAATGGCGGGAAGATCGCTCGCATCTCGCCCGAGGGACAGATTCTTGAGTTCCCGATGCCAGATCGTTTCTCCGGCCCATTTCTTATGGTCGCGGACAAGAGGAATCAGTTATGGTTTTCTGAGATCTTTTCCAGCCGCATCGGACGATTCGACCCCAGCACCGGCGCGGTCGAGTATTATCCGCTTCCGTCCCACGACGCGCATCCGGCCGGACTGGCCCTGGATTCCAAGGGAAACATATGGTTCGCGGAGCAGTCAGTCGACAAAATCGGCGTGATTGTCAGAACGGACCTGTCTTATATAGGTACGGAACAGCCGAAGGCGAAGGAGGTTAAAGCCAATGCCGCCCCAGGCGCTCACACCATTGATGAATTCGAAATTCCTACACCGCAATCCATTCCGGGTATTGTGGGAGTTGGTGCGGGTGACGTGGTGTGGTTTACCGAAATGGGCGGCGGATTCGTCGGTCCCGGCTTTCCGCCGGGCGCTCCTGGTTCCAGCGTAGGATATATAAAGGATGACGTGGTGCATGAACTCCCCATGCCCACGAGGGAATCGGGACCAACCTCCCTGGCCAAAGATCCCTGCAGCTCTGATATATGGATCACCTTGCGCGCCGCCAACCGGATCGCGCGTATTCGCGACTTTCAAGTTACTGAATACGATATTCCCGTTTCAGACAGCCTGCCGGTGGGAATTACCGTTGACCGCAACCACAATGTCTGGGTAGCCCTCAGCAATGCTAACAAGATCGGAAGAAGGACTCCGGAAGGACATTGGAAGTTTCTCGATATTCCAGAGGCAGATGCCCAGCCGCGCACGATTTTCGCCGATAGCGAAAATCAGATCTGGTTCGCGGAAAAAACCGGAAACCACGTCGGCTGGGTGGACCAGGAGCAGTGGCGGCTGGAGCGGTGGAAGATCCCGACCAGGCTGGCCTGGCCGCTTTCGCTGGAAGAGGATGATAAAGGCAATCTGTGGTTCGCTGAGATGCGGGGCGACAAAATTGCCATGCTGGACCGGCAGACAAAGGCTATTTCGGAATATCCGCTTCCTATCAAGTCTGCGCCGTTCAAGATCGTTTTTGACCGGAAGAATTCCGCTTTCTGGATCTCCACCGTCTTCGCCGACTCCATCCTTCGTTTCGATTATGCCACTCGGCAAATGGTACAAGCCTACAGGGTCCCAAGCGAGGGAGCATGGGTGGGAGGCCTGGACAAAGACGCCCAGGACTGCATTTGGTTTAGTGAACAATTTGCCAACAAGGTCGGGCGGTTGTGTATTGAGGGCGTAGCCAAGAGGCCGGTCAAGATCCAAACCACGCAAAGTCTGCCGCGCCAGTAAAGAGCCATGCAGCTTCTCGATTTCATCCAGATACGGCTCGCCTTTGCCGGCTTCCCCTATGGTGAGTTGCGGCAGGCATGCCAGGAGGCGGTCTCCCAGGGACAGTGGCAACGTGTATTTCTGGCGCGGGCGCGAAGCTGGCGCAAGCTGGCCGTGCGAGCGCAAAACAGAGGAAACATGGCTTCCGCGGCACAGTTCTGGCGATGGGCGGCTTGCGCCTATCATGCAGCTTCATTTTCGTTCCATCTCCAGACTCCGGGCCGGGGCTGGCAAACGCAAATTTCAAGGTTCCGTATGGCGGCACGCGGCTGCTATGTCAACTCGCTCGGGTTGGCGTCACAAGAAATAGTTCCCGTTGTGCTTAAGTGCAACTCGATTAATGTGCGGGCCTATCTCCGCAAACCACAGATGATCTCCAGCGGCGCGGTCGTGCTGGTAAATGGCCTGGATTCCATTTCCGAAGTCGAGTTGCACATGTTCGGCAATTGGATGGTGGAGAGAGGTCTTGCCGTGCTGGCGGTGGACCTGCCGGCAGGTTTGCGCCAGGCCCCCGGACCCAACGGCTCAGTACATAAAGAGGTGGATGCCGCCGGAAAGGCAGCTGCGGACTGGCTGGCAACGCATCTCGGGATCCACAAAATCGGCGCATTTGGCGTGAGTTTCGGGGGCAACATCGTTGCCCGCTTGCTGGCAGGAGGCAGATACACAGCTGGCGTTGCCGTTTCGCCTCCTGCGTATCTCGGCGGGAGGGAACTTTCCCTGGAGAGACTGCGGAGAATGCTGGGCTGGAGCTTCGCCGTCAACGACAGTCAAATGGAACAAACCGCTGCGTCGTTTTCTCTCTCCACGCTCGCCGCCCCGGCAGGGAAGATCCTGTTATGCGAAATGGATTCAGACGAACTATTCGGTCCGGAACATAGCAGGACGTTTCAGGCATGGGGTGGTGAGTGGGTCCAGACCATCAACTTTCCAGGCGAGCACGTGGGCACAAGCACGTTCCATCTCTGGCTCCCGACAGCATGCGATTGGCTCAAAACAGCCTTAATGGAAGGAGGTACGGCATGAGAAACCAAAGACGTTCGTTGTTTACTGCATCCATCTTCTTATATAGCGTGATCTCCGCGGCGATGGCTGAAACCCCGCACAAACCTCCCACGTCCGGGTATAGCTTCAGGGAATTTGCCCTTGACCATCCCGGATCGGGCCCAGCAATTGTTGCCGTTGACGAGGACGATACGGTATGGATCGCTCTGGCGAAGTCGGGCAAGCTGGCGCGTTTTATGAATGGAAACGTCAGGCTGTTCGACCTCGGCGCTGACAGCCGGCCCGTAGGCATTGCAGTGGGAACAAAAAGTAATAACCAGGCTGGTTTCCTCTGGATCGCTGCGAGTTATGACAACAAGGTCGTGCGCTTTGAAAAAGCTACTGGCACGACCCATATATACGCCATTGATGGTGAAAACAGTTGGCCATTCAATATCGCCATCGCGCCCAACGGAGCGATATGGTTTACCGAACGCGCCTCCAGCCGGGTAGGGCAGCTGGATCCTGAAAGCGGCAAGGTGAAGCACTTCGAAGTACCCACACCCAATGCCGGACCAGCAGGGCTGGCGATCGATCCAAAAAGCGGGATGGTATGGTTTACGGAAAGTTATGCTGACCGGATTGGCAGCCTCGATCCGGCAACAGGCGCAGTATCAGAGCTCAAGATGAGCGACACGAGCACCGGCCTGGTAAGCGGGCCGGCAGGTTTGGCCATCGACTACGACGGCGGGATCTGGTTTGCAAAGCTCGAAGGGAAACTGGGGTACATCGCTCCGCCATACCGTGAAATTATGATTAAGGATGCGCCCGAGCAGGCGCGGCGCCCGGCGGGCATTACAGTCTCCAGCGCCGGAGAAATCTGGGCGGTCGCGCTGGACGGCAATCTCCTGCTCCGTTACCAGCCTGCGAACTCAACGTTCCAGATGTTCCCCCTTCCTACCGGGGAACCGGATGCCAAACCAGGAGTGCCGCCCGCAGCAAGAACTTCCCGGCCTTTCGGGATTGCTGCCGACAGTTCGGGAAATATCTGGTTCTCCGAGCAATACACCGGCCAGCTCGGAGTGTTGAACATCGCGCCTCCGTTCCTGGAAGTGCTTTCGCCTCGCGGAACCGTGCGTGCAGCCGATCCGCTGTTTACAGCTCGAAGCACAGACCGGATTTCTGGGATCCGCGATCTCAGTCTTAAAGTGGACTCCGCGCCGGTTTCTTTACAGCATGGGCGGTTGAATCTGCGTGGCATTGCGCCGGGTCAACATGTTCTTGCCGTAAAAGCGACCGGCTTTTCCGGGCAAAGCACCGAGGCCAGTATTTCATTTGAATACGCTCCCGGCATCGCAGTGCTCACAGGCATGTTACGCGACTTGCAGCCCAGCAAGCTTGAGGCGGAGAAAGCCAAAAGCGAAATGGTGGCTTTGGCCGAAAGCCTTTCCAAGGGTGACATTGCCGGTGGCGTGAGCCGGATTCGGGAAGCGCTGAGCGCAAACGCGGGCAATTTTTCGCCCTTCAACCAGCGGGTTCTGCTCGCAGTCCTGGATTTTCAGGTCAAGAACGCCGGACGCTCGGTGGGAGTCTCAATTCTTGACGCTCCACCGTATTTTTCGCCCAACCGCATCACGGTTCGCAAGGGAGATGTGGTGGCTTGGAAGTATGATCCGCCTTCGGATGGCCACTCCATCTCGCACGAGCTGCATGGGATTGAAATCGCTTCGGCGCATGCGCGATCAGAGACCCTGCGGGCCGGCGAGAGCTTTTCGTACAAGTTCGAGGCCACGGGCGAATTTGAAATCGTGGACAGCAGACACCCTGAAGCGCGTGCTTTTGTACTGGTGAAGGAGTAGGAATGCGCCCCCCCCGAAAGCTGCTCGACTTAAGCGTATCTCTTGCTTCCTCACCTTCTGAGGTGATGCCGGTTGAAATTGAACCGATAGATCACCAGGCCGGAGGCAGACATCTGGCAAAGCTAGTGGGCGTAGCCCAATCGACTTTGCCCAGCGGGATGGCATGGGCCAGCGAGAGGATCCATGCCGGCACGCACAGCGGAACGCACGTGGATGCTCCCTTTCATTATTCGCCTACCTGCAACGGAGCGCCGGCGCGGACCATTGATGAGCTGCCGCTGGAATGGTTTTTCGGTCCTGCGGTTTGCATTCATGCGGCCTGCGAGGACACACTCAGGCTGATCGATAACGATGAGTTTTTTCGTGCCGAGGAAAGAATAGGTCACCAGGTGCAATCACCTGAAATCGTGCTGTTTGATACAGGAGCAGCCCGGCATTATGGATCGCCGGATTACAACAATTGCGGGCGCGGCATTAGCCCGGAGCTGATCGAACTGCTGTGTGACCGAGGAGTCAAGGTCATAGGCACCGATGCCTGGAGTATCGATCCTCCGCTTACCCGCATGGGCGGCGCCACACACGAACCCGTGTGGGCCGCCCATTATGTTGGCAGATCGCGCGAATTTTGCGCAATCGAACGGCTGTGCAACCTTGACCTGCTGCCGCAGCAGGGCTTCTGGATCTCCTGTTTTCCGGTGAAAGTGCATCGCGGCAGCGGCGCCTGGATCCGGGCCGTAGCGTTCCTTCATTAATCCGAGGTGACAAGGTGAATAGGAAATTCTGGTTCGTGGCAATGTGTCTTTTATTCAGCCTGGGATGGGAGGCGCGAGCAACCGACAATGTATCCCCGCCGGGTCGGCAGATTGTCGACCAGAAGTGTGCGTCGTGCCATACTTTTTCGGATGCGGACCGGGACTGGTCTGAGATCGCGCGCAGTGGCGGCCCAGACCTTTTTTATGCGGGATCCAAGTTCAAGAAAGAATGGTTGCTGAAGTGGCTTCGGGAGCCTTCCCGCATCCGGCCAGCCGGGTATTTACCCTTCCGCTACGTTGAGAGTACACCCGCGGGAGATATCATCGACGGAAAAGAGTTGCCGTCCCACCCTGCGCTTGGCCTCAACGAGGTTCCTCCCGTCGTAGAATACCTTCTCTCGCTGCGCAAAGAACTGAACCCTTACCCGATGGCGGAAGAGGCGACAGCAATTCGCGCGGAGGTCCACTTTCAAAAGATACTGCCTTGCGCGGGATGCCACCGGACAGGTGACCTGAAAGGCGGGATCTCCGGCCCGGAGCTGGCGAACGCAGCCGAGCGCATGAATCGCGATTGGCTGTTTTCGTTTATCGCTGATCCCGAATACTGGACCAAAGAACTCATGCCCAAGGTAAGCTTACGGGCCGACCAACTCAGCGCGATCGGGGAATATCTGCTTCATTCCGAAAATAAGCATGAGGAACCGGACGCAGCGAGGCCGATTGCGAATCTCAAAAGCGATGCGACTTTGCCGCGTCCGGTCCCGGGCAACAGGGCGGAAATGCTTTACCAGATGTTCTGCTCGCAATGCCATGGTATTCAGGGTAACGGAAAAGGAATCAACGCCCCGTACATGTTCGTAAAGCCACGAGACCATACCTCATTCGCGGAGATGAGCCCGCTTACGGATGACCGGTTGTTTGCGGCTATCAAGTTCGGCGGCGCTGCAGTGAATAAATCTTCCTTAATGCCTTCCTGGGGGGCGACGCTGAAGGACGCCGATATTCAATTGCTGGTGGAGTACCTGCGCCGGATCAGCGGAACCGGCGCGGCGGAATAGAGGAGACCTAATATGAGCAAAAGAAGAGTGGTGGTTACCGGCATCGGCCCGGTGACGCCGGTGGGCGCAGGAAAAGACGCATTCTGGCTCGCCGTAGCCGAAGGCACAAGCGGCACAAAGAAACTTCAGGAATTGCCGGGAGACTTCCCGGTCCAGAGCTTGCGCTCGCAAATCGTGGCGCAGGTTCCGAGCTGTTTTTTCAGCCCCGCGGAACTTGGCAGCCTCCAGGCCCGGCAGTTTTTGCTGGGAAGAAAAGCCATGCGGTTGGCGGTTGAAGATGCCAGTCTGAAGACCACAGAACGGGGGCCATGCGGTGTTGTATTGGGCAATGCGGTGGGCGGCACAACGCCAATGGAAGCAACTTTCCTGGCAATGGAGCGAGGCGGGTCCCTGAGCCCGGAGTCGGCACCCAAAGATCTGCCCGATCAATTCTCTTTCCACTCTCTTACTGACGAAATTGCGGCCGTGGTGGCCTCCGATGGCCCGGTCCTTACAATCACTACGGGATGCACAGCCGGGCTGGATGCAATTGGGCTGGCGTTTCAGCTTGTGCAATCAGGGTCGATGGATGTGGCTATTACGGGATCAGCAGAAGCGCCCATTACACCCGTGGTATATGCCGCTTTCGATGTGATTGGCGCCCTGAGCAAGCAAAATGGCAATCCGCAAACAGCGTCGCGGCCATTTGATCGCGGTCGGGACGGATTTGTGCTAGGTGAAGGCGCGGCCATTCTGGTGCTGGAAGAATTCCAGCATGCCCGGCGCCGGCAAGCCCGCATCTATTGTGAGATCACAGGATATGCATCCTGCAGCAATGCATATCATATGACGGATCTGCCCGAAGATGGTGCCGCGCTGGCCGAATGCATGCAGATGGTCCTTGATGATGCATCCATGCGGCCACAAGAAGTGGACCACGTGAATGCGCATGGCAGTTCGACCCCACAAAACGATATCTGCGAGACCAACGCGATCAAATCGGTCCTTGGCGGCCACGCTTACAATATTACGGTGAACTCTCTGAAAGCGATGGTGGGACATGCGCTTGCCGCTTCCAATGCCATCGAAATCGCGGCGTGCGCCTTGTCGCTGCAAGCCGGCCTGGTCTTTCCGACCATTAACCTTGATGCTCCCGGAGAGGGCTGTGATCTGGATTATGTTCCCAACACAAGCCGTCGCTCCGGGGCCAGAAACATTGTTAAGCTGAGCAATGGCTTTTCGGGCATCCATTCAGCCATGGTGCTGGAGCAACTGCGGTGACGATTCGTAGCGCGTGTACTGCCGCTTCATGGCTGCTCACGCTGCTGGTGGCTGCTGCCGTTCCGGGCTGGGAACAGGACAGCGGCCATCAGCATGCGGTGCAATCTCCCGTTGTGGATGCCGTCCGGGACCCAAACGGTTCTGATCGTGAAAGCGACCCCTATTTCAGCGGGAGTGGGCCGGTCCGTGAAAACGACCGTTTGGTGTGGACTTATAAGTTAGTGATTACAGAGCAGGAAGTGCGGTTGGCAAACGGAGCGATGTACAGAGTCTGGGCCTATGGAAACCGTGTACCGGGGCCAACTTTACGTGCCGGGGAAGGGGACCTGGTTCGGGTGCACGTATCGAATGAGACCTCGACCAGCCACACCATACACTTCCATGGGCTGTTTGTCCCGGAAAAGATGGATGGAGTTCCTCCGATGAGTCCCGCAATCAAGCCGGGAGAAAGTTTCACCTACGAATTTATTGCAATGCCGGCAGGTACACACTTTTATCACTGCCATGTAGATTCCAACGAGCACCTCAATCGAGGCATGAGCGGCGCTTTTATCGTGAGTCCCAGGCTCCCGGAACCGCCGGTCGATCAGGATCTGGTGCTGATGCTGGGTGAATGGAACAGCAAGTATGCGCAGGAGGGCCGTCCCGGAAACCCCCAGGATGTATTTACTGCCGATATTTTTACGTTTAATGCAAGGTCGTTTCCCTATACTCCGCAGATTAAAGTCAAAGTCGGCGATATTGTGCGACTGCGGCTGATTAACGTTGGCGCACAGGCGCATTCGATTCACTTGCATGGGCACAGCTTTCTGGTGACTCACAAGGATGGAAAGGCCTTGCATGAACCGCTGGAGATGGATACCGTACCTGTCTCGCCCGGCGAGCGAGTGGATATTGTGTTCCGGGCCACCACAGAAGGCGAGTGGCCGATTCACTGCCATACGCCCGCTCACCAGACCAATGCAGGCATCTATCCAGGTGGCATGATGCTTCATCTTCTTGTGACCGCACGGGAAAACGCTACCACCGGTGAGCGGCCTGGTTCTACTCGCGAATTGCGGCTGCTCTGGAAGGCTTCGGCAGAACGGCGTTAATTATGCCAGATCAGGTGCTCGGTTATGTTTGCTTAGTGCGCCTGCAGCGTTTGGAAAGGTTTCTCTCGGAATGGAAGGCTAAGCAGACAATCGGGATTTTTCGATCCAATAGTTATAAGACACACAAGCGTGAGCTGGAGTACCTGGGCGGACGAATGGCCGCGAAACTGGCTGCGGCAGCCTGGTCGGGAAAGCACGGCAGCTCTGGGAGTTTGGATTGGGGTTCATTGCTGGTTTGCGCCGGCCCGGATGAACAACGCGTCTGCTATCAAAATGGTAAATATGCCGCAAGCGTTGGTATAACGCATTCCGGACGATGGGCCGCAGCGATTGCCATGCCCGGCCCGAAAGTGGCCCTGGACCTGGAGGATGCACAACGCCGAAGGATTGCCGCCGAGGCATTTCACTGGCTGGAACTTCAAAATAGAGCTTCGGCAGAGTTGCTAAGGGAATACTGGACGTTGAAAGAAACGGTGGCGAAACTCTCAGGCATAGGGATTCTGGGTTTCGAAAATGAAATTTTCTCTTACACCTATGGCAGTCAAAGATGGATTGGTGTAGTATCTCCCCGGTTTTTTTTGGGGCAGGCCTTGGTGGTGTGCCGTACGACTCCACATTTTTCCATGGCCATCGGCTTTGATTCTTCGGGAGGCATGTATGGGGCAAGAGGCGAAATGCATAGCCCGCTATAAAGACCAGAGCGGCCCGGGGACCGCGCTGCTTGAAAGTGATGGCATCTATTACCGCGGTGCTTTCAGACTTTTCATACCTGCCGCGGACCTGAAATCAGCCAAAGTTGAAAACGGATTGCTGGTAACCACTGTCGACGGTGAAGTGGCCCGGCTTGAACTCGGGCTGGTGGCAAGCGACTGGCTGCACCGCGTTCTCAATCCGAAAAGCTTGCTGGATAAATTGGGCGTTAAACCTGGGCAGGAGATCAGCCTGGTGGGCGAGTTTGACTTTGCCTTCGAGACGCAGTTGTCCTCTGTTGCAGGTAAGGTAACGCGGGGCAAGCTGCGCCCGCAATCGGACATGGTATTCTTTGCCGCGGAAAACAAGGCTGATCTGAATGCGCTTTCGAGGATTGCCGCTGCATTGAAGCCCCGCAGCGCCCTCTGGATTATCTATCCCAAAGGCGTGCAGACGATCAGGGAGTCGGAAGTTTCGGCCGCCGCTAAGGCGTCCGGACTTGTGGCCAATAAAGTGGTGAGCTTTTCGCCATCGCATACCGGTCTGCGTTTCGTGAGCACCGGGCGAAACTAGCCCGCCCCGCAGGGCACAAGCAGGTAAATAAACAGTAGAGAAGGAGCAACTATGTTCTGGATCCTTGTTGCAGTAGGAGCAATCTTAGCGTTAATCGCTCTGGTCGTCATTATTGGCCTTCTGCTGCCGAAGGAACATCGGGCTTCACGAAGCAAGTCATTTGCCTGCCCCCCTGAGCAGGTGTGGAACACTCTCACGGATTTCGGCAACAACTCGGGATGGCGGAAACAGCTCAAGCAAGTGGAGGCTATGCCCAACCGCAACGGCCATGCGATCTGGAAGGAAATAGACAAAAGCGGGCAAGCCATTTCCTACGAGACATTGGAACTGGTGCCGCAAAAACGGATTGTCCGCAAGATTGCGGATGAAAAGCTGCCCTTTGGCGGAACCTGGACAATTGAGGTCAAAGCTGAACCCTCCGGTACTATGGTGACCGTCGTAGAGGATGGAATTGTTTACAATCCGGTCTTCAGGTTCGTCTCAAAATTTATTATGGGCCATACCCATTCGATCGACACCTACCTGGGCGATCTTGGGAGGCATCTGGAATCGGCCTCGAGCGCGACGGCGCAGTCGGTTGCGCCAGCCCGGTAGCGATCTTTCATCTTTGAATTGATTCCTGACCTCGGGTTTCCAGCCGGTTCCATTCGGGGCTCTAAGCCGGCCCAGCCCGGCGTTTATGGCCGCGGATCTATACCTACGACAATAAGAAAACAACCTACGTTCAGTGCGTTGTAGTAGCTGTACATGCGTGAACAGCGGACTCACGCAAGTTCCCGCGAAGGCGGGCGGCGTGGGCGTGACACTGCCACCTCAAAAACATTCACAAAAAATAAGGAGCAAACCAATGCTGAGAAAACGATGCTTTTACATCCTGACGTTAACACTGGCTCTCTCCGAGCTGGTTGCAGCGCAAAGCACAAATTCGGCGCTGTATGTGAGCAACTTCAACGCCAACACCGTCACTGCCTATGATGTGAGGACCGGGGCTTTTCTGCGTGTCGCGGTGCAGGGAGGGCCGGAACTCAGCGGCGCCAATGGTTTAGCTATCGCGCCGGACGGCAGCTTTTATATCTGCGGCCAGTTCAGCAACAATGTTGTCCATTACGACCATCAAGGGAAACTGATCGGGATTCTCGATCCTGCCAATCTGGCGGGGGTCTCCTCTCCCCAAGGCATCAACTTTGGGCCGGATGGGCTGTTGTACGTTGCCAGCTTCGATAATGACAAGATCGTTCGTTACGATCCGGCATCGGGGCAATTCAGAGACGTGTTCGTGCAGGTCACCGTTCCAGGCATAGCCCACATGGGTCCCATTGAGCCCAGCTTTGACTCCCAAAACAACCTGGTAGTGACCACCTTTGACGGACAACGGATATTGAAATACCAGGGTCCGGGAAAAACCTCCAATGTAACTACACAAACCACAACGGCGGTCCACGCAAAGAAATCACACGTTCCGGGCACGCTACTCAAGATTTTCGATCTTTCAACGGCGCCGACCGGGGCCGCTAGCACTTTGGCGTCCTATGCGAGCGGCGGCTCATTGCTGGCTTGTATCCTAGGCACCACGTGCAACGGCAATACAAGTAGGCTTTTTCTGGTCGACGCCGTCAATGCCGGTACGTTTACGGGTGAGATACAGGAGTTTCTCGATAACGGGACCTTCGTCGGAAGATTGGTTCCCAACGGCACGGCAGGACTGGTCCTTACCGGAGGCATCGCCATTGGACCTGACGGAAACCTTTACAGCGCAAACGTCAGGGTGAACTCCAGCTTCCAGGATGTGGGAAGCGAGATTCTGCGGTTCAATCCCAACAATGGGCAATTTCTCGGCATACTTGTACCTCCTGGAGTCGGGCTCAACGTGCCTTTCGCCATGCGATTTGGCACGCCATAGCTTCCTGCCACATCACCGGGCTGGAGTTTTCGCAAGTGACGCTAACACCTGCTATAGGCGTTGAAACCCCCGTCTGCAGACCAGGGTAGTGCCTAACTTTCGTAGCCGCTTCCAGGGAAAATTTTCGGCCCTCAATGGCTGCGCATTCTGCGCGCGGCGAACACCTACAACCAGCGGTTGGCAACAGCTCGGGGCACCCAAATGCCGCGGGATGTAAGACGCCACCGCGTCTACTTTAAGCCAAAAGGAGCAAACGAATGCTGAAAAAGTCATACCATCTTTACGTTCTGGTGCTGGTGCTAGTTCTGCCCGTACTGCAAGCAGTGGCACAAAACCAGTCGGCTCGCTCTCAACAGGTGCTTTACGTCAGTAACTTCAATTCCAACACGATTACCGCCTACGACGCCACCACTGGGGCCTTTCTTGAAACCGTTGTGCAGGCTGGCCCAGAGCTGAGCGGCGCCAACGGATTTGCCATCGCGCGCGATGGCAGCTTCTATGTAGCCGGCCAGTTCAGCAACAATGTTGTCCACTATAGCAAACAGGGGAAGCTGATTGAAATTCTCGATCCAAACAACCTCGGCGGAGTCTCCTCCCCCCAGGGCATAAACATTGGACCGGATGGACTCTTGTATGTCGCCAGCTTTGACAATGACAAAATTGTGCGCTACGACCTGACTAACGCACAGTTCAAAGACAATTTTGTTCCTGTCCAGCTGGATGGAATCCCGCACATGGGTCCCATTGAGCCCAGGTTCGAAAGCGATCACAACCTTGTGGTGTCCACATTCGATGGAGGGCGGATCCTGAAATATCAGGGACCAGCTGTAAATGCTGGGCCGGCAGGTGCTGCGGCCCCCGTCGGCCAGCCCGCTCCGGGCACGCTACTCAGGGTGTTTGACCTCCCACCCGCGCCCGTGGGCGCCGCTACAGATACTGCAACTCTCTCTTATGCAAGCGGTGACACGCTCGATGCTTGTCTCGCAGACGGTAGCTGCAGCGCTAGCTCCGCATCAGGAACGCTAAGCGGAACCTTGACCGCCGGCCTGCCTGCTCCTCCGAAGCGCTTTTATGTCGATGCCATTGATCCAACTACCTTAACCGGCGAAGTCCAGGAATTTCTGGAGGACGGAAGTTTTGTCGCCAGAATAGTTCCCAACGGAACGGCAGGGCTGGTTCTGACCGGAGGTATAGGGATTGGACCGGATGGAAACCTTTACATTGCGAATATACGGGTTGACGCAAACTTCCAGGACATCGGAAGCGAGGTCCTGCGTTTCGATCCGGTCAGCGGCCAGTTCCTTGGCAGGCTTGTACCCGCAGGAGCTGGGCTGAATGTACCTTTTGCGATGCGTTTTGGTAGACGTTAAAAAACACTCACGTGCGCAAAGCTTGCCTGTCGCCGTTGCCGCGCTGTTTGTGGTAACGGCGACTTATTTCAGGCATTTCCCCGGTTGGATAATTGCCATAGTCTCCACCGCTAAGTTCTCTTTATTTACCGAAAATACGATTTCATTTTCATGTAGAATTGTCACCTCTACCCCTAAAGACGAAGGTCCGAATCCTTCGTTTCCGCCAATGTTGTTGCTTTGGCGTTTGAAATCATGTCCATGGGCTTTGGGTGCCACGGGATTCCCAGATATTAGTCGATTTTCCATTTGAGCAGTTTGGAAACAGCATAGAAACTACATGAAAGGACAAAGACTATGTTAACGAAGTTTGCTCGTACTTCCGTTGTGCTGGTTGTAACAGCTGCGCTTTTTAATTTCGAAGCGTGCAAAGAGAACAAAAGTAATCCCGCTGAACAAGCTGGACCAGCGCAACAGCCCTCCCCTGTCCAACAGATTCCCTCTGGAAAAAATGTGCTGTATGTAAGTAACTTCAATGCAAATACCATAACTGTTTATGATGCGGAAACTGGAGCATTGCTGGGCACACTGCTCAAAGCTGGGCCGGAACTAAAAGGGATAAACGGTTTTGATATAGCCGCAGACGGAAGCTTTTATGTCGCGGGGCAAGACACCAACAATGTTGTGCACTATAGCAAAACCGGCCAGCTTCTCGAAGTGCTCGATTCAGCAAATACTGCCGGTGTATCTGCACCTCAGGGGGTCACTTTTGGTCCAGACGGCATGTTGTACGTCGCAAGTTTGGGTAATGGCAAGGTTGTCCGTTATGATACGGAGCAAAAAAGTTTTAAAGACGCCTTTACTACTGTGAGCGTAAGTGGCATTGCTAAACCACAGCCAATCGAACCACGATTTGATTCCGACGGTAACCTGATCGTCAGCACTTTTGAGGGCGGAAGAATCTTCAAGTTTCAAGGGCCCCGGACTGAGGCTTTGAACTCAGGTTCGGCTGCTCGAAAAACAGCGGCAAAACCGGGGACATTGTTGCTTACTTACAAGCTGCCTTCTAGGCCGTCTGCACCTTCCGGCGCAGCCGCACTGGCGGCTTTAAATACCGCGTACGCAAGTGGAACAACCTTTGCCTCGACGACTTTACTCGCGAGCAGTTCGACCGCGGCCCCTCCCCAAAAGCGAGTTTTCATTGATGCAGTTAATCCCAAAACCCTGGTTGGCGAGATTCAGGAATTTTTAGATGATGGGACCTTTGTCTCCCGGTTCATTCCCAACGGGACTGGAGGTTTGATACTGCCTGGCGGAATATCAATGGGGCCGGATGGTAAGCTTTATGTTGCCAATGTCCGCGTGAACGAGAATTTCAAAGATATAGGTAGCCAGATTTTGCGATTCGACCCAAACACGGGAAAGTTTTTAGGCGTGTTTATTGAAGGAAAGGGATTAGATGTGCCTTTTGTAATGCGATTTCAAAAATCACAATAGTGATTGAAATGGCCTTGGGGGAACGCGTGTACTGGATCAGGAGTTTGGATCTTTGCCCCGTGTTCCCCATTCCCACATGCCATACATCGCCTTTTGTGGTAGAGGGTGTCCCACTTGGCGAGCGAGCATTGAGACTTGTCCGCGATGGTGGGCGTCATGTGCGATCAAATAGCTAAAAAATCCACCGACGTCTGGACGAAATCCTTTTATGCGACCGTCAGTCGCAATGGCTGCTTTGAGTAAAGCACTCAAAGCACTCCGGCTTTGGTCAAGAGCTTTGGATGCTTCTTTAGGTGTTACAGTACTTGCATCCAATTGTTCGGGAATTTTGGTTTCTTTAGCTGCCGTTTTGAGCCACATTACCCGCACGTTGTGCATATGCGCTACTATCGCCGCAACGGTTCGCCCTTTGCCTCCAGGTGGTTCGGCCCTCCAGGCGGCAGGTGGTAAATTTTCGAGCATATAGTGGTTGATCGCATCGTTGGTTTCAAAAGCATGTAGGATGGATTCCTGCAAGGAAAATGGTGCCGACGTTTTGGACATGATCACCTCGCTAAACATGGAGCCTAGGTATTTGTCAGCCTCTGTGTTTTATCCCCTCTTGGTCTATACGAAACGAATCTTATAGACGCACTTTAAATAATGTCAACTGTAAGCTGGACGGCAATTTCCCGGATTCTGGCTGCTGATGCCAAAGCACGACGGGACGAAGCTCCCTTTACGAGGTAAAGAGCCGCCTCGAACGTGAGCGTTGGGTAAGGTACAACAAAAACCAGGCCAATAAATCTGACCGTAGCACACGCGTCCCAACCCGTCGGAATTGTTGCGATTTGCGAATTGGGAAATGTCTTTACCATAAGCACAAGAATGATCTTTCCCCATGGGCGGCACACGTTGTGACTTGCTACTTGGGAAGCATGATTACCACGATCACAAACTCGCGGGGGCCCTAGTCACGACTATGTTAGGGCGGGAGTCCTTCGCTGTGTAGTTCGATTTCCGGATTTCTTGAGCACGCTCACTGCAGACGAATCTTTAGACAAGCGTTAGTGCGCTATTTTGCTCAAGAGTTGATCAGATATTTTACCCTGAAGAAGCCTTCCGGTCCGCTTCTACTTCAAACTTCTTCTTGTTCCGGGGAGCAGTTGTTTCTTTGGACCTCATGCCTGGCCTACACTTTGCGCAGCACTGGGGCTCGGCACTGGTGTTCTGACCCAGCCCCGTACCAGCGAAACAAGCGCTTGTGCCTTTTCCGGGGACGTGAGCCTTACCACACAGTCAGTTACCCCACTGTCTGTGGCAGCAAAATCCCGCTTCAGTACCTCGCGGAGATATTCTTCAGTTACTGAAGCAACTTCGGGAGCGCGGGTAACCGGGATCCACACGTCGGGTTCACCAAGCGGCGGCCGATATCTTCCACCGGCCACATTTACGCCAAAGACCATCTTGCCCTTAAACCAGTAGCGAAACGCCCCTTTGTATGTCGTTGTAGGTTCTTCCCCCCAGATCGGGCGAAAGCGTCCGGCAGATTTCTACAAGCCTCGCGGTTTTCCGCTCAGTGGCCATGGAAAGAAGGATACGCGTGAATATAACTATTGTTGTGGAGTGTTGTGGGAATTACGACCAGGACGCCGCTAAGCTGTTGATTCTTTGGCGTCCCCGACGGGATTTGAACCCGTGTTACCGCCGTGAAAGGGCGATGTCCTAGGCCGGGCTAGACGACGGGGACGCGTGCAGGCGGGAGCGAATGATCTGCATCCGGAACTCATCTTTCAGCGCTTCAGATGGCTAAAACGCCCGAATGCCAACCGCACAAACTGCCATTTGATAGTAGCAGTGGCAGAAAGCCTCTGTCAAAGAAACGGGACTGCTGTCTTATTTATCGCAAATCAGCCAACACAAACCGGTGCTGCGCGAGTCCTGCTCCTGTTCTGTTAGCCTGTGCGCAATCCCGCCTCGGAAACCAAAAATTGATAAAGTAGTGTCATGAGCTTCAGCAAAAATCGTGAAGGACATCCCGCATGACTTCGCGGACGGCAGTTGTTCTGGGCGCTTCAGGCTTGGTTGGCGGGTTCTGCCTGCGCGCGCTGGTCGATGATCCGGATTACACGCGAGTGCTCACATTCGGGCGCAGAGAGCTGCCATCGCTTACGCGAGCCAAGGTTGCGCAACGCGTGGCCGATCTGGCGACACTCTCCGTGGAAGATTTTCAAGGCGCACAAGACGTGTTCTGCGCGCTGGGGACCACGATTCGGAAAGCTGGATCGCAGGAAGCGTTTCGCCACGTGGATATGGAATTGCCGTTGCGGGCTGCCGAGCAAGCAGTACGGGCCGGGGCGGAACAATTTGTTGTGGTGTCGTCAGTAGGCGCTGATCCGGCCAGCAAGAATTTCTATCTCCGTACCAAAGGTGAGATGGAAAGGGAACTGGCTAAACTGCCTTTCAAGGCGCTGCATATTCTGCGCCCAAGTCTGCTGATCGGTAAGCGCGCGGAGTTCAGGCTGGGTGAAGCGATCGGCATGAAGATTGCTCCCGTGCTGGACCTGCTCACGTTCGGGCCGCTTAGAAAATATCATTCCATGCAGGCGGAAATTGCCGGCAAAGCAATGGCGGCGGCCGCTAAATCCGGAAAGACCGGGACCTTGATCTATGAGTTCGATCCCATCGTAACGCTTGCCGCATAAGTGATCAGTGAATAAGTACGTTGCTAACCGCTTCTATTTCTAAACGTCACTCTTCTTGACGATATCTGACCGCGCGATTAGGCTTCTCTGCGCTACTCCTTGGAGGACTTGTGAGACGAGTGTTTTCTGTTTCCGCATATCTGCGTTGTGCGATTTTCTTTGCGTCCATCTTCATGGCAGTTTCTCCGCTCATGGCGCAGGGCGCGCCACCAGCCCAGCCAGTCGTACTCAAACCTGGCGACAATCTCGTTGTAGAGTACATTCCTCCAGTCCCTGCGGCAATTGCTGAAAAGGCAAACCAATATGGCGAGTTCCGGTCTGCCACACTGCAGGACTGGAATCCGGTGAAAAGAGAAATGCTTATTGGAACGCGCTTTGCTGACGTGCCGCAGATTCATATGGTCAAGATGCCCGGCGGCGACCGTACGCAGCTTACGTTTTTCCCAGATCGCACCGGCGGCGGACACTTTGGTCCCAAGGGTGATTACTTCACGTTCTCCAAAGACATTGGCGGCGGCGAGTGGTTCCAGATTTATCGTTATGACGTTGCCAATGGCAACGTGACGCTGTTGACGGATGGCAAGTCTCGCAACGGCGGCCGCAGTTTCGCCCACAAAGACAACCGCATCGCTTATACGTCCACTCGACGCTCGGGGAAGGACACCGATATCTGGATCATGGACCCGACAGACCCCAAGACAGACAAAATGCTTCTGCAACTTGAGGGCGGGGGATGGGGAATTGCGGATTGGTCGCCCGACAACAAAAAGCTGCTAGTGGTGGAGGAAGTCTCGGCCAATCAAACCTATCTATGGTTGGCGGATGTTGCCACCGGCGAAAAGAAACCGCTGACCCCAAAAGCAGAAGGCGTCGAAATTGCCTACAGCGGCGGTCCCTTCAGCAAAGATGGCAAAGGTTTTTACACCGCAACGGATCGCGATTCTGAATTTCAGCGCCTGGCCTATTTTGATCTGGCAACCATGAAGCCCACATATCTAACCACGGACATCAAGTGGGACGTGGATGAAATCGATCTTAGTGAAGATGGAAAAACGCTCGCATTCGTGACCAATGAAGACGGCATCAGCAAGCTCTATCTGCTGAACACCGCTACGGGCAAGTATCGACCTGTCCCGGGAATTCCCACCGGCTTGATTGGCGGACTGAATTTTCACAAGAACAGCCGCGACCTGGGATTTGTAGTAACCAGCGCCAGATCCACTGCCGATGTTTACTCAGTCGACGTAACCACCAACAAAGTTGAACGTTGGACGACCAGTGAAACCGGCGGCCTGAATACTGCAACGTTCGCCGAGCCGCAGCTCATCAAGTGGCCAACGTTCGATGGCAAAACTATTTCCGGCTTCCTCTACATGCCGGACGCAAATAAGTTTCCCGGCAAGCGCCCGGTTATGGTGAACATTCATGGCGGCCCGGAAGGGCAGTATCGGCCCGGATTTCTGGGCAGGAACAACTATTATCTGAATGAGCAGGGTATCGCGCTGATTTTCCCCAACGTGCGCGGATCAACGGGATACGGCAAAACTTTTCTCAAGCTCGATAACGGCGTCAATCGTGACCACACGCATAAAGACATCGGCGCATTACTTGATTGGATCGGCAAGAATCCCGCACTCGATTCCAGCAAGATCATGATTACAGGCGGCAGCTACGGCGGCTACATGACATGGGCCATCGCATATGAATATAACGACAAGATCTGCTGTAGCCTGCCTATTGTTGGCCCATCGAATCTGGTAACGCTGCTGGAACACACAGAAGCGTATCGCCGCGACCTAAGGCGCGTGGAATATGGCGACGAGCGCGATCCTAAAATCCGCGAGTACCTGGAAAAGACTGCACCGCTGAACAACTCAGAGAAGATACGCAAGCCGGTGTATGCCGTGGTGGGAAAGAACGATCCCCGCGTGCCGTGGACGGAGTCTCGGCAGATGCTGGATAAGCTGAAGAGCAACGGAATCCAGACGTGGTTCCTCATGGCCAATGACGAAGGCCACGGCTACGCCAAGAAGAAGAACCAGGATTTTCTGTTTTATTCAACGATCTTGTTCGTGCAGCAGTTTCTTCTGGGCCAGTAGAATGGGGCGAGCGGAGCGCAGTAAAGGGATTGCCGTTTATCCCACAAGGCAGAGTTGACCAAAAAAGACCGCCAATTTTTTGGCGGTCTTTCCTTTGCGTGAAAAAGCCAATTAGTGGACCGGAATAGCCTGGAATTGGGTGCCGCATTTTTTGTTCTTGAGGGCGCTGATGTCCCCCGTGACCAGCGAGCCGTTGTTGCAGTTCAAGGCAAGATTGGTGCCCGTGGCTGTAATGGTATCAGCAGCGATAAGGTTGAGCGTAGACAGCGCGTTCACGATAAGGGCGTCGCCGGCATTGTTGGAAATCGTGTTGCCACCGTTGCTGGTGAACGTTGAATGCTGGTCCACGAGGATACCCGCGCCGTTATTGCCGGAGACCTGGACGCCGCCATCCAGCTCAAGCTCAGCGTGAGTGGCTGTTCTAATTCCGCCCCCAGTGTTGCTATTGATCTGAGTTTGAGCGAATTCGCAGTGGCTGGTGGAAGCGCAAGTGACCCCTATTCCAGTGTTGCTGTTGATCGAGCCGCCCTGCATCACCACGGCGCTATTGGTGAATGCTATAAGCCCAAAGTTGCCGCCGGCGTTGTTGTTAATTTGCAGGTCGGTAAAATCCCCTTGCGACGAGTTGAAGAGCTGGATTCCGGCAATTCCATTGTGGCTGACAATGGGTGGGAGGTTATTTCCATCAGACATGATCAAATGCGTGGTCGCGGCGCTTATGCCCAGCCGGCCATTGTTGCTGATGTTAACGCCGTCCAACTCAACCGTGCCTCCGAACGCGACTACGCCCGTGCGCGTGCTGGCGGTGACTGAACCGCCTATAAAGAGAAGCTTGGAATTGCTGGAGGTGACGCCGAACTGGCCGCTATTTTGAACTGTGACCCCGGAAAAAAGCACGCCATTTGAATCGCTGATGAGAATGCCCTGGCCGCCCGTCATCGTTATGGTCCCGGAAAAGCTGATATTTTGCGAATGCGTAATGATCAGCACCTGCTGGTCCGGCGAAGTTACCTGAATGGTGGTAGGCGCAAGAGCAATAAAGCTCAGGTCATTGCGGCGCTGTATATCAACAATGGTTTCAGAGCAGTTCCCGGAGATGGTAAAGACGGTGTGATCTGGCGAGTTAAGAATTGCCTGTTGAACTGATGTGAAGGCCCCAGGTGTCGCCCCGGAACAATCAATGGCGGCCGAGTTTTCGGTCTGGGCAAATGACAGAGCAGACGTCAGAAGAAGCAACAGAAAAGCGCATAACAGTTTGGGGCCGCAATAACGAAATCTCATGATTTGTCCTCACTACTTCTTGGGGTTGAATTTTGAAAGGCAGGGCAAAGCTAAACCTTGGCGGTTCCACCCACCAATAAAGGTAGCGCTTCGCCTTGAAAAAACGTTTCAAGATAATAAGGCAAAACGGAAAATCTTTCCTACAAATCTTGCTGGATTTGATTGGCAAAATGCTGCGCTCGACTCAGGCAAGATCATGGCGGCAGTTATGGTGGCTAGATGACCCGGGCTGTCGCATACGGATATAACGACAAAAATTGTCAGCGATGGGACCAGAGTTAGGTTACAACGATACGGGCACGACAATTCTTTATTGCTGCGCTTCCTCCTTTCCTCCGTGTTTCAAGGTTTGTAAAAAGACAAAGGGCCGCCCCGGGAGCGGCCCATTCGTTCACTCTCTGCAGCTTAATTAATCGGACTTGCCTGGAAAGCAGCTCCGCACTTCTTCGGTTTGTAGGTACTGATATCCCCGGAGACCATTGAGTTATTGTTGCACTCCAGCGCAAGCTTGCCGTTGCCTGTGATGGTGTCATTGGCGGCAAACTTAAGAACGGACATGGTATTTAACACAATGCCGTCATCGGTATTGTTGTTGATGGTGTTGCCGCCCAGACTGTTGAGCAGGGAACTGAGATCAACCAGGACGCCTGCTCCCGTGTTTCCGGAGACATCGATTCCTCCATCAAGGTAGGCGTCAGAGTGGTCGGTAATTTCAATTCCGCCTTTCCCATTGGTATCAATCTTGGTTGCGCCTGCCCATTCGCAATGGCTGGTTTCGCCGCAATGCACGCCCACCCCGGCGTTGGACGTGATGGTTCCATCCGACATGATGACGGTGCTGGTGTGGATCACTTCCAGGCCGAACGCGCCTTGATTTCCGATGATGCGGTTGTCGCCGCTGATATCGGCTTCAGCGCTGTTCGCTACAGCCACTCCCACGCCAGTGTTGTTGCTGATTACGTTTTCCGTTCCGGGAGTCACGCCATCACCGCCGTTCAGGATCAGATGTCCAGTAAGAACGCTGATACCGGTGCGACCATTATTTGTGACCGTTGTGCCGGTGACGTCACTATCCACATAAAACGTTCCGCCGCCGATGCTGATGCCGGAGCGAGTGCTGGTCTTGACTGTGCTATCGGCAATGTGGACCAGTGAATCGATGCTGGTGAGGCCAATGCCCAGGCTATTTTGAATTGTGACGCTGGTTAAATCGACGCGGGAATTGTCATTGATCAGCGCGCCGCGGCCGCCATCGAACGTGATGTTTTGGATTCCCACCCTCTGTGACGCAAAGATCGCCAGCAGATGTCCATTAGCATTTCCCGGCACTACCGTCGCCGTTGGATTACCGAAGATCGTCAAATCGGTCCGGCCAGACATCACCACATTTTCATGGCAGGTGCCGATGACTGAGATG
>Ga0105245_10000138_pt1 | contig 69532 bp, 53 predicted proteins | sample KBSM54metaG_FD_81523 | JGI IMG/M metagenome (GOLD analysis project Ga0105245, IMG submission 81523) | Miscanthus rhizosphere microbial communities from Kellogg Biological Station, Michigan, USA - KBS M5-4 metaG | ecosystem: Host-associated > Plants > Roots > Rhizosphere > Soil | place... | reverse complement strand
CCGTCGTAGCGATTGCGATAGCGCACCGCGACGTATTCGCTGCCGAGCGCGCTCACGGGTGGGACCTGTTGGTGCGCGAGATCGCACGCTTCGTAGTCGGTGGGGATGCACATGCCGTTGGAGCCGCCCCACATGCCGATCGGGTGATTGGCTTGCACCACGGTGCCGTTCAATTCGGTGGACGGCACCGTGCCCAGGCCTTGCACGAGGCGGAGCGTTTCACCGCGCGCGAGCGTAAAGCTCCCCGTTTGCCCTTTGAGCACGCCTCGCTGCGCACCGTTCGGCGCAATGTCGGCCGTGGGCACGAGATCGACGCGCGTGTCGTCCTCGGAGGCGACGATCGCGATCCAAGGCTGATATCCCTGGTAAGCATCCACGCCGATGTAGTTGCTGCCCCAGGCGGTCGTGGGCAGTAAGAGTGATGCGCTGGCGATCGCAGTGCTGCCTCCACCGTACGGAAAGAAGTCGTACGCCACGACGGGCGCCGACGTGGTGACATGAAATGCGCCGCTCAGCGACGCCGTGCTCGGATCAACGGGACGCTTCGCGTCCAGCGGAACCGCGACGTCGATGCCGGAAGGACAGGGCACGACCGCGGGATCGGCCGTCGTGATTACGCTCGAGAGGAACAAGATCGCGACTTCTCCCGGCGGCAGTTGGCCCCCCGGCAACGGTGCATAGCTGAGGGTTGCGCCCTCGCCGGAGGGGATGCGCGCGAATTTCGAAACATCCAAGCTTTGCCCGCGATGCTCGACGTGGATGTCGACTGGGCCGGGCGAAGTGTTGGCCAGGTACGCGGCGTAGCAAGATCCGCTCAGATCCGAGCCACTCTGTGGCATTCCAGAAAATCCGAGCGGATGAAGCGCGTAGTAGTCGCAAGCCACGGTGCTCTTCGCAGCTCGCGCGCCGTCGCACGTACCGAGATCGGCGCTGCCGGCGTCGAACGACGCGCCCCCGTCACCCGCCAAGTTCAAATGTAAGTTGCCCGAGCCGCCGTCATTCGCGCTGCCGCCGTTGCTCGCTCCGGCAGTTTCGCTACGCCGCGGGTCAGGCGTCGTGTCGGTGCTGTGCTGCCCACAGCCGATGAGCACGCAAGGAGCGAAGACCAGGCTAAAACGGAGCGAGCGCCGTGACATCAGTTCACGCCTGGCTCGGCGACTGCGGGCATGCTGCACACCCGGTGGTCGCCACTGAACCCGCAGAACGGCTTCATCGGCGATTTGACGCGGCAATCGGCGTCGCTCACGCATTCATCGTTGGCGGACTGGCAGGCAAATCCGACCCCGGGCAGCGAAGGAGCAGGAGCGTAGTCTGCACAGTAGCGCCCATTGCATTCGGCATCGGTTTTACAGCTCGCCGAGGCGCATCGGCCGCCGATCGCTCCGCACAGGCAGGCGTAGCCAGTGCCGCAATCGGCATCGATGGTGCACGCATACAAACAATAGTTCTTTGCGCCGCGAAATCCGCTTTCAGTCGCGCAGTAGCCATTGGCTGACTTCGTGCAGTCGCTATTCTTTTCGCAATCGTCGTCGTCAGAACCGCTCGGCCCCACATCGGGCGGGAGATGGATCTCACACGTGCCGGCGGTCACGCGGTGGATCACGCCTTGGTCACACTGCCAATTGCCGCTCAGCTGCCCGCACAACGAGTCCGGTGGGTAGCCGCCGCTGCCGCCATTGCTCATCCCCGCCACGTTGGCACCCGCGCTCCCCCCACCACCCCCGATGCCGCCTTCCCCCGCCGCCCCACCGGTACCGCCGTTGCCCACTGGATCCCCGCCACCTGAACCGACAGGGCGTGAACCACCACTACCGCCACCCGCCGAAACTCCCCCTGCGCCCGCGTGAGCGACCGGATCGCCTCCGCCGCTGCTCGTGAAGGGCGACGAGCTATCCGAACTGCACGCACTCGCCGCGAGCGAACAACCGATACCGACGATGCACAGACAAAGGCGCTTCATGGGAACCTCCAACAAAAAAGGGGACGAACGCCGCAAACCGAGCGGTCCGTGACTCGCGGAGAGCTCGTACCAACTGGCCCACGGCTCCGCTAGTGTGCGAATGCACATTTGCCCCCGCAGAGAGGCACTTCAATGTGCAATTCCGCAGTACGTCAGCTCGATTGCCGGCCAATTCTCGTGAATGAGCCTGCGTTCAAATCCGCGAGGTACGCAATCTGGTTGCGGTCTTCGATGTGGCAACTATGAGTTTCAAATCCGGCCCATATCCGCCACTCCGGCATTTTGCAGTGTCGTGAATCGCCGCAAGCGCGTTCTGCCGTATTCGCATTGATCGCGCGTCAGTCGAAGGACAGCGCGTTGATCGATTTCTGCCTTTCGAGGCACCGCACCGGTACTGATGCTGATGTCGTCCGTGTTCACACCTCCGTGCACACGCGCGCCAAGGAGGATACATGCGCAATTGGATCATCGTTAGCTGCTCGGTGTTCGTAGCGGGAACGCTAATTGGCTGCGGAAGCTCCGGGTCGAGTGAGGCCAGTACAGATGAAGCACTGAGGCATGGAGGAGGCTCAGCGCAGCATTCAGGCATCGGCGCAGCCGGTGAAACCGCCAACGGCGATGGCCGCTGGGGTGGTCACGACGACGGCCGGTTCGGTATCGGCGAAGCTGGCGCTGACGGCGACGGCTTTGGCCGCGACGGCACGGGTCATCAATGCCCGGGCCACGATGGCACGGGTGGCGACCCAGGTCGTGGCGGCGGTGGCCCGAGCGGAGGCAGCACGAGCAGCGGTGGCTCGACTAGCAGCAGCGGTGGCGCCGCCGATAATCCCAAGTAAAAAAACGATGAATAACAGCTAAAACAGCGCTCGCCGCCCCTAACCGGGGCGGCCTAGCGCTCTCGCCGCAACTCACGACCACAGCTCATCGTCGAGGTCACTACTTCTGCAGCAAGCTCCATTGCCCGCTCTGGAAGAAGTCAGGCACTGCGGTGCATTGCGCGTAGCCCGCTTGATTCTCGACGTTCAAGTATGTGCCTTGCCAGGCATTGCGAAGCCGCGCATACCCGGATACCGATTCGAGCGACCAGTAACTGCTGTAGAACGAAGCGGGCACGCTCGAACACTCGGCGTACGGGAGCTGGTGCTCGATGTTCAGGTAGCAGCCTGAACCCACGTTCTTGATGCGCTTGAAGCCGCTCTGGTCTTCGAGCGTCCATTGAAAGTTCGAGCCGCTGCCGTTGCTCGCGTATTGCGCTTGGCCGGCGTTGGCGTCGAGATACGCGCCCGTCCAGTGGTTCACGATGTAATAGGTGGTGCCGCTCGGCGGCGTCGTCGTGGGCGGCGTCGTCGTGGGTGGTGTGGTGGTCGGCGGTGTCGTCCCCGTCGAAGTGCCGTTCAGAATAGCGCGCGCTGCGCCGGTTTGCAGTGATGCCAGATCGTAGAACGCTTGATCGAGATCGGCCTTTTTCGCGCCATTTCCAGCATACTGTTTGCGCTCTGCGTAGAGCTGCGCGACGAGCTCGAGTTCGCTCTGGCCGTAGCCGACGCCGAGCTTCTGCTGCAACGTCGTGAGAAAACCGTAGCCGAATTCGCGCGTCGGCTCGATCATCGTGCCTTCACCGTAGTCGTTCCAAGTGACGAGCTGCGTGTAGTTGACGCCCGACTGAATCGCTTTGTCCAAAAGGCTCGCGAAGTTGCTCGTGCCATTGTGCGGAATCACCCACGTCGGCCCGGACCAGCCGCCCTGGGCATAGAAAGAATCGAAACCCGGATACGCCGAGCCCATCTTCACGCCCGGGATGCCTCGCGCGTAGAAGTTATCGATCTGTGGATTGTTCTGATACACCCAAGAAAATTCGCCCGAATCGTACTGACCGGCGTCGCCCGCTTGATACCAAAGCGTGAGGAACGTGGGCTGCTGGGGCAGCACCGAGAAAATCGCGCCCCAGTCGGAGGGAGAGTGAAACGTCTGCGGGCCGAACACCAACAAAAGGGGCGCGTTGTTGACGCGGATGTAGTTGCTTTGGCCGAAATAGCGGTCGCGCAGGTACGCCATGTCGTTTTTGGCCGCACCGATGCGATCGCCCACGAGCCCCGCGTTACCAGCCAAGGTGATGTTGTTGTCCTCGTACACCACGGCATAGTCCAAGCCCACTTTGCTCGAGAGCGCGATCATGGCCTCGGCGTTCGCGCGATTCTTCGGGTAATCCCAAACATTGAGTGCGCCCGGCCAATCGATGAGCACGCCGTCGATGCCGGCGTACTTCATGAGGAGCAATTGATATTCGACGACGTCCGCATCGCCGGATGCGTACGGGCCGATCAACGGATAGAACTTGGACGCGATTTGCCGGCGGCCACTGCCGTCCACCACGTTGGGGTTCTGGTTGGCCATCGTCCAATGGATGCCCCATGAGCCGTTGCCCGAGCTTTGGTTCGACTCGAACCAGGGCATGACGTGGACGTACACCTTCTTGCCGTAGGATTTGCCCACTTTTACGGCAGAAAACACCGTCAAATCGGCCGCTTGAACGCTGGGCGCCGTCTTTTCGACCGGTGCCGAACAGGCTGCGGCCAACGCGGGCGCACACAAAATAGCTAGCAGTCGCGAACTCACGTTCGAGGTCATGCGCATCTCCTAATGGGGCAACTCAGGTGAAAGGCAGCCCAGCGCCGCGCCGCACGCCACCTTCGGGAGGGACCGCGACACGCCGACTCGAAACTACCAAACACGGTCGAACAACGACCGGAAGGTTCCGAAGAACGAACTGATGAGTATCTAACCTAAGAGTTAGAAAACGAGATGTACATTGAGAAACGCGCGGAGCTCGGTAATCGACGTATGTCGAAAAGTTCTCAAAAGGGGCGCCGCGTTTTCGCAATCTCAGCGCAACTCCACCGGCAGAGTGCGCGCTCGAGTTCATGTTGATTTTTTACTGCGCGAGCGAGAGTGGGCGACGGCGCGGATAGTGGAGCGAGGGCAGGCGTGGGCGTAGGCAGAAACTGCGGCGGCAAGGGCACGAGCCAGAGCGCCAAACTCGACGTGGTCTGGGCGGCGTTGGCTCGATTTCTGCTGTAGCGACGGGGTGCGGTCGAGCAAGGGCAGTCTATCTACGGAGATCGGCGGCTTTTGTCGTGAGCTCCTGCCCGCGTCGCTGCGGCGATTCGTCACAGTTTTGAGTGGGGTCGCGGCAGGCTGTCTCAGCGGGCATGCGCTCGCACAATCGGCCGTTCCACCGCCGGAACCCGCGCCCGCGCCCGCTCCCGATTCGCCCACGACGAACGACTCGAGCACACCTGCCGTCGCGCCCGACTCAGACATGGCTCGCAAGCTCGATTCGGATTGGTCGCGGCGGAACGAACCAGCGCCCCCCGCTCCGCCCAGCGCGGGGCGTCCTCCCGTCAAACTGAGTGCGCCGCCGTTCCCGCCCGCGGGCGCGCCCGTGCGCGCCTCGGCTCCCGAACTGAACTACGATCTGCGCATCGATTTGCCGTACGTCGTGGTCGCGTACGCCTCGTGGAACACCTTGCAATCGTTGAACGGCGTGCTCGCCGCGCGACGCTGCCGCTGGTGCAGTGACAACGCGGTCGATCGCGGAGTGCGCGACGCGCTGCGCTGGTCCCCCAGCGCTCAAAAGACGGCCTCGACGTTGAGCGACATCGGCGCCAACGCGCTCACGCCCGCGCTCACCGTCGGATTGAGCGCGATTTTGGCTGAAAACGACGACCGTTTCTCGGCGGTGCCGGTGGACATCGTGCTCACGGCGGAGGCCGTTTCGACGGCTGGGGTGGTGGCGCAGATCGTCAAATACTCGGTCGGGCGCATCCGACCCGATGCGCATGCCTTGCCGCCCAACGAGCGACCTTACGACGGCAACGGACAAGACGCCTACGTCTCCTTCTATTCGGGGCACACGAGTTACGCGTTTTCGTTGGCCGCCTCCGCCGGGACCATCGCGTCACTGCGCCATTATCGCGGAGCCGGCTGGGTATGGGCCGCGGGCATGAGCGCCGCCACGCTCACGGGCTATCTGCGCATCGCCGCGGACAAACACTACCTGACGGACGTGCTGTCCGCGGCCGTCGTCTCTTCCGCAATCGGAGTTTCGGTTCCCTACTTTTTTCATCGGCCGGTGCGCTTTTTGGTGCCCATCCGCCCGTCGATCGCGCCGGTGCAGGGCGGCGCGTTGCTCACCGTGGACGCGCAATTATGAAGAGTCGATTGCTAAGAAGTGCGCTCGCCGCAAGTTTGATCGTGGTCTGTCTCGTCGCTGGCTGTATCCGTTTCAGCCCGTTCCAAGTGGAACTGACCGACGCGCAGCAGCGGCTCACGCAGAAGAATCTCGCCAAATTACGCGCAAAATCGCGCGCCCCCGTGTCGACCGAGGCGCCGCTCAGCCTCGCGTTCCTTTCGGATTCTCACGACGGGTACAAGAATTTCGAGGACATCGTGAGCGCGATCAACTCGCACCCCGAAGTCGAGCTCGTGATCCACGGCGGCGACGTGACCGATTTCGGCACGCAGCAAGAATACATCTGGGCCTACGAGATCTTCACCAAGCTGCACGCGCCCTATCTCGAGGTCGCCGGCAATCACGACGGGCTCAGTAATGGCCGAGTCTTGTACGGCAAAATGTTCGGTGCCGAAAATTTCGAGTTCAGCTACGGGGGCGTGCACTTCGTGTTCTTCAACGACAACACCATCGAGTGGCAGGAAACCGAACCGGACCTCGCCTTCTTGAAGAGCCAAGTGTCGGCGAAAGCGGAGGTCGCCACGGTCGTCGTCGCGCACCAACCGCCCTATTCTTTGCCGCATCTGACGCCGGAAGTCAGCGTGCAGCTCGAAGGCATCCTGCGTGACGCGGGTGTCCAGTTCTACTTGTACGGCCACCTGCACGATGGCTTCGCCGCAGAAACGTTGGGCCCTACCCAATACGTCAAGACCGAAGCGGCCCTGAACGGCACGTGGATCCTGCTCCAAACCGATGGCCAGCACACGACGATCGCGGCGTGCACCTTCGATGTCTGCAGTTCGGATCCGCTACCGACCCAAGCACCGGGTGTCGACCCGCCGCCGAGCGACATGCCATGAGGTACTCACTTCGAATCCTACTGCTGGTCGCTTCGTTTTCGGCCCCCACGCTGGCTGCGCCGCCCGGAGAGAGTTCGCCTCCCAACATCGAGCCTCAGCCATCGCGTTACGAAGATCGCGATCGCCTGGGCTGGGCAGCGCCCGACTACGTGCGCTTACAGACTGGCGGATTTCTCGGCATGTTCACGATCGGCGTGGGCTACTCCGCCCTGCGCGACGTGCTCAATATCGGCGTGAGCTATGGTTTCGTGCCGCCGTATCACGGGGCTCCCGCCGTCCACGTCGGCACCGCAACGGTACAAATTCGTCCTCTGCGCTTTCCGATCGATCAGGAGCGCATTTGGATTTACCCGCTGTACGTGGGCGGCGGCCTGTTCGTGGCTCATGGCAAGAATCTGTTCGTTCAGCAGCCGAACGTTTATCCGCCGGGGTACTACGAACCGACTGCCCTGCATTACTTGCTGCTCTTCGGAGCCGAAGCTGCTTTGCGCCAGCCTTCCGAGCGATTCTTTACGCGACATAGCGCCTTCATCGAGTTCGTGACGGTCGATCAATACATCGATGCGCTGCAACAGAACCGCGAGTTTCGCCTATACGATGCGTTCAGCACGACGCTCGGGTACCGAGCTTCATTCTGACTTCCTGCGCGTGGCACGCCGCGCCCCATCCAGCGGCGCCGGGCAGGCACTGCGTAGGCGGCAGTTACCGCATTCGCGACCGCGCCAAATGCCGTCGAAACGGGCCTGAGTCGAATCCAGCAGCAGGTCATCGTCGGTGGCGATGCCCATCTCGAAATTACGGCGACCTTCGGCCTTCGCCCCGAGCCCAGCGCCCGTGAAATTCGCGCTACCCAGGTACAAATAAGCGCCGTCGACGGCGATCATTTTGAGGTGCACGCGCGGGCAGTGGCGCATCTCGAAACGCGGCGGGACGAGCTCGGGACTTTTGGCCAGTGATTCACGAAACGGGCGCGACGGCAACGCGCCGTGCAAAATGCGAACTTCGACTTTGCGGCGCACGAGCTCGGTCAAGCGCTCGGTGACGGATACGTATTGGCCGCGCGCTCGAGCCCGCGAGCCGATCGGTGCCTCGAGCCGAATGTCTTTGACGTTGGCTGTCCCGATCCACACCGAGACTCGCGCGTTCGAGAGCGCCCCGAGCATGACTCGATCGTAGTGCTCGAGATCGTTGATCAGTTCCACCCGAGCTAGACGCCGCGCGCCGGTTTCGTGGACCGTGAATTTGACCACGACCACAAGCTAGCGGACATCATGCGCCGCCGTGGCAACATTCGAAATCGCGCGGATTTTAGTACTACGACCAAGTAGTATTAGGGTTCATTCGTCGGCAGGGGCCGTGTAGTCTCGGCGGTCATGAATGCTCAGAAGAGGTTGGGTTGGGCCGCGGCGTGCTTGTTGTTGGTCGCCGCGTGTTCCGGGAGTGACACGAAAACGACACCCGCTGCGGCGGCCCCGGCACGGCAAGCCGATGTCGATCACGTGCGCGCCGAGCTGAAGCCGGTGCTCGATGCCAGCTGCAGTTGGGCATTCAAGTGCTGCAGCGCGGGCGAGCTCGCCACACAACTCGGCCCCGCAACGGCCGATGACTGTAGTCAGCGGCTGATTCAGAGTGCCACCTTGAACTACGCCTATGGCCTGAGCGGGGAGCAAGTCGCGCAGAACCTGCTCAGCGTGTTGAATTTCGTGCAATTCGGCTTCGAGTATTCGAACCTGACCATCGACACGGCGGCCATCGCGACCTGCGCCGCCAAGCTCGGCGCCGATGCGTGCAACCCCGCGCCGCCCACCGATCATTGCGAACCGAGCGCGGCGCCGAGCAGCGATGACCCTTGTCAGCTCGAGAAGCTGTTCGTCGGTAAGCTCGCCGCGGGTGCCGATTGCGACAGCACCAATCTGAACGAGTGTCAGACTGGCTTCTTTTGCCGACAGGTCAGCGGCCAGCGCGGCGTGTGCATCGCCAAACCCGCAGTCGGCGATCTGTGTGGGCGGGACGATGACTGCGGTGAGTTCGTCTGTGATTGGGGCACCGGCAAATGCGTTTCCGGCGCCGCTTCTGGCGAGGCGTGCGCATTTGCGGATGCCGATCATCCAGCGCCCGGCACCGAGTCAATCCGCTGTAAACCCGGCCTCGCCTGCGACACTCAAACCTTGAAGTGCACCGACGCAAACTGCGCCTCGGGCGGCCGCTGTTCGCAAGATCACGATTGTCCGGCGGACGTGCACTGCGTGATGAACCTGTGCGGTCCGCAGAAGAAGGCCGGCGAGACTTGCTACAACTCGAACGATTGCGAGAACGGCGACTGCGAATACGACCAAGTGGCGCAGAAGCAGGTTTGCCTATCGCCCAAGGCGGACGGCGCGGCGTGCCAGCAAACCAAAGACTGTGAGAGCGGCTATTGCGCGTTCTCGGTGAGCCCACCCGTCTGTGCCCCCGTTCAGGCCGACGGCATGCCGTGCATGAGCGGCGATGGCAACGAGTGCAAGAGCGGCAAATGCATCGCGGCCAATTGCGTTGCCGTCAAGGCAGGTGACAAGTGCACGGTCGACGGCGATTGCGCGCCCGTTCACGATCTCTACTGCCAAGCCAGCAAATGCGCGAAGGCTCCCTTCGCCAATGGGGCCACGTGCATCAACAATCAACAGTGCACCTCCACGCTTTGCCTCGACGGCACATGCACCGCACTGGCCAAGGTCGGCGCCAAGTGTGGCACTGCCGATCTTGCTTCTTGCGTCGCCGGTAGCTTCTGCGACATCCCCGACGGCAAGACCGCAGGCACCTGTAGCGCCAAAAAGAACGACGGCGACAGCTGCACGCGCGACATCGAGTGCGTGAACAGTTGCAGCCCCAATCGCGGCCAATTGCGCTGTCAGGGACTACTTCCGGGAACCGCGGTCTGCAGCGGGACTTGACCTACTCACTCGCGCTATTGATGCGTTGAAACGGCTTTGGCCGCAGCGACCTCGCTACGCGGAACCTGTTTTTCGGGTAGCGAGGGCTGCGGCCAGGCGGGGCCACCGCGGAGCGGCTTGCTGTCGGTCCCGAGCCGGAAGTTGCGCGCGACCTCGGCCGTCAGCGGTTGCACGGACGCGGCTTGGTAACACTGCAGGCTAGTGCCCGGAGTATTGGCGAACCGAGCCGCACCGTGAGCTCCGAGCTGGTGACTCCAGACGTTCGTCAAAAGGACGATGCGCCCCTGAGTGTCCACCAAATCTTCACGCGTGAGTTTCACGGGGGCGTGATTGGCGTCATCAGCCAGGCCGCCCGTGACGGTGAGCTTGCCGTCGGTGCCCTCTTCGAATTCGACGGTCACGCCTTCGATATCACCGGGACCATAGAGAGCGTCTTTCAACCCGGGGAAGAGGTAGAAGAAGTGGCTGTACACCGCGTCGGTCGCGAGCGCAGGTAGCACAGTGTACGACAGCACGTTCGAGCCCCAAGGCCGCTCTTCCGACCAATAGACGAAGTAGCCGACATCCAAACGGCGCCCGACGCGATGCTCATGGAAGAGCACTGTCTGACCGATGGCGCCGGCGGACCAAGCGCTCGCCCCCACGCAAATCGGCTGATTTTGCACGAATTCCGCGTCGGCGCTGACCGGTTCGGCGGCGCGTTCGCGGACCGGAGTGGGCCAGCTCGCCTCGCGAGCCGCGGTCGAACACGCGCCCAGAGTGAGCAGCATGACGCACAGCGACACGTGAGGAAGAGTCTGCAAGTGAGCCCTTGAATGTAACACGGACAACAATGTTGTCCCGTTAGATCGACTTGCGGAATTCGATCACGAGTCTTAGGACTGCGTTCTCGTTTCGTATCCGTTTTCGCCTGCACGCGCTCACAACTGCTCACACGCGTGCCGTGCGCCCGACACCGAATCCGAATGTGGGCTCTTGCTCGCTCACCTACGTTCGCTTGAAGCGCATGGCGCGGCGACGCGCATTCCACAGCACGATACTCGCCAAGGTGGGCGCGAGCACCGCGACGCACATCAGCAATACGTCCAACGCGGACGTCACGCGCATCAGGTTGAACCAGCAGGCTTCCGCGAACGTGACGAGCGCATCGGCGACGATCAGCCACACGAGCGCGTCGGCCAAGCGCTGACGCCAACGTAACGTGAGCGAGAACAGCGCCGCGCACAGCCCGACGTCGAACGCGATCCACGCCCATTGCACCCAGGGAGCGGGAAACCAACGCTTCGTGCTCGCGAGCGCCAGCGCTGTCGTCCACGGGACGAGCAGCAGCGCCAGCACGCGCACCACGATGTCCGGGCCGCGCAGCAGCGTTTCGAGCCCATAACGGAAGAGCCCCCCGCGAGCGAAGGCGGCGAGGCTCGCGTAAATCGCGCGATACGAGCTCTCCCCGAGTGGGTGAGAGAGATAGATGGGCACCCATTTGCGCGGCTTGAATTTGGCTTTGAACGCTTGAAGCCCGCCGAAGTCATAAAGGGCAGATCCGTATTTGCGTGCGGCGCCCAACCAAAATTCCACGGCGCCAGAGAGCGGCGCGAGCCCAAGCGTGAGGTAGCTCGCGCCCGTGTCGGCGGCGCAACGCATCGCGGCATCGACCAGTGACTCGACGGTGCCGTTCGGCGCATCAGGAGCGCGAATCAGGTCTTCGATGAACCACCCGGAGCGGGCGTAGACGGGGATCACCCCGGCGAAGCCGACGACGCGCTCCCCCATGCAAGCCACGAACAGCCGCTTCTCTTCGGGAAACAGGAAGGGCTGCACGCGCACCAGAAAACCCATGGGCGGCATGGGCTGCGCGCCCATCCAGCGGTGAATCAGTCGTTCCACGGCGAGGCGCAGCGGAGCCTCGGGCAAAGCCACTTCGTCCGGCTGCAGCAGGCGCACAGTCACGCCTTTGGCGCGGGCGCGCCGCAGTTGTTCGCGCAGGCTCTTCGAGTCCCGCACGTTGCCCGCCCAATCTGCAGGGTCCCATATCGGTTGCTCCCCGACCAAGATGGAGACGAAGCCGTGCGCCTCCGCAAAACGCTGCTCGGTGGCAAAGAACACGACGCGACGCGACGCCGCTTTTGCATGCGCCACGAACGCGACCGCCACCTCGGCGAGCTGCTCGGCGCTCGCGATCGGCGCGCCCCCCACCACCCAGGCCCGCCCCGTATCGACGTACGCCACGCACGCGCTATCGCCCCAAAACCAGTATTCGAAGCCTTGTTCGAGCACCTGAAACGAGGTCGCGTTCCAGCCGTGACGCTTGAGCAGGGCAAGGACGCGATCGCGGTCGGACATGGAGCTTTGCGGGTGCGGCCAAGATATAGGATGAAGGAGGCCGCCGATGAACATCTCCGTCGAACCGACCGCGCGAAAACCGTTCTTCTTCGAACGCAAGCCGCTCCGCGCGTTGGGGCAAGCGCACCGCGAACGTTATCGGGCGGCTCGGCCCTACCCGCACGCGGTCTTCGACGGTTTCTTGGGCCAAGAGCTGGCAAGCGAGCTCGCCACGCGTTTCCCGGGCCCCGAACATCCGAGCTGGCTCCGGCGTGACTACCGCGAGCAAGCCGCGCGCTTGGGCCAACTGCAGCGAACCGGGTTCGAAGGCGTCGACGCCGGGCTGCGTCATTTGTTGGCCGAGTTCTCAAGCATGGCCTTCCTGGATTTCTTGAGCGCGCTGACCGGCGTCGAAGGGCTGATCGCCGATCCGCACTTTCGCGGCGCCGGCCTATCGCTGACGTTGCCGGGCGGCCACTTGGCGCTCCACGCGGACTTCAATCGTGACCGCACTCGTCATTTGGAGCGAAAGTTGAGTGTCTTGTACTACTTGGGCGCGGAGTGGCAGGCGGAGTGGGGCGGCGCGCTCGAACTGTGGAACGCCGACCGCACCCTCTGTGAAGCAAGCTACTTGCCCATCCTCGACCGCTTGCTCGTGATGGACCACGGCGACGACTACTTTCACGGTCACCCCACGCCACTCGCCTGCCCCGAAGGGCGCTTCCGGGCGACGCTCGCGGCCTACTACTACGTGGCAGCCAGCACCGCCGATGAGGAAAACTCACACGGCGCGATCTGGGCGGTTTGAGCCCACATCACCCGTCGGGTTTACACGCGTCGAACACACCTACATTGGAGTAGCCGCACTCGAGTGCGCCTCATCGTGAATGCGAAGGTGCGATGACTCCGCACATGCGAACTGAGCGAGAGCACGGTAATTTAGCTAAGTTGACCACGATTTTATTTGCTCGCACGAAGTCCTACTGAGACGTTTGCGAAACGTGGGGCCTCAGCGCACGGTAGGAGATTGAAGATGACATCGCATCGTTCGAGTCGTGCTCTGGGTGCCATTTCCGGCTGTGCGCTGCTGCTCGGCATCGCCGTTGCTTGTTCGACGCACAGCAACGCCACGAGCACCGTGCGCCGCGGAGACGGCGGAAGCGACTCGACTACCGGCGGCACGACGAGCACCGGGGGCGATTCGAGCACGGGCGGCAGCAACCTGTGCGTGGGGGACACTTGCCATCCCCAGCCCGAGGCGGGCCCCTCACCGCCCGGTTGCGGCGACGGTGTGCTCACCAAAGACGAAGCCTGCGATGACGGCAACACGGTCTCGGATGATGGCTGCAGCAGTGACTGCTTGATGGTGGAGCTCGGCTTCTCCTGCCCAACGGCAGGCATGGCGTGCACGCACGTGGCCAAGTGCGGCGACGGCGTCGCGACCCCGCCCGAGTTTTGCGATGACGGCGGCGACGCCGCGGGCGACGGCTGCTCGGCGTTTTGCACGTTGGAGCCCGGCTACAAATGCAGCGGTACGCCCAGCGTGTGCACCAAAACCACCTGCGGCGACGGCGTGAAAGAAGGCACCGAGAGCTGCGACGACGGCAACACCGACCCCTACGATGGTTGCAGCACGACCTGCCAAACCGAACCCAATTGCAAAGCCGGCGCATGCGCTTCGGACTGCGGCGATGGCCTGATCATCGACGAAGAGTGCGACGACGGGAACACGCGCAACGGCGACGGTTGTTCGGACAAGTGCAAGAAAGAGCCCGGCTTCAACTGCACGGTCGACACCACCGTGCCCGACGTACTGAACGTCCCGATCATCTATCGTGATTTCCGCGACCACGCGGACACCTACCACGGCCATCCCAACTTTCACTGGTCGGGCCTAGCCACGGCCACGACCAAGATCGTGAAAGTCGATCTCGACAAAGACGGCAAACCCGAGTTCGGCGGTGGCGGTGATTGGCAAATCGGCAGCCAAGCGAATTTTTCGACTTGGTATCGCCCGAGCGACTACAGCCTGAAGTTCGCCGAGACGTTACCGCTGACCAACACGGCGGGCGTCTACACCTACGATTCGACCGCCTTCTTCCCGCTCGACAAGCGCGGTTGGGCCGTGGACCCCACGCACCCAGAAACGCTCTTCGCGGGCGACAGCGGTCTGCACAATTTCTTGTTCACGAGTGAAGTCCACTACTGGTTCAAGTACGACGCGGCCAAAGGGGCGACGCTCTCCTTCCGCGGGGATGACGACGTTTGGGTATTCATCGCCGGGAAGCTCTCGGTCGATCTGGGCGGCGTCCACGACGCGGTTTCCGGCACGATCACGGTGAACGGCTCGGCAGTCGACACGAGCGGCGCTGCGCTCAATCTCGTGCAGGACAAAGTCTACGAAATCGACGTGTTTCAAGCCGAAAGAAACCCGGGCGGCTCGAACTACAAGCTGCAGTTGAGCGGCTTCAATTCGAACCCGAGCGTGTGCATGCCAGTCTGCGGGGACGGCATCCTCACCATCGGTGAGCAATGCGACGACGGCGTCAACGCGGGCGGCTACGGCAAATGCGGTCCGGGTTGCGTGCTCACCGAGTATTGCGGGGACGGCATCGTGCAACCAGAAGAAGACTGCGACGACGGCAACCGGGTCGACACCGACGACTGCAACAACGCCTGCCGCCAGCTCGTCGTTCACTGACGAGCCGCGAGGCGGGAGCGGCTGGGAGCGCTGGTCGTGGCACGATGCCGCGAGAGCGCTCCCCTTGACGAGGGGCCGAAGTGTGTTAATTACAAGCGCACTATGTGGCTGTCCTCCTTCGCCTGAGACTACTGAAACGAGCCGTTCAGGGCTGCTGCGTCGCTTAGCGACGTTGCCCTGCGCTCGTTGTGTCTTGGCGAACCCACGGAACTAAGTTCGTCCGCTTCGAGGAGCGCACGGGAACAGGCATTCGGCTCACGTCGAGCTTGCCTTCGAGCCCCGCGCCCTCTCCTGGCCCGCGCTTCTGCGTGGGCATTTCGTCGCTGCGCGCGTTTCGACGCGTCGCTGCCGTGCTGCGCCCTACTACTACTTGATCAGTTACAGGTGGCAGATCTCGATCGGCGCGAGTCGCGATAAGCCACGAGACGAAAAACCGGCGAATCCGGCGCCCGGCTACTTCGCTTCGAGCGAGGGTCGACTCTACCTTGCTGCGCGGCTGCCCCGGAAAATGTCGCTGCGCAGCCGAAACGCTTCGGGTCGGACACAAGTGACTAAGTAGTACTAGGCGCGCCGCGACGCTTCGGCGTTCGCGAGAACGGAGTCTCATCATGCTCAAATTTAGCTCGAATTCAGTCGCAGAACACGCCGAAGTCCCGCTCGCCGATGACGGTCGTTTGGAGCAGCTCGTCGAGCATTGGAATGCTCGAAGAGAGCTCACTCCCACGAGCGACACCGAGGCCAGTGCTTGCTACGTAGTCTCGGTCGGTTCCGGTCGTGATCCCGAGGCGCGCGCCGCACAGCTGGCCGAGATCGTGGCGCTGGTGGAAAACCAGGGCGGACAGATCGTTGGCCGAGAGTGCTGTCAGCTGAACGAACCGAACCCGCGCACGCTACTCGGCGCGGGCACCGCGCAAGCCGTGGCAGATCGCGCCCGTGCCTGCGGAGCGACGCTACTCGTGCTCGACGCGGAGCTCTCCCCTTCGCAAACGCGGAACTTGGAGGACGCGGCTGGCATCGCGATTTGCGATCGTGAAGCCATCATCCTGAACGTGTTCTTGCGACACGCCCGCTCACGTCGCGCCAAAATCCAAGTCGAAATCGCCCAGCTCGAATACTTGCGCCCGCGCATTCGCGGCGTGGGGCTCGACATGGACCAACAGATGGGCGGGAGCAAGCACGCCCGCGGCCCGGGCGAGACGGCCTCGGAGCTCTTGGCTCGCAAGCTCGACGGACGCCTGGCCGAGCTGCGAAAAGGCCTAAAGAAGCTGGAAATGGGCGGGAAAATCCAACGAGCGCGGCGCGCCGAATGCCAGCGACTCGTCCTCGTCGGTTACACCAACGCCGGCAAAACTTCACTGATGAATGCTCTCACCGAAAGCGAGCTTTCGGCGCGGGACATGCCGTTCGAAACACTCGATACCACTTCACGCTGCCTCACTCGACACGGCGGAGAAGTGTTGCTGAGTGACACGGTGGGCTTCATTCGTCGCTTACCGAGCCGGCTCCTCGCCAGCTTCGAATCCACGCTGAGCGAGATCAACGAAGCTTCATTGCTGGTGATCGTGGTCGATGCCGCCGATGCCGAGCGCGAACAAAAATTGCGGGCTACCGTCGAGATCTTGGAGAAACTCGGCGCCCACGAGCTGCCACGCTTCTACGTGTTCAACAAGCTCGACCGAATGCCTGGCGCCCCCGATCCGGCCGAGCTCGAACGCTGGAGTGACGGGCACCCTTGGGCGGTGCTCAGTAGTCGCGATCCGAGCGCGGTCAAGGCGCTCGAAGCGGCGCTCGTGCAGGCGGCGCGCGGCGAGGCCGAACCGCTCACGGTCTCCGTGCCCTACCGGGCAAGTCAGCTGCTCGGGCTGATCTACGGGCAATGCCGCGTGCTCCGCAGTGAGGCCAATGAAGGCGGGATGAATCTGACCATTCAGGGTCGGGCATCCGTGCTGGCGCGGATCCAAAACCAACTCGGAAAGGAGGGCTGATGCTCGCGCGTATCACCCTCTCTGGAGTGTCCGTCATGACGCCCAGTGGCCGTCACTTGTTCGATGGCCTCAATTTGCGGATCGATGGCGAACACGTCGCGCTCGTCGGTCGAAACGGAGTCGGAAAGTCGACGCTACTCAGCGTCATTGCCGGTGACACCGAACCGCATTCGGGCCAGGTGAAGACGCGCAGCAAGCCCTACTTCTTGCCGCAGACGGAGGCGCGCGCCCGCCCGCTCAGCCTCGGGGAACGTCGTCGGCAAGCCTTGCTCGAGGCTCGCCGTTCAGAAGCAGAGATCTTGCTTCTCGATGAGCCGAGCGAGCACTTGGACGAGCCCACCGTGAGTTGGCTCGTCGACTGGCTCGGCAACTGGCCCGGTTGCGTGATCGTCGCCTCGCACGATCGGCGCATCTTACAGCGCTTCCGGCACTTCTTCATCGTGAGCGAGTCGGGCTGCCGCTATTTTCACGGCACGCTCGCTGAACTCGACACGGAGCTCGAGCGAGAGCACGACGCGAGCGAATGGCGCTACGTGCAGAACCTGCATCGGCTCGCGACCCACGAGGCGCACACGCTGCACGTCGCACGCAGAAAAGCCCGCAAAAAGCGCCATGGTCGCTGCAGCGAGCTCGATCGTGCCACCCCGCGCATTCTGTTGAACGCGAAGCGAAGTCAAGCGCAGGTGAGTCACGGCCGGCTCGCCAAGCTGCGCGAAGCACGCCTCGCCTCACTCCGACAATGGACACAATCGACGCGGCGAGCCTTGAAGGTGAGCTTGCCGCTCGAGCTCGCGTTGCCCGAGTTGCCCGATTGCGCAGCAGACACCATGGTCTTGCACGACGTCTCAGCGCGCACTTCGGTGCGGCAGTTGTTCTCGTCGATCGAGCTTCAGCTCGGCCGTTCCCGCGTGGCCGTGGTCGGCCCTAACGGCTCGGGAAAGACGACGCTGATCGAGATCGCGCTCGGCAAACGTGTCCCCGACAGCGGCTCGGCTCGCTGCGATCCGTCGAAGATCGGGGTCATCGAACAAGGGGGAGCCAACTGGCTGCTCGAGGAATCGCTGCTGGATGCCTTGCGGAACCGCGGCTTCTCCGAAGGCGACGCCGCGCGGCGTCTCCTCGCCCATCGCTTCCCCTTGGCGCTCGGCGAACGCCCGCTGCACTCGCTCAGCCCCGGCGAGCGCGCGCGGGCGGCTCTGATCAGTTTGTTCAGTTCGCCCCAGGTGGAGTTACTGGTGTTGGACGAGCCGACTTTCGGCCTGGATTTGCTGGGACAGCGTGCGGTGACCGAGGCGCTCAGGCGCTGGCCGGGCGGGCTTTTGGTGACCAGCCACGACCGTGATTTCCTGGCAGCCTTGGGCGCGAACCGCGTGATTCAACTCGGCGAATCGCGAGCAACCTTCGACCTCGCATCAACCGAGTAGGCGCTGCGCGGCAGATTCCACCCAAGCGGCGTAGCGCAGCACGTCCGCGCTGGCTTTCGGTGCACGGAACAGCGCGCGCTCCTCGAGCAACGGAAAGCCGAGCGCGTACACGACCATGCGCGTCAATTGACGCAGATCCTCACGATCGGCCGCGTTGCGGCCAAACGCATCGGCGAGCAGCCCGAAGCCTGGGTACAGGCGCTTTTGAAACACATCGCGGATGAGCGCGCGGTTCTGCTCGCTCTCGAAGGCCACGACGAACAGAAAGCGCACGAAGCGTGGATGAGTTTCGGTGCTGTAGAGGGTGAGCACCATCTGCTTGCAGAAGCGCGGAATGTCTTCGCGACTCACGGGCGGCGGCACCGAGCCTGCGTCCAGCATGCGCTGGGCGCAGTGTTCGATGATCTGCGCGACGAGCGCTTCCTTACTGTCGAAGTAGTGGTAGAGGCTCGGTTGACTCATGCCGAGTTCGGTCGCGAGCTTGCGGAGCGATGCGCCGGCAACTCCGTGGTCGGCAATCAGCGCGAGGGCCGTCTCCAGCACCTCGACGCGGCGCGCGGGCGCGACGATCGGCGCGATCGCGGGCACACGCGGCGCTTTCTTGGCTGAAGTCTTCGGCATGAGCGCCGCGGAGCTTAGCTCGAAACAGTGAGCGGCAAACCGCTCTGCGCGTTTCCGTCGCGCTCGAGCGACGCGCCACCCGAGCGCCGCTGACGGGAGCGCGCGTCACGACGCGCGTCCGCGAAGTCGTGAACCGTTCGCAAGAGCGCGGAAACGCCGAAGACGACCGCAATGAACAGCGGAATCAGCGGCAGCATCAAGCCGCAGCACAGGAACGAAACGAGGATGAGCGCGAACGCGCCCAGCCAGGAAATTCCCAGCAGCAAGCAGATGGGCAGGGAGTGACGCGGAGAAGCACCAATGATTCGTACGGCCATGGCTGAACCTCCAAACTATCGACCGATAGTCTTATACCTATCGGTCGATAGGTCAAGCCGTCACGAGGCCACGCCCAGCGACTCAGGGGGGGCTGACGCTGCAATCCGGGCCATTCGAGGCGGCAATTGACGACTGGAATGGCCAATGCGAGGAGCCGCGTACCGTTAAATCGGATTTTCCGATCGGTAGGAGGAAAACCATGAAGGCAAACGCCTGGATTCGTATCGCATTGGTGGGATTGGTCGGCGCAGGTGCGCTCTCAGCGTGCTCGGCCACGAACGATGGCTCGGAGGACCTGGTCGGAAACGCGAGCCTCGCGATCACGGCTGTCCCGAGTGACGTGGGCTGTATTCGCCTCACGGTGACCGGCGCTCGCACGGTCGTGACTAGCGTGCCGGTCATGACCGGGCAGTCTTCGACTTTTTCCCTTTCGGGGTTGCCGCTGGGGAACGACTCGTTCTCTGGCGAGGGCTTTGGCGGAGCGTGCCCGCCCGCCGCCGGTGCGGTTGCCAATTGGATCGGCGCGCCAGTCGCCGCGACGGTTGCGGTCAGCCCGCCCGTCAACGTCACGATCAAGATGGTCAGGAACGGCCAGTCGAACGTAGGCGTCGACTTCCAAGACGACGCGACCTCCTGCAGCAACATGCTGAAGGACGGCAGCGAGACCGACATCGATTGTGGCGGACCGACCTGCCCTCATTGTGCTTCGGGTAAAGCCTGTGTGGCGAGCAGCGATTGCACGACCGCTTCCTGCGTGGGCGGCGTGTGCAGCGGCTGCAACACGAACGCGGATTGCCCGGGCGGGACCTGTGACCCGATCCTGCGTCAGTGCGTGGGCGGCTGCGCCGCGCCGAAGCTGATCTGCGCCGGAGCCTGTGTCGACGTGACCTCGAATCCGGCCAATTGCGGCGGTTGCGGCGTCACCTGTCCGGCAGGTCTCAGCTGTACGAATGGCATGTGTTCGACGGTCTGTCCGGCGGGCCAAGTCCGCTGTGGCAGCACCTGCTCGACCCTGCAAAGCGATCCCGTCAACTGCGGCGCGTGCGGGCACACCTGCTTACCGAGCCAAGCGTGTCAGGCGGCGATCTGCGTGAACACCGCGCCGTCTTGCATGGATGGCGTTCGCGATGGCGGCGAGACGGGCGTCGATTGTGGCGGCTCGACCGGGTGCAGCCGCTGCGCGGTCGGCCAGAACTGCATGGTGAGCAGTGACTGCACCTCGATGCATTGCCTAGTCGGACTCTGCTCGCCCTGATTCGAGGGCAAGAGGTGCAAAGCTCGCGTTGACGAAAACCGAGCCGGACGAACGGCGTGTCGCCTTGCGGCACGCCGTTTTTCTTTGTGGCTTTTCGGCTCTGCGCAAAAACCGACAGCGTGTCGACGTGTTCTGCTCGGTGGCCACTTTCGGCGCGCGCGTCAATTTGCGCTCCTGACAGCCGAGCGAGGCCGCCAGCCAAGCCGAGGACTGGGCGCTCGCGCGCGCCCACCGAATGATTGATCGCGATGCCGCACTGCGCCCACCCACTCTAGGTGAGGCCCAAAATGGTTCTCGGTCTCGGCGGGTGAATCGTGATGCGCACTTCCCATCCCTTACTTTCAGGTTGTTTGTGCCTGATTGCCCTGTGCGCGTGCACCGGAGAGATCGGCGGCAGCGGGTCGCACGCGAGCAATGCTTCCGAACCCAGTGGCCACGCGGGGGGAACCGGCACGGGCGCGCCTGACGGGCCGGCAGCTCTGCTCGATTTGCCATCCGGTGCGCCGGTGAGCGCACGGCTCCACAAACTAACTGCGGCGGAGTTCGCCAACAGTGTGCATGATTTGTTGGGCGCCGATGCGCCGCTCTCGGCGGTGGAGCCGGACAACGTCGTCGCTGGGTTCCCCTCGGTCGGGGCGGCCAGCGCCACGATGTCACCGGCCGGCGTCGGGTTGTACGAGGCGGCGAGTGGGGCCGCGACGGAGTATGTGTTCGCCGATCCGGCACGCATGGCGAGCGTGCTCGCCTGTGTGCCGCAGAGTGCAACGGACAGCGCGTGTCTCGACAAATTGCTCACGAGCTTCGGGCGGCGAGCATTTCGTCGCCCGCTGACGAGCGACGAAATCAGCCGTTTTTCCGGGCTCGCCAGCAGCATCGGACAGGAAACGGGCAGCAACATTGCCGTCGGTGTGCGCCATGCGCTGTGGGCTATCCTGCAATCGCCGAACTTTCTGTATCGCAGCGAGTTCGGTACTCCGAGTAGCGCCGCTGGCGGTCGAATCCAATTCTCCGGGTTCGAATTGGCTTCGCGCCTGGCTGCCGCACTTTGGAACAGCGTGCCCGACGATACGCTGCTCGATGCCGCCGCCGCGGGCACGCTCGATAGTAGCGACGGGATCCGTGCTCAAGCCGAACGCCTGTTGAGCGATGCGCGTGCACACCGAGCGCTGAAGTCATTCGTCGATGAGTTGTATGGCGCTCGCGATCTTGCCGAAGCCATCAAAGATCCGGCGCTATTTCCGGCCTGGACGCCCACCCTTCAGTCCGCGATGCAAGAGGAACTGGAGCGGCGCGTCGATGACGTCGTGTTTGGCACGCACGGCGACTTCCTCTCGCTTTACGACAGCAAAACCACGTTCGTGAACGCCGAACTAGCCAAGCTCTACGGGCTACCGAGCCCGACCGGCAGTGGCTTCCAACCGGCCACTTTTCCGGACGATTCGAAGCGCGCGGGCTTGCTCGGCGCAGGCGCGATCCTTTCTGCCTTTGCATTACCGCAGCGCACTTCGCCCACCGCGCGCGGCAAATTCGTGAACGCCTCGCTTTTGTGCACGAACATCCCGCCACCACCACCGGGCGTCCCCGTGTTGCCAGCGATGCCGCTACCGAACCAAACGTTGCGCGAACGGTTGACCGCACACCGCACGAATCCTTCGTGCGCCACCTGCCATTCGCTGATGGACCCGATCGGGTTCGGGATGGATGACTTCGACTCGATCGGGAAATGGCGCAGCGCCGACAACGGTCAGCCGCTCGACACCACGGGTACCTACGACGGCAAATCGTTCGACGGCCTGGCGGCGCTCGGCCAACTCCTGCGTCAGGAGCCCGTGGCTGGGCCGTGCTTCGTGAGCAAGGTATACGAAAATGCGCTGGGCCGCGCCGCACTCGAGGTCGACGGAGCCGCGCTGGATGCGCTCGCCAACCGCTTCAAAGCCAATGGCAATCGCGCGGATCTCTTGTTGCTGGACGTCGTCGCGAGTGACGCGTTCCGCTTCGTGCAGCCGAGTTGAAGCTCACGGAGGAATGACATGGCACGCCCGCTTTCACGTCGTTTGGTCCTACGCGGTATCTTGGCCGGCGGCATCAGCGTGGCCGTCCCGCTGCCGCGCCTGTGCGGCATGCTGAACGGCAATGGTACCGCCTATGCCGACGGCAGCGCGCTGCCACTCCGCTTCGGCACCTGGTTCTTCGGCAACGGCATCATTCCGGATCGCTGGGTCCCCGCGCTCACCGGCAGCGGCGAGGCGTGGAAGCTGAGTGAACAGCTGGCGCCGCTACAGGCCGTCAAGCCTTGGCTCTCGGTGGTAACCGGGTTCGCGATCAAGATCCCCAACAACGCCCCGCACGCCAGCATGCCCGCCGCAGCCTTGACCGGTGCTCAAGTGGGTCCGGTCAATGTGCAGTCGCCATCGGTTGATCAGGTGATAGCTCCCGTGATCGGTGGCGGCACGGTGTTCCCGACGGGCCTGCACGTCGGGATCTCCAATACTTCGGGACAGACCACGCTCGGCCTTGCGATTTCGTTTTCGGGCGCGAACGCGCCCAATCCACCCGAGTACAGCCCCGCCGCGCTGTTCAAGAAGTTGCTCCAGTTCGCCAACACCGGAGGCCCAACAAAACCGCCGGATCCCGAGTTGCTCCGGCGCAGCAAAGTGCTGGATGCCGTCGCGGCGGATGCGCGTGCGCTCAAAGCACGCTTGGGGAAAGACGACCAGCTGCGCCTCGATCAGCACCTTTCGGGAATTGCCGAACTGCAAAATCAATTGGCCAAAGAGCAAGCGCCGCACAGCACCGGCGTGATCACCGACCCGGACAAAGCCTACCCGAACCGAGGCAACGACGGCGACATCACGCGCCAACGCGGGCAAGCCTTTTCCGATCTCTTGGTCTTCGCGATGGCCAGCGATCTGACGCGCGTCTTCTCGTTCGCGTTCACGTGCCCGGCCTGTCACGGCAACTACACCGATTGCGGCCTCGATCCGGCGACCTTCCACGAAGACTACGGGCACCGAACGAGCCCGAAGGGGCTGACCTACGCCACGGCAGGCTTCAACACCGGCGTGAAGTTCGCTATGTCGAACCTGGCGGACACGCTCACGCGCATGAAAGAGACACCCGACGGCGCGGGCAACTTGCTCGACAACTCCGTGGTGTACGCGACCTCGTGTGTCTCCGAATCACAGACCCACGGCGGAACGGACTACCCGCTGCTCGTCGCCGGCAAAGCAGGCGGCAAGCTCAAAGGCGACCAACACCTGCGAATCGTAGGGGAAAACGTGAGCAAAGTTCCGTTCACGCTGCTGACGGCACTCGGCAGCCCAGCGCCCTCATTTGGCATGGCGGAGGGCCAAGTGAATAGCGGTGTGCCGGGGCTCTTGGCGTGATGCGGAGTTGGCTGCGGGCGCTGCTGTTGGCCGCGCCGCTCGTCGGGGCCTGCGTTGCGGAGGGCGGTTCGCTCGGCCCACACCCCGATCCCAACGCGTACGCGAGTGGAAGCGGTGCGACGGACACGACCGATCACGGCGGCTCGGCGGGTACTGGCGATGGCGGAACCGCGGGCGCCGCTGCAAGCAGCGGCGGCAGCGGCGGTAGCCCACCCAGTAACGAGGGAGGCAGCTCGAGCAGCAGCGCCGGCGGCGCGGGCATGCCGAACAACGGCCCCCCTGCACCGAGCATCACGATCACCGAGTACGACATCCCCACGCCGAGTGAACCCGGGGCGATCAGCGCAGGCCCCGATGGCAATCTCTGGTTCATCCACTTGAGCACGAAGCCCAATGCCGTCAGCAGTCTGTCCACGATGGGCACGATGTTCAATCAGATCCTCACTTCGACGACCAACACCGGGCCAGTGGCGATCAGCGGCGGGCCCGACGGCAATGTTTGGTACACGAAGCAAGGCGGCATTGGTCGAGTCACTCCGGCGGGTAAGGTCGATGAGTTTGGCGTGCCGAATGGCGGAGATTCGGGCGGAATTTGTAATGGCCCGGATGGCAACCTGTGGTTCACGGAACCCAACAGCGGCCGCGTCGCGCGTGTTTCGCCGAGCGCCAACTTCAAGGATTTTCCGCTACCAGACAAGAACAGCAACCCAGTCGCGATCACGCTCGGCCCCGATGGCGCGCTGTGGTTCACCGAAGCCAGTACCAACAAGATCGGGCGCATCACGACCGCCGGTCAAATCACCGAATACCCAATCCCGACAGCGGCGAGCAACCCCGTCGGCATCGCCAAAGGGGCTGACGGCAACCTGTGGTTCAGCGAACACGACGCGCACCGGATCGGCGTCGTCACCCCCGCGGGTGTGATGACCGAATATGCGCTAACGAGCAACGCGACGCCCGGTAGCATGAGCGCGGGCTCCGACGGCAACGTTTGGTTCAACGAAGCCGGCACTGCAAACGCCATCGGCCGCGTGACGCCGCAAGGCTCGATCGCGGAATATCCCATCCCGAGCGCGGGCAGCGACCCAACGGGCATCACCTCCGGCCCCGATCAAAACCTTTGGTTTACCGAGTTATCCACGAACAAGATCGGGAGGATCAGTAACCTCAAGGGCGGCGGCAACGTCAGCGCGGGCGCGGGCCCGGCGACGAACGACGCAACGAAGTGCAGTAGCGACACCGATTGCGTGGGGAGCGGCAAAGCGTGCGGCGGTGACGTGTGCAGCGCGGCCGTGACGCCACACGTGTGCGTGCTGGCGACGACGATGGACCTCGGCAGCTGCAACTCCGACGCCCAATGTTGGTGCAAAGGCGAGGGCGCCACGTGCAACGCGAGCGCTCACCATTGCACCTTCACGGTTCATGACGAAAACCCGCTCGACGCCGGCAAGTAGCGCGCGTTGGAAACTCCAACACGCGCTCCGCCTGCGAAATCTTCGTAACTTGGCTAGCTCGAGTATCAGCGGCGATCGGTCGAGCCAGAACCCGCTCGAGCCAAGCCCGCTGACGACGAGTGGCTGCGACGACGGCCTATCAAATGGTCGATGGAGCGTCGAAGTTTGCCCGCCGCACCATTTACCGCCTGCTGAACCGTAGAGCCGCGATGGCTCACCGCGATCGGCTGTTCGTGCGCCAAGCGCGCCTCGATCAGGCAGCGTTTGTCCTCACCGCCGAAACGTGGCCCGTTCTCGTCACTCAGGTGAACCTCAACGCCAGTGATCGACTGTTCGAAGCGTTGCAAAGTCATGCGGATCGTCTCTTCGATCTGATCTGCTCTGCGCGCGCTGGCTCGAATGTGCTCGTCGTGATTGATCTGAATTCTCACGCGACTCTCCTGGGTTAGTGGCTGCGGTGGGTGCGACTTTTCGTGTGGCTAATCCTCGAGTGAACTTCTAAGCGGTAAGTACTATTCCGCCCTTTTCGGGCGCGCTGGCAAGTCGAATCAACACACGACATTTGCGTCACGCCGAGAAATTTCCGGTTTCGGGTCGATGTGTTTTTGGCACGTGTTGCGCGAATGCACGGGTCAGGCCAACCCGGGACACTGCCTGACTGCCCCATGCTCTCACGCAAGCTTCAGTATTTATCCGCAGTTGCCCTGAGTTCGATCGCGGTTGGCTGTGGACAGGGAGCGGGCGCGTCGAGTGCAACGAGCGGCGGCGGGTCGGGATCCGTCACCGCTAGCGGCGCGGGCGGCACCAGCAGCGTGACACCGAGCGCGGGCTCCGGCGGCGACGGCACTTCGCCACCGATAGTGATGGTCACGGATGGCAATGTGGTTTCGGATATGCCGCTCTCGCCCAATCAGCCTGGGCTGCCCGCGGTGACTCATCCGCGCGCACCGGGTGCCTTCTTCGCGGGGCACACGGCTCCTCTGCCGACCAATGCGTTCTGGGAAAACATGGCCGTCGACAAGGGCGACATGCTCACCAATGCTTTTCCGTATCACGTGTTCGCACAGAGTGATGGGCTCGCGCTCTCCCGCCCGGATACGCTGAGCACCGCGGACAAGTATTGCTTCGAGAGCGCGCCGACCCAATTGGTGCTGAGCGCCGCGGAGGGCTTCACGGGCCACAGCGGCGCGAGTTGGGATCCGCTCTCGATCACGGTGCAATACCAAGCAGCGGGCGGTACCATGAAAACGCCCGTGGTCTACGGCATGGCGTACGCCACCGCGCTGTACGAGGGCTTGACCCCCAAGCTGACGTCACCCATCGGGGTGAGCGGCATCAACGGCACGGTCAGCGGCGGCGGCACGGGCAGGCGCTTCGACATCGCGCTGAAGAATGGCCAGCACTGGATCCTGTATACCTCCGAGTCCGTCACCGTGAACCTCACGAACGGCGCCGTCGTATTCGCGGCTCCGCTCCACGGTTGGGCGCGCGTGGCGCTGCAAACGGCTCAGATCACGGCGCAGATCCTGGACCAATACGCGAGTGCGATTCCGCTCGGGGCGAGCCTGCGACTCTCGACCCAAGGCGACACGGGGATCGTGGAATTCGGCTGGAAAAAGCAGGGCACGGGCGATCTACTGAGCTTCGGGCTGCCGCATCATCTCGAACACCTGGCAACGCCGAACCTCGTCACGCCTCCGATCACGACGGTACGCGGCGCGATGCGCGGTGTCGTGGGTGACACCTGGCAACTGCAGTATCCGCTGAGCCCCGTGCTCCGTGCAGCGCCACACGCCATCGACCCCGCTCACCACGACGCGATCGTCGCCGCACTCGAGGCGGACAAGGGCATCCAACTCGACGCGGGAGATTCGTACAATTTCGGGAAGCAGGTGGGGCGCGCTGCGGAATTGTTGTTGATCGCCGAGGCGCTCGGACAAACTGCCACGGCCGATCAACTCCGCCAGGCGATCGAAGGCCCGCTCGAAGATTGGCTCGACGGCAAGGGGCCCGACGCCTTTCGTTACGATCAAACCTACGGCGGCATCGTCACCAGCAAGGGCATCGGAAACTCCGGCGCCGACTTCGGCAACGGTTGGTACAACGACCACCACTTTCACTACGGCTACTTCATTTTCGCCGCGGGCGCAGTCGCCAAAGGCGATCCGAATTTCGCCAGCAAGTACCGCGATGAAGTCTTGAATCTGATTCGGGACATCGCGAACCCGAGCGCAGCGGACCCGTATTTCACGCAGTTTCGCATGTTCGACTGGTTCGACGGCCACTCTTGGGCCTCCGGCCTCTTCCCCTTTCAAGATGGGCGCAATCAGGAATCGTCTTCGGAGGCGTTCAACGCTTGGGCCGGCATCTCCCTCTTCGGGGACGCGACGGGCGATCAGAACCTGCTCAAGCTCGGTCGGATCATGCGGGCCGTCGAGGCAGCCTCGGTGCAGCGCTACTATCATATCCGCAAGAACAGCGACATTTACCCGAGCCCCTTCCGCGAGCGCATGGTGACCGGCGTGCTGTGGTCCGACAAAGCCGAGTACGGCACGTTCTTCAGCAATGGTGACGCGCAGATCTTCGGCATTCAAGTGCTGCCCACCACCATCGCCAGCGAAGAACTGATCGATGCGGCCTGGGTGCAAGATGCTTGGCCCGCGATGCAAGCGGCTGGCGGCAGCGACGAATGGCGTGGGCTGCTCACGATGGCGCACGCGGTCACCGACTCCGCATCGGCGTGGACCGAAGTGAACGGCATGACGAAGATCGAGGGCGGCAACAGCAAGACCAACATGCTGTATTGGGTAGCCACCCGCCCCTGACATGCCCTCAACTGGCGGAAAGCCAAGCCAGCGCTTGCGGCAAATACAGCGAAAAACTCTGCGTAAACGAGTGACCAACGGGGCCTAGGTCCAAAAAGCGCGCGACCACTCCCGCATTCCGCGCGCGTTCGGTTTCCCGCTGCATGTGCTCGTGCATCATGTCCCAACTGCCCGCGCTGAGCAGCAGTCGTTCCACACCGTTTTCCGCGAGTAATTTTTGGTTGGGGAATACCTTGGCGCCAATCAACATCACGCGGGGATATCTGCCCGGGCTGCTCTGCGCAATATCGAGCGCGCGGTAAGCCCCGAGCGAATAGCCGATGAGCGTGCGGCCATGGCTCTCATCGGGCGCTTCGGGCAGCACTGATTTCGCGCGCTGCACGGCGCTCTCCACCGCGTCGGCGAAACCAGTGGCTGGCCAACTCGCGCCGCCTCCGTCGCAGCGTTGCTTTGCGCGCGGACAGATGAGCGTGGAGGAGCGAGTCACCTCGTCGGCGAAATGCGAACAAGTGCGAGTCGGTTCACCGCACATGCCGTGCAGCACGATCGTGAGCGGATGCGGGCCGGTCCCACGCGCGGGATAGACCACGACTCCCGGTCCATCGGCGCTCTCGGCGAGCTCAATCACGCGCGGAGGTCCGGTCGTTTCCGGAGCGTTCGGCTCCGCGTGGGCCCGCTTGCCCAATAGCAGCAAGAGCACAGAAAAAGCGTAGATCCAGCCCTTCACGCTGCGCTGGCGCGCACACACTTGCTCCATGACGAGCCTCCCTCGGCAGAGCCGAAGCGAGAACGCGTCGCCGACCGAGCGGCCTCACGTCACGGCGTGCGGGCCCACGCACATCGTGAGCACTGGCGCCGTCAACGTCGCGTTCAGAGGCTCATCGCCGGAACGAAGAACAATGTGACAGCGGATCGCTACCTACGGACCAGAAAGCCGGAAAACGGGGCGAAGCGAGCTACCGAACCGCTTTGGCTCGGAGTGCCTCGAGCCGCGCCGTGAGGCTCTTGAATTCGAGCGTCGCGAATAGCTCGGCCAGGGCGCCGAACCCACTGTCCGTGGGTGCTGCCCAGGGCGTACCGTCGCCGAGCGGTGCGTCGCTGCGCAAGCGGGCGAGCTCTTCCGTGTGCAGGATCTGTTCGCGATGGGCGAGGAGCAGCTCGCGAGTGCGTGCACTCTTGAGGCTCGCGGCGTCGTTCAACAGGGCTGCGCAATCTGCCTTCGTTGCCAGGAGCTTCTGTGCCGTAGCCGCACCAATGCCCGGAACGCCCGGCAAGTTGTCCGACGAATCGCCGATCATCGCCACGTAAGACGGTAATTTTTGGGGCGGGACGCCGAAACGCTCGCGCACTTTGGCTTCGTCGTACACGAGCGCATCTTTCCCGCGTCGGCCCACGAAGTGAACGCGGACGGAGCCATGCGCCAACTGCAACAGATCGCGATCGCCGCTCACGACGAGCGCGGCGCAGTCTTCGGTGCGTGCGCGGGCAGCCAATGTCGCGAGCACGTCATCCGCTTCGAAACCGGGTACGCGAAAGGCGGGCACGCCAAGCGCCGCGATGAGCTCGGTGAGGCGTGGGAATTGCGCCGACAAACTCATCGGAGTGGGAGCGCGCCCGGCCTTGTACTCCGCGAAACTCTCGTGTCGGAAGGTGGCCTGGGGAGCGTCGATGGCGAAGGCCAACGCCGCGCCGCGATTCTCGCGGAGCAGCTTGAGCAATAACGCCGAGAACCCGTACACCGCGGACGTCGGTTCGCCCTCCCGCGTCGACATGTCCGGGAGAGCGTAGTACGCGCGAAAAAACAATGAATAGGTGTCGAGCAGGAGGACGGGCGCGGTCACGATCGAAGCCTCGAAGTCACTCTAAACTCATTGAGCGGATTACCGCCCATTCGGCAGCCTGCTATCGCCCGGGCGAGCGGCCCCGAGTGAACCACCCGGGGCACCCTAATCACCTCGGTCGGGCGTCGCCGGCAGTTGCGAGACGCTCGGAGCGGCGTTAGCGGCGGCGTCGCCGCGCGACTAACCACAGCAAGAATAGCCCAAAAACTCCCGGGATTGCGCGGTCCCCAGCGGCGGTAGAAAGCCCGCAGGTGGCGCTGCTCGACGGCGCGAGCCGGCTGTTGTTCGGCAGATCGCTCGAACTGCCACCGCTCGATAGGCTTTCGTTGGCATCCACGCACGCGCCCGAGGCGCAGGTCAGGCCATCGGAGCACAGGTCCGAATCTTCGTCGGTGAGGCCGTCGCAGTCGTCATCCAGGAGGTTGCACTTTTCGGAGACGGGAGAGCCCGGCATGCAATATTGCGGATCGCAGGTCGGAGATTCGCGTCGGCACCAACCGATGCCGCACGTCGGTCGCACGCGCTCGTCCACCTCGCCATCGCAGTCATCGTCGATGTTGTTGCAAACCTCGGTTGCGTTCGGGTGGATGCTGGCATCGTGCGGGTTGCAATCGCCGGGGAGCGCTGCCCAGCCCTTGAGCCCCGCGCAACCGAGCTTGGGCGTGCCGACTTTTTCCGTGCGTTCGTCGTAGTAGCCGTCGCTGTCGGCGTCCGGCCAAAGCTCGACGGGCACGGCGTTCTCGTCGACTCGGCCGTCGCAGTTGTCATCGACCTGATTGCACAGCTCCGGCGCACCGGGGTAGGTGGTCTTCGCGTAGTCGTCGCAGTCACCGCCGCGCGTCACGTATCCAGAGGGCGGCATGCCGTCACAGGCGAGCTCGGTCGCGTCATTCCGGCTGTAGCCGTCGCCATCACCGTCCACGTAGTACGTCATGCCGGTGCAGCCGAACACGTAGTCGAAGGCTCCCAATGTGGCCTGGTCACCGCTGTTCCGCCCATCCCCGTTGGCGGCGAGGGCCGACACATCGAAGCGCACGTTGCCCGGCGTGGTCGGCACCTGCCACGCGAAGTCGAAGGTGACGCTGCCGTTACTGGCCGGCTTGGGTTTCTCGTGAACCAAACCACCGGTGACGGTGGCCATGCCTTGATTGGGCAATGCGAGCAGCTTGCCGACGCCATTCGTGGTCACGTACGCGCCGCCGACTCGAACGCCGCTGGCGGCGACGGTCAGCGCAAATTGCACGGTCTGGCCCGGAGAAAACGCGCTGGGCGTCGCCGTCAGGTGAACGGTCGCGCCGCTGCTCCCGGTGTGGCAACCATCACAACCCAAAACCGCAATGCCGTTGCTGTGTGCCGCAGCCGGGCGCGCGCCCAAGCAAACCAGCGTGAGCGCGCTGAGCGCGCGGGCGAGATGCAGGAGCCAGGGCTTCACCTTGATATGGTGACCGGCCGCAGCACAAACTGGTCTAAGTTTCTGCGTAATCGCCCGCTTGGCCGTAGCGCTTGACGCGGTGCGCCCGCTTCACGGATACTGAGCGCGCCGCATGTCGTCCCTCGCTACCCGTCGTTTCGCTCGTCGCGCCGCTACCCGCGGCGGACGCGAAATGCCGTAGCGAAGACGCCTCGGTAAATCGCGTAACCGCCCGAAATTGGGTGGTTACGTCGCGCATTCATGGCGAGCCACCCGAAAGGATAGCCGCCGTGACCCAAGCCGCAGAGATCTCCAAAACCAAGCCCAATTCCAGCGATTCCGAGCGCACCTCGCCGCTTGCCGACGAGCGGCACCTGATGCGTGTGGCCGTGCGCCCGCCGCGAGTGATGGTCAGAGGTAGCGGTTCCTACCTTTGGGACCACACGGGCCAGCGTTACCTGGATTTTCTGCAGGGCTGGGCCGTCAATGCGCTCGGCCACGCGCCGCCTGAAATCGTCGACGCGCTGCAAGCTCAAGCGGCCACGCTGCTGAACGCAAGCCCACAGTTTCACAACGCGCCCCAGCTCGAGCTCGCCTCCGCGCTGATCGAACACACGGGCCTCTCGCAAGTGCACTTTGCCAATAGCGGCGCGGAGGCGAACGAAGCCGCCCTGAAGCTCGCGCGAAAGTGGGGCCGACTTCGCCGCGGCGGCGCGCACGAGGTCATCACCACCGACGGCAGCTTTCACGGCCGCACGCTGGCGCTGATGGCTGCGAGTGGAAAGCCCGGTTGGGACGCGCTGTTTCCACCGAATTTGCCGGGCTTCGTCAAAGTGCCGTTCGGTGACGTGCGCGCGGTCGAGGCGCAGATCGGCGCGCAAACCGTGGCAGTGATGGTCGAGCCCATACAAGGCGAGGCGGGCGTGGTGGTGCCACCCGACGGTTACTTGACGCAGCTGCGCGCGCTGTGCGATCGCGAGAATTTGTTACTCATCGCCGACGAAGTGCAGACCGGCATGGGCCGCACCGGAACACTGTTCGCGCACGAACAGGAGCACGTCTTGCCCGACATCCTCACGCTCGGCAAAGGGCTCGGCGCCGGCGTGCCCATCTCTGCGGTGCTCGCCAACGCGCGCGCGAGTTGCTTCGAACCCGGCGATCAGGGCGGGACGTACAACGGCAATCCGCTGATGACCGCGGTGGCGGCGCGCGTGCTATCGATCGTCTCGCGCCCGACCTTCCTCGAGCAAGTGCGCGCTTCGGGTGGCTACTTGCAACGGCGGCTCGCGCCGCTTTCGGCCAAACACGGCTTTTCCATGCGTGGTCGCGGTCTGCTCTGGGCGCTCGTGTTGCCCGAGCCGCGCGCTGAACGCATGGTTCAGTCCTGTTTCGAGCGCGGCCTCTTGCTCAACGCGCCTCGCCCCCACCTGCTCCGACTCATGCCGTCGCTGCGGGTTTCCGAGCCCGAAATCGACGAAATGGCGGAAATTCTCGGGCAAGCGCTGGACGATTGAGGCCGGAAGGGGAGAAAACCCTGCATTCGGCGTAAATCGTCGAATGCAGGGCTCGCTGCGTCACACTTTGCGGGCCTCGCCCGATAACGAGAAACCAAACATGGTGATGCCGGCAACCGGGGAGACGAAAGAGCGAGGCGTGCGCTTGGCCGATCCGACACTGCGGCGTGCGGTCGAAGCGGCGGTCAAGCGACGGATCGCCGGCACCGACGCCGAAGACGTGGTGCAAGCCGCCCTGGCAGACGTGCTGTGCGCTGCCCGCGTCCCCGATGATGCCGAAGAGTTCAAGCGCTTCGTGTTCGCCGTCACGCGCAACAAAGTGTACGACCACTTTCGGCGCCGGCAACGCGAGGTCTCCGAAGACCAAGCGCACGAGCCGCTCGCTTCCGAACCGCCCGTTGCCGCGCGGGACATGTTGCGTTGGGCCGAAGAAAAACTGCCCGATCCCGAATCGCGCCACACGCTCGAGTGGATGCTGCGCGAAGGCGACGGCGAGAAACTGGAAGAGATTGCGCGTGACGCGCAAGTGCCAGCGCCGCGCATCCGGCAACGAGTCTCGCGTCTTCGGCGGTTCTTGCGCGAGCGCTGGGCCGCCGAGTTGATGCTGGGAGGGGTTGGGGTTTCTCTGCTCGTCGCGGCCGGCATTTATTGGTTCGCTCATCGGGAAGGTCCGCCCCCGGTGGCCAAACCAGAGCCGGAATTGCGCGCCGAGCCACCCGTCACGCCCGAGCTCGAAGGCCGTGAAGTCCGCCGCCTGGCGCTGGAAAACTGCCGCAATGGCGAGGCGATGAAGTGCCTCGACGGCCTCGATCACGCCCGAGCGCTCGATCCGCAAGGCGACAACGCCCCGGAAGTTGCGGCAGCGCGGCGCGCGGCGGGAGCGCTGATAGCGCCTGCGCCGAGTGCGATTCCGACTATTGCGCCCGCGCCGACCAACGCTCCGGCACCGAAGGTCGCACCCAAGCCGCACGCAGCCAAGTACGACAGTAACTCGGACTTTTCCTCGCTACCGCAGCGAAAGACGGCACCTGTTCCGTCCTTCGAAGGCGACTCGTCGAGTCTCGACGGCAGCAAGCCGACGGACGTCGCGCCTGCTGCCAAGCGCGCGATGAAGAAGTAACGGCACTGCCAAGGGCAGCTATTCGTTACGAACCGTTGAGGTTCACTTAATCGTGAGCCCGGTGACGTCTCGAGACTCGATCGCCTGACGCACGTCGGTTGGCGAAGCAGCGATCGTGCTGCCGGTGAAGGTCACCGTGTCCGCGTGACGGATGAAGTATCCGAAAGCAGGCTCGTTCCCGAACATGTTCACCTCCGGGTACTGTCTCGTGTACTCGCCTGGATCGACCGGCACTGTCGTCACTCCGCCACGTGTCGTGACGTGAACGTTGTTGAAGACGATGTTCTTCAATCGCTCGCCGCCGGTGCCGGTGATGAGCGAGCCCCATGCGTTGTTCACCATGCTGCCGGTGATCCCGTCGAAGCGTACGGTATCGAGGCTGCCGACCTTGTGGACATCGTTCGACGGCCAGCCGTTGCCCGAGCCCGGACCACGATCACCGAGGAGGATGAATACCGGCGCCCCGACCTTCTGAAACGTAATGTTGCTAAAGACGATGTTCTTGACGTCAGCGCCATCGACCGACTCGATGGCCATGGCGGCCTTGTTCGCTCCGTTGACGGTCACCGTGTCGAAGGTGATGTTCGTGAACGCCCCGTAGCTTCCGGTGCCGAGCTTGAGGCCGTTTGCTCCGACTGATGCCGCGACCGAGTTGGTCACGGTCACGTCATCCACGCCGCGCCGAATCCCGCTCTTGATGCAAATTGCGTCGTCTCCGGAGTGGATGTTGCAGTGATCGATCTTCACGTGGTGGCAGTCGACGATATCGATACCGTCGCGGTTGGCGATGGAAAGCGAGTTGATGGTGACGCCCGTGATCGTGAGATCGTCGTCTTCCATGCTCACGAGATCCCACATCGCGCCGTCCTTGATCGTGATGTTCTGGATCGTGACGTGCGTGGAGAGCACGGTGAAGATGGGCATCGGCCGGTGGGGCTCGGTGCCACTCCAGGGCGATCCTGCGCCGCCCTGCCCGTCGATCGTGCCGCCACCCTCGATCCGGACCCCGTCCACGCTCTCCGCGTAGACGAGCGCCTTCCGGCACGCCGAGCGCTGCGTGTTGACGGTGGGTGGGTTGGTGTCGGGATAGTCCGCAACGGATTGTGTCCCAAGCAGGGTCGCCGTCGGATCGATGTCCAAAACGATCTTGCTCTTCAGGCTGATCATTCCGCTCAGGAACCTGCCACCGTGCATGAATACCGTGCCTCCGCCACGGGCGGCGCAGGCGTCGATCGCTGCCTGGATCGCAACCGTGTCGACGGTGGTTCCGTTGCCTTTAGCTCCGTAGTCGCGCACGTCGCACGTGAGCGCCGCTCCCGCGTCTCCGGGATCGCCGGCACCGGCCGCGGCGTCAGTGCCCGCATCCGCACTACCGCCGCCGCTGCTCGTGCCGCCGGAAGTGCTGCTGGCGCCGCCGCTGCTGGTGCCGCCGGAGGCGCTGTTTGCACCGCCGCTTGCGCCGCTGCTGCTGGTGCCGCTGCTGCTGGTGCCGCCCAAGGTACTACTTGCGCCTCCGACGCCTCCGCTGACGCCGTTATTGTTGCTCCCGCACGCGCCCATTGCTGCGATGCAGAGACCCGACGCCGCAGCAACGACCGACACGACCTTTATCGACTCCATGACAAACCTCCCGAGAGCTGTGCTGGACGGGCCAGCACGCCAGCACGGCGCGACGCACCGGTCTGTGTTCCGCTCCAACTGATTGACCATCTCCGCGGCACGAGACGAACACCGCGCTTGCGATGCCCATTGAGTGCAAAGAGAACGCGAGCTCATTGCAGCTCATATTTCTTTCAGGTGCGTGTTCGCGTCACACGACGCAAAATCCTGTCACATCTTCGGTTGTGGTCACTCGACGCTGTCGCGTCGCTTTCGACATCACTAGTTCGCGATGAAGCGCTGTCGTCTTTGCAGACGAGCACGCGAAGAGAGATCGGAATGACGGTCCTCACAGTCGTGGCCGAGTTTTCCAGGAATCACGCAGCGCTCGCAGGACTCCTCGCCACCGCAGCGAAAGACGGCGCCCGTTCCGTCCCTTCGAAGACGGCTCGTCGAGTCTCAACCGCAGCAAGCCGACGGACGTCGCTCCTGCGGCCAAGCGCGCGATGAAGAAGTAAGAGAGCGTGGCTTCGGCACCATGCTCATAGCGGCGGGCGCGTTCGTCTAGCGACGCGATCGAGTGTGATCCCCACCCGGTCGGTTCCCCCGGCGCACGACGACGAACAGGATCAGCGCCACGATGATGGCGGCAATAGCGGCGCCAAAGACATCACTCGGCGCGAGCTTGCCGGTCTGGTGGAAGCGCTGAAACAGGGTCGCTCCAATGACTCCACTAGCGCACGAAGCGAAGATGGCATTTCGTTTTGAAGAATGGATGCTTTGAGCGGGAGTCGTCATGGTTTTCCGCGGGTGTTGCATGCAGACGGTCGGGGCTGGGGGAACGCACCCCAAATGGCTTTTTTTCGCAACTGAACTGCGCAGTCACGTTGCTCTTTGTGCGTTCACGCGCGCGCCCGCGCCATTGGCATCTCGCGCCACATCGGGGTGAAGCGGGTATCGATCGCGACGTGGGCCACGACCGCAGTCGTCTCGGACTGCGAGTCGAATTCGAAACGTCTGTTTACGGGACACGCACTCGTCGCTAGCATCGGCGCCGATGCCTGATGACTCCGCGGGGACCCGAGCGAAGCGAAAGTTTTTTGGGCTCACACCATTGACGATTTCCGTCGTGGTTTCGGTGACGGTGCTCGTTGCAACCCTGTACGGCGGTTGGGTGACCGATTTCCTGAACCAAGACGTACAGACCGCAGACGCATCGAAAGTGGTGAACAGATTCATGGCACTGATGTCAGCCAAGGATCTCGTCGCGGCGGAAACGCTATTCTCGGAAGATACCAATCCCGACGAGGTCCATCGCGGCATACTGTTGTTTGCCGGAGAAGGTAACCGTGTCCTTTTCGATGGCTACCGTTCACTCAAAGTCGAGACCCACCACGTCACCCATTTGCAGGGCTACATCACCAATTCCCACCTGATCGACCTGGTTGGAACCGTGCAGTACGTCGAGAGACCGGACGGGCGCTTCAGAGCCCAGTTGGTCAAAGAAAGCGGGAATTGGGCGCTCTTGGGCGTGTTTGTCACGCCTCCGAACAACGGGGCGGCCACGCGCTGACTCATGGCTGGGCGGCTCTAGCTCGTGATGACAGTACCGGCTCGCATTCGCCGACCACGCCCGATGAGGGTGCACCCGACACCGACGAAGACAAGATCAATCGAGTGCTCCCCGAATCGAAGGAAGAGCGAAAAACGAATCGGTAGCAGGCTCATGCCACCGATGAAGCCCAGGCCGATGACGATGATTCCGCTGACGATAGTTGGCGTGCCTTGGAGTTTTGCGCGCTTGATTGCGTCCTGGGCCGCCGCTAAATCACCGTTCGCGAGATCGAATCCACAGCGGCATACGGTTTCCGAACTCAGACTCGGCTGGCCGCAGAGTCCGCAGGTTTGAATAGCGAGTGTGTCTCCCAACCGGCCCAAGGCGATGGCACGAACCGTGGGCTCCGAATCGTGATCTGCGATAGCCCTCAAGAGTGAGTGGTCTTCGATGACTTTGGCAGCCGCCTCGCGCACGCCGCGTCTGGCGTGGGAGCGAACGTGCGCTTCGGCAAACAGGCGCTCCGCCGCGAATCGGCGAACGTCCGCAGGCGCGTCGGCTTCCTCGATGATTTGCTCCAAGGTGCTTCGATCGCCGACTGCCTCAACGTGGCGCATGCGAACGGCTGGGTCCGAATGCCGCCATCTCGGGCGGAAGTGGTCAGCAAAGGCCATTGTCGTCATCGCCGATGCGCCTGCACCGGAGCATTCAACATATCGCCTTTGGGGCGCGGTCGCCAGCGTGAGGCGCTCGTACCAGGCCTCAACCCGAGCTACTCGCGGCTAACCGACGTGCGTTTTGTTGTCTCGCAAATGACCTTCGACGTCGTGCGATCGCACGAATCGACGATGTGATTGGCGAACCGCTTCTGACGCGTTGCGGGCACCCAGCGAGGGCAGCGGTCGCGCGAGTGACTCCAACGCGCCGAACCCCGCCCGCGTAGCCGGACCCCGCGCTTGCCGGACCGCCGCGCTTTTCCGATTTTGCGGTCACAGAGGAAACGCCCCTCCCTCTCCCTTTGCTATCGCGTCGCAAAATCCACGCTCGTTCACAGTCGTGGCCGAGTTTTCCAGGAATCAGGCAGCGATCGCAGGACGCAAAATCCGAATGGCGCAAAACGACCTCGTGAAGCAGTGGTGCTTGGTGGCAGCGCTCGCTGCGCTCTCCGCGAACGCGTGTTCGAGCAGCACGCCGGGCGCGACGGGCACTGGCGCTCAGGGTGGTGCGAACAGCGCGGGAAATGCCGCCGTCTCCGGCACTGGAGGCGCGCCCGTGGCCGGAACCGGCGGTGGATCGGCGGGTGCCGCCATTGGCGGCAATCCGAGTGCTGGCAGCGGCACGGGCGGTGTCGCCGGCACCCCTGCAGGCGGCGCGGGCGGCACGCTCAATCCTCCCGGCGATGATCTGCCCCCGAACGCGGTGCAAACACAAAGCCCGTGGACCATCAATTCGCCGGACGGGAAAGTTATCGTCACGCTCGCACTCAGCGCGAGCGATCAATCGCTCTCGTATGCCGTCGCCTATGACGGCAGCCCGGTCATCTTGGCGTCTGCCATCGGCATCGACACGAGTGCCGCCAACTTTGGTTCAGGCCTCGCTTATGTATCCGGCTCGACGAAGGTCGTCGATGAGACGTACACGATCCCGACTGGCAAGCGCTCCTCGTATCACAACCATGCCAACGAGCTGACGCTCAAGTTCACGCGCAATGGTCAGGAGATCGATCTCGTCACGCGCGCGTACGATGAAGGCGGCGCGTATCGGTTCGCCATCCCGGGTAGCGGCGCTCTCACGGTGAACGGCGAGACGGGCGGCTCGAAGCTGCAGAGCGGCAGCGTTGGTTTCGCGGCAGACACCGCGGCCGACTATCAAGGTCAGTGGGATTCGCGCACCGAGAGCCAGCTGAACTCCGGCGAATGGGAGTATCCCGTGCTCGTCAAAGCCCCGAATTCGACCTGGGCGCTGCTCACGGAAGCCGCGATTTATTCGAACTATTTCGCGTCTCATGCGCGCGGCAGCAGCCAGGGTGACGGCGTGCTCGAACTTGCCGCAGGGCAAGGCAGCGTGGCGACCACTCGCCCCTTTGCGACGCCGTGGCGTGTGGCGATGGTGGGCAAATCCCTGTCGACGATCGTCGAGTCCACGATCACCGAAAACCTGAATCCACCTTCGGAGATCAGCGACACGAGCTGGATCAAGTCTGGCCGCTCCGCGTGGTCTTGGTGGTCGGGCGACAGTACGAGCGATTACGACACGCAAGTTCAATACGTGGACTTCGCGGCCTCGATGGGCTGGGAATACTACTTGGCCGACGAGGGCTGGCAGGACTCTTGGATGCCGAAGCTGGTCACCTATGCCGCAGGCAAAGGCGTCGGCATTTGGCTCTGGATTTCGGGCGACAACATGAACACGGACGCCAAGATCCAAGCGCGCATCCCGCTCTGGGCCAGCTGGGGCATCAAAGGCATCAAGGTGGATTACGTGTTCGGTGACTCCACGACCGAACTCACGGTGTACGACAAAGTCGCGCTGGCAGCCGCGCAGTACAAGCTGATGGTCAACTATCACGGCTGCACCAAGCCCTCAGGGGAGCGCCGCCGCTGGCCGCATTTGATGACGCGCGAGGCCGTGTACGGAGCCGAGCAATACAAAGGCGGCACCGGCCCCACCGCGAAATTCAACGCGATTTTGCCCTTCACGCGCAACGTGCAGGGCCCGATGGACTACACGCCAGTCACCTATTCGGATCACGGAAACATGACCACGAACGCGCATCAAACCGCGCTCGACATCGTGTTCGAATCCGGCGTGCAGCACTTGGCCGACAAGCCCGCGTCGTACACGGCCAACATCGCCAAGGATTTGCTGAAGGCAGTGCCGTCAGCGTGGGACGAGATCAAGTTGATCGAGGGCGATCCGGGAAATTTCGCGACCATCGCGCGCCGCAAGGACAAGGACTGGTACATCGGTTCGATCGCTGGGGGTGACGCACGGACGGCCACCATTCCGCTCGGCTTTCTCGGCGCGGGCAACTACAGCGCCGACATCTACCGCGACGGCAACTCCGACACCGAGCAGGTGAAAGAACAACAGTCCGTCACGAGCGGCAGCACGCTTTCGATTGCGATTCGCAAACACGGCGGCTGCGCCATTCGCATCACTCCGCAGTGACCTCGACCTACCCCAGAAGGAACCGACACGCATGACCTCACGCAACTGGCGCGCTCCCTTGGCGTTGTTCTTCGGGTGCCTGGCTTTCTCGGGTCTCGGTGAGCGTTCGGCGCGCGCGGAGCCGTATTTCCGGCGTCTGGACGACATGAAGCGCATTCCCGACGGCCGCCACTCGCACGCGCGCATCCTGGTGGACGACAACGGGCAGCCGCAGGTTTTGCCGGCTCCCCCGCCCAATGGCTTCGGGCCCGCAGATCTGGCTTCCGCGTACCACCTGCCGAAGAGCGGCGGCAACGGCCTGCTCATCACCACCATCCTCGGCGGCACCCACTACAAGAACGCCGAAGCCGATCTGGCCAAGTACCGCGACGCTTACGGCTTGCCACCGTGTACCAAAGCCAACGGCTGCTTCATTCAAGTCGACGGCAAGGGCGGCACTGATTTCGCCAGCGATGGCGGCTGCGACAACGACATCGGTGAGACCGCGCTCGACCTCGATATGCTGAGCGCCGGTTGTCCGGATTGCAAAATCATGGTCGTCGAACCCAATGGCACCTCCGACGGCGACGCGATCAAGACGGCGATCGGCAAAGGGGCCGTCGCGATCAGCATCAGTTGGGGCTACGGCGAAAATGGCGTCTCACAGAGCGACGACAAGGCATGGACTCACCCGGGCATCGCCATCTTCGTGGCCACTGGTGATTCGGGCTATTTTTCCCCGCAACAAGAGCTGTCCTACCCGGCGACATCACTGGGCGTGGTGGCGGTCGCGGGCACCAAACTCAAGCGTTCGAATTCGGCGCGCGGCTGGGACGAAGTCGCGTGGGACGGCGGCGGCAGTGGCTGCAGCAAATCGTTCGACAAGCCTTCGTGGCAGACGGACACCGGTTGCAGCAAGCGCTCGGTCGCCGATATGTCTGCCATTTCGGACAACGTCGCGATGTACTGCTCGGATTCTTCGGGTGGCGGCTGGATGACCGCCGGTGGCACGAGCGCTTCCGCTCCATACTCAGCAGGCATGATGACGCGCCTGGGCGTCGCGAACGGCCATTTCGATCCGGCTTGGGTTTGGCAAAACAAGCAAAAGTTCTTCGACATCACCTCGGGCAGCAACGGCAACTGCAGCGGCGCACTCAAATATTTGTGTAACGCGGGCGTCGGCTACGACGGCCCGACCGGCAACGGCACGCCCAATGGCGATCTCATCGCGGGTGATACGAGTGGCGGCGGAAGCGGTGGCAGCGGCGGAGCTGGTGGAAACGCGGCCGGCGGTGCAGCAGGCACCAATACCGGCGGCGCGAACAACGCCGGCGCGGGCTTCGGCGGGACGAACTTCGGCGGAGCAAACTTTGGCGGAGCCGGCGGATTGAACGCAGGAGGCGCAAATTCTGCCGGATTTTCGGGCTCTAGCGCTATTTTTGGCGGCGGCGGCGCGGCGGGCAGCGCGGGCGCGTCGGCCAGCGGCGGCCAAGCAGGAAGCGGTCACGCGGGCAGCAGCAACGCGGGCGCCGAAGCCAACCCGATGTCGGGCTCGGACAACAGCGGTTGTTCGTGCAGCACGCCGCGACGGTCCTCGCCTTCCTCCGCGCTGCTCGTGTTGGGCGCGCTCGGTTTTGTCCTCGCCGGTGTCCGGCGGGTCAGGAACGGTCGACGCGCGCGCTGACCGCCTTCTCGTTCACGCTAGCGAGAGCGCAGCGCCATGTAGAGCAGCGCGACCAAAAACGTGAACGCTAGCGCAGCCATGAGCACTCGCGAACGACGCTTGGCCGGCGGCGCTGGAGCGCGCCAGGCGTGGTCCAGTTCGGCAATCGCCGCTGATGCCGAATCGGGCCTATTTCCTGGCAATTTCTCGAGCATCAGCAACACCGGCTGATCCAGGCGTGCGAGATACCGAGCACCCGATTCCGACACGCGCGGCGGCGCGCTCTGCGTGTGCATCGATGCCAACCCAGCGAGCGATTTACTCACGAACGGCCGCTTACCGGTCAATGCCTCGTGCACGATCACGCCCAGGGCATAGATGTCTGCGTGATGATCGATGTCGCTCGCGCCTAGGCACTGCTCGGGGGCCATGTAGGCGGGAGTGCCGAGGATTGCGCCAGTGCGAGTGGCCACGGTAATGCTCCCCGTCGGGATGCGCGCGACGCCGAAGTCCAGCAATTTGACGACGACGTGGCCCGAACCCTCATCGGCGAGGAATACATTTCCAGCGCTCAGATCGCGGTGCACGACGCCCTGAGCATGCGCAGCGTCGAGAGCGCTCGCCACGCTCTCCAAGATCGACAGCGCCGATTCGGGATCGAGCGGCCCCGCGCGCTTGATGCGCGACGCCAGGGTTTCGCCGGACAAGAGCTGCATCACGTAGTATTTTTGCCCGGTCGGGAGTTCCCCGAAGCCGAAAATGTCGACGATGTTCGGGTGCCGGATTTGGTTCACGACCCGCGCTTCATTGATGAAACGCCGCACGGTTTCGCGATTGGCTGAGAACTGAGCGCCGAGCACCTTCACCGCCACTTCTTTGCCGATGACCGGCTGGCGCGCGCGGTAAACCGTGCCGAACGAACCGCGCCCGAGCGCCTCGACCACCTCGTATTCGCCCAAGCGATCGCCCGGCGCGAGTGGCGCATCGAGCGTGTTCGGGATCGCGCCGAACGTGGCACCGCGCGCCACGTCACCGAGCAGCCGTTGCCACTCCGGATCGCCACTGTCACGCGAGGCCGAAGCCGTCAGCGTGTCGGGCTCCGACGGCTCGCTCTGAGGAGGCGGGGGGGTGGATTCGGTCATGGGACCCAGCAGCCGGCAGCGTGCGCGATTCAGGGCCGAGTATTCGAAAATTCGGTCCCCGCGCAAGCTGTCCCACACTATCCCACTCCGAGCTCGGGGGAACGCGAGCCCAATCAGCCCGGCGCGAGGTACAATCGATTCACTCGGCAATGGTGGACTTCAGCATCGCGGACCCTAGCGCATCGCGAGCCCGCGCCGAGGCGACGATTCACGAGCACCTCGAGGCGGCCGACGTGCGCGCGGCGGTCACGCTCACGTTGCGCTTGTACGGCGCCGAAGTGCTCGGCTTCTTGGGCGCGCTCACCAAAGATAGTGATGCGGCCGCCGACGTGTTTTCGGTTTTCTGCGAAGACGTGTGGCGCGGATTGCCCGCTTTCCGCTGGGAAAGTAGTCTACGTACCTGGCTGTACGTCGTCGCGCGGCGTGCTCGCTCGCGTTACGGGCGCCAAGGGCACGAACGCAAACGCCTGCCCCTCGATGAAGCGTTGCTCGAGGTGCAGGTCGAAGTGCGCACGCAAACTGCCACCTTTCAACGCACCGAAACCAAATCAGCTGTCCGAGAGCTGCGCGCCGCCCTCACCTCCGAGGAACAGAGCTTGCTCATGCTGCGTGTCGACCGCAGCCTGCCCTGGACGGATATCGCCCGCATCATGCTCAGCGAAGAGGCAGACACCGACGAAGACGCGATCAAGCGCGAAGCCGCGGCCTGTCGTAAGCGTTTCGAACGCGCAAAAGAGCGCCTGAAAGAGCTGGCGCGCGCGCAGGGCCTACTGAAAAGCCCGAAACCGTGAGTGTGCGGCACCTGATGCGCGAAATCAGCGTCACATCCGGCCACTGAACGACACACCCCATTGCCCGTTCGTGAACACGGGCGCCCAAGAGACTTCGAAGCCGGGTTCGGGTGTCGGTTCGGCATTCGGCGAGCTCTGCAAGTGCGGAGCTGCATTTTCCACGACTGGCGCGTCGAACTTGAACAGGAGTAACCCCGTCGCGGCGAGTGCTACCGAGAGCCCACCCACCACCGCTGCATCGGTCCGATATTGATCGCGCCGCTCGATCGCGCGATCGTGTTCGTCAGCGCGAGCGCTGCTGATGCTGCTCGTTTGCCGTTCGCTTTCGATGCTGCGTGCCTGGTGCTGCTGATCGAGCGCCAGCGCGGCAAACACGACCGTGCCGAGCGCACCCGCGCCGGCGACGATGAGCGTCGTGTCAGCCAGTGCGCGCTGACCCGACGCGGGCAAACGCACCACGAGCTCCCGCGATTCATCGCGATTGAGCTGCAATTCGATGGAAAAAGGCAGATGCCCGTTGCGCGCCACAGTGACGAAGTGGCGCCCTGCGGCGACCGAGAGCGGCGCCTTCAAGGGCAGCACGGCGACCGCATGCCCATCGATCAGGACCTCGGAGCCCTCGGGCCCGAGCAGCCGCAAGTGAGCGGGTTTCTCGCGCAAGGGCGCGTCGATGGCGACCAGCGCGCCTCGAACCGCGAGCACGTCGCGTCGCTCGTCGAAGTAGCCGGGCGCCGAGATGAGCACGCGATGCTTGCCAGCGCTGGCTTCTTGAATGAGTGGCGCGGGGCCGGGGTCGGCGTCGTCGAGCACCACGCGAGCGCCCTCGGTGTGCGAAGCAGAAACCATGATGCGCGTGCGATCTTCGAGCCGCGTGGCATCGGCGCTCGCCGCGCCTGAGCGCTCGGTGAACGTGGCGAGCTCCGCGAGCGCACGCGCGGCCTCGGCGCGCCGCCCCCCTTGCGCCTGCTCGTCGAGGTAGCGTCGATAATATTCGCTGGCGCGTTGCGCCACGGCAGCGCTGCGATCGACGTAAAACTGACGGCGGTAACACTGTGCGATCGAAAACAAGATCCCGGCTCGGGGCGCCAAGCGGTAAGCGTGCTCGAACGCCTGCACCGCCGCCAAGAATTGCCCCGCTTGAAACGCTTCGGAGCCGGCATCGAAATAGGTCTTCGCCTCCGCCACATTTTGCGGCTCGCCGCTGGCCAGCGAGGCGCGCAACGCCAAAAGGGCGAGCGCGGCGAAGGCGGCTCGAAACCTCACGGATGCACCGCCACACCCTGAAAAATCTGGGTTCCGGAAGCGCCTTGCACCACGAGGTCGTCCACGCCGTCGCCATTTACGTCGGCACACGCCACTTGCCGCGGAGCAAACGGCAGTGCGTCGAACGAGAGCGGCTCGGGCGCACTGAAGCTGCGACCAGTCTCGTGAATGCGGTACAGCTGGCTGCCATCCGCTAAGTACAAGTCGCCGCCCAGCGTTGCCCAAGCCAAGCTGCTGACCATCGCTTTCGCGTCGCCCAGCTGAACGGGGTGATCGTAGTCGAATTCGCCGTTTGGTGTGCCCCAGTAGATTTGCGCCTGCGGGAAACCAACGCCGGACGCGATCAAATCCAGCTGCCCGTCGGCGTCCAAGTCGCGCAGATTCAGGTGCTGCGTGGGGACCACCTCCGGGTCGAAGCGAAGGTTCAAGCGTTGTTGCTTCTTCAGGTGAAAGCGAAACCCCTGAGCGTCCGCGCTGCTCGTCGCAATGAACAGTTCGCTCGTATCGGCGATCGAAAAGTTGGTCTGAAACGGCAGATCAGGCAGCAAGACGACGAACTCATCACGGCCGTCGTGATCGAGATCGCCTGCGGCGAGCAGCGCGGCATAGCCGTTCAAATTTTGCTCGATGAGCTCACTCTGGTGAGGAGCCGCGAGCTGACCGCCCCCAGTGCCGGCAGCCAGCCAGAGGTTTCCGGCCATGTTACTGCCAGACAGCGAAAAAACGGCTAAATCGGGCTGTTTGTCGTCCGTGAACTGGCCTATCACGCTGCGGATGGGCTGTGCGCTGGCGTCCCCCTCCACGAGACCGATGGTGGTGAACAGCTGTCGGTCGCTACTGCCGCCGAAGAGCGAGAGAGTCGGCCCTTCGGGAGGGGTGGACACGATGCCGAAGTCATCGATGGCGTTGGTTTCGAATTCCGGAAACGTATCCCGGAATAGTTGCTGGACGTGAGCCACTTGCGCGATGCGTAGCGGCGGACTGGGCGCACCACCGATGCGACCGAAGAGCACATTCACCGTGTCGTCGGTGCCTTGATTGGTGACGGCTGATTCGACGGTGCGCCCCGCAAACACCAGATCGAGAAAACCGTCACCGTCGAAGTCACCAGGCAGCCACACGCGGGGCACTTCATCCGTCGCGAGCAGCGTGCGGTTCAATTGGCCCGAACCCACGTTGCTGTAGAAATCGATGCCGGTCTCGTCGTCGACGCGCGCTACGACATCGAGCCGCTTGTCGCCGTTCATGTCGAGCAGACGGGCTTCGCTCCACGAGCGGAGGCTCGGCGTGCAGTAGCTCAGATCGAAGCATTGCTTGCCGATGCTGGTGAGGAAGATGCCATCGGAGTTCACGTAGTCGAGCTTCGAGTCTTCATCGATGAAACCGACTGCGAGCGGTTGGTTTCCGAAGGATTTTTGTGGCAGCGCGCTGGCGCGATTGTCCGCGTTCCCGCCAGCTTGAGAGCGAAAGGTGCCGTCCCCCACGCCGTATGCAATCAAGGTTTGGTTGGGCTCGATGAAAAACAAATCGAGGTGCCCGTCGGCATCGAAATCGAGGATCTGAAGCCGAGTGCCCGAAACCACGCCTCCCGGTAACGCGACGTCGAGCGGTGAGCCGCCGTAGTCGACGTCGAACGCGCCCTTGCCATTCAACGTGTACGGCGAAAAGACGTGAGCCGCCTTGTCGCCCGTAAAGCCGAGCACGAATTCGGACAACGGCGAATCAGCGCTCTCGTTCAAGTTGCCCGTGGCCACGTCCCACGCCAAATTCTCCACCGATCCAGCGAGCGAGAAGACGGTATTGCTGTCACCGACGTTCGGGGGATGCTCGTATACACAAGACTGACCCGTGCAATCGTGAGTTCGCGGATCGGATGCCGCTTTGTCCACGATCTCCCAAACGTCGTCGAGCTTGAGTTTGGATTCCGACGGGAAGCTGAAATACGCTACGTGCGCGTCCTTCGGGTAACGCACTCGGGGAAACGCTTGGCGAGTGAGCGAGCGATCGGCCGCTCCGAACATGATCGCCAAATCACCGGGGAATACGCGATAATTGAACACGATGTCGGCGCGACCATCTTGGCTCAGGTCGCCCAGATCCGGCATGATCAACGGTGACGGAAACACGAAGGGCTCGCCCTGCGACCAGTCACTGCCGAAGTAGCGCACCGTGGTTTGGCCGCTATCGACGGTGACGACGTCGGCGGCGCGATCACCGTCGAAGTCGGCCACGTAGAGCTGCGTGGCATCGCCCCCGAACGGCGAAGCCACCGCCGAGAATTGTCCGGAAGCATGCCGGCAAGCGCCGTCGACACCGCAGCCCCAACCGGCGGGGCAAGTCGCTCGGTTGCCGGCACTATCTGCGGAACAATCGTAACGACATTCGTTCACCGCGCCCGCCGCGCGACATTTTTCGCCGCTCCCGCTCGCGCTCGTGTCGCAATCTTCACCCGGTTCGACCACGCCGTTGCCGCACACCGAGCGCTCGAATTTCTGCAAATCAGCGCAGCCGAGCAGCAGGGCCACGGCGATCGAAAGCGCGGCGAGGCGCGCCACTCCGCGAACCCGCGCGGACATCAAAATGGATTCTCGAGCTCCGAAACTCCGCGTTTGCCGTGTGCGCGAAACGCCGCCTTGTTCAGCGTGACGGACACCACGCCATCAGCGGAGGGCGTGACTTGCACCGCAGCGGGCTGATAACCCGCCGCAGCGACAGTGAGCGTGAGCGGCGATTCGCTGCGTGAAATCCGCACGGGCGCCGCGGAACTCCCGATTTTTTTCCCGCGCAGCAGCACATCGACGACTGCAGGGGTGGACTGAATGCGGATTTCGACGTCGCTCGGCAGGGGCGCGGGCGTCGCGACGCTGACCTGTGCCACGGCACTCACCGGCTGGGCACCCGTCACGCTCGGAGGGGCGACGACTGACAGAGGCGGCGTGATGGCAGGCTGCGAGGCCGTGCGGAGCCAAACTCCACCCGCGATCAGAGCGGCCAGCGCGCAGGCACCGACCGCCAGCGCCGCCTTCCGTCCGCTCGCTTCCGGCACTTCCGAGCTCGAACCCTGGAACGTGCGCGCGGTCGACGAATGAGGCGCCGGAGGGATCACACTCACCGAGCTCGTGCGGCTCGGCGAGGCGAGGTCGACGGCATAGCCTGCGCGCTGCGCGGCTCGGCCCAGTTCGGCGATCGCGACGCCAGCGCTCGGGGGCCGCCCTTCCGGGGCTTTGCGCAGCATGTGCTGCACCGGCAGATCGAGCTCCGGCGAAAGATCGGGCGCCACTTCCGACAAGCGCGGCGGCGCGGCGTTCAAATGCTGAAGCATCAACGCCATGGCGTCATTCGCTTGAAACAGCTTTTGGCCGCTGAGAAGCTCGTGCGCGACGACGCCCAGCGAGTAGATGTCCGTTCGCGCGTCGACCTTCGAGCCGTGGCATTGCTCGGGCGACATGTAGCCGGGCGTGCCGAGCGGCATGCCGGTATTCGTCAGCTGAGGGGCGCCGGGCGTTGGATCGAGCAGCTTCGCGATGCCGAAGTCGATGAGCTTAGCGGATGTGCGGACGTCGCGATCGAAGACGAGAAACACGTTGTCCGGCTTCAAATCGCGGTGGGCGATGCCTTGTTGATGCGCGGCGTCGAGCGCGGCCGCGACGTCTTGCAAAATCGGCAGTGCGACGCTCGGAGACAAGCGACCGCGCTCGGTCAGGAACTTGCGCAGGGTGACGCCCTCGAGCAGTTCCATCACGAAGTAGTGGCGCCCGTCGCCCAATACGCCGAACGAAAAAATATCCACGATGTTGCGGTGCCGGATCTGATTGACCGAACGCGCTTCAGCGATGAAACGAGACACGATGTGCGGGTTCGAGCTGAACTGCCGCGACAACACTTTGACCGCGACCGCCTTGCCGATCAGCGGGTGCACGGCACGGTAGACGCTGCCAAACCCGCCTTTGCCGAGCTCGCTCGCGATCCGATACTCACCCACACTGTCGCCTGGCTTGAGTAGGTCATCGCTGCCCGCGAACGCAGCATCCGGCAATAACGTATCGCCATCCTTGGGACAGCGCAGCGTGTCGTCCGCGTAGCGTTCGCGACAGTTGGGGCAGGTGGCCATCGTGCGTGTGGGGCAGCGTCGCGCTGGACCCGGCACACAGTATAGCTGTATTCACTCGTCATCGCTGCGCCCGTTCGATTCAATCGGGCAGAGCCCGAGTCGGCGGCTTGTGACGCTTTTTTCGGATCCGGCGCGGCCGGCAACCCAGGAAGTGTGGGCAGCTGTCGGACGGCTCAAATTCCGCAAGCGCACCCGGCTCAAGTTGCGTGGCCGAGCTCCCAACACTTGGTGTTGTGCACGAAGCCGATCTTTCCGTAGTAATCCGCCGCCGCGGGTGCCGCGATGAGGCGAATTTTGCAATGGGGCCCCAGCTGCTTCAGCGTGTGCGACACGAGTGCGCGCCCGATGCCGCCGCGTTGGTACGCAGTGTCGACCGCCAGGTCGGACAGGTAGCACGCGTAGTGGAAGTCGGTCACGGAGCGAGCCACGCCGATGAGCGTGCCCTCGTGCCAGGCGGTGACCGTCAAGTTGGCGTTTTTCACCATGCCTTCGATGCATTCTCGATCATCGATCGGGCGTCGCTCCCCGAGAGTGGAGCGACGGAGAACGTCGATGAACTCGTCGGCGGTCAGCGCGCGATCCACACGGTACTCGATGGCGAAGTTCATGGCCGCAAAGCTAGACCCAGAGCGCCGCGCGCTCACCCGGAAAAAAAGACGTCACGTCTCGCGGCGACGCGCCTCGCATCCGCCGCTCACGCGGGGCGGCGCCGAGGAGGCGTTCACGGTGCGTGCGCGCCTTATATAAGAGGGGCGCGGCGCGGCGCGAGCAAGCGGTCGGCCAATGACGCGCGCGCGTCCGAAATGAGCGCTGTCACGCGCGATGAATTCGCACGTTGGTATCCCTCACACGATGACAATCACTCCGCGTGACTCTGATTCTGACGTTCGCGTCCACACCGTAAAGGAGTGGTGGGACTGCCGATGGTGTGTTCAGTGTGCGCGCACATTTGGGCTCTATTTCAGCCCTTCTGGATGAACACGAAACGAAGCTTCGTTCGCGTTTCAGCGGCGCGGCAATGCCATGAGCAAACACGCAACAACTCCGCCACAGTCAGCTGTTTGGTTCCAAAAACGATCACAATTGAAACAGATTCGAGGCTTCAAAGAACACGAAGAGGGTGTAGGACAGCAGTATGACTCGCCATGTCAGCGGAATCTTCCTACGGGCTGATCGCGTTCGGGTGGCTCCAGGCGCAACCATTGCGCTGCGTGTCCCGGAGGTCAGCCGCAAAAGCAAGGTAGCGCTCCTGGAGTTGGGGCTCTCCGACATGATGCTCGCGGGCGCTCCGCCACCGATCGGCACGCAAGTCGGTGCGACGTTCGTGCTCGAGGATCGGTACATCGAGTTCGAGTTGCCGGGCGTGGTGACGGGCCACGGTGAGCACGATTTCTGCGTCACCTTCGCCCACCTCAGCGCGCGGCAAACGTACGGGCTCACGCTGTCGATCGAGCTGGCGCGCCAAGCGGCACGCATTGCGAGCCTGGTGCCGGGCCGAGTCGCGCGGGCCACGCCAGTCATCGGGCGGGCCGAGCCTGCGCCGGTGTCGATGCCGGTTCCGCAGCGCGTGGCTCGAGGCTAGTTCAATACTGTCAGCGTGATCGTCGCGCCGATGACGATCACGGGGGCCACCCAGAGAGCGAGCCGCATCAAGCGCCAAGCCGGCACCTCGATGCCCTGCTGACGCGCACTCGTGAGCACGAGCAGTGTGGCGAGTGATCCGAAAGGCGTGATGATCGAGCCGGCATTGGCTCCGATCAGCGATCCGAGCACACAACCGAGCGAGGCGTGGGCTTCGAGCAGAACGCCGCGCGCGAGCAAGGCGGCGGGCAGATTGTTGGCGATATTCGCCGCCAGCGCGGTGGAGCCGGCGGCCAAGAGCGGGCCCCATGGCCCGCCGCCGTCAATCGCAAACCAGCGCGCGGCGGCATGCCCTGCGCCGAGCTGCTCGAGGCCACGCACGGCGATGAACAACCCGACGACGAACGGGAACACCCCCCAAGAGACTTCACGGACGTGTGACCAGTGCACGCGCTTCGTTGCCCAACCAAAAAAAATCAAGACGAGCACGCCCGCGAACGCGACCACGTAGGGCGCGACCCCGAGCAGCGGCGCCACGAAATACCCCGCGAGCACACAGGCAAGCACGCTGACACAGGCCAAGAAATACGGGCGACTCGGTACCACGGAGGCCGCGCTCGGCAACGAATCGAACGCGAAGCGCGCGGGCAACTCGGCTCGAAATGACCAGCGCAAGAGACCATAAGTGAGCGCGAGCGTGACCAGCTGCGGGGCCAGCATTTTCAGCGCAAAGGCCGCAAAAGTGAGCTGAAACGCGGACGCGAACAGGATGTTCGTCAGGTTGCTGATGGGCAAGAGCAACGAAGCCACGTTCGAGACGAAGGCGCACAGCACGATGTACGGCGCGGCCGGCAGCTCGAGCCGCTTGACGAGCGCGATCACTACCGGCGTGAGGATGACGGCCGTGGTGTCGAGTGAGAGCGTGACGGTCACGAACGCGCCGAGCAGGAACGCGTTGCGATACAACACGTGCGCGTCACCCTTGGCGACGCGAGCACATTGAATCGCGGCCCAATCGAAGAAGCCGCTTTTTCCGACGAGCAGCGAGAGCAACAAGAGCGAGAGCAGAAACCACAGCGCACTCTGTCCCGCGAGCGTGGCGTGCACGGCATCCGCGGGCGAGATCAAGCGCAGCGCGAGCAGCGCGCTCGCGCCGAGCACCGTCCACCACGCTTCGTTCCAGCGGCGGGGGCGGAGTACGACGAGCAGCAACATCGACGCGAACACGAACAGAGTGAGAGTCACACGTAACGTGCCGCTCAAGTGTGCTCCTCACGAGTCTCGAACATGAACCTCGCGCATCGCTAGCACGCGCGCCTGAACGAACCAGACAAACCAGCTGCGGCGCCCGCGTGCGCAGCCGATCACCCGATGAGCTCGGGGAAAACCACGGCTGTGGCAGATCCGCTTGTCGCCCATTCGGCGTTGCGATAACGAGGAAGGCGTGAGGCGGATTACAATTTTTGCGGGTGTTTTGTCGATGGCGCTAGCTCTACCGGGGAGGGCTCACGCAGAAGGCGCGGCGTCCAACCAGGCTGCAGCGGAAGCACTCTTCAATCAGGGGCGCGCGTTGGCAGCCAAAGGCTCTTACGCCGAGGCGTGCCCCAAATTCGAAGCCAGCCAGCAGCTCGATCCCGGCTTGGGCACGCTGCTCAACCTCGCCGAATGCTACGAAAAGATCGGCAAAACCGCGAGTGCCTGGGCCGAATACCGCGAAGCGATCCCGCTCGCCCGCGCCGCCGGTTCGAAGGTCCGCGAAGATCTCGCGACCGAGCGCGCGCAAGCTCTCGAGTCGCGCCTCTCCACCATCACCATCCGCGCCATGGCGGGCCCGAATGACTCGGCCGCGCTCGACGTGCGGCGAGACGGCGTACCGGTTCAGCCAGCAGAACTCGGAGCGCCCATCCCGGTCGATCCCGGGCCGCACGTGGTCGAGGCTAGCGCACCCGGCAAACAAAAGTGGTCATCGACGATCCAAGTCGGCGATGCCGCCAAGCTGTCGGTGGACGTGCCCGCGTTGAATCCCGCTCCCGCGGGCGCCGCAACACCAGCGACTACCGCTCCGAGCGAGGGCCCCGGCACCGATCACCCGAGCAACGCGGGATCGTCCCAAAAAACCGCTGCCATCGTGGTCGGCGCGGTGGGCGTCGTGGGCGTGGGCATCGGCGCGGTGTTCGGTTTGGGCGCGTCGTCCAAGTGGTCTGACGTGAAGTCACACTGCACGGCCTATCCTTATGGCTGCGATCAAGCGGGCTTGGACGCGAAGTCGTCCGCGAGCTCCAAGGCCTCGGTATCGACGGTTGCATTCATCGTCGGTGGCGCGGCGCTGGCCACTTCGGCCGTGCTCTGGTTCACCGCGGGCAGCAGCAAAGAGAAGAGCGTCGCGCTCGGCGTCAGCCCTGGCGCCGCATTCGTACGAGGAAGTTTCTGATGAAGACCCCGGTAGGACCAAAGATGCACTCGCGCCCCGTGACCCGGCAATTGGCTCGGCTCGCTCCTTTTGCCTCGCTCATCACGCTGGTTGCTTGCAGTGCCCTCGTCGGCATCGAAGACGTGCACGAAGGCCCCGCGCCGGGCAGCGCCGGCAGCACTAACGCGGGCAGCAGCAACGCCGGAAATGCCAACGGCGGCGACGCAACGAACGGCGGTAGCGCGACGAACGGCGGCGATGGCCAGGTCCAAGCCGGCAATGGTGGTAAAGGCCAAGGCGGCAGCGGCGGTGATGCTTCGCTCGCTGGGGCCGGCGGCCTGATCGGCGAAGCCGGCATGGGCGGCGCGCCTTCGACCGGCACGACGGTGACGGGGCACGTGATCGATTTTTGGGGCCACAAACTCTCCGGAGTTCCCGTCGAAATCGGCGGCACGATGGTCACCACGGACGACGCCGGCGCCTTCACGATCGGCAACGTGGCCTCCGAATACGACGCGAGCCTCGTCGTCGAATACCCAGACAACTACGACGGTCACGTATTCGGCTGGGTCTACCAAGGGCTAACGCGCCGTGACCCGACGCTGCAGGTATACGCGGGTCTCGAGCATCAATCCGGGAACGTCTCGATCACTCCGACCCACGCGGACGTCACGCTGACCGCGGGTCGCACGCAATCCATCTCCTTCGGCGGCCCCGACGGCAATTGGGATTTCACCGGAGTCGACGCGCAAGGCTACGGAGAAACATCCGTCGGCTGGAGCGGCCCAGCGAAGACCCAAGAAACCGTTCACGGCCTGATTTTTGCGCAGGATCCGACGTCCGGCCTGCCCACTGGCTACGCTGCCTACGACGCCAAACCGATCTCGCTGAACGGCGCGGTGTCCACCATCTTCCCGGTCACGCTCGATATGTCCGCGAAGACCATCGCATCCGGCAACATCCTCGGGACGGTCACGCCCGCGGGCTTCGACACGCGGGCCAATCGCGTCTTCTTGCAGTTCACGTCGAATGCGTTCATCAAGTTGGTCGACGACGACAAGGGCCTCAACACTTTTACGTACAAAGTGCCCACGATCGCCAATAGCAGCATCACTTTCACCGCATCAGAAGGTGACGCTGAGTACGGCGCGTACGCCATGGCACACCAGGATGGGCTCGCTGCGGGCGCAACGGGCGTTGCTGTCACCATTCCCAAGCCGGCCAATCACTTGGCGCTCATCCCCGCCACGGCTGTCAACAAGGTGGACGCGACCACGCAATTTACATTTCAGGCCGGCGTAGGCTCTAGCGGCTTGTACGTGGTCGCATTCGAGGACGGCGACACCAGCTCTCTGAAGACGGACGGGCTCTTCATCGTCACCACCAAGAAGACGTTCAAACTACCCAAAGTGGCCAACGACACCTTCGCGCTCGTTCCCGCGACGACCTACTACTGGCGCGTCCAGACGCACGGCTCACTGGCCACGATGGACGAGGCGGCGGCCCCCGGAGGGTTCTTGGACCCGTTTGGCGACGACTACTATCATATCTCGCCCGGAGGACCCCGCCGCGGCAGCGGCTCGTTCTCCGTCTCGGACTACAGCGACAAGATCACGATGGCGCCCTGAGCGCCGTCGCCGTCTGGGTGAGCAGAGCGCGCTCGCGAATCGTCTCGAGCGCGCTCGGGGTCGTCGGGCATCGTATCGCGTGCGGCTACGGTTTCCTCGCGCAGCGCGCGCCCAGATCCGCGATGTGAAAGTACGGCGAGGAATTGCTGCGGAACGAGCTGAACAGGAACGTCGCATCCTCGTTGAAGCCGCCGCCGCGCAGCACGTGCAGCGTGGAACCGGCCGCGATCGAGCAGTTGCTGCAGGGCGTGGAGTAGGTGTTCAGATAAATGTCCTGCACCCACTCGTAGGCGTTGCCAGCCATATCGGCTTGACCCCACTTGCCGTCTCCGCCGGGCGATGTCGAGGCGACGGGCAGTGATTTGGTGACCCCATAGGTGGCGCGCTTGGGACCGGGCCCACCACTTCCCCAAGGGTAAATACGCTGCTCGGTGCCTCCGGCGGCCGCGTAGTTCCACTCGGCTTCGGTGGGCAACCTGCCACCATCCCAAATGCAGAACGCTTCCGCCTGATACCAATCGAGACAACCGATTGGGCGCGACTCTGCCGCCACGGTGCCTGGAACATCCGTCCAAGACTGGCCAACGCTATCGCACTTCAACGACTCGGTGAGCGCGAGCGGCGTGGCATCGAGTTGAGCATTCCAAGCGGTATCCCAGCCTTTATCCGCCGGATTGTTGGGATTTTTGCCAGCACCAGCCGGGATCATGGTTTGTGAGTAAGCAGCGACGAACTTACGGAAGCGCCCGACGGTGATCTCGTAATTGTCGAGTCGAAAGTCGCTCACGGTCGCCGGATAGTTGCTGTCGATGTATGTCGCGCCGTCGTAGCTGCGAAAGAAGGTGGAGCCAGGGATCAATGACGAAGCGCAGCAATCCTTGGGGTTAGTGATACCGCAGGTCTCGCTCAAGCCCACACACGAAGGGCGCGCAACACAGCTGCCTGCTTTCGTATCGCAAACCGGCTTATCGCCGCTGCAATCGGCATCCGCCAGGCACTGCACGCACTTGGAAGAAGTGCCGAGATCTTGGCATTTCGTGGTGTTTCCACCGCACGCAGTGCAAGTATCTCCGCAACTCGAGGCCGATTTGCAAACCGAGCAAATCGCCGCGCCGCCGCACAGTTTGTTGGCGCCGCACGGCACGTCGGCCGGGGCGTAGCTGCAACTTCCGGCGCTGCACGTGCCACTCGCCGCGTACTTGGTCTGAGTGTTGATGTCTTTGCACTTGGCCGTCGGGGGCGAATCACACGTGACGTCGGCGCACGGGTCGGTCGTGCACACGTGCGCTTCGCAACTGCATGCAATCAAGTGCGACGCGTAAGAGCAGACCCCTTCCGAGCAGCTACCGATCGTATCGTAGGACTTGAACTGCTTCGGACTCTGGCAGTCATCGGTTGGGGGTTGATTGCAGACTTTACCGAGACAGAGATCGGTGGTCGTGCCGGCCATGCCCGCCTCTCCTGCCTCGCCGAGGTTCGACCCAGCGGCGCCCCCTGAACCCGCTTCGGCAGCGGAGCCGCCGTTACCTGCAACGCTTTGGCCACCAGCGCCGCTCGTCGCGCCACCGCTACCGCTTGCCGCTGCACTGCCACCGCTGCCGCCATTCGCGTCCGGGTGCTGCGTGCTGTTTCCGCACCCGAGTTGAACGCAACCCATGCCAACCGCCAACCAGCCCCGAATTTTCATGCCCACTTGTCGCACGATGCCCACAGTGGCGCAAGCGCGACAAGGCGCGCGCCGGCCGCCGATTTCGCGGACGATCGCGTGAAATCTCGCGCAAATCGCGATCGTGAGAGTGACAGTGATCGACGACAGTGAGCTCTCGAGTTCGTGTCTCGCACGCGCTGCGCCGAACCGGCGGGCAACGTCGCGCTCACTTCGCTGCGACGGTTGCCTCCGCTTCAATTCGCGGCAGAAGCCGCGTCGAGATGCCCGGCGGGGCGAAGCGCACCGCGGCGAAGCGGATCACTACGACGAGCCGCGCAGAGCGGGCGCAGATCGCGCAGCTTGCTCGTGTGACGCTGACAATATTCGCGCGCGCGGCGCAATCGTGAGGCCACCGTGCCGACGGGGATACCCAGGCGCTGGCTGATTTCAGGCGCGGTCAGCCCCTCGCCTTCGGCCAGCACGAATACGGTGGTGAGCTCGTGCGGCATGGCCGAGAGCACTTCATTGAGCAGCTGACGGGTGCGCTTCTGTTCGAGCAGGTCGTCCGTGCGCTGCTCCGATTCGGCGTCGAACTCGAAGCCGAGCGAAACCTCGCGTCGCTGACGACGTGCCTCCACGCGGCGGACTTCCGACGCAATGCGGGTCGCGATGCCGAGCACGTACGCGCGTTCGCGACCGGCTTCGATCAGATCCAGCTTGCGAGCGACGACCAGGAACACGCGCTGCGTGACGTCGTCGACATCGCCCCCGGAAATCCCCATCCGACGCAAGCTGCGTAAAACGAGCTCGCGATACTGAGTGACCAAGGCCCGGAGCTTGCGCTCGGATGCCGCCTGGATCGGGCAGACCGACCGGCGAAGTGGACGAGAACCGTGACCCGCATTGATGATGACCGCGTTCATTGATAACCCCGTGTTGTGCCCCCGACGTATGCTTTGGGGCGCTCACACGGAGCAGATGTCAAAATTGCCATCCCGCATGGAATGGCTGTTTTGATGCCGCTTCCGGGGGTGATGTCAAAATCGTCATCCCTCCTTGCGGCGCGTGCGGTGGGCGCGAAATCCGCGCGCGAAAACGACGCTGCGGTGACGGCGTTTTGTTTCGCGAGATGGACGCGAGGATTGTGTCGCCGGTGCACGCCCTCGGCGGCCGCGAGTGGTGCGATTCGCTACGTGGGCTGGCTGCTTTCACGCCGAATCGCCAGCTGCGCTGCGGGCATACGCCTTGCTACCTGTGCGGGCACGCAGTCCATCAGCGCGGGAGGCAGTCATGACCGAAGAGGAGCAGAGTTTCGAAGCGTTCATGAAAACGCGCCAAACCGTCGCGCAGGCATATGTGCAGGGTGATTCGACCGCGCTCGCCGAGATCGTGGCGCGCGTGCTACCCGCGACCTTCTTTGGGCCGGGTGGCGGGCATCGTGAAGGCACCGAGATCGTCGCTGCTGCCTACGCGCGCGATGCGGAGAGCTTCGAGCCCGGCGGCGAGACGCACCTCGAAGTGCTGCATCAGGGAGCAAGCGAAGGCATTGGCTATTGGGTGGGTTTTCAGCACGCGAAAGCCAAGCTGCGCGGCGACGCGAAATTGAAGCCCATGAAATTGCGGGTGACCGAGGTGTTCCGCCGTGAAGGTCAGGACTGGAAGTTGGTGCACCGCCACGCGGACCTGCTCTCCGAGGCACAGAGGCACTGAGCTCGAGCCCGGGGAGAATATTTGGGCGTAAATCATGCCGGTTCCGGGTGGGGTCTCGATGCGCTTGCACCTCGAGTCACGGAGTGGGAACGTCCGCGCGCCGACATGACCGAGACATCGAACAAAGCCCCCCGACTCTCTCGTTATCTGCAACGCGCTGGCGCTCAAATCGAGCCGCGCACCGCTGCTTTCTTGGCCAGCTTGGATGCGGTCGAGCAGCAGTCACCCGGTGTCGCCCGCGCGATCGTGCAAGAGCTACGCGACCAGCGTTCGCACTTGAAGCTCATCGCCAGCGAAAACTACAGCTCGCTCGCCGTGCAACTCGCGCAGGGCAACTTGTTCACGGACAAGTACGCCGAGGGTCATGCCGGTCACCGCTTCTATGCTGGCTGTGACAACGTGGATGCCGTCGAGCAAGAAGCCGCGTCGCTCGCCTGCGAGCTGTTCGGTGCCGATCACGCGTACGTGCAGCCGCACTCGGGTGCGGACGCGAACTTGGTCGCGTTCTCGGCGATCTTGGCTGCCAAGGTGGAAACTTCGTTCTTGGCCGAGCGCGGTAACCCCGGCTTGCAAACGCTCGACCGCAGCGTCTGGAACGAACTGCGCTCGCGCCTCGCCGAGCAGCGCTTGCTTGCGCTCGACTACTACTCCGGCGGCCATTTGACTCACGGCTACCGCTTCAACATCTCGGCGCGCTTGTTCGATGCGTACTCGTACGCGGTCGACCCGAAGACCGAGCTCATCGACTTGGATGCCTTGCGCAAGCAAGTGCACGAGGTGAAGCCGCTGATTTTGCTCGCCGGCTATAGCGCCTACCCGCGCAAGCTCAACTTCGCAAAAATGCGCGAAATTGCCGACGAAGTGGGCGCCGTGTTCATGGTCGACATGGCGCACTTCGCCGGGCTCGTGGCAGGCAAGGTGTTCACCGGCGATTTCGACCCGGTCGCGCACGCGCACGTCGTCACCACCACGACTCACAAGACGCTCCGCGGACCGCGCGGCGGCATGGTGCTGTGCAAGAAGGAATTCGCCGAGTTCGTGGACAAGGGCTGCCCTGCGATCATCGGTGGGCCACTGCCGCACGTGATGGCGGCCAAGGCCGTGGCGTTCCGCGAAGCGCTCTCGCCGAGCTTTCAGACGTACGCGAAACGCATCGTCGAGAACTCCGCGGCGCTGGCCGAGGCCTGCCAGAGTGAAGGCATGCGCGTGCTCACCGGCGGCACCGACAACCACTTGCTCTTGGTGGACGTAGCGAAGAGCTTCGGCCTCACCGGGCGCCAAGGCGAAGCGGCGCTCCGCGAGTGCCACATGACGCTGAACCGCAACTCGCTGCCCAGCGATCCGAACGGCCCTTGGTACACGAGCGGGCTCCGCATCGGCACACCGGCGGCGACCACGCGCGGCATGGGGCGCGAAGAAATGCGCGAGATTGCCGCGATCGCGAAATTGGTGCTGGCCGCCACGAAGCCCACGCTCACGCCCCAAGGCGCGCCGAGCCAAGCCAAATTCACGGTCGATCCGAGCGTAGCCGAGACCGCGCGTGGCCGCGTTTCGGCGATGCTGGCGCGCTTCCCGCTATATCCGGAACTCGGCGACGATCTGTGAGCAGCCACTGACCCGCCCCGTGCTCGCCTAGGCGGGCATTGGCAGCGCGGCGAAGGGTGTCTGGTCGGCCAAACGGATGTTGGAATTCCAACATCCGTTTTTTTATTGGAGCGTCGCGATCAGGCGCGCGATGAACGCGCGCGCTGGGGCGGCATCGGCTCCGATCGGTTCGAGTTCGTGATTGACGGCGCGGAGCAGCAAGAGCGCGCCCAACCTGTCGCCATGATCGAGGGCTTTGCCGGCCAGCGTGAGCTCGAGCTTGAACACGAAGGCCAAGGCGCGGTTCAACTTGCCTGTCGAGCTCAGGCCGTCGATCTGCGCGATGGCGCCCGAGATTGCCTGAGCACGGGACAGCACGCTCACCGTTTGACTCGCGCTGCTGAGCGCGTGGTCGTCACTCACGTTGACGGTGACGGTAAACGTGCCCGCGGCCGTGTACCGATGACTGACTGAAAACGCCTGACCACTGAGCACGAGCGGGCTCGCTGCCGAGCCGTCTCCGTAGTCGACACTGGCGCTCCACGGATCGGCACCGGGATCGCTGAAGGAACTGGCCGCCTGATAAGTCTCGCCGACGATCAGCGCCGCGCCCGGGATTGGGGCCAAAATCGGCGCGACATTGGCCACCCTAACGGTGCTGACGACGGTGTCAGTCAGGCCGTCGTTATCAGTCACGGTGACGGTCACCGGATAGTTTCCGTCTTGCGTGTAGACGTGACTCACGACAGCGCCCGTTGCGGTGCTTCCGTCACCGAAGGACCATTGGTAGCCGACGATGCTGCCGTTGGGATCGAGCGACGCGGCCGCGCTCATGCCCACGGCGCTGCCTTCGAGCGACGCGTAGGGGCCGTCGAGCGCGGCGAGCGGTGGCTGGAGATTGTTGGAGACGGCGTTTTCGATCTTATCGGGCAAGCGGGCCAACAGATCGTAGCCGGTCAGCGTCTCGATGGCGCTGACCGTCGTTTGATACGTCTGCCAGGGCACGTTGCGCACGCCGGGCTCGTTCGGCATGTTGACGGCGATCACGCTCAGGTCTCGATAATCGACGACGTCTGCCACGCCGCGTCCACGCGGGAGGATCACGGCTACCTTCCAGGCGCTGGCGGGGATCGTGATCTTGCCCTCGTTCTTGAGCGTGCCCTTGCTGCCCGCCACGCCAGCGGTGATGTACACTTCTTTATTTTGCAGGCGGGCGAGATCGCCGAGGTCGTTCTCGAGGATGGCCCACGGACCCTGGTTCAAATCGGAAGCCTGCGGCACCACGTTGGTGAACAGGAAGGTGAAGGCGTTATCGAGGCTCGCCGAAGTGCGATCGAACGAGCGCGTGAGGTGCCCGCGGTCGATGCCGTAGCCTGCGAAAGCGCCCGCACCCGTGTAATCGGCAGTGGTGTAGCGCGCGAAATTTGCCGGCAAATCGGGGTCGAACGTGAAGCAATCGCAGCGATCTTGGGCGCCGAAATCGCTGGCGTTCAAGTCGTAGCTGACCCAATTGGCCGTACCGCGGTTCTGATTGTACGAAGCCGTGAACTCCGGATGGTGAACGATGAAATCGTCACTCGGATCGCTATCGGTGGGCTCGCCGAATTCGGCGTTGTTCAAGTATTGCGCGGTCGTGCTGGCGACGGCAATGGTCGTCGGCAGAGAGACGGTGGCCGTCGTGGTGCCGTCCGCCGTGGTGGCGCGAAGCACGGCCGTGCCAACGGCGATGGCGGTTATCACGCCGTTGCTATCGATGCTGGCGAGATCCGGCGTATCCGAACTCCACGTGACGGTCGTTTGAACGGCGACGTTATTGGCGTCGCGCACGCTCGCGAACAGTTGATCTTGAAAGCCGACGGGGAGCGGGACATCGCTCGCCGTGCGACCGGTGAACGAAATGTGGTTGCCCGGGGGCTGGGTGGTGCCGCCATTGCCGTTGCACGCGCCGAACGTGGCCGTTGCCGCTTGCCAAGCGCCCGAAGCGTCACGCTGGAGCGATTGCCCGATCGGCGCGGACGTGGCTTCCGCGGCGCCGATGTCCGTCGAGGTGAGGCCGGCGGCCGGCCCAGTGCTGGCCGCGAACACGCCTTCGTAGGACAAGAACTCGACCACGTGGCCCCCCGCGTCGACCAGCGCGAGCCCATCCGGGCTGCCGTTTTGCAGGCCGTTTTGTGGGTAATTCAGCACCAGCACGCCGCGATCCGCGCACGTGGCTGGCAGCGCGCCGCTCAGTGTTTGCGTGTTGTACGGCACGCCGCCATTGCCATCGTACAAGACCACGCTGAAGCCCGTGACATCGGTGCCAACGGGGCCCTCGATCTCGACGGCTTCGTTCACGTCAGTGCCCACGTTGTCGTAGTGGATCTCGCTGAAGTGGACGGCCGGAGTCGTGGGTACAATGACAGCCGCAACGTGGACGGTGCTGCTAGCAGCGACGCCATTGGGGGCACTGACCGTGATCGCGGCGTCGCCTTCGGTCAGCCCCGAAACCAGACCCGAAGCATCCACGCTAGCGACGGCCGGCGCGCTGCTCGACCACGTGAAGGTCACGCCAGTCACGGGTTGGTTCGTCGCGTCGAACGCGGCGGCAGTGAGCAGCTGCGACCCGCCCGGAGTGAGAGCTGCCGTCGCAGGGGACACCGTGACGCTCGCGACCTCAGCCGGCTGTTGCGACTGATCCGCGTCATTGCACGCGCCAAACGTATTGGGGACAGGTCCGCTCCAAGCGCCATTTCCGCTCAGTTGCAACGAAGCCCCCACCGCCTCGGTGCCCAACTCGCGCACCCCGATATCCGTCGAAGTCACGCCGGCAGCCGGACCATTGGTGGCCGCGAACACCCCTTCATAAGACAAGAACTGCACGAGCGCGCCGCTCGCATCCAGCAACGCAACGCCGTCCGCGTCCGTCGTGCCGGTGGCCGTCGTGCCGCCGTTCTGAATCCCATTCGCCGGATAGCTCAATACGACCACTCCGCGCGCTCCACACGTCGCCGGAATCGTTCCGCTCAAGGCCCGAGTGCCGTACGAAGCCCCACCATTGCCGTTGTACAAAACGACCTGATAGCCACTGACGTCGAAGCCCGCCGGACCCGAGATCTCGATCGCCTCGCCCACATCGGCGCCCGCGTTGTCGTAGTGGATCTCGCTGATACGCACGGCAGGCAGGCTGAGCGCCTCAGCCTGCCCCTGCGCACGTTCTGGCGATGACAGGCTCTGCGAGCAAGAGACAACGGCCAGCAGCGGAACGAAGAACGCGGCGTAACGCGGATGATTGGACATGGTGATTGACCCCAACCACCCGCTTCTAGCCCGCTTTCTCAGCCAGGAGAATGCTCGCCGCAAAAGCACAGAGTTTTCACAATATCCGCATGCGACGATCGCGTGACGGGGTCCTGCGCAGACTTCAGTAAAACGATAGATGCAGGGCGGGGCGTAGCGCGGCGCTGCTGTTGTCGCTCGTGCCGAAGCGCAGGTTCCGATAGTACTGCTCGTCGTCGAGGTGGATCATGAAGCCGTGGTAATTCGCCGGCTGGCTCAGCGCCGCGCTCACGAGCGGCGTCACGTCGACGGTCACGTTCTCGTCGTAAGTCTTCGTCGCGTCGTGATGCACGCCGCCTTTGCTGCTGCCCTCGCCCCAGACGTTCCAGGTCGTTTTCGGCTGATTCGACCAGGTGATTTTGGCTTCATCCCAGGCCTCATTGACGGTTTCGATCCAAAAGTCGTTCGGGCCACTGAGGGTCGAATGGCCCGCGTAGACCTCGGATGGCGGCCCCGAAGGCGCGGCGTACAGGAAGAGCTGCGCACTTTCGAGGTGTGCGCCCGCGGGAAGTTTGGAGAGATCGAATTCGATAAAGCAGCGCATGTTCACGGGCTCGCTGCTGAATGTCCACGCGGAGGCGACCATCGCGGTGCCGGTGCCGTAGTTCGTGTTCGCGACGTCGGGGCTGCCTTGCAGTGTCGTCACTTGAGCGTCTTTGCCTTCCGCGCCCGGTCGCAGCACGAGCTCGGTGAGAGTGCCAGCGCCCGCTTCGCCGTTGCCACCCGTGGTGCCCGCTTCACCGGTACTCAGCGCGCCGCCTTCACCGCCTTCACCGATGCCGCCGCTACCGCCACTGGCAGCGCCCGCCTCGCCGGGGGCGCCTGCCGAAGCGGTCGTTCCACCTGCTTCGCCAACGCCGCCTTCGCCCACGTCGACCGAACCGCCTTTGCCCGCGTTCCCCTTGCCGGCTGCCGCAGATCCGCCCTGACCCGAACCCGCTCCGCCACTTCCGGCGCGAGCGCCCGCCGTACCGGCGGTCGACGCATCCGTGCCGCCGCTTCCACCGCTCGCCGCGCTGAACACGTCCGAGCCGCCACAGGCGACCAAACCGCACAGTGACAAGCCGCCCGCCAAACTCAAAACTCGCAACGGTGACCGCGTTTTCATCGAAATTAATCCTCGAGTGCGCCATCGGAGAGCTCGGACCACGCAGCATACGGGCGAGCGGCTCCTCGTTTTTCTCCTGGGCAATGGCCCGCGCGGCGCGCTTCGATCACGAATCACCGGGTGACCGCAGAGTCACCCGGTGCGGATTACTCGCTCGCCCAGCGGTAGCGCAGGCCGAGCTCGGTGAAATCGCCGCCCTCTAGGCCGATGCGATCGGGGCTGATGATCGACACGATGAAGCTGCCTCGAACGTCCACCCGGCGCGAGAGCGCGAGCCGCAAGACCGGGCCCACGCGCACCGTCGTCGAGTCGTCACGCTTGGGCACGTCGAGGATGTCCACGGCGGGGCCGAGTGAATGCTGATTGTGCGAACCGAAGACGAACACGTAGGCCACGCGCGCGCGCCAAACGAGCGGCGGATCGACGATGATGTGGAGTGTCTCTTCGAACGCGCTTTGTCCCGCGGGCACGCCCGTGACGTAGGAGCCGCTGCCTCGCAAGAGCAGCTTACCGGGGCCGACGTTGAAGTCCAGATCGAGCTCGGCTTCGTAGGTGAGCGTGCGCGAGATTTTGCCTGATTTACCCTCTAAATCGAGGCGCGAGTAGTTGCGCTGATTGGGCAGGAAGGTGTGCTCGAAGGAGGAGTAATAGCGCGGCCCAACGCGAAAATTCAAATGCGGGATTTCGATCCGCAGGCCACCGTACGCGCCGAGCCCGCTGCTCTGCGCGATCGGGTTCATGTCCACGCCAATCCACTCCGTGAACGGACGGCCGTAGCCGAGTGACAAACGCGGGCGCAAATACACGAAGCCGAAATCGACGGTGGTGGAGGTGAAGCTGCGCGGCGGTAGCTCCGCCCAGGAGCGCGCCATGGACGGATCCATCAGCGCGTCGACCGGTGTGGGCAACAGCCCGAGCGGCGGCTTCGCATCGGGGAATTTTTCGCCGGCGGGTTCGGCGGCGTGCGCGAAACTCGCGAAAAACACGCCGCAAGCCAGGCTACCCAGCAAGCCGATGAAACGCGCGGCCCGCATTAGAAGATCCCCAAAACGCCGATGCCGCCGGGCGAGGGCACGAGGTGAAGTTGTAGGCCTGCCTGGGTGGTCGAGGTGTCAGCGCGCCGATGGTGATAGTGCAGCAAGGGCACGCCGTACCCAACGAGCGAACCGACGAGCGCGCCAGTGAGCACGTCGCTCGGGTAGTGCACGTCACTCACGACGCGAAACGTCGCGGTCGTCGCGGCAACGGCGTAGCCGCCCGCGCAGCTGAGGGCATCCCACGGGGCACCCAACAGATCGTTTTCGAAGTGGTGCATGCAGATCAAGGCCGCACCCGTGAAGCTGAACGAAGAGTGGCCACTGAAAAAACTGCGATAGTGAATGGAGTTCGTGCAATCGATGGCGTTGCTCGGCAGTTCGGCCGAACCGCAATCACGCCCATAGGGGCGTTCTCGACTCACGAAGACGTTGGTCGCGCCCTGCAGTGCGCCGCTGATCGCGAACGTCTCCAGGTCGATGAGGGCCATTTCTTGGGCGGATTCGCGGCTGCCGCGATACCACCAGGCAGCCGTGAGCGCGTCGGCAACGAGCGGCCACGTCACCATGAGTGACAAGCCCACGTCCGAAGCGTCCCTGAAAATATAGCGATTCGCGAGCGAATGGGCACGCAGCGCGCTGCGCACGCTATCGTCGAACCACAAGCCGCCGCTCAAAGAATGTTGCGCGCGTGGCTTTACGATCGCCGCGCCCAGCGTCACCCCGCCACCCACCACGCCAATCACGTAGTCCGCCGTCGAAAACGTGGACCACTTCCAAATCAATGGCTCGGGCGCGTTCTTCGACACTTCCACCGGTAGGTTCACGGTGCGCGAGTCCGAATCCGCCTGCGAGCTTTGCGGCAGAGGAGCCGCTGGGGCATCCGTTGCGGGAGGCGGAGGTGCGGGCTTCGTGGGGGCCGCCGCTTCGACGACGACGTTCGGCAACACCTGCTGAGGTGGACTCGATGACGAAGCGGGCGGGCTCGGAGCGGGGTCGGCCGCATGCGCCGGATCAGCCACGAACAGCGCGCTCAGGCACAACAGTGCCCCTCCGGAGCGTCGCCACGAAATGCGCGGACCGCACGGGAGGCCCGCGGCAGAAACGGTGGAAGCGAAAAAGGCAAACAGGGCCTCCGCCATTTAGCAGTTTCCATCAGCCGCAGCAGCAGCAGAGAACACCGTGCCGATCGACAATTTTGCCCCCGATCCCGCTGGCGCCAGATCTTCAAAGATTGAGGCACGAATGTCGAGTTTCGTAGTGAATCGGGCAAAAAGCGCTATCGTTCGAGCGGCCGTCATGTCCAGCACCCAGCTCGAGTTCTCATCTCCAGAGGCCCACCGCGCTTGGCTCGCCGAGCAGTCCGCGTTGCCGCGCGGGTTTCGCGTGGGTGTGTCGCGCTTCGAGTTCACGCCGTTCGAGGTGGCCAAACCCGCACGCATGACCTTGACGGTCATCGCTTGCGACCAGCCCACGCCGGATTTTGCGGCCGTGTTCACGCGTAACGCGTTCCCGGGCGCCCCGGTGAAGATTGGTCGTGAGCGGCTGAACGAGCGCACGCTTTCCGCAATTCTGATCAACAACAAGATCTCCAACGTATGCGCGCCGCAGGGCGTGGAGACGGCGGAGGTGTTGTGCGCCGGGCTCGGCAAGGCGCTCGGCGTACCTAGCCAGGCCATTTTGCCGTGTTCGACGGGTGTCATCGGTTGGCGCTTGCCGCTCGATGCCATGTTGCAAGCCCTCCCACAGGCGGCAGCTTCGCTGGAGCCGGGATCGATTTTGCCCGCCGCCGAAGGCATCGTGACCACCGATCTGTACCCGAAAGTTCGGCGGGCCACGGTGGGCGCGGGCAGCATCGTCGGTATCGCCAAGGGCGCGGGCATGATCGAGCCGAACCTGGCGACGATGCTCGTTTACATCCTGACTGACCTAGAAGTGCCCCGCGCCGAACTGCGGGAACTGCTGAGCTACGCGGTCGATCAGAGTTTCAATCGGATGAGCATCGACAGCGACACCAGCACTTCCGATACGGTGGTGGTGCTGAGCTCGGGCGCCGTTCCCTGCCCGGATCGCGCGGCGTTCGCCGAAGCGCTCCTCAAAGTGTGCTCCGATCTGACGGAGGACATCGTGCGCAACGGCGAGGGCGTGCGCCACGTGCTGCGCGTCACCGTGCGGGGCGCGCCCAGCGAGCGGATCGCGCGAGAAATCGGCAAAACCGTGGTCAACGCGCCGCTTTTCAAGTGCGCCATCGCGGGCAACGATCCGAACGTCGGCCGGCTGTTGCAAGCGATTGGCAAACACGTGGGCGCGCACGCCCTCGATCTGGATTTGTCACGCACTCACGTCAAACTCGGCGGCATCACCATCGTCCAAGAGGGCGTGTTCTTTCTCGACCCCGAGAAGGAGCAAGGGCTCGTCGCGCACCTCAAGAGCGCCGAACTCTACGAGAGCGCACCGCCGAAGGATGGCGTGTACTCACCGCCCATCCACTATCCGCCCCACGAGCGCTGCGTCGAAGTCGACATCGATCTCGGCTGTGGTGAAGCGCGCTCCACCGTACTCGGTGCCGATCTCACCCACGAGTACGTGAGCGAAAACGCCGACTACCGCAGCTAGCCGCGACACTTCGGATTCTCGCGCATTCGCTCGTTCGCTCCCTCGCTCAATAGATGGGCAAGTACACGTCCGTCACTTGTTCGTGCTCTTGAACGGTGGGCACACGCTTGATGTAGTGGAAGAAGCAGGGAAAATCGCGCAGCTGTTCGCCGCTCTGGGGGAGCCACTTTCCGTACAGCGCATACACGGTTTCCCCGATCGCATCCGTCGAGCCGATGTGGCGCGCGACGGCGCAGCGCCCGCCAGGGATGGTCTTTTCGATGATGCCCGCGGTGTTCGGCCGGAGCGGCTGATCGATTTCCGCGCAAATATCGAAGCGAAACGCTTCTGGTGGGGTCTTCTGCGGATCGTCATAGGCGACGCCGAAGACGCGGCGCTCGGCGCCACAGGCCTCTGGGTCTGCCTTGCGCCACTCTTTGAAGTGCGCGACCGAAGCCATCAGATTGGCGACGGGTCCGCGGTGTTCGAACACGGCGACACGGATGGCTTCGAACTGGACGAGATCGGGATTCATGGCGTTGTTCCTAGTCGGGGTGGGTAACGGTTGGTCGTGAGAGAAGGCTTGCCAGCGCGGAGTGCGGCGAAACTCAGACGGGGTCTGCCCCTGAGCTTCTTTGAACGCGCGGCTGAATGATTCGGGCGCCGAGAAGCCCGCTTCGAACGCGATATCGATGATGCGGCGCTCCGGCTCGAACACGAGCTGATAGGAGGCACGCTTGAGCCGCATCTGGCGCACGAAATCAGCGACAGAAAAACCCGTGTAGTGGCTGAATTGCCGGTGAAAGTGGAACTTGGAGAAGCCTGCCACTTCACTCAAATGGTCGACCGAAAGCTCCTCTTGCAGGTGCGAGCAGATGTAGCCAATCACCATGCGAATTCGGCGATCGTAAGCGCCTTCGTGTGTTTCTTGCTCAATCATGGGCAGCTCGATGAACCCGAGTGTGCCGCCCCGCCTGCCGCAAGTCTTGACCGCCCTTGCTATTTCGTTCGAGCGCGCACCCATCCCGCGATTTTCCGCCGCCCTGCCGCATCCGAACCCTCGAGCTCACCCCGGGCGACACGGATCGGTGCAGGCTTCAAGGTCTTCGCGTCGCGATAAGGCATGTCCAAAAGTGGACATGGGCCCGCGCGTCGCGATGGGGCATGTCCGAAAGTGGACAAGGGCCTGCGCCTCGCGGCGGAGCATGCCCGAAAGTGGACAAGAGAGTTCGCGCCGCGATGGGGCATGTCCTGAAGTGGACATGGGCCCGCGCGTCGCGATGGGGCATGTCCTGAAGTGGACATGGGCGGGCCCGCGCGTCGCGATGGGGCATGTCCGAAAGTGGACAAGGGCCTGCGCCTCGCGGCGGGGCATGTCCGAAAGTGGCTGAGGATCCTACACATCTTTACGTTGCTCGGACGGGGCTTAGGTTGTTGGGGCGATGGAAGAAGCAGCTCAAATCAGCTTGATGCGAGAATTCGAGGGG